>Ga0302251_1000039_pt1 | contig 166662 bp, 157 predicted proteins | sample AAG_RA_Gln_MG_FD_193534 | JGI IMG/M metagenome (GOLD analysis project Ga0302251, IMG submission 193534) | Enriched activated sludge microbial communities from anaerobic digester in WTTP, New Holstein, Wisconsin, United States - AAG_RA_Gln | ecosystem: Engineered > Bioreactor > Anaerobic >... | reverse complement strand
TTCCTATGGTGATGTGACGTAGTGCACGGGTCCAGACCTTCCCTTCGATTGTCGGGCTGGCCCGGCTGATCTCGATCCTGCAGACCCCTTCTGCACGAGCCATCATATCGGAGAGTGAATACGCGGGTCCCCCGATGCACCGGATATGCTGGATAATAAATTCCCCGTCACATTCGATGCCGTTCACAGCGACCGCAGGAAGGGGGGGGAGCCCCACGTTCGTCTCCCTCACGCCGATCGCGGCACGTTCACGGAGGAGTGTTCCATCCCGTTCTATCTTTGAGATCGCGCCTCCGGCAAGCAGGTGATGAAATCCGCAGTATGCGGCGCAGGCACCGCTCAGGCAGTCGTGGAATATTTCGATCTGATTTCCCTCAAGGGTCGTGAAGATCCTCCGGCAGGTACTCTGGGGAACTGCGCTGATGGATGCATACGTTGCAGCGTTTCTTCCGCGTTTTCCTTCCCGGACAATTACACAACCCTCGATGACGAGCCGGTTCACCCAGTCCTGCGCCGTGCTCCTCGGGATCTTTGCAGCCTGCTGGAACTCGGTTACCGTAAAAAAACCCTTTTCAAGCGTGAACTGCCGCATCATGCGCAGGTATTTGCGCCGGTGTTCAAGGACGCCTGCCATATCGTTCAGCAATAAACAGGAGATCTCCAATAATAGCACTCGCCGTCTCAATCGAGCCGGCCCCCTTCCCGATCAGGGTAATTTCCTTCGCCAGGTCGGTTTCAATGGAGATCGCATTCAGCGAGCCTTCGACAACGAGAGGATGGTTCTTCCGGATGATCCGGGGCGAAACCCGAAGCAAGCCGGAACTTTTATCGGCTTCAGCAATGAGGCGGATAGTACAATCCCCTTCCTCTGCAAGACGGATCGCTTCTGGAGTCAGCCGGTCGATGCCAGTCCTGTCGACATCATCAAGCGTCACCCCGTTTCCCCAGATCGTGTTTGCGAGAATGACCAGCTTGATCGCGGCATCGATTCCCTTAACATCATAGGTGGGATCTGCTTCAGCATACCCCATCTCACGCGCTTCGAGAAGCGCCTGCTCGTACGTAAGCCCTTCTTCAGCCATCCTTGTAAGAATATAGTTACAGGTTCCGTTCAGGACGCCGAAAACAGCGCGGATATCATTACCTGCCAACCCTTGTTCAAGGGTGTGAAAGACCGGAACAGCCCCGGCGACGGTGGCTTCGTGTCGCAGGGCAACCCCCTTTTTCTTCGCCAGTGCCTTGAGTTCTTTATACGCGAGCGCAATCGGTCCTTTATTCGATGTAACCACGTGTTTCTTCCGTTTTATTGCAGTCTTCATGTAAGAGAGTGCCGGCTCTCCATCCGTTGCATTGGTCGGGCTGACCTCGACAAGGATATCGTAGTCCGCCTCCCTGACAACATCCATGGCGGTCATCCCCGCATCCCCGCACCTGCCGGTCTTCTTCTTCTGCATCAGGACTTTCTTTATATCAATTCCGGAGGGATCAATATACCCGCTTTTTGAGTCCGCAATACCCGTGACGGAGAGACCAATATTTTTTCCTGCAAGAGTCTCCAGGACGCCCCGCCCGACGGATCCCAGGCCAATAACAGCAATCTTCACGCCATTTCCTCCAGGGGTTCGATCAAAAGGAGATCTTTTTCCTGGGACACACTGCGCAGGATCTCGATTGCTCTCTCCATATCCTCTTTCGTCACCGATTTGATCGTGAGCCGGGAAGACGAGCGTTCGCTGATGGCAGGCATGCTCATCGCAAGTTCGGAGACTTCTGCAAAGCCGGTAGAATCGATCCGGTCGATCGTGTCGGAGAGATCCGTGTGCATCAGGTGGCCGATCATAATTACGGTCCTGCGGTACAGAAGCCGTTCCCTGCCGATCCTTTGGATATGGACGCCTTCCTTCTGCAAAAGCCCGACCAGTTCGTCAAGACGGCGTTCAGGGAGATCGAGAACGATCTGGACATTCAGCAAACCGTCATGCGATCCGGGTTCCCGCTGGTGAATGACCGCGATGATATTTCCGCCGACATCTGAGATCGGCCTGAGCGCGGCCACGAGCTGACCCGGAGAATCCTTCATCTCGAGCTTCATGGAGACCTGCATGAAATCACCTGATAAAAATAGTTCGACGCTGCAACCAGATAAGCTTTGTATTCTGATCGCAGGGATACTTTTCGGACGATAGCGAAAAAAACGATCACGCGACGAATCAGAGATGACGGAGTTTGTCATCGACTTTTGCAAAAAAGTTTCTGCCGGCATCGACAAACAGGGCGGGTTGTTCGGACCGGCTCACATCAATGGTATCGTTACTCCGGAGATTGATGGTCTGCTGTCCGTCAATAACAAGATGGGCCGGTTTTGAGCTTTCCATCCGGATAGCGATGCTGCGATCGCTACTGATAAGGTGGGGCCGGGACGAGAGCATATAGGGAGCAAGTGGTACCAGGAGGATACCCTGGATCCGGGGATCCACGATCGGTCCTCCGGCGCTCATCGCATACGCCGTTGAACCGGTCGGAGAACTGATAAGAAGTCCGTCAGCACGGAACTGTTCTGCGGGAACACCATCAACCAGGACAGAAAATCGCAGCATCTTTGCCGGGCGGCTTGTCACGATTAATGCTTCGTTCAGGGCATCGCCGATATGAATGCCATCCTTAAAAAATGCCACCCTCATTCGTTTCTCAACGGCAAATCCGGCATTTAATCGCGAGAGAAAGGAACATGCTTCCGATGGTTCGAGATCCGCGAGGAATCCGACCTCCCCCCAGTTAATCCCGATGATGGGAACCTGGTGCTTCATCTGCTGGACGGTCCGGAGAATAGTTCCGTCTCCCCCAACGACAACGACAAGATCCGGATGGTGAGGTGCAGGGGTTTTTTCCGGAAATTCCGGCATCCGCGCGCTCTCATCATTGAAAGAAATCGTATGCCCCGCATGTCCGAGATCATCGCCAAGGCGCCGCGTGAAGGTCAGGGCATCAGGAGAATCAATGCGGGAGACCAGCAGGATCTTCATGAAAATCACCGGAGATATTCAATGACTTTATGGTGCAGGGTTCCGTTTGTTGCGACAAGGCATCTCCCGATCGTTACTTCATCGGGAAAACGAATTGTTCTGCCTTCAAGGTCCGACACCGTCCCGCCAGCTTCCGTGCATACAAGCATGCCCGCAGCAGCATCGGTAACCCGCAGTGTGCCCCGCAGATCGATAAAGCCGTCGATCCGGCCGCATCCGATGTAGCAGAGTTCGAGCGCAGAAGCGCCAAAAAGACGCCAGCGCCGGATCTTCATCCCGAGCTGCATCACCCGCGTCGGATCGAATTTCCTCCCGTAGACGCTCATCGCAGCGGCATCGAGATTCTTAACGGACGAAACCGAAACCGGTCTTCCATTGCATTTTGCATATTCCCCCCTGATTGCGGTAAATGTTTCCCCGCTGGCGAGGTTCCTGACATATGCCTGGCGGACTTCCCCGCCGACGGCAAAAGCGATCGAGATTGCGTAAAACGGAATACCGGCGACCGCATTATACGTTCCGTCGATTGGGTCGAGGAAGATCGTTCCCCTCCCGCCTTCAAATTCCCTTTTCCCCAGTTCTTCGCTGATGAGGAGGCTGCAAAGGGGATGTCCGGATAGAAAATCAACGACACAATCTTCCGCGACCTGATCGATCCGCTTGGTAGGCGTCAGATCCGCCCCCATCCTGATGGTCTCTCCTCCACGAGGTGTTCCGACGAGATCGGCGATTGCGTCCTCAACACTCCGCGCCATCTCCCCGCATGCTGAAAGAAATTCCATCATTCCTGCGCCGTTTTGCCCTTTTTCCGTTGTATTTATTACTGCAAGAAGAATAAATTACTAACGCGTATTTGTAGATTAATCTGGTTGGAGTTATGTGAATGAAAGAACAGACTGAGATCGGAAAGATCAAAGAGGGGCGTTACATCGTCATCGATGACGAACCCTGTAAAGTACTCGGGATTGCAACATCGAAACCCGGGAAGCATGGGGCGGCAAAAGCACGTATTGACTGCGTCGGGATTTTTGACGGAGTAAAACGCTCTATCGTTCAACCGGTCTCGGCAAAGACCTATGTTCCGGTTGTCGAACGCAAAAGCGGACAGGTTATCTCGATTGCCGGCAACATGGCCCAGCTGATGGACATGAAGGATTATTCCAATTTCGAGATCATTATTCCTGAAGACAAGAAAGGGTCGATCGAAGTCGGAAAAGAGATAATGTACATCGAGTCCATGGGCAAAAAGAAGATAGATTGATCGGGAATATGGACGTTTTTTCACATTCTTTTTTTGCTGATTCGGATACACCGTACGATGACGCGCGTTATGTCATTTTCGGAGTTCCTTTCGATGGCACCACCTCATTCAGGCCGGGAACGAGGGCAGGGCCCAGGGCAATCCGGGAATTATCCTACAATTTCGAGAGTTATGTCCCGGCGTTCGATCTCGACCTTGCAGAAATCCCGTTTACGGATCTGGGGGATCTCGACGTCAGCGTATGTCCGGACATTATGGTTGAGGAAGTTGTGGAAGTTGTCCGGGAGATCATACAGGACAAAAAGATCCCGGTCATGCTCGGGGGGGAACACTCGGTAACCGCAGCAGCAGTCCGTGCGGTCCATCCTGACTGTTTCATCGTATGCGATGCCCATCTTGACCTTCGTGAAGAGTTCCGGGGAGCAGCAAACAACCATGCCTGTACTACCCGCAGGGTGTATGAAGAGAGTACCCGGGATATCATCATCATTGGCGGGCGGAGTGGAACAGCAGAGCAGTTTGAATTCGCCCGGAACAACCTTGTATTGTATACGGCGGATATGATACGACAGACCGGAATCGCTTCAGTCATCGAAGAAATCCAGGAAAAGATTGAAGGAAAACACGTCTATCTTTCCATTGATGCGGATGCGATCGATTGCTGTCTCACGCCGGGTCTCGGCACGCCGGAGCCGTTCGGTCTTCTTCCGGGAGAGATCAGGGACATTGTAACGTCGCTGGCCCCCTCTGCAGTCGCTTTTGATTATACCGAAGTCTGTCCGGTCTATGATCATGGCCAGGCTGCGACAGTCGCAGGTCAGATCATCCGCGAATTTATTGCAGCAAACTGGATGTCCCGTAATAAAAATTAGTACTTGCCGACATAGGATGTCGGGACGTTAATATCAATTGAGTAGGAACTGAGGAGGTGCGTTTTTACAATGAAATAATACCTCCTCTGTCCTTCAAAGAATTTTTCTTTCCATGGACGCGGATCGGTGTTCTCATCTTCCCAGAGCGAAGGATCGATCCCCCCGGGAGGGGATATGGTCCGCACGATCCGGTTGGGATCATCGGCATCGATTACCTCGATACTGAATGAGGGCATGGCGGTGGAATACGATCCTTCTGATGAAGACGCCGACTCCTGGAGGCTGGAAACGATCGGGTCTACGGTATACCAGAGTTCCCAGTAGGGGAATGGCATTTTAATAACCGTTGTTGCACCACTGTATTTACCGGAGAATTTCGCGTATGTTGTCATCTCCGTATTTCGAATCGCTGATGAACTGGCATTCAGTTTTGTCGAATTTGGGATGGGTTCGGTAAGGTTCTCGCCATACGTGGCAGGATCAACGAACTTTAATGTCTGAACAGCCTTGTTCCATGTCGGAACAGGCGTTGGTTTCCGCGTTGTGGCTGCAGGAGCGATTGTTTTTTGTATTGTTCCAACCGTGCTGGTGGTCGTTAAAATTGGCGTCTCGTTAGCTCCTGTCGTATTGTTGTTCTGAGGAAGCCCAAGGTTAACCGGCTGTCCGGTGACCATCGGCTTGATCACCAGTGCGATGACAAGGAGTATGAGGATTCCAAGCACAGCCCATTGGATGTCCTCTTTCTGCATTAAACAGTGTTTTATCGGATACTATATTTCAATATGGTCTGCCGGGATTGAAGATTTGACTCAGGAAAGTTCAAATTTTTTTAAAGGGATACATGAAATTGAAAAAAAATATTGAACGTCTCGTCAGGATATTATGAGTAGTTGGCAATAATCCAGATAAATATCCCGTAGTACAGACATCGCCAGACAACAGTTAATATATTTAAACAAAGAACCACTCTTAAAATTATTATACGTGATCTCATGCAGGAATCAGATCTCAGAAACACGGATGCATTCACCGGGCTTGAGGCAGCGATCGTCCTGATTGCATTCGTCGTCGTTGCCGCGGTGTTCTCGTACGTTATTCTTGGTGCCGGGTATTATGCAACCCAGAAGAGCCAGGAGACCGTATACAAGAGCGTTGAGCAGGCAACCTCGAATATCCAGGTCACCGGGCAAGTGTATGGAATTGCCAGTGTATCGAGCAATGCGATAGACACGATACAGTTTACCATCAGTCTTGCACCGGGTGCGCCTCCGATGGATATGACACACCTGAGTGTCTTATTCTCGAGCAGTAGTGTTGCCCCGGTCACGTATACCTACGGGGGGGCAACGGCAACTACCGGTGAGTTTTCTTCGGTGAATGCAAAGACGGGAGCAGAAGCTACGGCGTTGACGTCCGGTGATCAGGTCATGATCACCCTTCTTCTCGAAGAGGCTTCCCGGCTGAGTGCCGGTCAGCATTTTAATCTTGAAGTAAGGCCCGCTCTTGGATCTTCGTTCACCATAACACGCGATGTGGGGGCTATGGTCTTTAACACAAATATCATGTAAAACCTTTTTTTCTTGCTCCAAGGAAACCGGGAGCGAATTATTTTATCTCATTCATTGAATGACAGAAGATCCCTGCTCAAATATCATTTTCATGGTCAATTTCTGCAATCTCGAAAAATTAAACGCCTGACAGAGAAGAAAATCTTTATACTAATAAATCATTTTAGCAAATGCGGCAAACGGAGGACGATGTCTAGCTCCCCGTGTGTCGCAATGAAAGGTGAGTTACCAATGTCTTACAACAAAGACGATGCATTCACCGGGCTTGAGGCAGCGATTGTGCTGATCGCATTCGTTGTCGTCGCCGCGGTGTTCTCTTACGTGGTACTCGGTGCCGGGTTCTTCACAACCCAGAAGAGCCAGGAGACCGTGTACAAGGGTGTCGAACAGGCAACGTCCAACATCCAGATGCTCGGACAAGTCTATGGTATCAACAGCGGGGCAACGAGTGCTTCAAATGCGGTTAACATGATCCAGTTCACGATCGGTCTCGCACCCGGTGCACCCAGCATGGATCTCGATGCAATGACCATCATTTATTCTGCACCGGATGTCAACCCCATCACCTATAAGAGGGGAACGGCAGCAATTGCCGCATCAGAATTTTCTACGGTCAACCAGTCCGATGTGGAAGTTGCCACGATGTCCGCCGGGGACCAGATTAAGGTTACCTTCTACACCGGCGCAACCCACGAGCGGGTAAAGGGACAGAAGATCAACATCGAGCTGAGGCCCGGTGTTGGTGCAGCACTTCCATTTACCAAGACCATGCCCGCAACGGTTGAGAACGTGAACGTTCTCTATTAAAATCTCTCTTTTTTTTCAGGCTTGAATGCAAAACGCAGATCCCGATATTCATCTTTCATCACAGAACAGTATGTCCGTCGTCGATTGCTGAATTAGTTTTCCTGTACGGCCTATTCTACCGACCGTTCATACAATTGAAAAAATGGGAGTTGCTTTCTCTCAAATTGTCGTAGGAGTTGTTATTGTAAAGATCATTCCGTGTGCATCGCGAATAAGGGGAATCCAGAACGGGTACCCGTTGAACTTTATCGTACCTCCGACTACAAAGGCGAGCATGACCTGGAACGAAAGGACCGTAATGATAAGCGCTATCAGAATGAGCGGGAGGAGGGCAGTAACTTTCATCGATGTCTTCAGATTGAAACGGGATATCCCCATCCCCAAAATGCACAGAACGGTACCGGTCAATGTGAGAAATTTGAAGAACGCCGAATATCCTTCATAATGCACGCCGAACGGGTGGGCGATGATCATGATAAATATAAAGATCGGTACGAGGATGATGGATCCAGAGAAAGCTGCATTCAGGATTTTTTCCGGCTCGTTCAGAAGCGGAGTCTGCCTGAGGATCATCAGGCTTAACAGCCCGGAGGAAACGTACGCCGGGACCAGGTAGCGCATGTCAGGAGGCGTTCCGGCATCAGTATTCAGGAGGTTCATTTCCGGGATATAACTGCAGAATATTGCAGCCGACATTACAATGAGAAAAACGAGAACTTTTCTGTCATTTCCCCGGATTTTCCTGAGATCACTCAGCCAAAAGACGGCAGCGATCAGAGCGATGGGGACGAGAGGACAGACAATAAAGAATCCAAAGCCTTGGTTTTGCGGAAACGTAAGGATCTGTGCCAGTTGTCCGAACGTATCCGGTGATATCGGCAGGAACCTTGACTGGAGTATGCCGGTGATAGTGGAGATCGGGACGAGAGAATGTATGGCTGGCGAGGCGGAGATCGCGCCTGATCCCACAATTTCTGCGACCTGCTGTGTTGTGTTCATGAGGGGGATAGCTGGCCGGGGAGCTATCCAGACCGGCGTGAGGAAATTTCCTGTAAGCAGGAGATTGTTGAAAAAAAAGGGAACAGCCCCGGCAGCGATCCCTGCGCTTGAAAGGGCTGATATCAATCCTTGGTGAACTGTCAGGAAATTCCTCCGTACATTCCAGCAGATATCCGCAATGAAAAAGAAGAAGAGCATGCCGGAGACTACTATTCCGACCTCCGGGCGGACCCAGATCAGGAACCCTGCAAAGAAAAATGCTGCTGTGGCGTTCCACCAGTTCCCCTTATAGAGATACCGCACCAGGAACAGGATGACCAGTACGAATACCGCGGATGTCAGGATGTGATCCTTTGCCGTGCCTGACCAGACGATATACGAGGAACACGAGATGCAGGCAAACGCTGAAAACAGTGCGAGGCGGAGGTCTCTGAAGATCAGCCTTCCCGATTCGAAAACGGCTGCCGCAATGAGGGCGAAGATAAGATGGTTGGTCATGACAAGTGCGGCAACCTCGTAGGGTGCATCCGGGGCGGAGTAGGGGAACTGCTTGTAGAGGATAATGTTGATACAAAAGAGCAAAACCCCTGCGAGGAGTGCGATTACTGAGAGCCGGATCCCCCACAATTTCCGGTATTTCGGATAGGCCGTTTCAACAAGGAATGCTGCAAGGACCGGGATCATCGACCAGATAAGGATGACGGCAAGACGGAAATTGTCGGAAAAAAACCCGAATAGTTTTACGACAGGTAAGGAGATTACGGGGAGAGCGAGGGAGTAGAGCAGGATATTCCCCCGGGCGGTGAAATATGCCGAGATCGTCCCGTTGGCAGTCGCCCCGTACTTTGCTTCATTGATCACAACCTGGTGGCCGATATCCAGCTGATGGAGCTGGTTTGCCGTTATCCATTCATCGTTGATGAAAAGCGCCGGGGAGGTGATCGTGATGATAAAAAAAAGTGCGGAGAGGAAGACGAGGGTTGCGTTGATCAGATTTCTGTACGGCATTTCCGCATGGATTGCCGGATCGCTACCAGAATCTCCCCGATGTTGTGTTTTTACCGTCCTGGTTGATTTCTGTCCGTCCTGTTTACTGAAAGTCCTTTTCATGAAAAATCTGCCGTTTTATATTCGTTGAATTTTGTAGCCAAACACTATTTAATCCAATGGTTTTCCATTCGGGAACATCCACGTTTCTTTTTTTTTCAACCGCCGGAAAAATCAAACAATTCCGTAAATACATTCAATAAAAGAGAATGAGGATATACTTATTGAAGAATTCTATGCAGAACCCGTCATTACCGGAAACTCCCGAGCAAAGTCCCCAATCAGGAGATCGGGGATCCGGAATCTGTGTCCTGATTCCCACGAACAATGACGCACGTTCCCTAGGATCTCTTATCCTTTCATCATCCCCTTTCGCGTCAAAAATCCTCGTCATTGATGATTGTTCCGAGGATTCCACGGAAGAAATTGCACGCCAAGCAGGTGTCGCGGTTATCCGGAACAACCACAAGATAGGTTATGAAGAAACGGTTCTGACGGGTATCAGATTTGCAGCCACAGAAGGTTTTCCGGTCATTGTTGTCATTCATGGTGATGGCCGGTTCGACGCGAACGATATCCCAAGGTTATCCGAACCGGTCCTTCACGGCATTGACCTGGTTGTAGGTTCACGGTTCCTTTCGGGATACGAAAACTTACCGGTTCATCGGAAAATTTCACAACAGTCGTTCGATGGTGAGGGGGCTGATACTCCTTGTGTGATTACAGATCCTCATTCGGGTTTCTTCGCACTCAGCAGAACTGGCGCCGGAATCCTCGATTCCATGAAGCGGACCGGTGATTTATGCAACGACATTCTTCTCAAAGCCGTTTCCTGCCGGCTTGCCATCCTGGAAATTCCAATCATTGAGAATACGAAGATCCGGCCAAAATGGGAATGGATCAGATCCGTTCCTGTTCTCGTTGCGATTCCTGCGTTTAATGAAGAGAGAACTATCGCCAAGATTGTTGGTGCCGCAAGGAGCCATTGCGACGCTGTTGTCGTCGTTAACGATGGGTCTACTGATGCTACAGCATTCATTGCGCGTACGATGGGCGCTATTGTTGTCAGTCATGAGAAAAATCAGGGGTATGGAGCCGCACTCAGGAGCATTTTTTTTATCGCAAACGCTTTTCACTCCCATGCTTTGGTTGTTCTGGATGCAGACGGGCAGCATGATCCTGAGGACATCGAAAAAATCCTTGCGCCGATCCTCGAGGGTGCGGACATTGTGATCGGATCGCGGACTCTTGAAAATGGAAATGAGATTCCCTTCTTCCGTAAGACCGGGATGAAAGTACTGGACGCGGCAACAAATTATGCCGGAAAAATAACCGTTTCCGATTCTCAGAGCGGTTTTCGGGGTTACAGCCAGAAAGCAATTCAGGGCATTCACATCACCGAATCTGATATGGGGGCAGGATCTGAGATCCTTGTTCAGGCAAAAGATCAGGGATTATCGATCGTAGAGATACCGGTTGGCGTTTCGTACAAACAGGTCAAACCATCAAGGAACCCCTTTTCGCATGGTATCCGGGTCCTTGAATCCATTATATGGCACGTTACCCAGAAGCGGCCGCTCCTCCTCATCAGCTTTCCCGGATTAATTCTCTGCGTCATCGGGATATATTTCGGTACAATTCTTCTCCAGCTCTACAACGAGAACAGGTATTTTTCGCTGCCCCTGTCAGTACTCGTAGCGATCTTTCTCATTCTTGGGGCACTTGGAATTTTTATGGGAGTTACATTCCACGTGATTGCGAGAATTCTTCCAAAGTATGAACACGTTGCTGCCCGTGCGTTCCATGAGGAGAATTCTCTATGCAAATAACGATGTTGGAAGTTGACCGGCCTTGAAATTATTAATTATCTGTTCAACACTCGATCTGAAATACCGGCTTGGATGTACCCCGTCATGGTGGCAATTATTCAAAGCATTTCATGAGAGCGGACATGACGTAATTACGGTCCCATTTCTGGGAGATCCGGTCGAATCTCTCTGGTGGCGGACGTATCCTAATCCCTGTGCCCTGGAGAGTAAGGCCTACAACTCCGTTCTTGCATGCGGAAAAATGCTGGGAATATCCATGTTGTCGGGTAGGACGAAGAGAGATGCAAAAAAACAGAGTATTCCGACTCAGCATATCCAAAAAAAATGGTCATCCGCAATCCGAAAGATCCTTGCAAAGGAAGAGAATATCGGTGCGGTCCTGTTTATCTCGGTTCCAATACCCTACATCTCGGGGATAGCGGAGAAGGTCCGGACTGAGTTCCAGATCCCGGTCCTCTTCTTTGAAGGGGATATGCCCATAGCTCTCCCCCAATATGTCGAATCGAGCGGTTACAAATTCAGTTACTATACTGATGCCGATCTCTCAGAGTTCGATGCCTTTTTCACCAATTCCAAGGGTGTCATTCCGGAACTAGCAGAACTCGGTGCCCGCAATATCCACCCGCTCTATTACGCAGTTGATCCCCAGTTGTTCCAGTATGTAGGAGTTGAAAAAGAAATCGATATCTCGTTTTTCGGGTACGGAACGGGATTTCGGGAAACGTGGATTAAAACCATGATTACAGGTGCCTCGAGGAAGATGACGGACGCCCGTTTCGTTGTTGGAGGAAGAGATATGGGAAGGGATCTTGGTCGTGCTGAATTTGCTGGCGATCTCTCATACAGTGCATTCCGGGATTTCTGTTGCAGGAGCAGGATATGTCTGAATATCACAAGGGCGTCGCATGCCTCGGTGTCTGCATCATCTAGTGCGCGACCGTTCGAGCTCGCAGCATTCGGCGCATGTATCGTTTCAAATCCCTGTGAAGGTCTCGGGGAATGGTTTGAGACCGGTAAGGAGATTATCGTTGTGAAAGATCAGGACGATGCTATAAAATGGTATACGGATTTGTTGCAGTCAGAAGATCTCCGCTTGAAGATCGGGGATGCCGCAAGGAAGCGCGTCCTGAAAGACCATACCTGGGATTTACGCACGGACCAGATGGTTTCAATCATCCGAAGACTTGCTGTGTGAACATCACCTCTCGGATTCTCACCTGCTGGTGGCAACGGAATCGATTCAGGGACCCAGGAAACGTTTGGAAAACTATGGGGAAGTGAAGGGATGTCTGAAGAGAAAAAAAAGATCCTGATCGGTTCGCTTCAATTCAGCCCGATATACAAATCCCACTGCTGTGCACTTGGTTCTCTTGCTGAGAAGAACGGATTTGATGTACGGTATCTTTTCAGTGGGGAATACGAATGGATGCTCCCGGATTCCCTGAAAAAGAAGACTGTCTTCATTGGCAGGACCCGGGACATCGCAACCGCAGTTCTTGACGGCATCAATCCTTTGAATTACTTCCAGATCCGGCGATTTATCGAAAAAGAGCAGGTCCGGTTTATCTATATGTATAATTTTCACCCGTTTTTCAACCGGTTCGTTGCATCTGTTGCGAAAAAGTACGGCATCACCTATATCCAGCACATTCATGAACCTCACTATGAAAACAGGGCCGTATACGGCGGCCTGATGCAGTACTGGCTTTCCCTCTTCGAATCTTTCCAGGGGAATCTGCTCACCAGGACCGACATAGCTATCCTCTCTTCCCAGATATCGCGGGAGTTATTCAAAAAACGATACCCCGGATATATGGGAAGGATTGTCATTGCCCCGCTCATTTACGAGGATCTTGAACCTGAATTACCGAAGAGGGAAGAACCGGAGTATATCACCCTCGTAGGACCGCCGGTTCCTGCAAAAGGGCCGGAGATCTTTCTCAGGATTGCAGCTCATGCACAAAAGAATCGTCCTCACCTCAGGTTCCAGATCATCTCGCGATCACCAATAAAGGACCCGGTTTTTTCCAAATACCATAATCTCCGGATTGTTTCCCGGGATCGGATTCCTGATGAGGAAATGGCGGATCTCCTGCGAAAAAGCATCGCAGTAATCACCCCTTACAAGGCAGCGACACAGAGTTCTGTCGTGATCATGGCGAACATGGTCGGCACGCCGGTCGTGTCATCGGATATCGGCGGTCTGCCTGAGTTCGTATATCATAAGGTTACCGGGTTTCTCGTCAATCTCGATGCACCTGGTGAAACTTGGATCGAAGGCATAGAATTTATTATCGCACACCGTGAAGAAATGTCCGAAGCATGCAGGGAGTATTTTGTGAAAAATTTTTCGGTTCCAGGTTGGCAGAATTACTTCGATGAAATTTTCTTCTCTTGATATGACTGCAGGACCCAATTTCCGGCCTTTATGGATACCTGACGATACGAGGTTAACTCTCACAGACTATTTAGTCATGCAAAAAAAACTTGTACAATCCTTTGCCTCTAATTCAGGCAGGACGGATATTATCGTTTTATCCGGTGGTGTAAGATGAAGATCGCCCAGATCATCTCCACGCCCCCGTTTGCGTGGACGACGGGGGGCCCTGCCCGGGTGGTATTTGAATTATCCAAATCCCTCGTTAAAAGGAACCATGATGTCACCGTTTTGACGACGAATTTATTTCATGGCGATACTTCGATGAATTCAGAAAAGACTCCGGTATCTCAGGAAGGGATACGATTTCATTTTTTTACCATTGTTGGCGGGAACCTTGCATGGAAGTATAAAACCTATTTCTCACCAGGATTAATCTGGCATTTGAAGAAGCATGGAGGCGAGTATGACGTTCTGCATCTCCAGGATCTGATCTCTTTTCAGGCGATTGCAACTCTCTTTTACAGCAGGATAAACAAAGTGCCGTATGTCCTGACACCCCACGGCTGTATCCCGTGGCTTTGTGAACACAAAATAATCAATACATTTTACTACCGGTTTATCGGATCACAGCTGCTAAAAAATGCCTGCGGGATCATTGCTCTGACATCGACAGAAAAAAGAGAGTTACTCAATTTATCAATTCCGGAAGAAAAAATCGCAATAATTCCGAATGGGATCACGCTATCAGATTTTGATGCCCTTCCGGAAAAAGGACGGTTCAGATCAAAATACCGGATTGGCAATACGGGGAAAATGATCCTGTTTCTCGGGAGAGTTCACAGGATTAAAGGTATCGACCTGCTTGTGGATGCATTCTCAGATTACCTTAAGAAAGATCCGGAAGTGCGTCTTGTTATAGCTGGAAGAGATGAAGGTTTCTTAAAGGTATTGCAACAACAGGCGAACCGATTGGATATTGCAGATAAAATAATCTTTTCCGGTCAACTTACGGAGCAAGAAAAATTTTCTGCATATGTTGATGCTGATGTCTTTATTCTTCCTTCAATTCATGAAGGATTCCCGATGACGGTTCTGGAAGCAATGGCATGCGGAACCCCGGTTATTGTTACGAAAGGGTGTAATATTTCAGATGCTCTTGAAAACTGTGGGATCGTTATCGATCACGACCGGACTCAGCTTGTACAAGCCATAGAGTCCATTCTTGAAAATTCTCCTTTACGTCAACATTTCGGGGTGCAGGGATCAGAAAAAATCAAGAATGAATTTAACTGGGACAACATCGCGGAAAGAGTTGAAACTGTTTATAATAATTGTCTGAATGAATTACATTATGAGTCCATTTGAGTGAGAAGATGTCAGACATCACAATGATAAAAATCTCGATCATTACTCCCTCCTTCAACCAGTCCGCTTACCTGGAGCAGACAATCCTTTCCGTTATTGAACAGGAATACCCGTATATCGAATATATCATTCTTGATGCCGGATCAACTGATGGCAGTGTTGACATCATAAGAAAATACTCGGACAGAATCGCATTTTGGGAGAGCAGGCCAGACAACGGACAGGCTGATGCAATCTATCGCGGATTTGAACGAGCAACGGGAGACATTATCGCGTGGATCAATTCGGATGACTATTATCTTGAGGGGGCATTTTCTGCAGTAATCGAGTATTTCCAAAAAAACCCGGAAGCGACATGGCTTATTGGCAATGGTATCCTTGTTGACCGTGACGGAAATGAGTTGCTGAAGCTCTATTCTCCACATATCACTTTTGACAAGCTCCTTTTTTATGGAGGGGCATTCAACCAACCTTCACTCTTTATGAAACGCGAAGCTTTTTTTTCATGTGGCGGATTTGACCGGACACTGAAGTTTTCCTTTGATCTCGATCTCTCCCTGAATCTGGCAAAACTCAAGTCTCCCGGCCAGATTGATACTTTTTTATCTGCGTTCAGGTATCATCCCGCAAGCAAGACAAGCACAATCGATTTGGTTAGGCTCAGGGATGATACTTTTATCAGGAAAGTAAAATACCATGACATGACAAAAAACCGTTTATTATATGAAGTGAAAAAATCTGCAAATATCCTGGCGCTGGCTCTTCACCGGCTTCGGACATCCGGAGTAGGAAATTATCTCCGCTATGTTCTTTCCCAGAAAACATATCGAAACCGGTATGTATAGTATTCGAGGATTTTCTTGAGAAGCCTTTGCCATTATTCAATATATTGGGGAGGGGTCCTGTAGTAATTGATGAGACAGGAGGATTTACCAGCCGTGAAGGGGAAAACCGGTTGTATCTCCAATCTCTTATGAACACTACTGTTTTTCAGAATACCCTCTACCGGAATCGCGATAAAGAGAATTTTTCCTGACAGTATTTCTCGCTCATTTTCACAAAATACTGGCGAAATAGGGAAATCAGGCTTATAATGGACAAAATGGCGCTCCCAGTCATTGTCCACCGTCAGAAAATCAGGCTCGCAAATGGATAATGGACATGACTTACCGTCGGAGGTTGGGCAAAGGGAAAGAGAAAAAGCCGGCAACTCTTCAGGTACGGGCTAATCATAAGTATCCTGGTTCGTTGCGTATTGAAATCCAAAGATGCCCCCGGTTTAGTTTTCGAAGATTCCGGTATGAAATAATAAATCAATAGAGAAATAATCCTGATCCATGTTAAGAAGGATAATTTCCAAATTTTTTATTACAATTCTCCCGTTCGATTTTCTGAAGCAATCGGCAGACGTCCAGAATTTTCTGAAACTCGCGAAGAACAATGGAATCAATACAATCCTGGATATCGGTGCTAACACCGGCCAATATGCCGAACTTTTATTTGAACATGGCTACGATGGTAAAATCGTCTCCTTTGAACCATTGACCGAAGCGCACAAGGTATTATTGCAGAAAGAAAAATCCTTCCCAAATTGGATCATTGCCGACCGATGCGCCCTTGGAGAAATGGATAAGGAAGTAACGATACATATTTCAAAAAACCTGAAAAGCAGCTCAATTTTGCCCATGCTCAAGATGCATTCCGATACCGATCCGGAATCGCGGTATGTGTCATCAGAGAACGTCCCGATGTTCACCCTTGATTCAATTGGCCCGAAATATCTTGATGAAGATGCCGTGATTTTCCTAAAAATGGACGTTCAGGGTTATGAGAAAAATGTGCTGGCAGGTGCTGAAGATCTCTTCAACCGGATAAAAGGCATCCAGCTGGAATGTTCGTTATCGCCGTTGTATGATGGAGAACTGCTCCTTGCCGATCTGATTAAAAAAATCGAAGGCAGAGGATTCCGGCTCTATGATATCATCCCGGGATTCAGAGATCCAGCAAGTGGGATATTATTACAGACAGATTGTATTTTCTTGAAGAAAACTGCTTGATATCGGATCATTCATTATTGAAAGTGTCCCGCCTCTCCAAATCCGAAAATTTTGAAATCATTCAATTTTTTCAAGAGAACAGAACGTTTCGATATCTGAAAACGCATCGGAATTTTGTCGGATCCATTCGACGCTCTTATCCCACCATCGAATCCTGTTCAGACAATCAACCTGTTCTTGTGTGAACCGATAGCGGATAAATTTGGCAGGAACACCCCCGACAATCGCAAAATCTTCAACATCTTTGGTGACAACCGCACCAGCGGAAATTATTACACCGTTGCCAATTCTGACTCCTCCCATAACGATGCTTCGGTATCCGATCCAGACGTCATTTCCAATGATAATCCGTTCCGGCTGTTCATCAAACATTTCCTTTTTTGAAAAAGGATTCGGGCAACCGGGGTTATTTAGGGAATAAAAAGCGGGATGTGTCGAAACAAATCCGCGGGCCGGATGTTTCCCCAGGCCAAAAACACACCCCGATGATATTGAACAGAATTTTCCAATCGTTGCATTGGTGATATCCGAACTTGTATAGGAATAATCTCCCAGGGTTACATTTGAGAGCGTAACATTCGGGAATATGACGGTGTTTTTTCCAAGGGTGCACGCATCATCGATAAACGCCGGATAATAAATCCGGGAATCGGGATACCTTTTCCGGTAGTTCCTCTGGGCAATTGCGGCGAAGAATCGATTATGCATTTTTACGGAATTCGAGTAAATCGTATTGAAGAATGAAATTTCACTCATTTCAAAATAGTCTGTCGCAACTTTCCTATTTAAGATATGTCATACGCTGCAGGCACCTCTTGCTCCCAGAAAGGCAGGATCCATTATCCTTTGAGAATATCTTCAAGTTTTGCTGTCGGAAATTCATCGAGGTAACTTCCTTCAGTCAGGTTAATAATCTCGATGCCGTTTCTTCTGGCATGCTCGTGGATCTTTTCGTACTGGCTGAACATGATGAACACCGCCTGTATGTTCTGCACGTATTTCCAGGAATTTGTAGGGTCCAGACGGTCACGGGGCAGGCCTTTGTAAAAATGCGGTGTCAAAGAAATTTTTTTATAGGCGAGCCAGTTATGATCGAGTCCCAGAAGGTAAATTTTTTTGCATCCCATATAGATAGCAAGGATTATCCCCATAATTGCGGTATTCTGGACTCCGGGAATTGCACCGGTCAGGGATAGTTCTTTTCTTCCATTCCAATCATCGAAACTTTTGCACATATCCAGGTAGAATGTTTTTTCTTCCAGGAAGATGCTGTTTTTTACGAAAAGATTTCTTACGGAAAGAGGAAAAAAATATCCCTCCGTTGGGAGAATTTTTTTCGGTACATTTTTCATGGCTTCCAGTTCATGAACATGATACGAGCTTAAAGGATCTCCAGCACAGTATAACGTCGGCTGCCATGATCCAAGCACCGGGTTTTCACAAAAATAATTCATGACAATGGTCAATTCTCCTTTCAACTGCAAGAGATCATTTTGTTTAAGAGATGGTCCATTTCCTATCACAAAACAACGTTTCCCATGATATTTATTATGAAAAATTGCATTCCTGGATGCAATTTGATGTTTTTTATAGGATAGCAAATGAACCAAATCGCAATAGGAATTTCTGACTAAACCAAAAAGACGTGGCGGAATTATCCAGTCTGTAACAAAGCGAATTTTATTCATCTGTCTTATCTTTCAGCAGGGTTCTAAAAAATGGTTTGTTTAAATTCTTATGAGACGGTTCTTGGGAAGTCGTGAAGGCATTGAGTGGTGGGATTCAGTTCTGTTATTTTTTTCTTCGTAACTTTTTTAAATGGGGGATCTCACTCTCATAGACTCTTTTCTCACCATCCCCCATCGCTTTTTCGATTACACGGATATCCCGTACCAATCTCATCAGACCGCCTGGCTCTACGGATGCAGCCTGATCGCTCCCCCACATGGCACGATCAAGCGTTATATGCCTCTCAATAAAGGATGCACCCAGAACAACAGATGCCAGTGTCGTCTGCAACCCGACTTCATGACCGGAATATCCGATGGGGCATTTGAACTTTTTCTTGAGGGTACATATCATATGTAGATTCAGCTCTTCAGGTCTGCAGGGGTATGTGCTAGTGCAATGCGAAATCAGGAGTTGATTTTTTTCAATGAGAGAAACTGCATGAATAATTTCTTTCATCGTCGACATTCCCGTGGACAGGATAACCGGGCGGCCCTTCCTATTGATATACTTTAGAAGAGCATCGTCGGTAAGTGATGCTGAAGCAATCTTGTATGCTGCGGGGTTAAATTGTTCGATAAAATCTACCGATGGTTCATCCCAGCAGGACGCAAACCATGTTATTCCCTTTTCTTTGCAATAGCGATCGATCTCACGGAATTCTTTCCGGCCGAATTCGATACGTTTTTTATACTCAAGGTAAGGCATGCATCCCCAGGGCGTTTCCCGCAGGAGGTTTTTTTGTTCAGCAGGAACTGCCAGATCGGGTTTTCTCTTCTGGAATTTGACGGCATCGCATCCCGCAAGCATCGCAGTATCAATCAGTTTTTTGGCGATACCGATATCCCCGTTATGGTTGATTCCGATTTCCGCAATAATAAACGTGGAAAAACCTTCGCCAATTGGTCGACCGTTTATTCTGACTACTGCTGGCATTGCTTATGCCTCCATATCAGATCAGATAATTCTCGAATTGCACCATTCCCGCCGGACGCTTCGAGAATAATCCTGGCACACGCTTTTACTTTAGGATCTGCATCCCCGACTGCAATGCCACACCCGACATATCGCATACAGGAAAGATCGTTTACATCATTTGCTACATAAATGACATCAGCAGGTTTCAGCTGGTGATACTGTAACCATTCTTCCAACGCAGCCACCTTGTTGGAAATATTTTGTTTGCACTCGATCCCCAGTTTTTCGGATCGTCTCATAACAACAGGATTTTTTTCGGAGGAGAGTACAAGGAGCGGCACCCCGAGTTCTTTTATCCGTGAAAGCCCCCAGCCATCTCCCCGACTGCAGATGACTGCTTCACTCCCGTCCTCGTGAACCATTACCTTATTATCTGTAAAGACGCCATCGAAATCCAGGACGATTCCTGTGAGAGGATTTGGTAAAGCCTGATTTTTTCGTGCCTTTTTTTGTTCAAGCAAAAGAGTCTCTGCTATTGAAAAATCAATCGGTTCGTCGATTTCCCAGGCTCTCTCGTGAGGCGTGATATGAAAAATAGTTTTTCCAAAAAAACGATGTTTCGATTTCAGGAATCCTTCTGTACGTAAAACGTAGACCGCTCCAGTTTCAAGGTACTCGGGATCTTGGTGCTGCCGCATCTTGCGGACGGTCTTATCGTGATTGATTCCAATGGCTTCATTCCGGTCATCCTCTTTCCAGATGAAATGATGGAACGGCGTAACGGTAAACGCCGAATCAGCATTCTTTTCGATGAGGGTATTTATGGTGCCGTCAATATCTTCAGCAATTGTCAATGGAGATGTACATTGCAGGAAAACAACGAGATCTGGATAATAGTTTTCTGTATTTTTCAGGTGCTCCAATACATGGAGCAAGGCAGATTCTGAAGCTGCCGCATCTCCGCTGATCTGCGCCGGTCGCCAGATTACTTCCGGGCCCAGTTCCTGTGTAACCTTCGCGATTTCTGCATCATCTGTTGATACTATAATCCTTGTAATTAATTCTGACTCTTGGGCGGACCTGATTATATGGGTAACTAAGGGCTCTCCTTTAATCGGGAGGATATTTTTCCTCGGGATACCTTTTGATCCGCCACGGGCCGGGATAATTGCTAATACCTGCATCCTGTCCTCCGGTAAAGTTTGTTGTCGATGCCAGTCCCGAGAAAAAATCCGGTTTTCTCTTGGTTAGTGTGGTTTTTCTTCATTGCCAATGCAATTTTTCCATCATTAAATTATTAATGTAAGATTGTTTGCCCTATTATTAAAAATGAAGACTCAGAATCTGAAACCTGATAAAATAAAGTCCATTCAGAATTTTGAAGTATAGTTCAGATAATCCCGGATATTTCGAGGTATGATGGACCCATAATTTTTTATCCCGGCTTTTGTTTAAGGAAACATCGTGCGGTGGTGTTCCATATAATGTCTGAAAACCCTGAATGAAAATTTCTTCGCTCCCCTTACATTTTTTCCAGCGTCCAGAAGCCATGTCTCTTGTGATAATATTCCCGGCATAACCGGCAATCGGTAATTGCGATTTTTGTTGGGCATATTGGTATATTTTCAAAAAAATATCAGAATCTTCCCCCCTGCCCCACTGTGAAGTATATTCTCCAAATCCTCCGACTTCGGCAAGAAGTTTTTTTTCAATTCCTATGTTTGTCCCCTGGACAGTGAAATGGCTGTATAACCGATAAAGTCCGGACGATTCCTGAATTCGTCCGATAATAAACCTGTATTTACCGAAGAGTGAACTGTATATCCTCAAGGATTTTATATTTTTAAGATAATGATCGTCATCAAGAAAAATCAGATGGGAATATTTTGAGCAGGACGTTGCAAGATTCCACAATTTTGCTTTGCAATACGTATTATCCCGTCTCTTTGCAATAAAAAGATCAATCGCCAGATCCTGAAGTTTCGAACAGTTTTGAATGTCGTTTTTCGAATAAAATGTTATTTCCTGATCTGCGTTGATTAAATCTCTTGCCCAGTCAGACCCATCATCGGTGACAATGATTTCGACCTTGCCGTCGAAAACCTGGTTCCTAATTGATTTTATCGTCTCTTTCAAAATTTTTCTGTAAGTTTCATCCGGTGCATAATGTGCAATTATTATGCTAAAATGAATAATCAGCACCTCGTAATTTTATTTTATCCGATACAAGTACTTCAACTTGATGCCTGCCGAATTTTTAAGAGGCAAGCGATAAAAAATTTTACTTTCTGGATAGTCCGTAATTCTATGTATCCTGATAAGGGTGATTCCCAGAACTGTTCCCAAGCGGATTTTCCGTTTGGGGTTGAATTCACGCACCATTCGTACCATTTTTGCGCAATAGTTGCCGCGAACTCCTGTTCGGGGAAGATCTTTTCTTCTTTGTTTTTAGATAGAATCTTCGTTAACCATGTTTGCACAGATGAAAGTACTTCTGGATTTGTTGAAAACCTCTTATCACAAATGCGCCGATGAATTTCAAATTCCTTGGGTGTCGGTTCGATTTTTAGTTTTTTCACCAGCAAGAGGCGGATTTTATTAACGGTATCCTCCTGTTTATCCCGGTTTTTTTTGCTTACTGCATCGACATGAACCCGATATTTTAAGAGAATTTTATCGATATTGGAAAATTGAGTTATATCCATACAATCTACCCATAATCCAAAATCTTCAGCACATTCATACCATTCGTTATAACGAACTTCAGGATATGACAGGATACTTCTGCGCATGATAACGGTCGGATGCGGGATCGGGCAGGAAAAAAAGAGTTCTGATTTAATCCAATTATTCTCGACAGGATATTCTCTCTTCGCTCTTTCTCTCTCCTCGCTGATCAACCAGGTTCCACATACCCCAATATCCGGATGCGCCTCCATAAAATCAACCTGAATTTTTAATCGCGAGGGAAAGGAAATGTCGTCAGCATCCATTCTCGCGATATATTTCCCTTTCGCTATGGAAATCCCCTGATTCAACGCTGAAACAAGAGTCCCCTTCTCCCGGTAAATAACATGTAACCGTTCATCCAATTTCAGATAACAATCGATAATTGACCTCGTTTTTATTGTGGAGCCGTCGCAAATGATAATGAACTCAAAGTCCCTGTATGTCTGATTCAGGATGCTTTCAATCGCCTCCTGAAGGTAAATCTCGGCATTGAATACCGGCAGAATAACTGAGACTGTAGGGGCAATTAAAGACATCTTATCTGATAAATTACCATTTCTTCAATAGTGAGAAAGAATCCATAAAAGATTATTAAATTTTTCAGCATATCCTTCAATCCACTCAAAGTGCAACGTTCATTAATTCCTGATACTGTTGAAATTTGTCCATAAGGTAAATAGTTCTTCAGTATTATTAAGAGAATATCCATGTTTTTTACTAGATTCACTTAGTTTATGCCATTCTGAACACCATTTGAATGCCTCCTTGACAATATCATCATTCAACTCCTGCGGTTCAGCAGAGGTTTTTTTATGATAGTGAATATGCATTCTCATAAAACCCTGCGGTTTTAGGACTCTTTCAATTTCCTTGGCAGTTTTAAAAAAATCATCTACATGGTCGATTGCATTTACAGAAATTATCGCATCGAAATAATGGTCTTCGAATGGCATATCCTCAGAATAGCCCTTGATAAATTTTACATGATCATAATAATGGAGTGGAAATCCGATTTTCAGATAATCCTCTATCAAGGGATCGAGACAAAATAATTCACAGTTATCAAAAATGCAGGCACTGGGAATTGGGCCCGAGCCGATGTCCAGGACTTTAAATCCTTTGAATGCATTTCTATCCAACGATAAATCTTCAAGATATTTACTGGATTGATGAATTTTTGCCCAGGTTAATATGGCACTATCCTTGTGTGAGGAAACAATGATTTTTTCATTAACCGTAGGCGGAGGCTCATTGTATAACGAAATTTCTCCATCATACCATTTTTCGTACAACATCAGTTCGTTTTTCCAAAATTCAATTTCAGCTCGGTATTTTGACCTGTGGAATGGACGAGATCGAAAATTGCGACTGATCTTTTTTATTATCCAATCAATTCGTCGAACCATAATCCCTCGGTATAATTAATTCATAAAATTTTCATTTTTCACTTTAATCCAGGAATCCGGAATTAAATCTTTCGTTTCCATTATCGCTCGTCTGAACCAGTTTTCAGGAACATACACGATTTTGTGCTCATGAGAATTGAGCCATGCCCCCCACCAGCTGAAAGAGCTGTTAGCAACGATATTGTGTTGGCACATACTCATAAGACGCAGATCTTCGTAATTTCTTTCCGGCCCGTTGTGAGAAATATAAACCCTAGGATAGTCCAACTGCAAATTGTCTTTTGTCCATATCGGGTCGTCTGAAAAAATAAAAAAAACAGGTCTGTCGATTTTTTGCGCAATATCTTCAACTGATTTATTATAATAATCTGAATTGCATAATCCCAAGATCCTATTTGTAATAGGATTCGTCACATAATCCCCTCTGCGGACGTGAATACTTACTGCTTCACAGGCAAGAATATCATTGCCTATTTTTTTATTCAGTAAGTCTGGTGGTTTTTTTATATGAAATTCGTTTCGGATAACATGTTCAATCTCCTTAAAATATTTCTCGCTCTGCCAGTACCCCTCAATATACGTGTTATCCGGCAGCGTCAATACGGATGAATCAAAATGAAAATATCGCTCTTTAAACCGAATAATGGGTTTTCTACCTCTGAATGTACTTCGAAATATTTTGAAGTATTTTTTATAAGTGGTGTCTGCAACCGTTTGGATATCGTCAAGGTCCGATTGGGTGGCGAGCATTTCTTGGATAGAAAAACAGCCAAGATCATAATGACGATCGGTAGTATGCTGAAAATGCGAAACATCCAACAACAGCTGGGTATCTAACCGATGCGCAAGGGCGCGGCCTGTTGCATACTGGAACATCTGGTTACCGATACCACCGACTAGCCGGGTAATGATCATAGGAGTTTAATCCTTTTCCGTGCTAGGATATGATACCCAAAATTGAGAAATTCTTCAGATCCACGATCCACCCTCGACATTTGGTCCAGCCTTCGTAATACCCAGTACATGGAAATTTTGTCCATCAGTCCAAAATTAAACTCCTCCTCACAATATTTCTTCGTCACAGAGGGAATTCGGCGGAGTTCCTGTGCGATATATTCAAAGTAATTCCCATTTTCTGTCATTTCAACAATAGTGAATCCGTTCTCGGCAAGAAATTTCTCAAAAAAATATCTGTTGAATCCCGAATAGAAATGATACGGTGCAAAATGCGTCAGAGAACAGAATGGTGCGGTTATTATCAGGTACCCATCGTTCCTGAGCAACCGGGAAAATTCCTGTATTGCTTGAATCGGTTCGGGAAGGTGCTCAAATACTTCAATGCACATAATGGCGTCAAATGACGAGTCCGGTTGCGGAACACTTGTAATATCACTGACAATATCGAGATGTGTCTGATCCCAGGATCCCATTTGAAGTCCGGCACCGTCTCCTTCTCCGTCGTATTGTGAAAAATCCTGTGAGACGTATGTCAGGTGCGAACAAAATTTTTTATATACTCGCTCTCCAGCGCCCGCATCAAGAATACGTGATCCGGAAGGAATTTTTTTCAATGTAGCTTCCAGCCAAGATTCACGATTGTACTGGTTTTTCATATCCGCTGTAATAAAAAACCCCCGATTCTGTACAAATATCGCTACATAAGGATATTGGAAAGGAGTAATTAATTGATTTATCGCAGTCAATAGCATCATCATCTCATTATTTCAGCAATTATTGCAGAAAAACGATCCCGAAATATCTTCCATGAATGATTATCCAAAATATACCTTCGGGCGATATTGCCGCAATCCGCAACCTCGTCCCGCTTTTGATACCAGAACTCAAGGGCGTTGACAAGGGATTCAACATTATTTGGATGAACATAATAACAAAAATCAGGATCGAAATTAACCCCGGATTCATGGGTTGTGATGACTGCAAGCCCGCAGGAGGTCATTTCCAGAAGACTGGATGGCTGCGCGTCTTCCAGTGTCGGAAGAACTGCAACGTGGCTTGAGCCAATGAGGTCTATCAATGGTTTATGCCATGTCGGATAGAATTTAAGTTGGATATGCAGTCCTGGAAACACTTCGCCGTTTTTCTGATTATTAAATATGATTTCAGTACTTCGCGTTGGCATACCAATAATAATGAGTTCGGCATCCTGTCCTTGGTACCATCTTTTCCATGCCTTCACAAGAACCGGGAGCCCCTTCCTGAGGCCAAGTTCTGAAGACCAGCAGACAAACGTGAATTTATTCCGTTTTTCAGTGCTCGGAACCCATACATCACTGTCAACTGCATTATTATATCGGTAGATTTTCTCTCTTGATACTCCGTGTGATGTAAAATTCGCGATTCCCTGATCGTTTTCGGCAATAAGGAGATAATCTGCTTTTTCATAGGCGGAAAGGAAAATGGTGCTGTCAACCCGATTTTCCGGTTGAAGGTTCCAGACTTTTTCCGCTTCCATAAGACGCCGATTCTTAACAACAACATGGGTATTACAGGTATACAGGCAGGTTATGCCCGGCACTTTTTTCGGGAATTTTGAAAACGGGGGGGCAAGTGAGACAATAATATCGGATGACCATATGTGTTTAGGATACCACCGGTCTTCCTGGCCTGCAAATGATGTCGTGTATCCGAGTGAACATAGGCATTTGAAGGCTTCCTTTTGCATCCGTCCGCTTCCGACATTCTCCCACGCAGGATTCTCCCAAAAAAAACGACTGAATATAAGTGAAGCACGTGGTGTACTTGTTGTAGGTGACAGATAATCGAAGCGAAAACGATCCAACCCTATCTGGATTTTATCGATCAGATCATTAAACATAATACCATTATTCACCTCAGATTTACTAATTCTGGGCGATAATAACCCGAATCCTCCAAATCCGTTTCATGAATCCATCAGTGTCCACTCTGAATATGTATCTATCAGTCCCGCATTATACTGGCTGTAATGGTCCATCCGATCGAATGGCTCATCAGTTACCTCAAAAAGCAATGCGTTGGGGATATCCAATAAGGATACATTGAAGGGTTTTTGATGTGCGCCAAATTGCAGGGAGTAAAATCCTTTTTTCAGTTGATTGACTACAGTTATTCGGATCTTATAATCCCCTTTTCGCATGTCCCAGTAAACACCGGATTTATCGAAACAGTGCGTTTGCAATAACATCACATTATCATTGGTTGAAACCACTATCCCGAATCCTACATTTTCAACATTGCACTTGACCTCGATAAATGCCTCAATAATTATCGGTTGATGGTATTTAACATTCTTGAGCACAGTTCCGTTTTCGTCAGTAATCTGGATCTTTTTCACCACAATTTTTGAGATACCGGTGAGATGCATATCTGGAGTGACTTCTTTGGAAAGGTTCGGAGAATCACTGCTGAGCCCTGTGAGGTAAGATGTAACAACTTTTTCTGGAGAACCAATTTTCTCAAGTCTGCCGTTTTTCAGATACAAAACCCTGTCACAATTATTCCTGATAATCGGCATGGAGTGGCTGACAATCATCACAGTCCTTCCTTCAGAGGTAACCATCTTCATTTTTTTGAGCGATTTTCGTTGAAATGCGACATCACCAACTGCCAGTACCTCGTCAATCAGAAGAATCTCTGTTTCCATATGTGCTGCCACCGCGAACGCGAGACGGACATGCATTCCGCTCGAAAAACGTTTTACTGGTGTGTCGAGAAATTTTTCAATTTCGGAAAATTTTACGATTTCATCCATCTTGGCATCAATTTCTCGTGTCTTCATTCCGAGAAGAGAACCCGATAAATAAATGTTCTCCCGACCGGTAAGCTCAGGATGGAATCCGGTTCCCACTTCAAGCAGTGATCCGACTCTGCCAAAAATCTCAATCGATCCTTCCGTAGGTGTCGTAATCCTTGAGAGGATTTTCAGTAGCGTACTCTTCCCCGCACCGTTACGTCCGATGACGCCAACAACTTCGCCGTATTCTACGTCAAATGACAAACCTTTGAGCGCCCAGAATTCTTGAGGTTTGGTAGATCTGAAATTACGAAAATGAGATCTGACCGAGTCAGCAATCGTATCCCGGATTGTGGAATACTTTTCAACAGGGCCGCCCAACCGGTACTTTTTCCCAAGGTTGTGTACACGGATTGCGGATCTTTCGGCAGTCATTTTTATTCACAAAAACACGAACAGGGGCAGTATTTATTCATTTTAAATTGAATGGTTTTCTGATTTATAACCAATACACGGAATTCCACAGAGAATTTGTCCACAGAAGTGTCCGCTTTAATTGATACCGTTGGCACCATTCATATCGGAAAATAAAATTGGAATTCATTTTCGCTCTTCATTTGGAACACAGTGGCAATCTCATTTAAATATTTCCATTTTCTCCAATTGCGCAAAATCAGGATTTTTATCACGCATTTTCCCGCAATATGCCATGCAATCGACTTGACCTGACGGGAAACCTTATAAACAGCGATCCTAATATATTGTACAGTTATGGCGGTAAATCAGGCGCAGGTAGATCATATCATCACTGCTGCTTCGGAAGATGACCCTGAGGTCAAGCTTCAGAACCTCGAACGGGAAGTCGACCTCATCAAAACATCAATCAAGCGCCTGCTCATGGACATCCGCGAACGGATGAACGAACTGGAAAATCCCTTCACGCTTGCGGCAACCGGCGGGGGCGGGAAAGCGAGCTCAGCGGAATCTGAGGCACGGCAGGCAGCCCTCGAAGCAAAGGAAGCCGCCCTTGAAGCCCGTGAGGCTGAGATGAGCGCAGCAAAAACCCAGGCCGAAGAGCAGAAGAAACAGGAACAGGCGGCAACCCCGATACCCGCTCCCCAACCTTTGGTTCCAGCACCTTCACCCAGACCTGCCGTCTTCGACGAACAGAGAATGGTTGACGAGCAGCTGCTTGCCCAGTTCAAGGCACAGCTCATTGGCACAAAATCCGTAACGGAAAAGAGCCCTGCATCGCAACCCTCAGAGAAATTCCGGCTGCAGAAAGTTTACAAACTCTTCAAATGGACAAGTCAGGCGGTCAGGAAATACGGGCATGACCGTGTGGAGATCATGCTCCAGTCCTACAAGACGCTGGGGTATATCAGCAAGGAGTCCGCTGACGAGATCCGTGAAATTGCCCGTCTTATGCCCGGGAACCTCGGGGACGAACACGAAGTCGGCCCCGATGAATTCGTTTCTGAGCTGTACACCCTCAACCGGATCATTGCCCCCGATGACACGACGCTCGATCGGGACATGATTGAGGTTATGATGGAACAGAGGACATCTGCGGGACAATCGCTTGCACCTCCTGTTGGAAGAATTGAACTTGCCCCCGCTTCCCCGAGAGAGAAAAGGCCGGCAAAAGAACGCGAGTACGAAGAAGACTGGATGAACCTGCCGGACAGGATCTAACCGATGTCCGCCGATACTTTTGTCTCAGCCATCCTCATCATTACCGCAGTCGTTGCTGTCGGGATTCTGGTCAATGCAGTCTACCCGATTATCTGGTCGTCAGCATCGACGTTCTCCTCATCCGCCCATGAGACGGACACGCGGATGCGGACGGATTTTAAAATTGTGAATACGTATGCAAAGGCGGGAACTGCCAATGCACAGATCTTCATGAAGAATCTCGGGACAACCAGTTTGGGTGACGAGGAGATCCAGACTGCCGATGTTTACATAGTTACTGCTGATGAACTGGTCAATCCTACGTACAATGCCGGATCCCCGTCATGGACATATACGTTCAAGAGTTCGGACGATGTACGTTGGGAGAACGGGGAGACCCTCGAGATTGATATCGTTATGGAAGAACCGTTTGACGCAGCGGATACCTATACCTTCCAGTTCGTGCTCCCGAACGGTGTACAGAGATCCATCGAATTTACACCTTCATCATAGGGGATTCGGATGGCTTTCGGTGAGATCATCGGGGCTGCGGTGGGAATCCTGCTGCTCCTCATCGTCGCATACCTTGTCGTGGGGAGCACACTCTCCACAGCGGATATCGTCACGAATACCCAGAAAGACGTCACCCTGATGAATGAAGCGCGGCTGAATACTGATATCCACATTGTCGATGCAATCTACGTGAATTCAACGTCGAACCTCCATGTAAATGTCACCAACACCGGGAATGAGATTCTCGGAGATTTCTCCGGCATGGACGTGTATGTTACACAACCTGCCACGACCCCCGCGTACTACTCGTTCAACCAGACCTATGGGACTGACGTGACAAAAACCTGGAAGTATTCGCAGATAACATGGGCTGATGGATCAGCAGCCGCGATTCACCTGACCCAGTTGGATCCGGGTGAGATGATATGGATGGAGGTTGACGGTTTTTCGATCGCGCCCCTGCCGGGATCCGAGGTCATGGTTATCACGGGAAATGGCATTAAAAGTTCAGCGATGATAACTATAGTGTAACGGAGGACTGACAATGGCCGGAAGTATTGCAGATCTGATGGGTGGGGACGACAGGCAAATCGTCTCGACCGGCAACTCCGAGCTCGACAAGAAGATTGCAGATGGTCTCCCCCTCCAGTCCCTGACCCTCATCGAGGGCGAGAACGATACCGGGAAGAGTGTGCTCACGCAGCAGATCATGTGGGGTGCCATGAAACAGGGACTCTCGGTGGATCTCTTTACAACGGAGAGCACAACAAAGAGCTTTATCAAGCAGATGGAGTCGATGAGCCTTGATATATCAGATTACTTTGCATGGGGATACCTGAAAGTTTTCCCGCTCCATGTTGTCGGGTTCGAGTGGTCCAAGGATGAGATGGAGGGTATCCTGCAGCGCGTCGTCAACAATATCCGGGACAGCAAAGCGCAGGTTGCGATAATCGATTCGCTGACGCTCTTTACCGAATACGCGGAATCAGATTCGATCCTGACCTTTTTTACCAATTGCAAGTCTCTCGTCGATCACGGGAAGACCATCCTGATCACGCTTCATACATACGCCTTCGAGGAAGATACCCTCGTGCGCATCCGTTCTATCTGCGATGCCCACCTGAACATGAAGAAAGCTATCATGGGGGACAAGTACGTGATGGTGATGGAAGTGATCAAGGTCAGGGGCGCCCATAAGACGACGGGGAACCTTGTCAGTTTCGAGGTTCATCCCGGGTACGGGATGAAGGTCATCCCGATGAGCTTTGCCAAGGTGTAATAATGAGCACGCTCTCCGTTGCAATCAATCTCCCCTTCAAGCCGGAGACGATCGATGACACAATGGATATCTACGGTGACATCGAATCGTCAGCCCTCTACAAGATGTTGCCGGAGAACGCGAGAGAATATGTCAAGACGAGCCCGCACCTCCTGGAATATCTCCATACGTTCCCGGTAAACACCTACGGGATCCCGCTTTTCCTCTCCGAGCTGAAGAAAGACCTGCGCTCGATGAAAACCTGGAACCTCATCTACCCGGTGAACGAGACCACGTTTGTCCACATCCTTCCCGATGCCGAAGATGTCCGGAATTTCTATATCCCGATCGAGCCCAGTTTCCTCCACAGCGTCTACGACATCATGCCGGTTATTGAAACCAAGCTGATCGACCTGATCGACGGGCTGGAGAAAGATCCGCGGACCGAACAGGAACGTGCGGATGTATTAAAGAAGATGTTCGCTTCAATCGCGGTCGTCAAACCCAAGAATGTCGCGCTCAGTACGTTAACCGGCGGCGAGAAGAAAGAGCAGGATGTCAAATCCAAGATCACGACATTTTTAAAGACCGACTTTACTGCCCAGAAGAAGATGATGAAACGCCGGTCTTCCCTCAATGTCCCGGTAACTCCTGACGGCAGGGTGATCCTGTCACCGGAGGAGTACCGTGCTGTCGAGTATCTCCTGATCCGTGACAAGATCGACATGGGTGCCTTAAAACCATTTCTCTCCGACCCCTACATCGAGGATATCTCCTGTGATGGTGTCGGACCGATCTTTATCGAGCATAAAATTTTCAAAGGCTTGAAATCCGTTATCGAGTTTAAGGTGGCAAAAGAGCTGGATGAATTTGTCGTGAAGATGGCCGAAAAGATTAAGCGACCGATCACGTACCGGAGCCCGCTTGTCGATGCAACCCTTCCGGACGGATCCCGTATCAACATTGTCTACGGGACCGATGTCTCCCGGCACGGTAGTAACTTTACCATCCGTAAGGTGAACGAGATCCCGCTCTCGATCCTCAATATTGTCGAAAGCGGGGGCATTGACTATACCGCGGCAGCATACATCTGGATCTGTGCCGAATACGGGATGTCGATGTTTGTCTCCGGCGAAACGGCGAGTGGCAAGACAACGCTCCTGAACGCCATTACGGCCTTCATCCCCCCGGAAAATAAGATCGTGACCATCGAGGATACCCCCGAGTTGAACGTACCGCACCGGAACTGGATCCGCGAAGTGGCGCTCGCGAAAGGAAAGGGAGAAGGCGGCGGGACCGGGGGAGAGGTATCGATGTTCGATCTCTTAAAAGCTGCACTCCGTCAGCGGCCCAACCAGATCCTTGTCGGTGAGATCCGTGGTGTCGAAGGGGCAGTGGCATTCGGTGCCATGCAGACGGGACACCCGGTCATGAGCACGTTCCACGCTGCATCGGTCGAGAAACTGATCCAGCGTCTGTGCGGGGACCCAATCTGCATCCCGAAGACATTTGTCGATAACCTCAACCTCGTGATCATCCAGAGCGCGGTACGGCGCCCGGACGGGCAGTTGGTGCGCCGGATGATCAGCGCCAACGAACTGGTCGGATATAATTCGGAGACTGGCGGGTTCACATTCGTTGCTATGTTTACCTGGGAACCGGTGACCGATACGTTTGTCTGGACGGGGAAGGGGAGTTCGTTCCTGCTGGAGAACAAGATTGCCACAATGTTGGGGATTCCCGACAGCAGGAAGGCCGAGATTTACCAGGAAGTCGAAAAACGGGCGAAGATTCTCGAACGCCTCCACAAAGCCGGTTATGTCAAGTTCTGGGATCTCTTCCACATGATCACGAAAATTAAAAAACAGGGTCTGTTGCAGATCGGTGCCTGATCCATGTTTGAGTCGGTCAAGGATAAGGTCAGGGCTTCAACCGGCGGCCAGATCCCGTTTGAGTCCAGCATTGGTTCCCTAAAAACAAAATTTAACCTCTTTCTTGAGAGCAAGCGGATGAGTGCCGACATCCTCTTCATGATGACCTACATGACATCGATGGCGATCTCCAATGCTACCCGGCCCGAGATCTTCTCCTATGCTGCGAACAGACAGGAGTACATCAGTGCAAAATACATTAAAAAGGTTGATACTTACGTCAAGAAATGGTCCTTCAGTTATGCGGAATCCCTCAGCATCGTTGCTGAAAAGGTGAATGATACCACCCTCCAGAACATGCTGATGCGGTACTCCAATGGGATCGAGTCAAATATCCCTGATGACGAGTTTCTCTCCCAGGAACTCAACACGATCCGGAGTGTGTACCGGAGCCAGTACGAACAGGGGTGCGAACTGATTAAAAAATGGGGCGATGCTTATGTTGCCATGCTCCTGTCGGGGACGGTGATTGCCGTCACCATCATGATCTCAATCGCCATCTACTCCCCTACCGGCATGGAAACGACACTCAACATGTCCTATGGAATCATCCTCGTGATCTGCGTCTTTGCAAATATCCTGATGTTCCAGTCCTGCCCTTCGGATCCAAAGACCCACGGGCTTTCCGAGCGGTCTTCGAAAGAACAGGCGACGATTGCCGCAATGGAACGCATCATGATCCCGATCACCATCCTCATAGCGCTTCTCCTGCTTGCTCTTGGCGTATCGGTCGGGCTCATCTTCATGCTGGTGGGAATTCTCCTTGCCCCCATGGGAATTATCGGGTTTATCGATGATAATAACATAACCCTGCGGGACAACGACTTCGCGACGTTCATCCGGAGTTTCGGTTCGACCATGGGCGGGCAGAGTGCTACTGCCGTCCATGCACTCGGGGCGATTGACCGGAAAGCGTTCATCGCGCTGGAACCCCTGCTGAACTCAGTCTATTCGAAAATGAACCTCGGTCTCGATGTCCGGCAGACCTGGGACCGGTTCATCGGGGAATCCGGCAGTAATCTCATCAACATGTATCTCAACATCTACCTCGATACCGTCCAGCTCGGCGGCCCTCCGGAAGCACTGGGAAAGACCGTCGGGGCATCCATGCTGGAAATGGTCCTCCTCCGGGAAAAAAAGGACATGATATCGCGCGGCTTTTTATTCCTCCTGATCCCCATGCACGCGGTAATGGCAGGCATATTCGTTGCCTTGTACAGGATCATGGTTGTGCTCACGGGATCCGTCTCAAGTATGATGACGCATTTCCAGGAAGTGAATGCTGCAGCGGGCGCTTCCGGGGCAGCAGGAACTGGTGTGACAGCGAGCGGCGCACTTGGGGGCAGCATGGGGATGTTTACCAATTTCCCGGAAAAGGAGATGGGGATCTACGTGGCGATTATGCTGACCATTATTACCATTTCCGATATCATGGCTGCGAAAATCCTTGGCGGAGGCGACCGATATATGTATTACTTCTATGGGGCAATATTTTGCATATTGACCGGGCTCGTCATGATTGTTGCCCCGATTGGCGTTGGTATTTTCTTCAACCCGGAGGCATTGAACGCAATGGCAACTGGTGGATCATGAAGAGATGGACACAATGAAAGAACGCGTACGCAGGATCCTGATCTTTGGTGCAATCGTCGGAGCAGGAACCCTGCTCATCTTCATCGATCTGCCGCTCCTTCTCATCCTTCCTCTTGTGATTGCCATCAGCTTCGTCCTCCTTATACTCCTAGGCGCCCTGCCACTCTCGGATCTGAAAGGACTGTTCCGGAAGAAATCAAGCGTAAAAACCGCTGCTGCGGAACCTGGGAAAAAAGCGGACACAAAAGCCCCTGCAGGTCCGGATCCAATCCGGAAAAAACGGTTTTCCTTAAGCCTGCCCTCGTTTTTCAAGGGAAAAGGCGCCGGTAAACAAACACCTCCTGCCCCCCCAACCCAGAAAACCGTATCGGCAGCAGAACCGAAAAAATCGCGCTTCTCACGGGGTCTTCGGTCAATATTCCGCAGGAAACCCGAGGCAGAGAAAACCGCGCCGGCTCCGGCAGCGGTCAGTACGCAGGATACAGCCGCAACAAAAAAGAAAGGTTTGTCGCTCCATATGAGTTCTTTTGTCTCATCGTTTCGTCAGTTCGGTGCAATGATTACGACAAGGAAAAAAGCGGACCCGGACAAACTTAAGAAGATCGATAACCTGCTCGATGCCGCAGTCCACGACAAGCTGGAAAGTCCGCCACCCTCGTCCACACTGTCTCCTGAGCAGAGAACTGTTGCATCCGGGGGCACTGCTCCGGCTGCCGCTGCAGTCGCTGGTGGAGCTCTTGCCGATGTTCCGGCAGAAGAAGACCCGTTCCTGTCACTGGCGAACGATGAGCTGGACACAAGTCTTCTGGAAGGCCTCGATGATGATGACAGCCTGACGATACCTTCCCTGCCGGAGACGGGAGGGGAATCCGCGGAATTCACTGTGACCCTTCCCGGGGACGATATCGCAACAGCTGATGCTGGCGGGGCTCCCCTTTCGCCGGAGATGGCGGCAGCAGCAGATGATATCCTCAAGGCAAATGAGGGGGACGCAGGAGAACTTCCGGCACTCGAGGGGCTCGAAGCCGTGGATGAAGGTCTCGGGGACCTTGACGGCCTCAGTCTTGATTCTGTCGACCTTGAAGATGATGATGACGAGGATGACAGTCCGGATCCCGCCACGAGTGCTCCGGCAGCTGCTCCGGCCCCGTCAGCACCGGCGACGATGGCCCCGGCATCTGCAGCACCGGCGACTCCGTCCGTAAAGAAAGGATCCGACCAGTCCGAAATGGCAGCGTTTGCCGCTGCGTCCGGTGGTGACGACGACATGCTCAGTTCGCTCGCTGCCGATATCAAAACCGTCAGGAAGGAACAGGATTTGAGCCTGCTGCGCGAGCTCAAGGATTTCAGGGCGCCAGGAACAACCATTGAAACGGAACTGACCGAATTATATACAACCCTGAACACAGCTGCCGAGAAACAGAAAAAGATCCGGCCGAAAGAGGGAACGACCAGGCCACAGGCCAAATAATTAAGGGACGGGCAGATAACATGGTAAACGGGGAGCATTTTTTCAGGGAATCGTGAGGGATAATGAAAGAAGTACCGGCAAAAGTAGAACACAACAAGGCGTGGATCGTTGTCAAGCTGGGAATCGCTGAAGACCGGATTGTCATCCCTGCCCCGGTCAACGTGGAGATCCCGTTCAAGACAATCAACGACCTGGCAGAAAAGAAGAGCACCCTTATTATCAGCTACAAGAGTCAGGGCGAAGGGGTAGTCCGGATCAAGTCTGTTGACAAGGTTCTCGAGATCCTGAAAAAGCTGATCCTGAACTCCTGTAATGCATACCGGCTCGCTGCGTATTTCAAATCCCCGGCAATCAAGGGGTGTGTCCTGATGACCGATGCACAATGGGAGAAGGGAAGCATTGTCGTCGTTAAAACCGGTATCTGGTTTGTCTCCGCCGCAAAACAGATCTGCGTCCCGCTCCAGGATGCCGCGGAAATTACCCTTACCAAGACCGAGGTGCAGGGAAAGCAGACGGACATTGTCAGGATCGACCATGTCGACGCGGGGGAAGTCGTCGCAAGCCAGGTCCTCTGTCCGCTCTCAACACTGCAGGTTCTCTTCAATTTTTTAAAGGACGCCACCAAAGGCATGGATATGAAGGGGAACGAACTCGACGGGGTTGCCCAGCAGGTAGCCATGCTCATTTATTCCGGGATGGACTCCCATGCGATTGAGAATATGCTCAATATCCCTCACAAGCAGCTGGATGGGATCTATGACCAGATCATCGGTCTCGGTCTCGGAGAGGTCACGGCAATTCGCCGGGAGATCCAGCTCACCACGAAAGGTGTCCGGTACATCTCCGACGCAACGAAGACCCAGAAATAACTGTTTTCACCTCTGCATTGCTCCCAGCAAGTTCTTTATAAGGAAAGATCAAACGTATGCCTGATACCGCATGGGCAAAATTCTTATTGTTGATGACACCCTCTTCATGAGAACTCTTCTCAAAAATATCCTGTTTACCGGTGGTCACACGATCATTGGAGAAGCGGGCGATGGATCTGAGGCCGTGGAGAAATACAAGGAACTCAAACCGGATCTCGTTACGATGGATGTGGTAATGCCCAAAATGAACGGGATCGAGGCACTCAAGGCCATAAAAGCGCTCGATCCCGCTGCACGTGTTGTGATGTGCACCGCTGTCGGTCAGGAACAGATGGTCAAGCTCGCGATCAAAACCGGTGCACGCGGGTATATTGTCAAACCGTTCCAGGCGCCAAAAGTCCTCGAAGAAGTCAAGAATGTCCTCGCAACATGACTATGGCACGCGTTCTCATCGTCGATGATTCTGTTTTCATGCGGACAATTATACGGGACCTGCTGTCGAAAGATCCGGGACTTGAGATTGTCGGTTCCGCAACGGACGGCAACGACGCTCTTGAGAAGATTCGGGATCTGAAACCTGACCTTATCACCCTTGACATCGAGATGCCAAAAAAGACCGGCATCGAAGTCCTGCAGGAAATTGGGAAGAAGCCGAACCGCCCCCGGATCCTGATGCTCAGTACCCTTACGACCGAGGGTGCCGATATGACCCGTCAGGCAATCCGGCTCGGGGCTGACGATTTCATGCCTAAACCCAAAGATATTCCCCACGTTCGGGAAATTGGCGATGAATTGATCAGCAAGGTCAAACACCTCCTCGCACTCCCGAGAAGGGAACCGATCCATCATGTTGCAACCAAAAAGAAGGCGGCCGACCGCCTTGTCCTCATCGGATCGTCAGCTGGAGGTCCCCAGATGCTTGATGTCCTGCTCTCCGGATTTCCGGAAAACCTCGGTGCCGCAGTTATCGTAACCCAGCATATGCCCGTCGGCTTTACGGCGCCGCTCGCAGACCGGTTCGACCGTCTCTGTCCCCTGCCGGTCAAAGAGACCGAGAACGGGGATGTCCTCGAATCCGGAAAGATCTATGTCTCAAAAGCTGGTTTTCATACGATTGTCAGCGGGTATCTGGCCGAAGGCTGCAGGACCGGGCGCCTTGTCCATTCGTCAGCGCCCCCAATCCATGGCGTAAGGCCGGCCGTCGACAAGACGTTTGAATCCGCAGCACAGGTTTTCGGAAAAAATATAATATCGGTAATCCTGAGTGGCATGGGGAACGACGCCGGAGAAGGTGCCCTTGCTGTCAAGAAAGCGGGGGGAACGAGTATTATCTGCGACGAAAAGGACTGCCTTGTTTATGGAATGGCACGTTCAGCGATCAATCATGATGCCGTAGATTCGGTCCTTCCCTTAAACCGGATTGCAGAGCAGATTTCACGATCGGTAAACCGAATGGAGGGTACCTGTGTCTGAATTCGAAGCATATCGGAGCCTCTTTGTCGCTGAGTCAAGGGAGAACCATGAAAATCTGGTAAAGAACCTTCTTATCATAGAGAAAGGTTCCGATCCTGAAGCCATTGGCGAGATCTTCAGATCGATCCATACCCTCAAAGGCGCATCAGCATCCATGGGTTTCGCCCATCTTGAGCACCTCTGTCACACCATGGAGGATGTCTTCCAGCTGATCCGGAACGGGACTGCGGCGATGACGCAGGATCTTGGAAACCTCCTCCTCTCCTGCAGCGATATGATTGAGGAGATGCTCGATGATATCGAAGGCGGGGGGGATTCGTCTTCGTTAAACCCGGAAGAGAATATTACTGCCCTGAAAGCATGGCTGGGGGGGCAGCAGTCCGGATCTCCCGCGGCCGGAGCGACACCTGCCGGTAAGAACGTTGTTACAAAAGCGGCAGCGGCGGCAGAAAAATCCGGAAAATCTTCCCCTGAACCAGAACAGCCGGCAGCAATTCCGGGCGATTCCCGCCCGGTCTTTGATATCCGGATTATCGTTGCGAACGAGTGTCTCATGAAAGATGTCCGTGCGCTCCTCGCCGTCAATAACCTGGAATCCTTGGGAACCATTCTTTTCTCAAATCCCACGAAAGATCAGCTCGATGAAGGGACCTGCGATGGGACTGTTCTCGTCCGGATCGCAAGTGATGCGGGGGAGGATGCTCTGAAGACCGCGGCACAGGGATCTGAGATCGCTGCTGTTGAGATTGCCCCCTCGGGAACCCCCGTGTCTGAGGGAACGGCGGCATCTCCTGTTGGACCCTCACCAGCAAACGGTGGCGAGAAGTCAGGAACGCAGAAAGCTGCAGCCCTGGTTCAGGACAAAGCCCGCGAAGTAAAAAATCTCCGTGTCGATATCCACCAGCTCGATCACATCATGAATCTCGTCGAGGACCTTGTCATCAACCGCGGACGCCTCAAACAGATAGCTGACGAGCACAAGATCAAGGAGATGGACGAGGCTATCGGCATGGTCGAGCGGTCGGTTGCCGACCTCCAGAACCTGATGATGACGATCCGGATGATCCCGCTGAACCACATCTTCAACCGGCTTCCCCGTGTTGTCCGCGACGTTGCACAGTACGATGGAAAGGAAGTCGAGTTCGTCATCGAAGGCGGGGATACTGAACTTGACCGGAGCGTCATGGATGGTTTGAACGATCCCCTCCTCCACCTTATCCGTAACGCTGTCAACCACGGGATAGAAGCCCCTGATGTACGGGAGAAGGCAGGAAAACCCCGGAAGGGATTCGTGCGTTTGTCCGCCCACCGGGACCGGGACAATGTGATCATCGAGCTCTCGGATGACGGTGCCGGTATCAACGTTGAAAAGGTCAAGAATAAGGCAGTTGAGAGAGGTCTTATCTCGAAGGAGCAGGCGGCTGGTCTGAATACGGATGACGCGATCGAACTCCTCTTTCAGCCGGGGTTCTCTACTGCAGACAAGATCACCGATATCAGCGGCCGCGGCGTCGGACTGGACGTAGTCCGGCGGGCCATTGAATCTCTCAAGGGGACGGTCAGGGTTGAATCGACCATGGGTAAAGGCTCACGGTTCGAACTCCTGCTCCCGCCGACAATGGCAATCGTCGACGTCATGATTGTCCGGATCAGTGGAAAGAGAGTTGCGATCCCTATCAACAGCATCATTGAGGTGGCCAATTTTCAGAAAGATGCGACGCACCAGATCGGGAAGAACGAGACAATCCTGCTGCGCGAAGAGGTTATCCAGATCAGCCGTCTCGATGATATGTTCGGGAATTCGTCCGATTGCACGGTCCTCGTCGTTGTGCAGTACCAGAAGAGAAAATGTTCCGTACCTGTCGATGTCGTTGAGGGGAAACAGGAAGTTGTCGTCAAACCCCTTTCAGGATTCATCGGGAATATCCGGGGAATCAGCGGGCTGACCATTCTTGGCGACGGGGATGTTGTCCCGGTCCTTGATGTTAACACCATGATGTAGGAGAACGAGCTATGAGTTTGTCAGATATCCAGAAAGATGCATTGCAGGAACTGGGAAATATCGGTGCAGCGCACGCGGCAACCACGCTCTCCCAGATGCTGAATAGTCCGGTTGAGATGAGTGTTCCAAAGGTGATCGCCGTCGATATCGCAAAACTTTCCGAATATATTGGTGAAGATCCTTCGGCCATGGTTGCCTTCGAACTCCAGGGCGAGATCCCTCATGGCGGCTACGTCATCTGGTACCTGTCCCGCGATTCGGCGATTCGAATCACCAACACGATGCTCGGGATGACCGATACTGACCGACCGTTCAACGAGATGGATGAGAGTGCTCTCCGGGAGGTCGGAAACATCATGGTCTCCGCTTATCTCGACGGGACGGCAGAACTCCTCGGGTTTGTCATGCTCCCATCTCCCCCGTCACTTGTCATCGATATGGCCCATGCAGCAATGCAGTCGCTGATTGCCCAGATGGCTGAGGAAATTAATGAAGTGTTCCTTTTCAGGACCGACCTCACCTGCCTGGAACACAAGATTGACAGTGACATTATTCTCATGCCGGAGAACAGTTCACTCCATAAGATGCTGAACCTGCTCGAAGAGATGATGAAACCCCCGGTATGATCGTAACGACCATGACAGATCCCTTCGTCCAGACGGACCCGACTGCAATGATCGGTATTGGTGAATACCGGGTAGGCTCGTTCCGGATGGCGTCGATCGGTCTTGGATCCTGCATCGGCCTGACACTCTTTAGCCCGGAACAAAAGGTCGGTGCGATGGTTCATATCATGCTCCCCGAGAGTTCCGGCCGCACGGACCGGCCCGGCAAGTATGCCGATACTGCAATCCCCCTCCTCCTGAATGAACTCTCCACGCTGGGTGTACGGAAGGGTTCGATTATCTGCAAGATCGCCGGCGGAGCGACAATGTTCGAGGCATTCTCGGCTTCCATGAATATCGGTCAGCGGAATATCGAAAAGGTGAAAAAAATCCTTGCGGAACAGAACCTGCGGCTGGTCTCAGAGGATGTCGGGGGAAAGATGGGGCGGTCCGTCTATTTTACCCCTCAGGAAAACGGAAAGGTACTGGTCAGGTTGGCAAATGGTTCGAGCAGGGAGATTTAATCCCGTTCTTCTTGTTCTGGGTCTCGTTCTTTCTGTCGCTATTGTTCCGGCGGGTTCTGCGGCGACCGTGGCCGATCAGGTATCGCTGCGGCAAACGCCGGCGATTCCGGAGATCCAGCTCTTCATCCCTTCTTCCGGCTCCATCCACAGCACCCAGGTCCATGATGCAATCAACGGGAAGGACGGTCTCGTCCTCTTTGCAACAAGCTTCGGGTTATCGGAGTACAACGACAGCTGGAGCACTCGTCATCTCACCCGATCTGACCTGCGTTTTTCCCTCCTGGATGATTTTATCACTGCACTGGAATATGACCATGAGGGCAACCTCTGGATAGGATATGCGGAAGGAATTCAGGTCGATAACGGGAGCGGATACCAGACAATCCGTGACCAGCAACTGTTGAAAAGTCTCCGGATTAAGGATTTCCAGCGGTGGGGGGATACGATGTGGGTAGCTGCCGGAAACTCGGGAATTCACCGGTTTTCCGGAGGCAACTGGACATGGTTCAAACCGATGTCCAGCCACGGGCCCGGTTTTTATGAGATCGACAGCATGGCGCTGGATCCCAGGAATGACGTGCTGTATGTTGCCACCGAGGACAAGGGGATCTGGCAGGTGACAAACGCTTCGGACCGGATCCTGTTTGAACGTATCGATACGTCAGAACAGGTACCGGCCCCCGTCCTCCATGTCCGGCGGAGTCCGCTCGGTGGTGCGTATTTCTTTGACCGGGAGACGATTACCTGGTATTCCCCTGAGCATGGATGGAGACACATTCTCTCGATATCAGACCTGCAGACAGAAAGGACGGTCATCAACGACATTGAGGTTGCACCTGATGAAACCCTCTTCATCGGTACGGACAATGGTATCTTTATCTGGAAAGAGACCGTGATAAAACGGATCGCGCGTTTTGAAGGGACCGGATCCTCTGCAGTCATCACATGGCTCTTCCTTGACGCGGAAAACCGGCTCTGGTTCGCAACCCAGGGAAATGTCGGATTTTATTACGCTCATGAAACGGTTCTTCCAATGATTACCATCCAGATCCCGGAATATTCACCGGAAACGACAATCACTTCTGGTAGTATACCGGAATCTGTCCCCGAACCATCCATGGGTACACAGGCTCCGGGGGACGGTTACCCCGCAGGTGTCCCGCAGGAACCAACCATCCTCGATCGCCTGATTCAATTCCTGTCCGGGCTCATTCCAGGATAAGGGGGAACTCCGGTTGGCGGACTCGCGGGGATTAAGAGACACCCGCTATTGGAACGGGAATTTTCCCCGGATGACCTCGCTGCAGTAGTTCCCGATCGAATCGAAAAGGGTCATTTTCGCGGCGTTCCGTCGCTGTTCATCAGCGGATGCGACGTCTTTTGCAAGGTAACGAAGGGCAGATACATAGTACCCGAGATACGGGTAATGTTTTTCGATCTCGGCAAGCCGTCCCGGTGCATCCTGGGTATCGTTGTTCAACAACTCATATTCAAAGTCATAGAGTTCGAGAATCTGGGATGGCATCCCCTTGGTGACAGCGAGTTTCCGGAAACTGTGAAACGTGATCTTTTTCGTCGTCAGTAATGAAAGATTCAGCCCGAGAAGGACCGGTTCAAGGCTGTCGGGATATCGCTTCAGGAGATGGTTGACGATCCCGGCAGCCCCGCCGATATCTTTTGTCTCTATCCGGGAGTAATACATTTCGCGGAGTACATTGATGTCGTCGAAGAAACGTTCTGCCCCGATAGCGAGAAGGCGTTGTCGCATCCCGCTGTTCCCGGTCGCCTTCGTTTTCTCAAGGCCGATGGTGACGAACCATGGTTCGTGAGGGTACCATTCGAGTGCAAGGAAGAGGATCTGCCAGAATACCGTATCGAGAAACGAACTATCCCCCAGATCCAGCTGGGGCAGTTTCTGGAGAGGCGGTTTCTTCCGCGAAAGGTCCAGCATCTTCTCCCGTGCCAGAAGTTCCATCTCACCCGGCTTTGCGCCCGCACCCTTTCCGGCAGAAGACTCCGGGCCCGAGAGCGAATAGTAACAGAACGCAACGGCAGTACCGAGCATCACATCGAGATTCCAGAAATTTTTCAGATATTCCAGGGCATCCCCGTAATTGCCGCTCTTTAAGAGTTTCAATCCGACAACAATATCGATCCCGCGGCGGGCATTCTGGCAGCGTTTTACCCGGGTGGCGTTCTGGATGATATTTTCGATCCGTGCAGGGTCGACCACCGGACCGGCATCAAGGATCCTGAAGGTGATACTGTCAATAAAGGCGTCAAATTGTTCATCGGAAAGGTTCGGGAAAGAATTTTCGAGAGCGGAGACAACATGGGAGAAAAAGACCGGCAGGTTGGCGTCGACCTTCCCGGTATTCTTATCGATATACCCGAAAAAGTCCTTTTTCAGCAGGTTGACCTTATTGTAAACGACTGCGTCAGAGAGTGTCTCTCCCCTGACCATACAGACAGATAGAACGCCATGATAATAAAATAACCGATATTTTTCGGCGTTTTTTATGCTTCGTCGGCAGTATAGTAGTAATATTCTCCGCCCGCCTTCTGCTCGCGGTCGAGAAATGATTCCGGCTTATTGATCCGTGGCCTGCCGGTCTGGTCGCGCCGGAAGGTGACATCCAGGACTTTGAGGAACCGGTTCATGCCCGTCCGCATATCGAATGGTCCCGCGGCAATTCCCCTTGTACCGGGCTCTCCTTCGAAAACGAGGATCCGTTCGCTGATCATGTCGATGACATAAATGTCATGGTCAATGACGAGGATCCCTGCCTCTTTTCCTTCGGCAAAATGCTTGATGAGCCGGGTAACCTTCACCCGCTGCTCGACATCGAGATGGGCGGAGGGTTCATCGAGGACATAGAGATCCGCATCGCGTGACAGGCATGCGGCGATTGCAACTCTCTGGAGTTCTCCGCCTGAAAGGGTGTCGAGGCTGGACTGGAGGATTGGCTGGAGGGTGAGGCTCTCAACAATCTCGTGCTGGTAATGGGATGTGTCGAACCGGGTGGTAATTGACCGCAGGAACATCTCGACCGTATCCGTACTGTCCCCTTTGATATACTGCGGTTTGTAGGAGACTTTCAGGGAGGTCTCGATCGAACCTGTGTCAGGTTTCTCAACCCCGGCAAGGAGTTTTGCAAAGGTGCTTTTTCCGGTCCCGTTCGCACCGACAACCCCGAGGACTTCGCCGCTCCGGATCGTGCCGCCACTGACCGTCAGGTGGAACGCGGGATACTTTCTCGTCATAGCCGGAATGGCGGCAAGATCCTTTCGCGAGGATCCCTTCTCATGCGCCCGTTTCTCAAAGACGACCTGTGTCTCGCGGAACCTGACATTCTCTTCGGCAAGGTAACCGTCGAGATACTGGTTGATGCCGACCCTCACGCCCTTCGGACGGGTAATAATACCGAATACCGAGGGCTTGCCGTATCCGACATGGACGGTATCGGCGAGCATATCGAGAATTGCAAGATCGTGTTCGACAATCACGACAGGGTGGGACACCGAGAGATCACGGATAAGTTTTGCCGCAGCTATCCGCTGATAAATATCCAGAAACGGCGTGATCTCATCGAAGAAGTAGAAGTCTGCCGAACGTGCCAGACAGGCAGCAATCGCGACCCGCTGGAGTTCGCCGCCCGAGAGCGATCCAATCTGCTGGTCCATGATGGCATTGAGCCGGAGCGCGGGGATAAGATCCCCAAGTTTTCCCCTCTCATCCGTTGTCCTGAGCAGATCCCCGACTGTTCCGGTAAACATTTTGGGAATGTAATCGATATACTGGGGCTTTGTGGCGACCTTCATCTCCTTCCTGGCAACGGTCTGCAGGTAATCGAAGAGTTCCGTTCCTGCATACTGTTTCAGGATCTCCTCCCAGGCAGTCTCAGCATCGAAATTCCCAAGATTGGGCCGAAGCTGGCCGGACAGGACGCGGATCGCCGTGCTTTTCCCGATCCCGTTTGCGCCGAGGATACCGGTGACCTTGCCTTCAACCGGGATTGGGAGGCCGTAGAGTGCAAAACCATTCTTCCCGTACCGATGGGTGGGGTGCTCCAGTTCCTCGGGAAGGCTCACAATATCGATCGCATCGAAGGGGCATTTCTTGATGCAGATGCCGCATCCAACGCAGAGCTCCTCGGAGATGAACGCCTTCCCGTCTTCCCCGAGCAGCACCGTCTCGTCACCGGTCCGGACCCGGGGGCAGTAGGTGATACACTCGGTGCCGCACTTCCTGGCATGGCACCGGTCCTTGTGAACGACAGCAATTCGCATGGATTTCCCTTTTGATCGTCAAAGCCGCTCAGGCAACGGCTGTCGCGGACGAGAGGAGGATCGCCCAGGTCATGAACCAGAGGGCAAAGGTCATGAATCCCTGGTAAAACCAGTCCTTGCCTCCCAGTTTTTCTGTGTTGATGCCGGCAATCATGAAGACGTGTTTCTGGATGACGATCGCAGCAAGCATGAGCATGAACGCCAGGAGACCGTTGTTCTGGAGACCATTTGCGTCAGGAGATCCTCCCGAATAAAAGGAAAGGACACCGACAAACATCCCGAGCAGGCACGCGATCAGCGTCCGCTTGATCCGGCCGATATGCTCCTCCCGCTTCTCCTGCTGCGTCTTCTGCTTCTTGGTCAGTTGCGGCTGTCCCGCAGGCTCCCCGTCGCTCATGCCTCTCACCAGTAGTCTTATTTTTTAGTGCGCAAGCCATAAGTACGTTGGTATTAGACAGGGTTCACCCATCATGTATCTATCTGGATTGCGCTTCTTTTGAGAAATGAAAGTTATTCCTCAATTTTCTGATTATTATTGTGGCGTGCGAAGTTTAAATAATAATGCAGGTATCGTTATTCATTCTCTTCTAATGGCTCTACGAGGATCGCGACAACCTTCTTTCCGGTCCAGGTCTTCGGGACAAATATCCTGGCACTGTTCCCGCCATCGGCAGCGGTCTTCTCGATGACACCATAGCCGGAAAATTTGAACTCTTGTTTTTCCATAATAACAGTATTGTAACCACAATGTATAAACTGAATGGAAACATAATCACCCTGTTGTCACAATGTGACAGGAGAATAGCAACAGATGACCCACAACGTACCGGCCTCTGATGAAGGCAAGAGGATCGCAGCGCATGTCGAATACCGGCAGCACGGACGGAAGCGTGATCCTCACATGGCAGCAGATGAGAACCCGGCACGCCCGGCTTGCATCGATGATGAAACAGAAGCAATCCTGATCGGGATAATCCGGGACCACTTGAAAAAGCACCCGAATTAATTTCACTCTTTTCCATTGCGGATATCATCATTGATAGGTCTGACATTCAATCCCTTTTTCCCGGGCTCTGAAAATTGATGAAAGATAGCGCTATTGAGGCATCAGAGATTTTCCATCATTGGACATTCTTGCATGATTGAAGGTGTAGTACCGGGGGGCTCGTACTTGGATTTATTTAGTTATGTCTGGAGAAACCGCTCGCCCCCCCAGGTGCCTTGTCAGGCAACTTCTTGCGTGTAGTACACCGCCCCGCTGCCCCTTCCATGGCTTGACGTGGACCCCCTTTTTGTAGTACTGCATGTGCGAACCTGGTCCACGTTTCAATAATAGAACCTCCCAGGAAAGCGCGGACCCCCTGTTTATGTACTGAGTAAGCGATTGCGGGCCGGGGATGGAGGATGCAAGGATCTCCCAGGCCGCCCGGCCCGGTCAATCCCGCTGCACCGGTTCATGATGTTTCCATTCCTGGCATGGAAATAAAATGCAGTGTTCGCAATCATGAACGGTCCATCCTTTGATAGTTCCCACGATCGGACCCGGGCAATCTTGAAAGACAATCCAGTATTGGTATAGCGATCGCGGCATTGCCTAAAGTCTCCCGTGCTCATCGCAGTATGCCGCCATCGCCACGATCCCTTTCTCTCTCACCCAGTCCGGGCAACTCGAGCGCGGACCTGCCTTGCCTGTCCGGACCCTGAAGGGATCCGGCGGTCCGTGCTCCAGGTGCGTGCGGAAGAAGACCCGGTACTCCGTGACTGTCTCGGTATAGGTCCGTCCCACTTCATCCAGGATAGCGCTCTCAATGATTATCCACGGGAGCCCGGTCTCGGTGCAGAGTACCGGCTTCTCCACGGTCCTCAGCTCTTCCCTCCCGAGACTCACCGTAGATAACCTGCCGTGCCACGTAACCGCATAGCAGCCGTCAATCATCCCCTGATGTGAGAAAAGATACCGTAGCAGCCCCCCTGGACCCGCCACGGTGCCTTTGTTGTGATATGACCAGCCGGGGAAAGCAGCCTCGAATGTCTCCTTATCCGGGAGCGTGCCGTATCCGACGAAATGAAAGTGCGGGGAGAAATAATAATAATCCTGCCAGTTCCGACGGGAACGGATGTACGCGTACATCATCCAGGATGGCGAATCGTCCTTCATCGCACCGGCGAGCATTGCCTCTTTGATGATCAGCTCCTTCGCCTTCCTGCCGGTGAGTCCGGTATCCGGGTGCCGGACCCGGTTCGGGTGATAGACTTCGCACCCCCCAACGAGACCGCACTTCTTCATAAATTCGTTTAGCTCTTTCCTGGCAAGCCTCAGGAATCCGGCGTGAGTCTCTCCCCCCAGATACCAGAGTTCTGCGAAGTGCGCGGGAGACATCGTAAACGGGATGTGGCGGGGTGAGGACCTTCGGATCTCACCGGGGATGAGGACCGCGCCCTCCTGGAGCTTTGCTTTCTCGTAATGGGTGAAGCGTTCCTCAGCCTCGTGCGCCTTCATCGTGATGGCAGTATCCGAGCACCGGGGGCAGCTGAGCCGGTCGCAGGAGTGGTAGATGTCTTTTACCTGGTCGCCGCTTCTCAGCTTCCGTATCCAGGTGCCGCAGTCCGGCTTTGTGAATCCGGTACCCGGTACGAGTGCAGGAGGGATCCGGAAGTTCTCGTCGCTAAAATTAAAGCCCTCAGTAGCAGGATACCCCGGCTTTTGATCGCCCGGTTTCCGGTCCGGTCTGAAGACTGCCGGATCCCAGGTGCAGCCCCCTTGCGCCAGCCCGCCCCCAGGGGCGGGGGCGCTGCTGATACCCCCCACCACGGCAGCGCCTTGTCGGGCTGCCGGGGGGGCAGGGAGGTTAAGGTCCGGGGACCGGCTCAACGTAGAGCCGCAGCTCGTTGGTGACAAAGGCTGCAGCTCCTTAGAGGGAGATCAGATAGTGTCCTTTTGTGATAACTTTATTGCTACAATGGACAATAGTATAATCGCCCTCATTGCTTTTTTCCATGCGATTATACCCCCGCTGGTGTCGGTCCGTTCGATCTTGTGCCGGTCGGTACAATTTTCACCCGGCCATCCTTTGCCAGGTGCCGAGCCATGCAGCGGTACCATATCGGCAAACCTTCAACAACATCTGCGGGAAGGGAGGGAATATGAGGATCAGAAACAGAATCCATAATGCCCTCCCTAACAGGATGCGGCAGCCGGGGCCGCTGTGGAAGGTGTTGCCCCGGTTTCAGGTTCTCGCTTGAATCTCTTTTTACAGCCTGGACATTCACGGGGATTTGGAACCCGGATATACCAGGTATGCCCGCATCGCGGGCAGGTCATTTTCGGTATTTCTGGCATACCAGCGATTATGATAGAGTTATATATACCAGTATCTCAAATTTGGTATCAAACATCTGAATATCGTTACCGGGGCAAGAATATTGATTATCTGTAAAAATGCTCGCGAATACTGGGCGGAATTATGGAGACTTCGCGGGAAAGGCTGGGAAAAACATCAAAAAGAAATCGAACCTCTGCGTTCTGCATTTCATTCTATCGAAGATCCCTCGATAGAAGAAATCAGAAATATCGAAAAGACCGAACGTGAAATTGCATCCCGCTGCTACCAGGAAGCAGAAGATTTTGAAAAATTTCATCCGATAAAACCCCTTTATGTGTATAAGAGCCGTCGGAAATTCTATGAAATAAGATTCATCGAAAAAAGTCCTCACTTATGGGTTTCACCCACACCTATTGATAAAAAAACTTTGAAGGAAAAAACCAACGCCTGGATACTACCGATCCCCTTTGATGGTCACGCTGTTGACGTGATTGATTGTTTTTCCTGTAACCGTCCTTTCGTTCGCATGCACCCTAATGAGAGGTTCTGTGGATTTTGTAAGAGAATCCGAGATAAAAAAATCCGGTACTGCCAGAATCCCGATTGCGGCAAACCCTTGCCGTATGGCAAACACGGGAAGGCAAAATATTGTAATGGAGCCTGCCGGACCGCTGCATGCAGGATCCGGAAAAAAGAATCTCTTTAACGAATTTTTCCCTTTTTCATTTCCTGCACGACCAGCTTAGCAATCGCAGCGTGATCTTCCGGGGAAAGACCGCCCTGCATGCCATCCAAAACATTGAGGATCGCCATCCTCTGTTCCACTTCCTGCAGCTTTGACTTCACGGCCTTGTTCTCCTCTTCCATGAGCTGCAGCTTGCTTGCCATGCTCTCATTGCTGGTGAGGGATAAGAGATGCTCCACCTTCCGGTACTCCTTGAGCAGGTCCAGCCTCACATAGCTCTGGGAGAGGTATCCCTCATGCCCCATGAGCATCTCTGCGAGATCCGGGTTCTGACTGCCAACAATGCTCCGGAAGCTCTTCCGCAGCCCGTGAGGGTGATACAGGTAATTTTTCCCTCTCTTCTCCCCGAACCCGGCCCGGCTGAAGCCTCGCATCAGGATCTCGTACATGGTGCTCTGCGAGGCCGGGATCACCCGGTCATCATCCAGGGATTTTTCCCCGGCGCTCTTCTCCGGTGTCTTCGATTGATTCATGAGGCCGATGTTCCTGCCGATTGCCGTTTTCAGGTAGTCCCCCTTTTGGGGTAACCAGATGTCCTGGAGAAATGCTGCACACTCTTTTGTCATCACGACATCCCGGCCTCGGTGATTCTTGGTATATTTTCCCGAGATGTGGATGATCTGTCCTTCGATGTCAGATTCCTTGATCTGCACGAGTTCCCCGATCCGCATCCCCGTAGAGAAGAGGAGCAGGAGCGCAGCCCGCCCGATGGGGGAGAGGAACTCGTACGTTCTCCGGACCTCTTCCTGGTTCATGGCCTTGTCCCGGAAGACATCCCCCTTCTGGGGCATGATCTGTTGCCGTTGAGCTTTCGGAAGCGTGACATCGTTATAGGAGAGGTACGCCATCACGGCGCTGACCATGGACCGCTGGGTATTCTGGCTTTTCTCTGAGAGGGTATCTGCGAACGTCAGCAGATCCCCAACGATTTTCTCTTTCGGGGATTCAATGTATACGTGCAACTCTTCGAGAGGGACATTCACGTGTTCTGCGAAGAGAGAGAGGCCCCGGCGGTAAATCTTGACCGTTTCCACCGGGCGCCGTGCGAGGTAAACATTCACCGGATACATGAAACGTATTGGGGCGGAAGGTATGATAAATATTCCGTGTCCGTGCGTTGAGGTGTTGGTATACCGATGGCAACCCAGACCGGCATGAGCGGGATCGACGTGAAGGCGATTGTGGCAGAACTGGGAGCGAAGCTGCCGCTCTGGGTCGATAAAATCTACCAGTTTGATTCCCGCACGCTCGGGATCAGGCTGAACGGTGAGAATCACGCGAAATATCTCTTCCTCATTGAAGCCGGTCGGAGGGCTCACCTCGTAAAGGGGCTGCCGGAACCCCCGAAGAACCCGCCGCCATTTGCGATGCTGCTCCGGAAATACCTGTCCGGGGGAAAAGTCCTCTCCGTGCGACAACAGGGTCTGGAGCGCCTCATCATCCTCGAGATTGGCAAGGGCAGTGCAACCTACCGCCTGATCATCGAACTCTACGATGACGGCAACGTGGTCCTTGCCGATGCAGAAAACCGGATCATCCGGCCGCTCGTGTCGCACCGGTTCAAGGACCGGGAGGTCGTTGCCGGCGTCCCCTATCTCCTGTCGGAAAACGATCCGACAGCCTCGCCGGAGCAGTTTGCCTCTTTTTTAAGGAACGACGACCGTGATCTCGTCAGGGCTCTTGCCATCGGGTGCATGTTCGGCGGGACCTATGCCGAATACATCTGCCGGATGGCCGGTATGGAGAGATCCTTTCCGGCAAAAGCGGCAGATCCTGGTCCCCTGTATGCTGCGATCCGGGATCTCTTCGACCGGGTGCTGCATGACCGCCATCCCGTCTTAACTGAGAAGAACTGTGAACCGGTCGTTGCACGTGATGGTGAGAGAAACCTGGTTGCCGGGCATTTTTCCTCCTTCAACGAGGCACTGGACGCTTTCTATCCGATGACGAAAGCGGCTGTCGTCAAGGCACAGAAAGAGAAGATCCCGAAAAGCGAGTTGATCCGGCGGCACCAGCTCGCGGCAGTGAAGAAATTCGACAGCAAAATCGACCGGGCGGAGAGGATCGTCGCAGCCATCTACGAGAACTATCCGCTGGTTGCCGATGTTATTGCGACACTCTCGAAAGAGAGTGCGCGACGTTCCTGGCAGGAGATTGCGGGCATCCTGAAAAAAAATCCTGTCGGCATGGCGGCGAAGATCCGATCCATCCACCCGGAGAAAGCTGCTGTCGAGCTCGACCTTGGAGAACCGGTGATGATCTTTGTCCATGATGGCGTCGAACAGAATGCAGGGCGCTACTACGACGAGATTAAAAAATATAAACGGAAGAAAGAGGGCGCCCTTGCTGCGATGGCGCGGCCGGTCACCCAGCGGAAGGCACGGCAGCGGGAGATCACCCCGTTGAAAAAACAATGGTATCACCGGTTCCGCTGGTTCTTCACGTCCGATGGCGTCCTCGTGCTTGGAGGCCGGGATGCCGGGCAGAACGAGGAACTGGTCAAGAAATATATGGCCGGTGGCGACACGTTCGTTCACGCGGATGTCCATGGCGCGAGTGTCGTCATCGTGAAGGGGAAGACAGACCGGATGGATGAAGTTGTGCAGTTTGCGGCATCGTTCTCCGGTGCCTGGAAGAGCGGGCATTTCTCTGCCGATGTCTTCTCCGCCCGTCCCGACCAGGTGAGCAAGACCCCGGAGCACGGGGAGTATGTGGCGCGGGGATCCTTCATCGTCCGCGGTGAGCGGACGTACTACCGGAACATCTCTCTTGGTGTCGCCATCGGCCTGCAGATCGAGCCTCAGGCTGCGGTGATCGGCGGTCCCCCCTCCGCAGTACGGGAGCGGGCGAAGATTGTTGTTGAGCTCAGGCCCGGGCAGTTCGAACCCAACGATGTGGCAAAGAAGGTTCTCCGGCTCATCCGGGAGAAAACCGGGGATGACGAATTCAAAGGAATAAAGTCGGTGCTGAACAGCGATGCCGTCGCAGCCTTCGTCCCGCCCGGCGGTTCAGACATCTCAGGTGAAGTATGAAGGCAGAAAAGGGGGAGATGCGGGACGGGTACGGGGAGATCCGGTTTCTCCCGGAGACGCTCGACGACTTGTGGCACCTGCAGCACCTGATCGCCCCCGGCGACCTCGTATTCGCAACGACGCTGCGGAGTTGTGAATCGTCTGCGGATAAGATCCGCCCGGAGAAAGCGGAGAAACGGCCGGTCAGGCTCGGGATCCGCGTCGATAAGGTTGAGTTCTCTGTCCATGGCGTCCGCCTGCGGATCAGCGGGATCATCGAACACGGGATTGACATGGGATCCCACCATACCCTCAATGTCGAGACATGCTACGAGATTGCCGTGATCCGGCGCTGGCGTCAGGTCGACCTCGAACGGATTGATCGTGCTGTAAAGGCATCGGTCCATGGTGTTATCCATATCCTTACGATCGAGGAGGGTGAAGCGGAACTCTTTCGTCTCCGGCAGTACGGGCCCGAGAGCATCGTGTCCGTCCAGCAGGGAAGCGGGAAAGATGCCGGGCTGAATACCCGGCAGGCATTCTTCGACCAGCTGGCGGGTCACTGTGCAACCATCACCGGCCCCCTCATCGTCGCCGGCCCGGGATTTGTCAAGGACGATTTTGTAAAGTACCTGAAAGGGAAAGATCCTGCACTGGCATCCCGCATCCTCGTTATCGAGACCCGCCGCATCGGGCGCGGGGCGGTCCAGGACGTCATCGGGCTGGGTGCGATCGAGAAGCTGGTCGGCGACCTCCAGCTCTTACGGGAAGTCAGGCTCATGGACGACGTGCTGCTGCGTATCGCCCAGGACGGCGCTGTCGCGTATGGGATTCGCGAGGTGTCCGAGGCGGTGGAGTTTGGGGCGGCCGAGCAGGTCCTGCTCACGGACACCCTTCTGCGGGACCCTGCGGTCGGGCGGCTCCTTGAGAAGGCAGAGGGGATGCGGGCTGCGGTTATCGTTTTATCCGGTTCCTTTGAGCCCGGCGAGCGGCTTGATGCCCTCGGGGGTATTGCGGCACTGTTACGGTATAAAATCTGACCGGAAACCCCGTTCGGCGCCGCGCAATGAAAAAGGGAGAGTTCATCTGAACCTTCCCTCTACTTTTGTTAGAGCATATAGCGGATCCTGTCCCTCCGTTTCCTCCTCCCGGCAAACCAGATAATGAGGAGGGCGATAACCGCAGTGCAGATCACCAGGAAGTATTGCACCAGGATTTTTCCCATCCAGGCAATGATGTTGAGAAAGATATCCACTGCCGTGGAAGGCGGCGGGAATGGTGTGGCGATGGTTTCTGGTGCGGACGGAGTCGCCCTGGCGGGGGAGACGGTTGGGTTTTGTATTGTCCGGGAAAACAATCCGATGCAGCAGAAATGGGATACCTCCGCGGAGATTGTCCCGGAATCCGGGTGCACGGATGTGGGAAGGTCAACCCACTTTTGTGTTGTGGGATCGAATTCGCGGATAACGTACTCCGAATTCCATCCCATCTCCGGTACAGTGAACGTCAGATTTACCGGGGGGGAAAATGTTGCTCCGTCCGGCCCGAGATTGTACCCGATCCCACTATATCGGTAGGAGTCCGGGGAAGTCCTGCTGATATCCGATTGTACAGGAGGACCGATGGAGATTGCAGCAAGTGGGCTTCCACCTGCATCGAGAGCGGTTATGCCTTCACCGATTATCAGGGACGCACGACCATCGGCAGACTGCAGGTTTGTTTTCTGGGTAATGGCGCCCTGCGGATTGGAATAAATATCCGCCGTGACGAGGGGGAATTCCAGTACCGCCATCGTTGGAGTGGGTATCGCACTTGGTGTCGCGAGAGGGGATAGTGTTACTTCCGGCGTACCTGATGCCTTTGGGCTGGTTTCATCCGTCCCGCTCTCGTCCGCGACGCTCAGGGAGATGAGCTGGAAGAGGTTACCGGTCCCTTCGAGCTGAACAAGACCGAATGTCGACAGTCCCCGGGGAGAATCCGCTTTGAAATAGTCGAGATTTGTGGCTGCGTCAGAATACAGGTATTCTGTCGGGAGGACTTCACCCTTGTTATCATCGCCGATTCGGATCAGATACGTGTGATCCCGGCCTAGCTTATCCGCGACCCATGTGGAATTGACGCTGAAGTATAACGTTGCCGGACTACTGGGAGAGAAGTGGGTTTTTGAAAATTTCATCGTATACGCGGTTGCGAGAATATGGGTCCATCCACTGTCATGTCCGACGATCCGGAAATTTTCAAGGTCTGAAGCGAGAACGCCCTCCCAGACCTGGGTATTCATTGTTCCGGTCGTTGGGTATCTCGTCAGATCCAGAGTATAATTGATCGAACTTTGCGCCCCGACTTCTTCTGAGAAACCTGCCGGGAGGATATTATTACTATTAAAAATAATTCCCGTCAGATTGCCCATAACAGTATCATTCCCGAAGTCCTGGAACGCGATGCCATCTTCGGAGAGGAAAGTTATATTCTGCCAACCGTGACTGGTGAGGAGAGGTGAGACGAGAAGGAAAGTCTCAGGCAGTGAATAACCGGGCAGGATCGTACCGTCATAGACAAGGAACTGGCCTCCGAAACGGTCATCGATGATAATTCCGTCAACATCGGTGGAAGCGGTCTCATCAGCGCCGGTAAGCGCATGAATTGTTGTCTCCGCCTCCGAAGTGCCCCATGCATTGGCATCTTCGAGATGAACCGTGAACGTTCCTCCCGTGGCGTAGGTATGGATCGCCGGATTGGTTGCAGCGGTCGCACCATCGCCGAAGTCCCAGTCCCACGAGGTTGCGGATGCTGAGGTATCGGTGAATGTGACCGTCAGCGGGACCATGCCCGATGAAATATCGACAGTAATTGCTGCAACAGGTGGTGCCCCCGCCGTTATTTGATACACAGCATCGATCTCCGTTGCATTACGGCAAAGGGGATTATCAACAATGAGCTGGACATCGTAATTCCCCGGAACCTCATAGGTCCACTCCGGGTTCTGGAGGCTGGAATGATTGCCATCCCCGAAGTCCCATGTCCGGTGGGATATGGGGTTCCCCGGGGGATCGGTTGAGGTATCGGTGAAGCTGACCGTGAAGGGGACGGCACCGCTCTGCGATGGGGAGATTGTGAAGTCTGCATCCGGGCACGTTTCCTCATCCCCGATGGTGAACAGGTAGATCATGTCGCTTGTACCGTCTGTTTCCCGCCAGACGATGCGATCACCGGAGATACGGATATTCTCCTTTGATGCAGCGCTGCTCTGGGTTATTTGTGTTTCTGATTCGGCAACCGCAGTATCATTCAGGTAAATATCCTCGTTCTCCATCCAGACAACACGGGTGCCATCAATGTCCGCCAGATAATGGTCACCATTGTCAGGAGTAATATATTCAGTTTCGCCGGTTGTAAGATCCATCCGATAGATTTGGTAGGAGCTCATGTCCTGGTGGTTATCAGCCCAGGCAAGGTAATCTCCATTCACAACTGGTGTGACCTGATCTTCTCCTAGACCAAAGTCGATCGGCGGGAATGGCGTCTGGTTGCCGGAATAATAATACAAATTGATCCTGTTGATTACATCTGAGGCATCCTGCCATGTAACGAGATCTCCGGAAACACGGGGATACAGCTGATCTCCACTCGCGCTGGTGACTTGCGTTTCAGTCTCCGAAGAAATAACGTAGAGATAAATATCCGAGACTCCATAGCGGGTATCCTGCCAGACAACGAGATCATTGTCAATGGAGGGATCGGTCTGTTCTCCGGTACCTGCGGCGATGCGGGTGCTTGTATCCGTATCGAGATCGTACAGGACGATGTCATATCCATCAGGATCATAATAACGGTCGTCCTGCCAGGTAACGTAATGACCGGAGATTACAGGTTTCTCTTCGCTCCATGAGCTGTCGGTTAGTTGCCGCTCGATACCAGTCGGGATATCATAGAAGAAGATGTTGTTATTCCCGGCACGGTCGTCCCGCCAGACGATATGATCTCCAGAAATAGCGGGTTCATTATGGGATATGCTTGCATTTTGAAGGGAAATTGGTGTTAAGGTACCCGTCAGTGGTGTGCCGGAGGCGGAAATAACGGTGATCGTGATCAAGGTTGTGAGCACCAGAAAGATAAGGAGATGTGGTTGGTTTCTTGCCATAACCTCACCGTAGTCTTCTTTGAGTTTTTCTCCAGCTCCCGGTCATCCCCTTATATCATTGATTCGACCAGCCAAAAGCCTCAAAGTACCGGATGAAGCAGGTATTCTTCAGAGCAAAGATGGCTTCCGATGGGAAACTTGCAATATATGTTGCATTTGCGAACTGTCTTGCAATGCTTACGACATTGCTTAAGACGTCGGCGTTGAAAGTATTCGTGCCATATTCAACTGCCGGGTTAGGATCACAGTCAATGTATGCCCATGGATTCCTGAGGACAACATACTGGGCCCCTGCATTCTGGTAGAGTCCGAGAATGGAGAAAGCATGGTTTGCAGGGATACCCGGCCTGTTATATGTTACAGCGGGAAACCCTTGGTTATTTGCGACAGGAGGAACTTCATCTGCTGATAAATATGTGTATGCGGTCGCAGGCCTCTTCGTTGGGATCAAGGAACCGTCATTAAGAGCTACATTGCCGCAAGCGTATCTTCTGATATCATCGATTATACCGGCTGCACCCGTGCCGGCGAAATAATCCACGGTATATTTTTCAGTGTTTAGCAAACCGGTAAGTTCTTTCATCGCCTTAAAGGGACTTTTATAGTTGAGATAACTGTATGTCGGTGTATTTTCAATGTCGAAATAATATCTGCAACCGCAAGCTCCGCCATTTGGGTGCGGTCCACTCCCTTCTTCTATCTGTTCATAGAACGATGCAAAACATTTCTCATAGTAGGCCATCCAGCATTCGTAGTCATCGGACTTATCCATGGTTGAATTCAAGTGCGCATAGTAAGGGTGCCGAAAATTTCTGTCGAGATAAAATTCTGAACTTGTGGAAACACATGCACAGTTGTGCCATATTGGGATCGGCCAGACTGCTAATGTTGGGGAGAGTGTTGTGGATCTTTTCAATTTTTTGGTAAACCCATTTGTCTCAGCCCACGCGAGGGAGGAGAGTGCAGCGATGAGCCAGCAGTCCGCTAGGCATCCCTGAGCAGTATCATTGAATTCAAGACCATTGTTTTTATATTTATATATAGTATATTTTAAATTCCTACCATATACTGTTCCTGACGGTGGATCCATTGTGGACGGACAATAACAGGGAGCTGCCCCGACCTCTCTCGCAGGATCCCTGAGCAACAGGCTGAGAGATTGTGAATATTTCTTCGGGCAGATTTCAGCGTATTTTAACGTTGCAAAATAGAGGCCGCAATAGACTGGCGAACCGTATTTGGGATCAAACAACTGCGAATATTTTAAGCCGTCGAAAGCGGTCTCCATCATCTTCCTAAGATCGGCAGGTTGCAGATGAGAGGTATCCTGCCCATCTTGTTCCAGCTTAATCTTTGCGATGATGAAGGGATTCCGTGCCCCGACATTCATCCTGGGTTCCCGCATCTCTGTCTCGGGATCAGACGACATTTTTATTGTTTCCGGCTTCTTGGTGCCTTCTTTCTTTGCTGTTTTTTTCTCAATCACCTTCGCCTTGGATCTGCCGAGCAGCTTTTTTTCAACCATTACCACACCTCATTTCCAGTGCCCTCTTACCTCAATATGCGACATTCTCACGGTACCATCAAAGGGGAGATCCTTCCATCCTCTATCGATGCACGCAAACCAGAAACAGATCTCCAATTGGACGGAACCTCCGCCGCATGGAATCCAACAGTAATCCCATGGTATTACCTAAGGATTACACAGGATTACGTGATTCATATTTTTCAGAAATAATAAATGTTTGCAAACAAATCCCGCATGGCGTGGGATGAACGGGATTAAGGACTATCCGGTTTTTGGAAAAGTCAGGCGTGGAAAAAGATGTATGTTCCATCCACCTAATTAAGAACCTCTCAGGCTTATGGCGGGTCCTCCGGCATGCTCTCCGCCAGGTACCACGCGTGGATCGCGAGGATCACATAGATCGGGAATAAGATCAGGTACGTCTCTGTCTCTCCTCCCAGCCTGAAGAGCCAGACCGTTGCCGTGATATCGATCTGGAAGATCATGATCCCCCACCATTTGCCGAGATACCCGTACCCGAGCCCGGGAAGCATGAAGTTCATGAAGCCGGCGATGAGAGGACTTTTCCGGTTGGACGGCCGGCCCGAGAGTGCGCAGGGCACAAGGCCAATGGGGACGCCGCAGTGTTCCGATGCAAGGACTGACTGCCACCGGACATCCCGGTTCTCATCGCGGAGAGCCCGCAGGATCAACGGGGCCGCTTCCTGATGACCCATCTCTCCCAGTGTCCGGACAACCTTGAGGCGGATGACCGGGTCACGGTCGGAAAACAGGTTCCCGAGCACCGGAATTGCAGGAACGCCAACATTTCTCACCGCGTCCCACTCCTGGAGTGCCGAATGATACGCTGCCCTCTCTCTCTCCGTGGCAGGCACCCAGCCCAATCGGGCAAGGGCCCGTGCAGCCCCGAACCGGACATATTTGTCGCGGTCATCGAGTACGGCGACCAATGGCGCTATTGCACCCGGATCTCCGATCTCGCCAAGGGCGATCGCCGCTTCCCAGCGAATCTCGCCGGCGGGATCGGAAAGCATCCCGATAAGAGGGGGGACAGCCCGGCGGTTCCTGGTCCGGGAAAAAATCCCGATAATGCCTGCCTTGAGCCGGATATCCTTGGTCTGAAGCCGGGAAAGGAGGTATTCCGTGTGGTCATCCGCCATCTCTTCCAGGGCCGCAGCCGCAGCCTCACTGACGTGTATGTCCTGCGCCCGAAGTGCCCGGAGGAGGCCGGCAAGGTCCCTTTCGGCCCGGAACTTTTCGACCCGCTTAAGGTCAGGATCCGAAAATCCCGGGATCATGATCCGACCCCGGAGCTGTCGGCAATCCTCTTTGCCTCAAAAAACGTCTGGACGGCAAAGATGGCGGTCACGGGATACGCGATAAGGTAGGGAAGGAACGGCCCCATCCGCAACTGGGCAAGGACAATGATCGTCATATAACTCATAAAGACGAGAAATCCCCACCATTTCCCGATGTAATTGTACCCGATCCCAAGGAAAAGGAAGTTCAGAAGGGCAGCTGCCGCAGGGTTTGGTCCGGTCCGTTCCCGCCGGGCGAGGAGAAGGGGGAGGCTTTCCTCGGAAAGACCGCAGCGGATGGATGAGATGAGCCCCATATACCGGACAGAATCCCGGGAATCTTCGAGCGCCAGGGCGCAACCACCGGCTGCTTCAGGAGAACCTGTCTGGCATAACAGGTCAATCAGCCTGATACGGGTCGATGGATCGGTATCCTTCAGCATTCTGCGCAGAGGCCCCGCAGCAGGCTCTCCGAGTGATCTGACCTTCCCCCAGTCCTGCAGGGCGATGGAATAATACGCGAGTTCATCACGGTCGGGGGGATCCCAGCCGAGTTTCGTCAGGGTGACAGCAGCACAGTACCGGACATGCCTGTTGGGGTCCTTCAGCAGATCGCAGGCACAGGGGACTCCCGCAGCGGAGCCGATCTCCCCGAGGGCAAGCAGTGCCGCCATCCGTACAGGGACACTTTTATCCTGGCGGGCACGCCCAATCAGAAGAGGGAGGGCGGTTGGATCGCGCAGGGATCCCAGTGCCGTGGCGGCCCCCATCCTGATGGTACTGTCCAGGGATTCCAGCGCGGCAATCAGGGCTTCGAACGGCAGGCTCCCCAGTGAGACCAGCGCATCCGTTGCCTGCAACCGGACAGAGCCGTCCTTATGCCCCATCAGCCGGATGAGTCCGGCGATGTCCCTAGTCGCCACCAGACCGGGGATATCACCACCCTTCGTTCTCCAGACAGGCAGTCCTGGCATATGAACCTGCAGCTTTTTTTATGGATGATAATACCGTCAGTCTGGATATGAACATTTTGGAATACTGGTGGCAGGGAAATGTGCAGACAACTCGCTATCCGGGGAAATCAGCAAATGGAAGACGGTTACCGTTTTCCGAAGCAAAGTATGGAAAAAAAGGAGAGAGAATCTGAAGCGATCTTACTCTTCTTTTTCCTCTTTCTTATCCGGTTTCTTGAACGTCTCGACCAGAGATATCTCTTCAATTCCCTTGATCTGCTCGAAGCCTTCGTGGATGATCCTGCCGCGCCAGAGGAGCCAGCGGCGATCATACGTGATGCCGGGCGGAAGGGTAACCATAACCTTCCCGTCTTCGAGAGAGGTCTCGAGATCGCGTCCTGCATACAGGCGGATCAGGCCCCGGAACTGCTCAAGGGGATCCTTGACAACTTCTTCAATCGTATATTCGTATTCAAGGGTCATCCCGGCGAGGGGCGGGTTGAAATCCACAATAACCCGGGCGCCAATGACGTCTACAACGGTCCCTTCCCCCATCTCGTCGACCTTGATGGCCTGTCCCCGGACCGGCTTGTCCTTGAACTTGTTCTTGGGGAATGACTGGACACGTTTTGGGTCGCGCTCGCCGAACCCTTTCTCCGGCGGGACGGTGATTGAGCCTTTGTATCCTGTCTTCCTGCCAACAAGATCCTCGTCAAGACCGACGATGACATGCCTGCTGCCGACGCAGACCGTGACCGGCCCGTACAGGGCGTTTCCGGAGTGAATTCCGGCCTTTTTTGCCTCGTCTTCGTCGGTCGTATCAAAAATCCGGCCGGCGGTACTGCCGGTATAGCTCAGCTTAACGAAATCTCCTTCTTTTATCGCCATTCATACACCTGAGTAAATTAAATCGCAGCAGAACCACATAAACCTGTGGCAATTCCATGCTGGAGATCGAACTGAAAGCCCGGGTCAGTGACCTCGGATATATCCGCGCAGAACTTCTTAAGCGAAACGCCCGTTTCCTGCACCGGACCCATGAGCACGATATCTACTATAACGCGCCTCATCGCGACTTTGCGATGACCGATGAAGCGCTCCGGGTCCGGTACACCGGGGGGAACACGGTCGTAACCTACAAGGGGGCGAAACTTAAGGATCTCGGGCTCAAGGCACGCGAGGAATTCAATACCGCGGTCGAATCCGGGGAAGTGGTCGAACAGATCCTCTCACGACTGGGATTTACGAAGACTGCTGCGGTTGACAAATGGAGGGAGACCTACTCCTTTTCGGATGCAACGATCTCGCTCGACGAAGTCGAGGGGCTCGGGACATTTGTTGAGATCGAGGTCATCGCGGAGAACGACAAAAAACAGGCTCTCGCAACTATCGACCGGCTGAAAAAAGAACTGGGGATAACCGGAGAGGCAATCCTCTCGTCGTATCTTGAACTTGCCCTTTCTAAAGCGTGAGCATCTCGATTTTGATGTCCTTGGGTTCAGAACCGAAATGGAGCATCGCGCAGTACCCATCCATCGCAGGTCCGGGATTGACGACCTTGACGCCATCGACTTCCGTGACTCCGCGTTGTTCATGGATATGAGCGCAGCAGACGAGGTCGAAGGAGCTCATATGCCGCTGGATGCTCTTGCTGCCGACATGCTCCCCGGCCGGCTTGTCGAGAGCACCGTACGGCGGCGCATGGGTGAGGAGGATGGAGTGCGTTGCCTTTTCCATCTTGCCCATGGCAGCGTGGAGGAGGTCATCGATCTGTTTATCGGTCATCTCGAACGGGGTGTTGAAGGGAGTCGGATTCGATCCGCCGAGTCCAACGATCGTCATCTTCCCCAGGTTTATCCGGGAACCATGGAGGCAGACCGCGTCCGAGTGTTCAAGTGCATCAACAGTATCGCGGGGATCGCAGTTTCCGGGCACCGCAAAACACGGGACATCGATACGTGATAAAACATCATCGATGGATTCCGCGGGGCCCATATTGGTGATATCGCCTGCAATAAAGACAGCTTCCGGATTCAATTCCAGAAATGAATCAATTTTACCAAATTGACCATGGAGATCTGCTATAAGAAGCACATCTTTCATGCCTATGAGTTTGGATGTGCCTTAAAAAAACCTTACCTGCGGATCCTCCCATGAACCGGTCAATCTGCCCGAAAGCGCCAGTTTTCCACACAGGTGCGCAGTTTCCGGAAGGATGGGGGAGGGGACGGTCCCTTCAAGCGGGGTCCCCGGCAGGGGCAGGAACCGGTGGGCGTGCACAAGACCCCGCTCCGCGACCCATGCGATCATCTCCGCGGTCTTGTGCTGGTCGTACCCGGTCTCGAACGGAAACCCGAGGATGAAATCAACGACCGGTGTGATACCGTAATCCTGGCAGAGTTCGACCGCGGAAACGACATCGCTGACCGTATGCCCGCGGCGGAGCCGGGCGAGGACATCGTCGCTCCCCGATTGCGCCCCGAAATGGAGTTTCGTGTTGGCGCAGTACCTGCTCAGGAGAGAAAGCGCTTCATCACAGACAAATTCAGGGCGGACCTCGGAGGGAAATGTCCCGAACCAGATCCGGTGCGAAAGTCTCCGGAAGAGATGCTCGATCTTCTCCCAGCGGGGGTGGATCCCGTCCGATCCGTAGGCGAATGCGTTGGGGCTGACGAACCGCGCATGCTCGTAGCGGTTGGCATAGGTCGCGATGGCGTCGATAGAACGGTGCCGCATGCAGGACCCGAAGATACGGGGCGTCTGGCAATAGCCGCAGGAGAACGGGCAGCCCCGGGAGATTTCGACGTAACCCTTCATCTGCGAGAATGCCGGGAACGCATCGAGGAGCACGGAATGCCGGGCCGGCTCGTACCCTTCTTGCGTTGCGACGCCGGGCACGGGTCGTTCATCCCCGTTTTCGATGGATGCGAGAAGGAGGGGAAGCGTGTGTTCGCCCTCACCCACGACCACGTAGTCCGCGTACCGGACGGTCTCCTGGTACCGGGCAGTCGCATGCGGCCCGCCCACGATGGTGATGCAGTCAGCAGATGCGATCTCATCGCGGTACCGTGGTTCGTTGATCGAGTTGAGGGAGAAACAGGTCACGTCCGGTTCCGGGGCATCCACGGGACGAAGGATATACCCCGCGGATTCACCGGCAGCATAGAGTGCGGCATAGGAGTTCCGCGCAGCGTGGATGACCCGCCAGTGGACCTTCATGGAATACCGGATGGTCTTGCCGGAACGAAAAAAAGGATTGGTCGCGGGCACGTTGTTATGCGCGGGAGCGGTACTCGCGCAGGACATCGACAATCTTGTAGGTCTTTCCGTTGTTCAGCGAGACCCAGACCTCGACCCGGTCAATCTGTCCCTCGAGGCCTGCTGTGCCGCGTGTGCCATCGAGTTCCACCATATCGCCTTTATTCGTGCCGATGAAAGCTTCCTGGGTTGTCCCGTCGACCCGGGTGAGCAATGCCCTCACTTTCGAGGTTGAGGACTGGCCCTTGCCGCCCTGGAAGGTGACCGGGATCTTTCCGGTATATTCTTTCTGTCCGACATCGACGGTGACCGCGAGGTTGTCGGGCATCGTATCGACCGGGCCGGTCGTGAGAGCTGCAGCGACACTTGTCTGCTGCACCAGGGTTCCGGCCGGAGCGCTGCCGGTCGTGGCGGCGGGCGTTGTCGTTGCCGGGCTGCCCGTGCAACCGGTTGCAGCAACGAGCGCGGCAATGAGAACTGCAGAGAGAAGGATGAGCTTGTTCATACGAGAACTATTGAGCCGGCGTTATAAGAGTATTGTGATCCCGGGGGTTATATGCAGGGAAGCAGCTCGCCGTCATATGCCAGCGTCCCCGCCCCGCCATCCACCGTCGCACTGGCGCCGTTTTTCAGCCGTGTGACGGGAAGGCCAATCCGGTCGATCATCGGGATCTTTCCGATGATAGCGCCGGTTGCGATGATGGGCTCTGCTTCTTCGTTGACAATTGCCGCAGGGGCATGCCCGTTCCGGCTGAGAGCGTACAGGATGTATGAGCCAACGGTCGAGCCTTTCCCGTGGGGGAACGCAAGTACCTTTCCTGCAACGCTCATCCCGCACAGCGGATGCCCTTTCTCTACAATGATGCCTGTCTCCGGATCCACCCCGGAGAGAAACGAGATCGGGGCCGTGCTTACGAGGAGTCCGCCGGAACCGACGCCCCGTGCTATCCCCCTGCCCGCGATTATCATTATCACACCTAATTTATGGTTGGACAGGGAGATATAAGAGTGATATGGAAGAGAGCGCTGCACATAATACCCCCGGTTCCGACGAACTCAAGTTCAGGATCCAGGTCAACGAGCTGGAAGCGGCGATCCTCGATCTGAAGCTCAAGATAGAAGACATCCAGAAGGAAAACTCCCAGTTGCGGCGCGAGAATGCCCAGCTGAAACGGATGCCCTTGTTTGTCGCTGTTGTTGTCGACGTGCTTGAGAACGGGGAGATCTACCTGCGCCAGCAGGGCAACAACCAGGAATACCTGACCCATGCCGGCGAGGAACTGCTCCCGCTGCTGAAGCCCGGGGTCAAAGTCGCCGTCAACAACGCACTCTCGATCGTCAAGCTGATCGGCAATATCTATGACTCCCGGGTCCGGGTAATGGAGCTCGAAGAATCCCCCACAATAGCATACTCCGATATCGGGGGACTTGAAAACGAGATCAAGGAGGTTCGCGAAGCAGTCGAGTACCCGCTGACAAAACCGGAGATCTTCCGGAGGATCGGGGTCGAACCGCCGAAAGGGATCCTGCTCTTCGGGTCTCCCGGGACCGGGAAAACCCTGATCGCAAAAGCGGTTGCCCACGAGGCAAAGGCGACCTTTATCCGGATGTCGGGCTCGGAACTTGTCCATAAGTTCATCGGGGAAGGTGCAGGACTTGTGCGCGAGCTCTTCATGCTTGCACGGGAGAAAGCCCCGGCGATCGTCTTCATCGATGAGATTGACGCGGTGGGCAGCATGCGCACGAATGACGGGACGAGCGGCAGTGCCGAGGTCCAGCGCACCCTGATGCAGCTCCTTGCCGAGATGGACGGGTTCGACAACCGCGGAGATGTGCGGATCATGGCGGCAACGAACCGGGTTGATATGCTCGACCCTGCACTCCTCCGGCCCGGGCGGTTCGACCGTATCATCGAGATCCCGTTGCCTGACAAGATCGGGAGGCTGGAGATCCTGAAGATCCATACCTCCCGGATGAAGCTCTGCGGTGTCGATCTTGCCGATATCGCCGCGATGACGGAAGATTCCACCGGAGCAGAACTCCAGGCAATCTGCCGGGAGGCGGGCATGATCGCGGTCCGCCGCGATGCAGAATCGATCAACTCAGAGGACTTTATTGAAGCGGTCCGCAAGGTGATGAGCGAGGCAGTCTTCGACGGCCGGATGTACACCTGATCCGGACCTTTTCAACCGCCGGTACGGTCCATGAATATCCTCTTTCTCCAGCGGGACGGCGTCGACCTCCACCACTCCCTCTTCTCATCCGAGACAAGCCGGCTCGCGCTGCGTTTCTACCACCCGAGGAAGATGCCCTGCGGGGTCATGGTCACCTGTGCAACGCTTGGCTCCGCCCTCTCGCTGGTCGCGGAGCTCCGCTGGTATATCCGCCGGTATGTCCGCGAGGTGTTGTTCGAGCTGGAACAAGGGATTTTCTGTACGCACCAGCTTGCCCAGGATGTATACTATGAGCGGGCAGTTGTCCTGGGCGCGAACTGGAAGTTCCGACGGCTCTACGGATTTAAAAACGGTCAGTTGATCAGTGCCGTTGTCATGTCGCCCGGTGCAGTTCCGGAGGAGTACCAGCAGGATATTATCGGGGTTGATACGACGATTGAGGTCTGGTGCCGCGAGGACGAAGTCGAGGATATCAGTCTCGATGACCAGGAACCCGGGCTCCCTCCGGATGAAGAACCGGGCGGAAGTTCGCAGTAACCTTTTTTGTCGTTCAACACCTGAAGCAGGAAGGTTGACGGTTCCTTGGTGAATGTTTTATCACGGAGAGGGTTCTCTGACGCCAGACGGCAGGCCGTTTCTGTCCCGAAAGAACAGGGTAAAAAAGAAATTTTTCAGGCAAACATCGTGCCTTCAACGTCGGGGATTCGGGACCGGCTGAAGTCGGTTGTCACCTTCCCGATTGCTGCGATAAAGTCCTGCTGGGTGATAGAGGGGTGATCTTTCCGGATGGCGAACATCCCTGCCTCCATACAGATCGCTTTTAAGTCAGCACCGTTCCTGCTATCGGTAAGGGCGGCAATCTCGTTGAGATTGACACTTCCGTCCATCGTCAGGGACCGGGTATGGACTTTTAAGATGGAGAGACGTCCCGCAACATCGGGCAGCGGGATCTCGATGATACGGTCGAACCGGCCCGGGCGGAGGAGGGCGCGGTCAAGGATATCGATCCGGTTCGTCGCCCCGATGATCTTGACGTCTCCCCGGTTCTCGAACCCGTCCATGCCGGCAAGGAGCTGCATCAGGGTACGCTGGACCTCGCGGTCGCCGCTGGTGTTCGCCTCGGTGCGGGATGCCCCGACGGCGTCGATCTCGTCGATAAAGATAATTGTCGGAGCTTTCTTCTTTGCAAGGTCGAAGAGTTCCCGTACGAGCCGGGCGCCTTCCCCGATGTATTTCTGGACAAGCTCGGAGCCCACGACCCGCATGAAATTCGCATTGGTCTCATGGGCGACGGCCTTTGCGAGAAGCGTCTTTCCCGTGCCCGGAGGTCCGTGGAGCAGGACGCCCTTGGGCGGGTCGATGCCGATCCTGATGAAGAGATCGGGACGTTTGAGCGGGAGCTCGACCGCTTCCTTTATCCCGGTGATCTGGGCCTCGAGCCCGCCAATGTCCGCATACGTCTCCTGCGGGGAATCAACGACCTCCATCCCGTAAACCTGGGCATCGAAACTGCTCGGCAGCAGTTCGATGATGGCAAGCGACTGCTGGTTGAGCGTGCACCTGACACCGGGCTTGAGATCCTCCTGCTTGATGTTCTGGGAGCTGCGGACGAGGAACCGGGGACCGGCGCTGCTCCGGACAATCACGCGGCCCGTATCGATCACGTCAGTGATTGTCCCGATGATAAGCGGCGGGCTGCGCAGCTGTTCGCTCTCGCTCTTGAGCTTGCGGACCTCCCGCTCGTACCGGATCTTCTGGGTCTCGATATACCGCTTATCAGCCTCGGTCTGCCGGAGCTGTTCGCGGAGTTCCATGTTGCGGGCCTCGATATCCAGGATGCGCTTTCCCATCTGGTCTTCGAGATCATGCTTCTCGGCCTCGATCTGGATCAGCTGGTCGCGGAGCTGTTCGGAGAGAGACCGGTACAACCGGTAGAGCTCCTCGGGTGTCTTCTGATCCTGCGGCTGGTGAAGAATGTCCGCCATGGTTCGAATCAATTAGATATTTTAACGAGGTGACTATAAAGTGTTTGTGAGATTATGCAGTGCGAAATGTGCGGTGAAACGATCCGCGGCATGGCGAAACTCGTCCGGGTCGAAGGTGCCGAGCTGCAGGTCTGCAGCAAGTGCGAAAAGTACGGCACCGCCGTCCAGCAGCCGAGACGTTCCGACATCCGGCGCCCATCCCCTGTGGCAGGATCCGGGGGGAAGGTTTCTGCTCCTGCGACAGGATCTGCATACCGGAAACGGGACATGTTCGACTACATGGAAGGCGAGATCGTTGACGACTATGCCGCCCGGATCCGGCACGCCCGGGAGGAGAAGGGGCTCTCCCAGAAAGACCTCGCCCTGCAGATGATGGAGCGGGAGCTCCTGGTGAAGAAGATCGAAAAAAGCGAGCTCGTGCCCGAAGAGGATGTGCGAAAGAAGCTCGAAAAGGTTCTTGGGATCCGGCTGCTGGAATCTGCAGTCGCAGATGCAGAGAAGAAGTCGAAAGCCGATGTGCTTGCCCCGACCCTCGGCGATGTCACCATCATCCGCAAAGTAAAGAAATAACCTTTTTTGCGCCCGTCCGGATTCCATCACCCCATCTTTTTGCCGGCGAACCTGCAAACGTATAAGCCATGGTACACCCACCACTCCGGGATCGTGTATGCTGTCTGATCGCCGCACCCCCGCCCTGTCGTTCCCGTGTACAGCTGCTATCGTATGTGTACTTACCCTGATCATCGCCCCCGCCGCCCTTGCTGCCGATGCCGAGATCGAGGCATACATGGGCGACACGGTCACCATCAGTGGCGTGTCATATACGAGCGACGAGATGTATCTCTTCATGGTGGGTGAAGACCTCGATCCCAACGGAGTTACGCTGACCGATACGGGAGCACGTGCGTCGGAAGGGGAATTTACCATCGTTGACGTCAATTCAGACCAGACCTGGTCCTACCGCTGGGATACGTCCCGGCTGACGCGGGAGATCGATCCCGGGGTCTTCACCATTTATGCCTCGACCGAACCGGTTGACCTTGCGCATCTCGGAGGATCAAGCACCTACAAGACGGTCGAAGTCTGGCTTAAGGATCCCGATTCTTCGGTCAGGATAACGGGTGGAGCATCCTACACCCTCAACCCGGAGCGGCATGTCTCGACCCAGGACAGGACACTCGTCTTCACCGCCTCACCCACACCGACGACGGTTACGACCACCATCGCCATGGCCGTGCCATCAACCGGGGACACGACTGCCGTATCGACACTTCCGGCAACGCAATCCGTAACGATGACACAACAGGCCGGTCTCCCTCTTCCGGGGACACTGCTGGTCCTTATCACGGGAATTGCCGCCTCCCTCTTCCTCGTGCAACGCCGGCCCGGGAATAAATAACACCGGCATCATATTTTTCCTGTTACGCGAGATCGATCAGGGCATTGTGCAGGATGTCGAGGGTATCGCGCAGCGCCCTTCCCGCGTACCGGAGATGGTGATAAATCTCGAGCGTCTTCATCGCGTCCATGGGGTCGCTGGTTTTGAAGAGTTTTGCCATGCCCGTGATGTACATGTCCTCGATGCGGTGATATTCTTCCCGTCCCTGACGGATCAGTTCCTCAGCCCGTTCACGATCAGTGTTCATGACCCTGATGGCTTCAGCGATACTGAACGTCCCGGCATGGAGGTACTGGGCCATCGCAAGGATGGGGGGATCCGCGACAACGCCGAATGCGTACATCTCCAGCGCAGTCTCCTTCGAGGAGTTCAGGATGTAGTCCATCTGCCGGGAGATACTGTAGATGTCCTGCCGGTCGAACGGCGTGGAGAAGGAACTGATCAGTTTCTCTTCCATGGCATGCCGCAGAACGTCAACGTCCTGCTCGATCCGGACAAGATCATTCGGGTTTTGGTGCGGTGTGGTCCGGAGCCATTGGACGAGGATACTGACGCCGGCAACCGTCCGGTCTGCCTGGTCTTTGAGTATTGCCAAAAAATCGTATTCCCGCGGGAAGAGTCCGTTGAAAAAACCGTGTACTCCCGGCCATGCCCCCAGCCTGTCCGGACGCTGGTTCCCCATGGATCAGACCCCCATGAACGGCGCAAGTATCCGGTAGAGCAGTGCCGCGATCGCCATGGTCACAACAAAGGTAGATGCCATTGCGATCAGGATATGCTTTCCTGTGGTCCACCGGACCTTTTTCGGGTTCTCGGCAGCCCCTACGCCCAGCACGGACATGGTGATGACCTGGTTTGACGAGACAGGAGCACCGGCAAGGGTCGATATCCCGAGAGACGCTGCAGAGAAGAACTGGGAGTCGAACGAATGCACCGGAGAGATCTTGAAGATCCGGTTCCCCAGCGTGTTCATGATCCGCCAGCCTCCCGAGATCGTCCCCGCGGCGAGGAGAACTGCACAGGCAAGGCGCACCCAGAACGGAATACCCGTCAGGCCTTCCGGGGATGCTGCAACGAGCGCGAGCGCGATAATCCCCATCTGTTTCTGGGTGTCGTTCGCCCCGTTAAAAAACGCCATCGCTGCAGCGGCGATCCAGTTGAGCCGGATGAGTGTTTTGTTTACCGTCTTCTTAGCATTGCGCAGGGCGATTGACGTGATACGGTGCATCGCATAACTGCCAAAGAACCCGATCATGACGGAGGCGACAAAGAAGAACAGGACGAGGGTGACACCGGTCAGTTCATGGGTGGGGGAGAGGAATGCTCCAAACCCCCAGTTGACGTTTCCCGTTCCGGCTGCAGAGATCCCGGCACCGATGAGCCCTCCGACGAGGCTGTGCGTAGAGGAAGAGGGAAGCGCGAACTTCCAGGCGGCGATATTCCAGCTGCTCGCGGTGAGAAGGGCAACCATGAGGACGAGCAGGGTCTCTTCGGTGGACGAGAGCGTGACGAGGCCGGCAAGGGTAAACGCCACCGCGCTCCCGCCAAGCATCGCGCCGAGAAACGACATGCATGCTACGAGCAGCATCCCTTCCTTCGGGGTCGCGGACCGGGATGCGATGAATGTCGCCCCGATCGAACTCGCGTCCTGGAAACCGTTAGTAAAGGTAAATGCGAGCGCAAGCAGCACGATGAGAAGTTCAAGGAGCATAATCCGGGATACGAAGGGACCCTGCATGCCGCGGGACACCCCCGCTGGACGTGTGGAATCTCAACGCGGAGTATGGTCTCCATACCTAAAAAAGGATATCCGGGGGAGCATCGTCTCCCGCGTCTCAGAGAACAAGGGGGGATGAAAAGCAGGCAGTACAGCGGGATAGGGACTGCCGGGATGATTCGGAGCTGCCAGCGGTGGATTAGGTCGATCGATCCGTCACCCTTCCTCACGATCCGCAAACGTTCCGATACCTTTAGGTGCAGATGCGGGATTCTTGTATACGGGGACGTTTATGAAAATTCATCTTTTCGCAGTCTTCCTGATCCTTGGTGCCGCGATATCTGCCTGCGGATGCATGGAGCCGCCGATCAAACAGCCCACCGTAACGGTCAAAGACATCGAGCTTACCGATGTCTCGCTCAAGATGATAACGTTCAACACGACCGTCGTCATCTTCAATCCCAATGCAGTCGGGGCGACACTGAACCGTGTTGCGTTCGATGTCTATTACCTTGATGACGGGGAACACTATCTCGGGCACGGCGAGCGGAGCAGGATGGAGGTGAAAGAGAACGGGAATACCTCGGTGACGATCCCCGTGGAGATCTCGAACGTTCCGGCGCTGCAGGCATTCGGATCGCTTGTCCAGAAAGGATCCCTCACGGTAAAGGTCAACGGGTCCGCTTTCGTCGATATTAAAGTAACCGAATACGAGCTGCCGTTCCAGCAGCAGAAGGTGTTTACCACCGAAGACTTTGAGACCTTCATGCCCCTCTCGGCCCTGACAGGGACCGGCTTCAATATCACCGGCGGTCTCCAGAAGCTTGGCGGGCTGCTGGATGCGGTTACCGGTGGATGAGAAAACACGGTTTTTTTCTTTTTCCCTGCAGTCCTGAAGGAAGACTTCATACGATTCAGGTTCCTTCGAACCGGTCACGTTCTTTTACCAATCCCTGCAGATCGGACCCCTCCGGAACTGGCCGGATCTGCAGGTTTATCCTGTTCCCGAACCCGGAGGGAACGATGCCGAACATGTATCCCCGGGTGCTCACGGTATTCGCGATTGCACTGCTGATCCTTGCCGGTTCATCCGGCGGCTGCCTTTCGCCTTCAGGTCCAGCAGCATCAGCATCTCCCGTGACAACGGTTCCGGCCATGACATCCCCGCCAGCGATGACCTCGTCTCCGGCAACGCCGGTAGCAATTGCAACGACGGGGACAACGGCAACAACGCAGACAACGTCCCTGCCCATGACGTCTCTTCCGGCATCACCTGCCGTTGGATCCGGTGTCGTGATCCAGAATTTTGCATTCAGTCCTTCTTCCCTGACCGTTTCGGCCGGGACCACCGTTACGTGGGCCAACATGGACAGCGCCACGCATGACACTGCATCTCTTACGGGTTCCCCGGTCGCCTTCGCGTCGCCACCTCTTTCGCGGGGGGACAGCTTCCGGTTCACCTTCACCGAGCCGGGGACATACCGCTCCACCTGCACCTTCCATCCTTCGATGCGGGGGACGATTGTTGTCGGTTCCTGACATGCCGGGGCTTTTTAAGGTGAACGAGGAATAAAAAGAGGGTGGATGCGGCCCGTTCAGAGGTTATGGGCCGGAATACAACCGTGTCCGAGCGGTACCATCATCGGGCGGGGTGGGAGGTCGATCGCGAGCGCTTCGCGGATAACTTCCTCGATTGTTTCGACAAGGACGAACGTGAGTTCTCCCCGGACATCAGCGGGAATGTCCTGCAGGTCCCGGTTATTCTCTTTCGGCAGGATCACGCGGGTGATCCCGGCGCGGTGTGCCGCGAGGACCTTCTCCCGGATGCCCCCGACCGGGAGGACCGCTCCCGAGAGCGTGATCTCCCCGGTCATGGCAAGTTTCGGGTCCACGGTCCTGCCGGTAATCAGGGAAGCGAGCGCCGTAAAGAGGGTGATTCCCGCTGACGGCCCGTCCTTGGGTGTGGAGCCGGACGGCACGTGGATATGGACGTCGCTCGTCATGAAGTTGAATCCTGCGGCCGCATCGGTCAGGCGCGACCGGGCAAGGGAGAGCGAGATGTTCGCCGACTCTTTCATCACATCCCCGAGTTGCCCGGTCAGCGTCAGCTTGCCGGTACCGGGCATGAAGGTTCCTTCGATGAAGAGGATGTCCCCGCCGACCGGGGTCCAGGCAAGACCCGTGACAACACCCGGGACCGGTTCTTTCCGGACCTTCTCCTGTCGGATCACCTCTTTCCCGAGAATGGTATCGAGCATGTCAGGTTTCACGATGTACGGCAGGCTGGCATTTCCTGAGACGATCTTTTCGGAGACGAACCTCGCCGTCTTCTCCAGCTGTTTTTTCAGCCACCGGACACCGGCCTCGCGGGTGTACTGATCAATAATTGCCTTTAACGTCTCGTCTTCGAGAACAAGTTTCCGGTCATCGAGCCCGTGGTCTGCGAGGATCCGCGGAAGCAGGTGGTCTTTTGCAATCGCAAACTTCTCGAGTTTCGTATAGCCATCGATCTCGATCAGCTCCATCCGGTCGAGGAGCGGGGCCGGGATGGTTGCAAGGGAGTTTGCTGTTGCGATGAAGAAGACATCCGAGAGGTCGTACGGGACCTCGAGGTAATGGTCCGAGAACGTATTATTCTGCTCAGGATCGAGCACTTCCAGGAGTGCAGCAGCGGGATCCCCGGCATAGGAGACACCGAGCTTGTCGACCTCGTCCAGGATAAAGACCGGGTTCCTGGTCCCGGCCTTCTTGATGCCCTGGATGATCCGCCCCGGCAATGCGCCGACATAGGTCCGGCGGTGCCCGCGGATCTCGGCCTCGTCCCGGATCCCGCCGAGACTGATCCGGACGTACTTCCGGCCCAGCGCGTCAGCGATGCTCTTCCCGAGGCTCGTCTTGCCGGTTCCTGGCGGTCCCGCAAAGAGAAGGATCGAGCCCTGCTTCTCGTGCTTCAGTTTCATGACCGCGAGGTGCTGGATGATCCGCTCCTTCACTTTCTCAAGGCCGGAATGGTTGCTGTCGAGGATCTCTTTTGCCTTTGCGATATCGATCTCCTTTTCATCGTTATTCTTCCACGGCAGGTCGAGGAGGAGGTCGAGATAGTTCCGGATCACCGGGGCTTCATGGCTCTGGCTCCCCATGATCTCCAGCTTCTTTGCCTCCTCGAGCGCCTTCTTCTTCACGTCCTCCGGCATCCCTGCCTTTTCGATGCGATCCCGGTATCCCCCGTCGGCGTTGCCGGTCCCGTTCATCTCGGAGAGCTCATCCTGGATGACCCGGAGCTGCTCGCGGAGCATCGCTTCCCGGTTGTGCCTGTTCACCTTCTCCGATACCTTCCGTGCGATCTCAACCTTGAACCTGATATCTTCCTTCAGTTTCAGGAGCGTATCCAGAAAGGTGATCGACCGTTCGCGGACAGAGGTTATCTCAAGGAGCGCCTGCTTTTCCGCAACCGGCACCGGCATGAACGGTGTGATAAAACCGATGATCTGGTCGATATTCTCCATCTGGTCGAGCGGGCCGGTCACCTGTTCTGCACCGTGGAAGCCGGAGCTGATCTCGGTGATCGTCTTCCGGATTTCGGCGATCAGCTCGGCATGCATCTCTTCCGAAAGGTCCATGACATCCGGCAAGGGCCGGAGTGTGGCTGCGAGCCGGCCGTCCTTAGTAAAGAACGAGTCCGCAACAACGCGCCGGACAGCGTGTGCTCCGAGGATATAGCCTGAATCAGAGGGCTTCAGGAACGAGATCCGGAGAAGGTTCCCGGTCCTGTACAGTTCATCTTCCCTGATGTCTGACGGGCCGGTACCATCCCCGTCTCCCTCCCCTTTTACCGTCAGTCCGGCAGCGTAGGCAGTGCCGCTCTGCTGCATCTCCGCAGCAAGGATGCTGCCGATGCCGGCATCGATCTGGATCTTTGTACGTGCCCGGGGGAAGAGAACCACGCCATAGAGCGGGAGAACAACATGCCCATCCCCGCCCGTTTCAACCTTTTTGTCAGTCTCGTTCATCGTCATCATTTAGTTAGAATTTACCTAACAGTTTGGCCAGGGAAAAAAATTTTTACCTGACTTTTCCGAGGATCTCGATGAGGAGATCAATCTCGTGTTCGGAAAGCGCACCCGCCATTCGGTCGATGACCCGGCGCAGGGTCTCTTCTTCGGCCCTCGCGATCATCTGTCCTTTCTCGGTCAGCCGGATGTACCGGGTTCTCGCGTCATCCGGGCACCGGTCCCGGTACACACAGCCCGCCCGTTCGAACCGGTTGATCAACTCAGTGACTGTCGGCTTCGAGATCCGGGTGATCTCGGCGAGACGGGTGAAGGTGACTTCCCCGTTCTCATCGATTGTTTTTAAATAGCGGACCTGTTTCACGGTGATATCCGCAAGCCCGCATTCCGAAAGGATCCCGCACGAGCACTCGTTCCGGATCCGGAGCAGGCGCTCCAGAATCCTGAACAGATGTTCTCTCTGTGCGGTCATTCCGATCCTTACCGTTAGTTAGGGTTTACCTAATGATAAAGATTGGTATCCGGCGGTAATGACAACGCTGGAAACCTTCCGGTTGCTTCACCAGATATTTTACCACCGGCGCCCATCTCGTTTCATGTACCCGGTCCATATCAGGCCGCATCCCGGAAAGGATCTGCCGGGAAAGGGGATTCAACCATGACCGAGACCTGGTCGGGACGGATCGGATTCCTGTTCGCAGCGATCGGCTCTGCGGTCGGTCTCGGGAGTGTCTGGCGTTTTCCCACCATGGTCGGCGCACATGGCGGCGGGGCATATCTCCTGCCGTATGTTGTCGCGGTTTTCCTCTTCGCAACGCCTATCATGATCCTGGAATTTGCGATGGGCCGGCATTTTGCATGCGACATTGTTTCGGTTTTCCGGCGCGTGAACGGCCGGTTCGCCGTAATCGGCTGGATCATCTGTGCCACAACATTTGTCATCCTATCCTATTACCTCGTTATCGCGGGCTGGACGCTCGGTTTTTCTGTCTTCTCCATCGTGGGTTCAGGGACGACCTTTCCCGCATTCACCGGATCCTGCGATCCCGTCATCTTCTTTATTGCAACAGCGATCATCGTCGGGCTCATCGTCTCGTCCGGGATCCGGGCCGGTATCGAGAGGGTCTCGTCGCTCATCATACCGTTCATTGTCGTTATCCTCTGCATCCTGGCGGCATTTGTCGCGACCCTCCCCGGTTTTGCCGAAGGGATCTCCTATTATCTCACCCCTGACTTCTCCGTCCTCTCCGATCCCTCACTCTGGATCGCAGCTACCGGCCAAGCCTTTTATACGCTCTCCATCGGGATGGGGATTCTCGTCACCTACGGCGCGTATCTGGCAAAGGAAGAGAACCTCCTTGCATCGTCCGTGATCGTATCATTTGCAGACCTCGCCATCTCGCTTCTCGCCGGGTTCGTCATCTTCCCGATCGTCTTCTCCTTCGGCCTGGCCCCGTCCGCAGGTGCTGAGCTCGCGTTCCTGACCCTTCCCGCGGGATTTGCCCTCATGCCGGGAGGCCGCATCGTATCTTCGGGTTTCTTCCTCCTTCTCTTCCTCTCGGCGCTCCTCTCCTCGATTGCAATGTTCGAGGTGGTTGCGGCAGCGGCCATCGGTGCGACCGGGTTCACCCGCCGGCAGGCCTGTGTCCTGGTGACTGCCGGTCTTATTGTCGCGGGTCTTCCTGCCGCACTCAGCTACAGCGGACTTCACCTTACCATTGCAGGGGCAAACGTCCTTGATACCATGGACCATTTTGCGGGAACGATCTTTGTCACCGTCACGGGGATCCTGACGGCTGTCGCGTTCAGCTGGTACGTGGACCGGAGGACCATCGAGTCAGGAATACGGTCGGAAAGCCCGTTTGTCCGGATCGTCGTTCCGCTCTGCCGGTATGTCATTCCTCCGGCCTTGATCCTCGTCCTTATGGCAGCGCTTTTCGCGGGATAGAACGTTTTTGAATTCCCGGATCAACTGACTATCCCCGCCGGCAGGTACCCCTGCCGCTGTCAGCGCCGGCAGGTTCTTGGCATACCCCGGGTATTCTTGTGACGCTGGTGACCGTATGACAAAATACTGGATCGCGGTGGCTTCAGAGAACCATGTCATGTACGGGGCAGCTCACGGCATCGTCATGGCGGGTCACGGGAAACGTTCGGGGATCGCCCGGATGCACAAGGGAGACGGATTCATCTATTACTCGCCGAAGGTCACCGTTGAGGGAAAGGAACCGCTCCGTGCCTTTACGGCAATCGGGGAGATCGCGGATGATACGATCGAGCAGGTTGAGATGACTCCGGATTTCAAGCCCTTCCGGAGAAGAGGACTGTACCGGAAGACCGGTGAGGTTCCCGTAAGACCGCTGGTTAAGGATCTCACCTTTATCCGGAACAAGCAGTCATGGGGATACGTCTTCCGGTTCGGGCTCATCGAGATCCCGGAACAGGATTTCCTCCGCATCGGGCACGCATTCGACACTCTCCCGCAATAATCCGCCAGCCGGTGCCGGTATGCCGGTCAGGCGTCTGTTCCCTCGTGGCCGCGGGGCCCGGAAAAGAGGCCCGAGCCATGGGCGATATCGTCCGGCGACCCGTACACGATTGCCACGTCCCCGGGCTCCAGCCGCGATTCCCCGGAAAGCCCGGTGATCATCTCCTCCCCCCGGCGGATGGCGAGCACGAGGATATTGTTCCGTTTCCGCAGGTTGACACCCCCGAGTGTCCTCCCCGCGAGCAGGGAGCCCGGTTCGACAGTTAACGCTGTCACGGTCACCGATGGGATCTGCTTCACGAGGTCCGGGAGGGAGCCGTAGACCGGTGCAGGGGTACGGAGCATGCGGTACCCGTCGGCGCGGATCCCGTTGACATATGCCTCGATTCTGTCACCGGGAACAAGGTACTTGTGCAGGACGCGGGTGAAGATCTCGACCGAGGTCTCGAACTCCTGGGCGATCACTTCGTCAGCGCCCGCCTCCTGCAGGACCGCAACCTCGCTGACGTACCGGGTCCGGACGATGATCGTGACTGCCAGGTTCAACCGGCGGATAAGATGCACGATCTTTCGCACCGCGATCGGGTCATTGATGGCAATGACCACGATCCGTGCTTCCGCGATACCGGCATGGTCCAGCACTTCGCGGCTCGTGGCATCGCCAAAGATCACCCGGTCGCCGCTCCTCCGTGCGCCGGAGACGAGGTCGGGGTTCAGCTCGACGATGGTATATGCTATCCCGGTGCTCCGTGCAGCATTGGCAAGGTTCTTGCCGGTAACCCCGTACCCGATGATGACCAGGTGGTCCTTCTGCCGCTTCTCCTGCCGTGCATCATCCGGCGGACAGGTGCCGTTGACCAGCCGGTAAAAGGCCGGCATATCGCAGAGCCGGGCAGAGAGGGGCGGTCCGACCGTGATGATGAACGGGGTGATTGCCATCGTGAAGAGTGCAACGACGAGGAAGAGCTGGTTGATCTCGAACGCAAGGATCCCCGCACTGGCGCCGCTCTGCGCAATGATGAACGAGAATTCCCCGATCTGGGAGAGGGCGAGCCCGGCCATCGTCGCCGTCCGGAGCGGGTACCCGAGAGCAAGTGCGGCAGCGGATGCGAGCAATGCCTTGACAACAATGACGAGGATGATCAAAAAGACGATCAGCCAGACATTGGCAAAGAGGATGCGGAAGTCTACGAGCATGCCCACGGAGATGAAGAAGAAACTCGTCATTAAGTCACGGAACGGCAGGATGATGCTGACGGCCTGGTGGCTGTACTCCGACCCGGAGATGAGGAGTCCCGCAAGAAGTGCACCGATCGCTAAGGAGATTCCCGTGAACGAGACCATCCATGCCACGCCGAAGCAGACGAGGATGACCATGAGGAGGAAGAGTTCCTGGTTCTTCGTCTTTGCGATCTCGTAGAGGATCCGGGGGATGACCCATTTGGCGCAGACGACGAGGACAATGACGATAACGAGGTCTTCGGTCAGCAGCCAGATCATCGACTCAGGGTCGAGGAGGGGTGTCGGATCAAGCGCCGGCAGGCTCGCGAGGAACGGGATGGACATCATCATCGGGATCGCGGCGAGGTCCTGGAAGATCAGGATCCCGAGGGCTATGCTCCCGTGCGGCGAGTCGATCTCGCCCTTCTCGTGCAGGATCTTCAGGACGATTGCCGTGGACGAGAGCGAGAGGAGAAACCCGATCAGGATCGCTTCGTTCAGGGGAAGTCCTAAGAGGAACGAGAAGCAGAAGAAGAACGTGAAGGACAGGCCGAGCTGGATCGCCCCCCCGATGACCGCAACGAGCCGTATCTTCCAGAGGTCCTTGAAGGAGAACTCGAGCCCGATGGTAAAAAGCAGCAGGATGATCCCGATCTCGGCGAGGCTTGCGACCTGCTCCTGCGATGAGATAACGCTGATACCATACGGCCCGACAATCACCCCGGTCAGGATAAATGCAACGAGCGGCGGGACCCGGATCCGGTTGAAGACGATGCCGACAACGAGAGCGATCAAAAAGATGATGAGGATGTCGGAAAGAAGGGTCAGAAGCGGTCCTCCGGGTAACTGGTGGGTTGTCATCCCTGAAAAAAGGTACGACGCAATGGGAGGAGTCGGGCAGGCAAAAGCGTGCCCTCCTGGACAGCGCCGGACGGCCCCTCTTTCCCACGCGCGACCCCCCTCCTCCAAAGGTACATATACCCGGAATTTGATCGTATAGACTAACGGGCAACAATGGCCCCCGTGCCGGAATTTACGGAGGGAAGGTTCCGATCTCCATGGACCCGTCGCCGGAGAGAAAACGCCGATCCTGTGCTGGTATGAACGGGCTCTGTTCTCTAGCCCTTGCGGTTCTCCTCCTCATCGCGGTCAGCCAGCCGGCATTTGCTGCCCGTGATGTCCGGGTAGGGCTGCACGAACTCCGTCCCTCGCTCTACACCGATGACCAGGGGAAGCCGGCGGGAATATTTGTCGATCTCCTTACGGACATTGCCTCCAGGGAAGGATGGAACATCGTCTGGGTCCACGGCACCCTCTCCGATAACCTCGACAGGTTGGAGAAGGGGGAGATCGACCTCATCGCCGCGATCACCGATACCCCGGAACGGGAGAGGGTCTATGACTTTACGCACGAATCCGCGGTCTCCACCTGGGCGCAGGTCTATGCAGCCGACAACAAGAACATCAATACTATCCTCGATCTCGACAGGAAACGCATCGCACTCCTTCGCGGTGATATCAACAATGCGGCGACACGGGAGTATGCGGTAAAATTCGGCATCGTTCCTGTCTTTATCGAGTACAACACCCTCAGCGAGGTCTTTTCTGCAACGGTCTCCGGTGAAGCAGATGCGGCGGTAGCCTCGCGTGTCGCGGGGCAGTACTCGTCACAACAGTTCCGGCTTCCGGCGACCACGGTGATGTTCTACCCCAATGCCCTGACGTTTGCGGTCCCGAAAGGGAGGAACGCCGACCTCACCGCGGCAATCGACCGGTACCTCGAACAGGGTAAGGCCGATCCGTCGTCCTTCTACAGCCAGACGATGCAGAAATGGTTTGGCGAAAAGGCCGGCTGGGTCATTCACCCGTATGTGCTGGGAGGGCTCGTGATGGCGGTTATCGTCATTGTCCTCTTTGTCATCATGAGCCTCCTGCTCCGGCGCGAGGTGAAGAGAAAGACCGCCGAGGTTTCGCGCCGGAACGAAGCCCTCCTTGCCGAGGTTGCAAGCCGGAAACGGGCGGAGTCGGAACTCGTGCGAAAGAACGAGGAGCTCCTTGCCGCGTACAAGCAGCTGGCTGCGACCGAAGAGGAGCTGCGGGGGAACTACCGGGAACTCGGGAAGACCGAACGGGTACTCCGGCAGGCACGCAGGAAGCTGAACCTCCTCAATACCCTCACGTTCCAGGAGATCCAGAACAGCGTCTTCTCCCTCGGCGGCTATCTCGAACTCGCAAAGGACGCAGGAAGCGGCGGGCCGGTGAAAGACTATATCGCGAAGGGATCCGCAATCCTCCGCGGGATCCAGGGATCGCTCCGGTTCGCCAAGACCTACCAGGATATGGGGATGAACGAACCGAAGTGGCAGAATGTTTCCTTTGTCCTCCTTAATGCCCTCTCCCATCTCGATCTTTCCACGATCGAGCGGACCATCTCTCTCGAAGGGCTCCAGATTTACGCAGATCCCCTCCTCGAGAAGGTTTTCTACAACATCATGGAAAACCTCCTGATGCATGCCAAAACCGCAACGACGGTATCTGTCCGGTTCGAAGAGCGTGAGAAGGGGATTGCGATCCTGATCGAGGATAACGGCCCCGGGATTCCGGCAGAGGATAAGGAGCGGATCTTCGAGCGGGGATTCTCCGGGCACGCCTCCGACCTCTTCCTTGCCCGCGAGATCCTCTCGATCACCGGTATCACGATTGCCGAGACCGGCTTGGCGGGAGCAGGAGCCCGGTTCGAGATCTTCGTCCCTGACGGCATGTACCATTTTTTACGGAAGGATGGGGAAAATCCGAAACGCTGAGCGTTCCGGGTGCAGAAACACCCGTTTCCGTCGGCAGAAATTCGCACCGGGAGTTCTCCTGCAGGGGGGATGTGCCCCGACTCCCCGGTGTTTTTTTTTGGATGATTTTTTTCGGATGATCGATGGAGGGTACCGGCAGGTCAATTGCGTCAGGAAATGTACCCGGAATATTTTCATAGTCTCCCCGCGATATCAGAATGATCTCCATGACAGAACAGAAATTGACGGGGTCCGGTCATTTCCCCCGTGACGTCCCGTTCAAACCGTCCCCGGCATTCGTGCCATGGTTCCTGATCGGTTTTACCCTGCTGATCGCCCTTCTCATCATCGTCATCGTCGTCCCGCTCTGGTTCGCGGGGTCGCTTGACCTCTTTACCGGGAGTGTGATCCTCTCCGGCCTCCTCATCGTCTCGGTAGTCTTTGTGGTCTGGACAAAACTCTACTACGCCTCCATGTTCTACGAGATCCACGATGACGAACTCCGCTGGCGCCGCGGCGTCTGGTTCCGGACAACCGGCATCGTCCCGTTTAACCGCATCACGAACCTCGACCTGAAGCAGGGGCCGCTGATGCGGTTTCTGAACATCTCGACCATCTCGATCCAGACCGCAGGGTACTCAGGCCAGGCCGTCCCGGAGATCCGGATCGAGGCGATCGAGCATGCCGAGGAACTGCGTGAAATGCTCCGGACCCTTGTCCGGTCCTGCAGCGGTACGGGCGATGGCACCGGAACCGGAAGACAACCCGGAAGAGGTGTTGGCGAACCGGTTGTTCCGGCGGGAACCGGCCTGCTTATCCTTGACGAGCTGAAAAAGATCCGCCTCCTCCTCGAACAACAGAGCGGATAGGAAAATATCCGAAACCTTTTTTCCCGCGACAGAATCAACCCGGTATTTCCCTCCCCGCAGAATCCGGAAAACAGTATACCCGGATCCCTGAGCACCGCTTCACCCTCGCCTCGTACGACCTTTTTACGCCACAGTTCCCGCCAAACGTGATACCTTGACCGGTTCGCAATCCCGACACGGGTCCTGTCACGATATGCCTCCATCGGGGAAGATCGCGGGGCCGTGAGTTTTTCCGTGGACCTGCAGGGAGTCCCCGGGGTAATGGAGTGCTTTCTTCCGGGAGACGGATTCGATAAAAGAACGGATTTTGCCTGCTGGAGCCGGCAGATGCGGTCACAACCGCAGGACCCCCCGCAAGCCACACTTTCACTCCCTGCACGCCACCCCCTTACCTTCTTTCAGCGCGGAGATCCCGGTATGTATGCCAGCTGCCAGCTCACCTGCCACCGCTGCCGGCACACCTGGGTGTACATGGGAAAATGGCTTGAACGCCTCGGCCAGACCCGACGGCCGGTGAAAGCGCTCTGCCCGCGGTGCCGGGCAAAGGTCGTCATGGACGAGAAAAATGCCCGGTGACCCGTACAGATCCTTCGCGACCGGCAGCATCAGGAACGGCTTTTCGGGTCCCCCGGAAACCGGAATCCCCCTTTCGGGATACGCATCTCGAACCGGGCACCCTTCCCCGGCTCGCCGGTCTCCCGGATCGTGATGCCGGTAATCTCGAGGATCTCCCGCGCGAGGAAGAGCCCGGCGCGTTTCTCGGCCGAAAAGTCCGAAAGGAAGATCTTCTCTTTGAGCGCTTCAGGGATGCCCACGCCGTTATCCTCGAAGAAGAGGGTTACGGAATCATAGCGCACCGGAACACGCACCCGGCCGCCTGCAGCACATGAGATCTCCGGACCATTCAAAAAGTTCTTAAAATAATTCCTGAAAATCAGTGCGGGAAAAATATATAGCATCACATCGAAATGGAACAAAAGGAGCAAACCGGGTGATTCCCTGCGGATGCGGCCCGGTCCTGCAAGGTGTGAAATGGAACCTGACAGAACGAAAGAGGACGGTTTTACCGGGCTCGAAGCGGCAATCGTGCTTATCGCATTCGTCGTGGTCGCCGCAGTATTCGCGTACGTGGTACTGGGTGCCGGCTTTTTTGCCACCCAGAAGAGCCAGGAAACCGTGTACAAGGGTGTCGAACAGGCATCGGCAAACATCCAGATGCTGGGGCAGGTATACGCTATCAACAGCGGCGCCGCTGCCAACAGGGTGAACCTGATCCAGTTCTCCATCGGGCTTGCACCCGGTTCCCCCGCCATGGACCTCGAGGACATGTCCATCGTCTACTCCGCCCCCAATGTCAACCCGGTCACCTACTCGCTGGGGACTGCTGCTTCCGACAACCAGCACTTCTCCGCGACCAACCAGAGCGGGGACGCAACAACGAGTCTTACGGTCAACGACCAGGTGAGGATCGAGTTCTACACAGGGTCTGCAAACGAGCGGGGCAAGGGCGACAAGCTCACGATCGAGATCCGGCCGGGTATCGGGGCAGCCCTCCCGTTCACCCGGACGATGCCGGCCGCCGTCCAGAATGTGAACACTCTCCATTAGATCCGTTCCTTTTCCCCATTTTTTCCGATTGACGGGACTGGTGCCTGTTCTTCGGTCATCCCCCGTGCCGGCGCTTCCGTCGAGACCCTGATGGTGCCTTCCGGCGCATTCCCGGCCTTGCGTTATGGCCCTGTATCGCTCAAAGACACATATCCAGAGGGAAGCAGCCTTTGGAAAAGCCCTCTCTGCTTTTCTGCTGAAAGGATCCTCCGCCTGTTAAGCGAGGCACCTCAAGAAAAATCTCCTGAAAGAAGGGTGCAGGGCGAGATCCCTGGAAACGGGTCGTCACCGTGCCGCAGGAAGGAAGGACTCCGGGTGAAAAAGCAGGCTCTGGTTATCCGAGAATCGGCTTATGGTGGAGATACCTCCAGATTGCGACATAGGAGGTAAATCCTATAATTATGCCGATAATTAAGTTAAAAAGTTCTACAATTAGTTCCATTCTCAAAATCAGATTAGATATCTTTATTTATAAGTATTTGCATTTATCTGGCAGACCGTCAGGGCATACAACGAATGCCCGAGAGAACAGGGGAGAGGATCATCGATCAATCCACTACGCATGAATCCCCGATATCCTGGTGGAAAGATTCGGAGTGACGGCAGCCGCCATACATTGTGTGTCTGCGCAATCGCTGCCTGATGGGGAACCCATCGGCACGTTTTTTGAGGAGTCTGTACCGTTCCAATCCTCAACCTGATGATGACAACCCTCAGGAAAGAAAACGCATTCCCTCACCTCAGCCCGTTCGCGGGGAGGCGCACGCGCTGCGTAACCGTCCCGGCCATCCCCCATAGACAAAGATTTGCACTCTCCCGCATCCCGTGTCGCAAAAGATGCCGTTTGATTCATAGGATCGAAACGACAATACCGTGCTTGCGTCTTCGCAGGAGACGACATCGACGATGACCCCGGTCGTACGAGAAGTCCGCGCAAAGTCCATTCTTACCCGATCGCAGATCTACCCGTACGTCATCAATCCCTATACCGGCTGCCAGCATGGGTGTTCGTACTGTTACGCCCGGTTCATGAAACGGGTGACCGGGCACCGGGAACCATGGGGAGAGTTCGTCGATGTCAAGGTCAATGCGCCGGAACTGCTCCGAAAGGAGGTCCTCCAAAAGAAGCGTGACCGGGTCTGGGTGAGCGGGGTTTGCGACCCGTACCAGCCGCTCGAGGCGAAGTACCGCCTGACCCGGCAGTGCCTTGCGATCCTCGCTGATAACCATTGGCCCGTCACGATCCAGACCCGGTCCCCGCTGGTCCTGCGTGACATCGACATCATCAGAAACGCACAGGAATTTGAGGCCGGGTTCTCGATCGGGACCGCGGATGATGCGATCCGACGGCTGTTCGAGCCATCCGCCCCGCCCATCAGCGAGCGAATCGCGGCATTGGAAACACTCCATGCGGCCGGCATCCGGACCTATGCCATGATCGCCCCCGTGCTCCCCGGCGCACAAGGGCTTGCCGCGCAGCTGGCGGGGAAGGTCGACTTCATCGTCATCGACCGGATGAACTACCATTACGCCGACCATATTTACCGGGAGCACGGGCTGGAAGAATTTCTTTCCGAACGTTACTATGAACAGGTACGCCGGGAACTTGCCACCCTGTAACTCCGGTCTCATTTTTCATCGGAAGGGATTACCAGAAAGCGGTTGTACTCCTACGCTTGCCGGCCCGTTCCCGCAAGGATAGCAGACCGCAGCGTTCATCCCCGTAAACCTGTCGGGATTCGTCGGGGTTCGTATGTACAATCGCTGCTTTTTTCGTATCAGTCCGGAAAATAGTACAAGAGAATCCGTTCTGAAAGAACCTGCCCTGAAACATTTTCCAATCTGACAATGACCACCATCTGTGAAGAAGAGAACGCATCCTCTCTGGAGTCCGTGCACCACCCGGTACCCGTCCGCCGCAGCGGTAACCATAAAATCCCCTGCACCTTCTGGTTTGTCGTAAAAGACGGGAGGACGGCTCGGGCGGTACTGACCCGGTACCGCCGCCGCAGGCTTGTCAAGCTCGGGTACGCCTGCCCGGTGCGATCCGGGTGCGATCGTTACCCGGAGGGATTACCGGATTGTACCGTCACGATCGAAGACGGGCCCGGATAACCGCGCCCGGGACAGCCACACCGCCCTCGTACGCTCTGGTGGGGCGGGGGATTGTGCAGGATGCAGGGTGCACGAAGCCGGGAACCAGCGGGCCGGTGAGTTCCGCCAGGCTGCAGCTGCAGGCAGCCCGCCTCGCGGTTGGGACAGGCGGGCCGATCCCGGGGCACCGATATATTTATAGGATACGGCTCCTGTTCCTGTTTGGTGATACTTGTGCCAAGACAAAAAAAACCTGGTGTGCCTGGACAAAAAAAACCCGGGCTCACCTTATCAAGCATTTCTGATCTCGCGTACAAGGAGCACAAACGGCATATCAGGGTCGAAGAGATCATGAGCCGCGAAGTCGTCACGACGACGCTCGGGACGCTCATGTCCGATGCTGCAAAGGCCATGGGTAAGCGGCATATCGGGAGCCTTATCGTGATGAAGTACGGGACACCGGTCGCGATTGTTACCGAGCGTGACCTTTTAACCAAGGTCCTCGCGGATGGGCTTAACCTGGAGACAACCACGGTCGAAGAGGTCATGTCCTACCCGCTCATCCGCATCTGCCCGACGACCGAGATCCGGGAGGCTGCACGGACCATGATCCGCAGGAAAGGGAGGCTCGCGGTCTTCGAGTGCGGAAAGATGACGGGGATCATCGCCGCATCCGATCTGATCCGGGAGATGCCCGATGCGCCGGAGACGTCCCTGAATGTAGAGGACTACATGACAAAACGCGTCGTCTCGGTCGATGCGAAAGAGACGATCGACTCCGTCGCCCACATCATGGGCTCGGAACGGATCGGGAGCGTGATTGTGAACCGCGACCGCAAGCCGTCCGGGATCTTCACGGAGCGCGATCTTCTCTCAAAGTTCCTCATGAAGGGAAAGTCCCTGCGGACAACGGTCGGGAGGGCGATCTCGTCCCCGCTGAAGACCGCCCCTTCGGGCATCAGCATCCATGCGGCGGCAAAGATCATGGCAGCGGGGCATATCCGGAGGCTCCCCCTCATGAAGAAGGGAGAGATCACCGGCATCATCACGGCACGCGATCTCGTAGAGGCGTACGCAAAGTAACGCAAACCCTGTGCGCCCGCAATTATCCCTTCAGACTTTGTTGCGGGCGATTCCCGATCCGGAAGCGGGTGAACCGGACCGGGCACCTGCGTCCCTGTCACGAAATGCAGGAAGATTGTTTCCCGAAAGACGATGGGGAGATCATCGGAAAAGACCAGAAAGGATAAGCAAACGAACGGGGCATTGCTGGAAAAAAGAGGCAGGAGACGGGCGGCAGGTGCCGCCGGCCGCCCGTGCCCGTGCTGCAATACCGCTTCAGATGCCAGCAGTGTTTGCAGGTTTTCTTCCTGCAGAGGGACGGATCGATAGTGCAGAAATAATCATATCCGGTCTTCTCGTCGGTAAAAAGGTATTTCATACTGCAACCCCTCTCTGCGGCACCGGGTCAAGGACGCAGATGGAAAATTCGCAGTCCTTGCAGTTTCTTCCTTTTTCATCAAGCGTGCAGTTACCCTTCAATGTGCAATAACAGGTAACGAAGAGGACTTTTTTCAGCCCGCTTTCCTCAAGGTCGTCCGGAAACACCCCATGTCTTCTCATCTCCCCTGGTCATACGGTTCTGCCCGCAATCATCCCGGATCTTTCATACTCAGTCCTTATCAATCGTCCCAATACTATATGAATCTATTGTAAGCCCGGACATGTTCCGGCCCTGCACAGATTTCGATCCGCCCGGACTCTCAGGACGCAGGATACCGATCTTTCCACGGTGGGAATAAGAAGGGGATGTCCGGTTCTTTACCGGTTCAGGCAGCAGGTCCGATCTTCCAGACCTCTCCGGTCGTCGCCGAGGGATCCGGGCCGCTCTTCGTGTTCAGGAGGACGTAGAGTTCATACCGGTCATCCTGCCCAAACCCGCGGACGTAGGCATGGGGCCGGCCATCGCTTGTTCCGCTGTCCAGGACTTTTTGGAACGTCCACATCCTGTTATCCTGCTGGTCAACCTCCTTGGCCGATGCCGGATACCTGCGGATATCATACCCTGCCGGGGGCGTTGCCGCATAGATGCTCCCGTCGCCGCTCGTAAAACCGGTGCTCCACATGCCAAAGATGTATTTTCCCGAGAGCGCCGGGACATCCGTTCCCCGGTAAATGTACCCGCCAACGATCGTGTTCCCGATGTCATGGCCGGTCTCGACAACCGGGCCGATGAGTGGTTCTCCCCGTGCTCCGGTGGTGGCGCAGGGTTCCGGGGGCGGTGTTCCGGCATCCTCCGGGTCGAAACAGTGCGTCCCCTCCCGGATCTTCCACCCGTAGTTGCCGCCTTTTGCAAGGAAAAAGACCGATTCGAAGAGCTCCTGCCCCGCAACGCCGGTTGTCAGCGTGTGGTTCCCGCCGGCATCGAAGGACAGATATGCCGGGTTCCGGAGTCCCATCGCATAGATCTCGGGAAGGAATGCCGGATTCGTCATGAAGGGATTATCCTGCGGGATGGCGTAGGCCTTCCCGCCGGTCCCGACAGAATCGACATCGATCCGTATCACCTTTCCGAGCAGGGTAGCGGGGTCCTGCGCGTTGCCGGTCCCCGGCGTATGACCGGCACCGGTATCGTCCGCCCCGCCCCCGTCGCCGAGCGCAATATAGAGGTACCCGTCATCGGGTCCGAACAGGATCGGGCCTCCGTTATGGTTCATCTGGGGCTTGTCGATCGCAAGGAGGATCTTTTCGGAGGCGGGATCGACCCTGTCGGGGTTGCCGGCCATCACCCGGAACTCGGAGAGCCGGTTGGTGCAGCTCCATCCGGCAGGTGCCCCCTGCCGGAGCGGCGCGGCATAGTGGACAAAGACGCGGCCGTTGCTCGTGAAGTCGGGGTGGAATGCGATCGCATAGAGCCCGCGTTCATCATACCGGGGACTCAGGGCGATCATCCTGTCACGGAGGTCGAGGAACGGCTCGGGATAAACGGTCCCGTTCGCCCCAATGATCCGGACCGTGCCGATCTGGTCCGCAACAAAGAGCCGCCCGCTCCCGTCCGTTGCGATCATCATCGGGGCAGTGAAGGTGCCGGCGATCTTTGTAAGCCGGACCGCGATCGCTTCCGGTTCAAGGACAGTAACCGAGGTGCCGTTCCGGAACTGCGCCGCCTGCGCAGAGTACCGGTTGGTGAGGTCGGTGGTCGCGGGGGAAGGCGTCATCGTGGCTGGCGGGGGGGTGCCATCCATGGGGGAACCGGTGCATCCTGCCAGTACGGGAAGGAGGAAGAGAACGATGAGGAGAACGACAGGGGAGCGCATGAGGGGGAGATGGATTGCCGGGATATTAAGTGCACACTTCCTGACAGTGCCATCTTCACGGATCCCCTCCAGATAGACCTGCCCCTGATGCGGTACCCCCCTGAGTCTTTTGGTCAGGAGAGATCCGAAATTCCCCCTGCTCCGGGGCAGTGTCCCCGTCCGACGGGTCATTTTTCATCAAGGGGTTAGTAGGGCAACACTCCCCCCCCCTAGGCGGGTATCTCCGAGGAAGAACACGGACAGGAAAATTCCGGATCCGGTATTGTTCCGGGTCGAATTTTTTTTAAAAACACTGCAGGCACAACGGTATTGAAACCAAAAAAGGATGACTCCTGCGGTGATCCGGGATCTTCCGGAATACCTTTTCGGAAAAAACCGCGGAGAATTTCGGTTGTGAAAATTTTTCATCCGGGAATGTTGCCGGGATCCCCTCCGGTTTTTTACGACCGGGTCGTTCCTGCAAATTTTTTAGTTTTTTTCCGGATCAGCAGCTCATGCTGGGACCCGGTTACCGGAACCACTCCTCCGGGATTATTGCATGCGGGATACCAGTCCCGTTCCCCCGGTCTCGTCGAAGGAGAGCTCCCCTTTCCGGCTTGCCTCGTGCAGGTACCTGCGGAATTCGGTCTCCGGTATGACGCTTGTTTTTGCCATCAGGTCGGTGATCCGGAACGACTCGTTTGCTGCAAGCATCTCCCTCACTCTTCCCTGGATCTCGGGGACATGGTCCCGGTAATGGGGCTGGATCACCCGCCAGAGTGCCATGGTCAATGCCGATCTCTTCCCGTCTGCTTCTGTCTCGTCGATGATACCCTTTTCTCTCATGGTTGTTCCCTTCACGTTTTCTGTCGGTGTTCTTCGTAGAAGTCCAGGAGCCGGACGATGATCGAGTCGAAGGTATCGTCCATGTTGGTACTGAGCTTCCGGAGCCGGTCGCGCGTTGCAGTGTCTATCTTCAGGGTTGCTTTAGGCACGATTATCCCTTGTTAGGTAGTTCTCCCTATCTTACCTAATAAGTAAGGGATGATAGATTCATTTAGGACGATATAAACCTTCTGATTAATGTTTAGGCAGCAAGCCTCATGGCGGATACCGGACCGGGTGACGGTGAAATGGAATCCCCGGGGGGTCTCAGCACGATCCGGGACAACGTTTCCGGCAGAAAGCAACAGGTGAGAATAACGACCGCACTACTTCCGGCAGTCCGGATCACCGGTTCACCCCTCGAACGGAAGGGTGGTTGCCGCATCCTGTTGTTTCCGCCAACGGGCCGGGACCCGATAATGCGTTGTCATGCAGGACGCGTCCATGATCCGGGCCCCGTGCGTGGCGTGTCAGGACTCCTGCTGTGTCACCCTGGCACTCTTCCGTGGATCTGCATGCCGGTTTCTGGCACGTATCCCGTTCCCCTTGGAGACACGGGCGGGATCGCCGGCAAAGAAACATTCAGGAAAAACCGGCAATGGTACGATAAAGAGGTATATATCCCCCGGGCCGGCAGGTGAGGATATGGAAAAAGCAGCAGTGCTGGTCGATTCGCGGACGGGACATACCCGGAGTGTTGCAGCCGCGATTGCTGACGAGCTGGGAGTGAGTGTCGGGGATATCCGGCAGCCGCTGCCGGATGCGGAGATCCTTCTGCTCGGGAGCGGTATGTATGGCACCGGCCCGGGGGACCTCATGAACCGCCTCCTCCGGACCGGTACGTTTACTGGAAGGAGGGTCGCCCTGTTTGCCACCTCCTCCCTGCCTGGCGACGGTGAGAAGATGCTGAACGCGATGGCAGAGACGCTGGAGAAGAAAGGTGCGACGGTTCTGGGTAATGCCGGTCCAAGGGGCAAGGAGATCATCGTCAAATGGAGGCGCCCGCACCCTGAAGACCTTGCGGATGCCCGGAACTGGGCCCGGGAGATCGTCGGAAGCTGAATACGGCGGATGTCCAGCCTTATCCGGAAAAAAGGCGGTTGGACAGGAGGAGGGGAGTTCCGATCATGCCCGGGCGGTGTTGTTTTTTTTTTTACGAAACGGATACCGGAGCAGGGCCAGTCGGGCGATTTTTATTAAAAATTTTATAATCTGAAGATTCTTTTTTATCCAACAACGGCGTGGATTCAACAATCCGTGAGGTGACTGAGATGGAGAAAGAACCAGAAGTTCAGGGTTGGAAAGAATCATGCTGGTCAGGAGGTCATACGATGAAGCACATGTGCTGCCACGGATCGGGTGGCGCATTCTACTGGCTGGGCTTTCTCGGGGCACTCGTGTATTACCTCACCACTGCCACGAGCCTTTGGACAGGATTTCTGGGGATCCTGAAAGCGATTGTCTGGCCGGCGTTTCTCATCTACGGGGCACTGAAATTCCTCGCTCTGTGAATGGTGGTGGGCAGGACGATCCTGCCCGGGGGATCCGGAAGGATGGCGGCAGAATCCCCCGGGGATATCGATGGGGATATTGTATCGGAGAGCGTACACTGACGCAGAGTACCATGGCGGGCAAGAGGAACGGGAAAGAGGAATACGGGAAGTATGCATTCCTCGTTGACAAGGCAAAAGAACTCGGCGTTGCCGGTGCGAAGGTGATCCCGGCATCGGATATCGTTGTCGAGAACCGCGTGCCCATGAAGTGCAGGACCGGCTGTATCGGGTACGGGAAGAAGCTGACCTGCCCGCCGCATGTCCCGGCACCGGACGAGTTCCGGAAGATCCTGTCCGAGTACCGGTACGCCCTGCTCGTGAGGTTCATCTCCCCTGCCCGGGCAGATCCCGACGTTATCTGTTCGATCTACCGGTACTGGCTGGACCCGGAAGCTCCTGTCGACCGGAAGGAACAGGCAACGCAGTTCTGGAAGGACCACTTCAGCGGAACCGGCGCGTTCGCTCCCCTGATGCTGGAACTCGAACGGACCGCGTTCAATGCCGGCAACCCGTTCGCGCTCGCGTTCGTCAACGGCTCGTGCCGTCTGTGCGAGACCTGTAACGTGAAGGCCGGTATCTGTCTCCATCCCACCCAGGCCCGGATACCCGAGCACGCGGTCGGGGTGAACATGGTAAAGACCGCGGAGAAGGCGGGGATGCCGATCCGGTTTCCGGTGCAGGGCCACCCTGAGCTCATGGCGCTCCTTCTTATCGACTGAGCGCGATGGAACCTCTTATGATGCAGCCATGACCGAAAAGCCGCCAAAGCCGGTTGACCGTACCGAGATCACGGTCCTCGTTGACAACTACACGGACATCCTGATCAACACCTCCTCGACGCCCGTTGACCGCCGGCTGCCCTACAACCCGGCTCGCCGGATCCTGGCCGAGCACGGCCTCTCCTGTCTCGTCAGGGTATTCTCCGGGAAAAAGGAGCACACGGTCCTGCTGGATGCCGGGCTCTCTTCCGAATGCCTGCCCTGGAACGCCTGCCAGATGGGGATCTCCCTTGCCGGGATTGAAGCGGTCGTCCTGAGCCACGGCCACTACGACCACACCGGCGCCCTCAAAAACGTTGCTGCGGGTGCAGGGCGGCAGATCCCACTCATCGCCCACCCGGATGCCGTTCTCCGCCGGCGCCTGAATATCCCCGGCCACGGCACATTCGATCAGCCCACGGCGGATGCGGTCGCGCTGAAGAGGGCGGGGTACGATGTCCGGCTGCGCAGCGATCCCTCGACCCTCGCCGCCGGCCACCTGCTCGTCACCGGGGAGGTGGAGCGGACAACGCCGTTCGAGAAGGGGATGCCCGGCGCGGAGATAGAGCGGGACGGGACATGGGTTACTGATCCCATCCGCGACGATCAGGCGCTGGTGATCACCGTAAAGGGCAAGGGTCTTGTGGTGCTGAGCGGCTGCGCCCATGCCGGGATCATCAACACGGTGGAGTATGCGAGAAAGATCACCGGTGTTGACAAAATCCACACAGTCCTCGGCGGATTTCACCTTTCCGGGAAGGCGTTTGAACCGGTCGTTCCACCGACTATCGATGCCATGAGACGGATCAATCCGGAGTACCTTGTCCCGATGCACTGCACCGGCTGGAAAACGATCAACCGGATCATGACCGCGATGCCGGAGAAGTGCATCCTGAATGCCGTCGGGACAACCTACGTCTTCTGAAAAGAAACGATGCGGACAATCGTCTGTCACTGCGCCGGAAAAAACCAGCATTTTTTTAGAACCATTTGCCCGGCCCGGTTTGCCTGAAGCTTTCCGGGCAGCGGTATTTTTTTTCCGACGTTTGATCCGACGTGTTCAAGGCGTTGCCAGAAATGCAGGAAAAAAGGCCGTCAGTGGGTGGCGCATACCGGCGGGTCGCGGTACTGGTCCCGCAGTACCGCTTCAGGCGCCAGCAACGGGTGCCCGGGGCGTGGAAATATCCGGAAGAATACGGGAACGCAGTTCCCGCGAACAAGAAAGAACATACCCGAGTTTCGGGAAAGAGCCCGGAATGCCGGGGCCGCACGGTGGATCGGGATTCAGGTTATTCAGGAGAGTACAGGGAGTTTTTCCGGTGAAGATAATCCCAGATCATCACGTACCCGGCAAAGCCGATGACAAACCCGACTGCAAGGTTCAGGATTTCAACGATCATGTCCATACAAACATTACCTCGGATCCCGTTGCAGATAAGTGCTTGTTTTAGTCTTGCAAGTTCGCATTGCATAAAGGTCCCTGACGGATTTCTCTGAAATATTTTTGGAAAACAATCCAAAACTGACGATCATTTCGCTCATGTTCCTGGAAGATCGTTCTGGGAATCCACTATGCAAGGCAGACCGCGGGAACAGCCCGGCACCGGTCGGGCCTTTGGGCGGGACGACGATCAGTCACCGTCAGCTGCCGGCAGATACTCCGGTTTTTTCACCAACCCCGGTACTTCAGTATAAAATTTCAGTGCATTTGTCGTGTCGTCCGTACCTACGCTGGTGATGAAAAATCTCATGCCGGTGTCGCGTCCCCGATCTTCCTGACAATCCCGCATGAACGCGACCAGGTCCGTACAAGAGCGGGACGCGTTCCGTTCCCGTCGACAACGACTTCGCTGTCTTCCTGCAGCCCCCGCCTTCACGCCCTCCAAAAACCATCATACCGGATTGAATTCAGCTACCTCCCTTTCATCACGACCGCCGCGGCGAGCGTCCAGGGGCCGGGGGAGACCGGGGCGACCGATCTTGGCGGTCATGGGTCGGAAAAAGCGGGGTGGGATCGCTTCCCCCAAACCTGCGGGCCATATTTTTGCACGTCATTTTTGGTCAATTTCAAAATGAAAAAGAATAATTTGTCAGTGGATGATGGAAACTGCCATGGATCAAAAATATATTCCTCTTTTGATCGGGTTGCTGATCGGCGGGATTATTGCCGGTGGATGCACATCCCCGGCGACCCCGGCTGCCGGTACAACTCCTTCCCTGACGACAGAACCTGCCTCTTCGATAACCACCACGCCTGTACCCGCAGGAGAACCTTCTGCTCCCCCCGCAACCGCAACTGCCGGGACGACGGTCCCTCCTGCCACGACGACGATCCCTGCAACAAGTACGGTCTTAACGATCGCGACCCCGGCATTCCAGGAGACAAAAGCAGCGGTGGCATCCGATCCCTATGTGGAAAAATTCACGTTAACGAAAGAAGATTATGGGATCTCCGATTGCATCATGAGCCAGGCGTTTCCGGAGATAACCAAGGATCCGGACTACGGGATTAGCTCTGCCCGCCCGAAACTTGTCGGGATACCTGACGAGAAATTCACGATATTTTATGATGTTTATACGAGCGGCAAGAGCTCGGGCTTTTATATCATCAGTTTTACCAAGTGCCAGGAGATCCCGGAATCCGAAGCCACGACCTGGGATTTCGCCCATATCGAGGCAAAACTGATCCCCCGGAATGCAAAAACGAGCGATTATTCCATCATTATTACGCTCTCTGCAAACGGGAAGGATATTTCACAACTGATCCAGAATGAAACACTGACCCTGGAACGGCGGGTCATCATTGACACCTGGGTCCCGATCAAAAGGACCCAGATCGACCGGCTCGGCAACCCGTCCATCAATTTCAACCGGTTAACCAATCTTTAATTGTCCGGGATCCGGGGATATCTGCCTCCGGATATCTCCTCCGTTTCCCGGTTTCCGCTTTTTTCCTCTCATCAGGGTGCCCTGCTGTAATGGGGGAACCAAAACGCAACCGTTAACGTTCCGGCGCCCGGAATACCGGTCTATGCCAGGAAAACGGATGTACGTCTGTTCGCTCGAGGCGGCGATGGACGTGATCGGCGGGAAATGGAAACCGCATATCCTCTGGAAGATCAAGGATGCCCCGCTCCGTTTTACGGCAATCCAGGAGAAACTGCCGGCGATCTCCCAAAAGATGCTTACCCGGCAGCTCCGGGCCCTTGAGGCAGATCGCCTCATCTCCCGCACGGAATATCCCAACATGCCCCCCCGCGTCGAGTATGCCCTGACAGAGCGGGGGCAGACCGTCATCCCGATCCTTTCCTCCCTGAAAGACTGGGCGGATGAGGAGCTGGGAGACCAGATTAACGAGAGCCACTGACCCGGCATGTTCCCCGGGCCGGGAATCAGGCGGTCGCGATCGGGCCGGCGCTGATTTCTCGTGAGCGGGGGCGATGGGACTCGCGTGGGGGGCAGGGGAAAAAGGGCAGAGATTTTGATTCATTCAGGAAAAAAGGATCCGGTTATCCCTCGTACGCTTTTTTCAGTGCGCTGATGTCAAATTTCTTCATTTGGAGGAATGCGGCCGTTACCCGTTCCACCTTCTCCGGGTCCGGGTCGGTGGTCATCGACTCAAGAATTGCCGGGACGATCTGCCAGCTGAGGCCATATTTGTCAACCAGCCAGCCGCACCGCTCGGCTTCCTTCACATACGACAGTTTACTCCAGTAATAATCGATCTCTTTTTGGGTATCGCACAGGACCATGAAGGAGACGGCAGGGCTCAGTTTAAAAACGGGCCCGCCGTTAAGGAGAACAAACTCCTGCCCCTCCAGCGTGAATCTGACGGTAAGAACCGATCCCTCTTTCTGACCGGAGACCTCTTCAGAGGCTTTGGGGTAGTAGGAGGTTTTGAGAATTTTTGCATTCCTGAATACAGAGACATAAAACCGAGCAGCCTTATCGGCGTCTTTTTCCAGCCATATGCAGGGAACGATCTTCTGGGATAGTGTTACCATATTCTTTCACCCTGACTCACCCTTATCCGGCAGGAGATATTTAAGGTGATTCCCTGAACGCAGATTTTGAAACGACCATGAAAACGCTGGTTTTTCGGATATATCAGACACCTGACGTGGAGCATCCGTTCCAAAGAGCATGCCCTCTGCCATTTCCTGCTGACATCCTTTTCCGGGCTTTGCTGACATTTTTGTCCCTGTTCCCTTTTTATCCCCGCAATGTCTTCGTTACTCTGGAGAACGGTGAGAGAATGCTCTACAGGAAGTTCCCGCGGTGCCCGCACGATCTCTCGATCCTCGGCTTCGGGTGCATGCGGCTGCCGCCCGCAGAGGGCGAGCAGGCCGGTGGAAAGGTTGACGAGCCTAAAGCAACTGCCATGATCCGCGCCGCTATCGATGCCGGTGTCAATTATGTCGATACGGCCTACCCGTACCACAACGGGGAAGGCGAGCTGGTCGTCGGGAGGGCGCTTGGCGACGGTTACCGCGAAAAAGTCTTCCTCGCGACCAAGCTCCCGAGCTGGCTGATTACAAAGCGGGAAGACATGGACCGGTACCTGGACGAGCAGCTCGCCCGGCTCGCAACGGACCACATCGATTTCTATCTCCTCCACGGGCTTGGCGCCGAGACATGGGAGAACCTTTCGAAGCTGGGCGTCCTTGAATTCCTTGACGGCGCCCGGGCTGACGGCCGGATCCGGTATCCTGCATTCTCCTTCCACGACCAGTTTTCCGTCTTTTCGGAGATCGTGGATGCCTACGACTGGACCTTTGCCCAGATCCAGTACAACTACATGGACGAAGAGTACCAGGCCGGCACGGAGGGCCTCCGGTACGCGGCGGAGAAGGGCCTTGGCATCGTTGTCATGGAACCGCTCCGGGGCGGGCTCCTTTCGGGGGACGTCCCCGCGATCCACCAGCACCTTCTCGACGCCCCGGTCCGGCGCACGCCGTCGGGATGGGGGCTCCGCTGGGTCTGGAACCACCCGGAAGTCACGGTCGTGCTCTCCGGCATGTCTGCGATGGAACAGGTGAAAGAGAACCTTGCCGTTGCAGAGCAGGGCCTGCCGAACTCTCTCTCACCGGAAGAACTCGCCGTTGTGGAAAAGATGCGGGACAGCTTTGCCTCCCGCGTGAAGATCCCCTGCACCGGCTGCCGGTACTGCATGCCGTGCGAGAATGGCGTCGATATCCCTTCGTGTTTCATGTACTACAACCAGGCGTACACCTATGATGCGAAGGACAGAGCGGCCGGGGTGTACTCCTGGGCCCTCAGCGGCGCATTCTCCGGGGGGATACCAGGGTATGCCTCCTGCTGTGCCGAGTGCGGGGAGTGCGAGGAGAAATGCCCGCAGAAATTTCCTATCCGTGAATATTTGCAGGAAGTGAGTGAATTTTTCGGGAAGTAAAAAGGAAGCAGAGGTACGATAATGCCCGTCATCACGATTGACCTTTGGCCGGTAAGCCGCGAAGTCAGAGTTGAACTGATCCAGAAGCTGACAAAGACTGCGTCGGAGATCACGAAACTCCCGCCGCAAACCTTTTTCGTCTATGTCCGGGAGTACCCGGCCGGCGCCATCGGCGTTGGCGGGACCCCGCTCTCGGAGCTGGTTCCGGGTGCGGGAGCACCGCCCCGATAGGATCCTTTCGACAAGAGTCTCAACCAGGCCGCCCGCCGGTATTTTTCCCGCAGGCAGAGGGTGTTCCATGGAACCCCGCGCCGGATCCTTTCCCGAACGGAACTACACGCCCCCCTCTTTTGATGAAGGGAACGCTGCTGAACGCTGCATCATCAGGTTTTGCTATAAACCGCGAACTGTTCCGGAAGAAATTCAGTGTTTTTTGGATGTCGTATGGTGAAAAATGAGACATATGGAGGCGACGGTCCCCGGGTACAAGTACTCCTTCCGCATGAAGCAGTGAGGCAATCGTGTGCAACCGGCCCTTTTTCCGGCGTTAGCGCCAGCCGCGTGAAGTCCGCAGACCCGCACGTCGATACTTATATCAGATGTCCTCATCACCCTGATCTATGGAACAGCACCGCCCCTTTTCCTGGGGTGTCCTCCTTATCGTCAGCCTGGCTGTCTTCATCCTGGTCATCGACACCATCACCATGGAAGTCTCTATCAGCGCCCTGGTGCGTGACCTCAACACCCGTGCCTCAACCATCCAGTCCATCATCGCCACCTGTACCCTGGTGAAGGCCTCCTTCATGCTGTCCGGGGCAAAGCTCCAGGACTTCATCGGGAGGAAGAGGACGTTTCTTTCCGGTGCTGCGATGTATGGCATGGGGACTGCTCTTGCGGCACTCAGCCAGGATGCAGCCATGCTCCTTTTCGGGTGGTCGATCCTCGAAGGAATCGGCGCAGTGCTGATGCTCCCGGCAACGGTTACGTTCATAACCGGCACCTATGAGGGCAAAGAACGGGCATTTGCTTTTGGTGTCTGGGGCGGGGTTGCCGCGGCGGCCAGCATCTTCGGCCTTATTTTCTGCGGCTACCTGGTCACGACCTCCTCCTGGCGGTGGGCCTTTGCCCTCGAGCTTTTCATCCTCCTCATCATCTTCGCGTTCCACCGGGTGCTGAAAGAGACCCGCCCGACGGCATCCTGGGCGAGTTTCGACCGCGGGGGGGCAGTCCTCTCGGTCGCCGGCTTCTGTGCCCTGGTCATGGGGCTCCTCCTGGTCAGGGAGCGGGCAGAATGGAGGATCGTTCCTATCCTCATTGCCGGGGGAATTGTCCTTCTTGCCGGGTTCTACTGCTGGGAGCGGCGCCGGATCAGGATGAAAAAAGGCATTCTTGCCGATGTGACCCTCGTCTGGAACCGTTCTTTTCTTGCCGGGAATGTCGTTGCAACCGGCCAGAAATTCGTCAGCGCCGGTTTCATCTTCATCTTTCCTTTGTTCTACGAGATGGTCACGGGCGCAAGCGCCTATGAAACCGGCATTGCGATGCTGCCGATGTCCCTTGCGATTGTCGTCTTCTCCGTCCTCGGTGCCCGGATGGGATCGTGGTTCGAGCCAAAATACCTCCTGCTCGGCGGGATCGCCATCACCGGCGCGGGGCTGGCAGCCCTGAAGGATACCTTTTCCCTCACCACCGGAGCCGTCGACATCCTCCCCGGGAGCGTTCTGTTCGGGATCGGGCTTGGCATCGTACTCTCCCAGCTGACCAACCTCACATTCTCTTCAATTTCGGGCGGGAGCCAGACCGATGCGTCGGGTATCTATAATACAGCCCGGCAGCTCGGGAGCTCTCTTGGGACCACAATCATCGGGATCGTGCTCGCCGCCGGTTTCGTTCGCGCCCTGTTTTCCGGTGCACCACCGGCCCTCCCGCCCGGCCAGCCCCTGTTGTCACTCGGGATCAGCGAGGCAGCGGTCAACCAGGGAATGGAATGGGCGTTCCTGGCTATGATCCTCGTGGTTGCCGGCATGTTTATTGCAGGTCTGTTCGTCCGGAAAATGGGGAAGATTGTCTGAAAGCCGGAGGAGCAGGTCACCCCCGGCCCTCTCACGGCAAAAACTCCGTTCCCGCCCGTCCCTCTCCTACGGTGATGCCGATCACCGCATGCCTGACAGGTTGAAATGTACCAGTCTTTCGACGTTTTCCTGAAAATATATGACAAAGAGTAATTGCGTTCAGGATCCGGGTACCCCCGGGAAGACTTGCAGCGACCAGTATCTCGGCCGGGGAATTATCCATCAGTACCGACCCACCCTCGTTCCTGACGAGATGGTTGATCGAGAAAATCTGCAGGCAGAGTGCGGTGGCGCAGGCAGAACGTCTTGTTACGGAAAAGAGGAACCTGTTCCTGAGGTCAGCCGTATCCCGCTGCGGGAGAGTAATCAGCAGAAGTACCGTGCGATCAGCCCGGACACAAGGCTTCCCGGATTCAGCCAGGCAGTTCCCGCCATACCTGTCTCCGTCTTCCTTTTCAGTATTCACCGAACCGGAACGCGGGCACGGAATACATATTCACACGGAACAATATTTACTTTTCTCCCCGCAAGGATGTCACCCATTGGTTGGTGGTTAAGATTGCGATGTTCGAACGAAGCGCTCCTTCTTCATGGATACTATGAATGTCGGAAGCACGGCCCTGCCCGCATGAGGGGACCTTCCCCGGTCCGAAAGACACCTTATCCGGGAGGTACCGGGGAGCAGGGATCCGGAAAAATTCCGGAAGTTTGGTACAATGATGGGGTATAAATCCCGGGAGCAGGCAGGAGAGGGTATGGACAAGGTAGCAGTGCTGGTCGACACCGTGAAGGGGAATACGAAGCGGGTTGCTGCTGCGATTGCGGAAGAGCTGGGAGTCGGCCTCGGGGACATCAAAAAACCGGTTCCGGACGCGGAGATCCTTTTTCTCGGGAGTGGAACATACGGAGGCAGTCCGGGGTACTACATGCACCTCCTTCTCCGGGACGGGAAATTTTCCGGTAAGAAAATTGCTTTGTTCGCAACGGCGGGACAGATCAAAGACGGGAAGAAGATGGTGAACACTATGGCGGAGACCCTGGAGAAGAAGGGGGCGACAATTCTCAGGACGGCGGATTCTACGGGCAAGGTTATCGCTGTCAGGTTCAGGCACCCGCACCAGGAGGATCTGGATGCTGCCCGGCAATGGGCCCGGGAGATCATGGGGAAGTAACGCCCGGAACCACTCCGGAGATGGAACTGCCTGCAAAGAAGATGCGGGAAGCTCCGAAAAAATGAGGCGGGGCACGGTGAGACCCGGTCAGTCTGAACGGAGCATCATGCAGATCCAATCGCCGAAACACAGATTCTTTTTAAGGGACATGAAAAGGAATCTGTCGAAACGCCCCCCGTGGTACGTTCCCCGATGGCGTGGATGAATCCACCCCTCATCACTTTTCATCGGGGAACCGGCAGATTGGGCGGGTGCTCGCCAATATCATCACCCGTCATGAACGGATCGGGGAGAAGATCGATGAGAATGTCTATCCTCCCGAATCGGCAATCAAACCGGAATTTGTCAGGAAAATTAAAAAACCGGGACCGACATCAGGACAGGCAGCGGGAAGGCCTACGAAACCGTTGAACATTCTGAAATGATTCCAATTTCACAAGATTGAGAAAATGTAATTGAGAAAGGAGTAAACCTCATTTTAATCGATACAATTATTATACTGTGATCAAAGGCATTGATAACCATGGACAATTTCATGCGGGAAGCACTGGCTGAAGCACGAAAAGGATTATCGGAAGGGGGAATCCCGATCGGGTCTGTCCTGGTACGGGGCGGAGAGATTATCGGCCGGGGGCATAACCGGCGCGTTCAACGAGATAATCCGATGATCCATGCAGAAATTGACTGTCTCATGGAAGCAGGCAGGATCGGTACCTACCGGGACACTGTTTTGTATTCAACGTTAATGCCGTGTTTTCTTTGTGCCGGGGCGGCAGTGCAGTTCGGCATTAAAAAAGTGATTGCTGCCGAATCCCGGAATTTTCAGGGGGCCCGCATCTTTATGGAGGAACATGGGATCGAAGTAATCGATCTCGATGATAAAGAATGGGCAGAATTTTTTAAAAAGTGGTGCGATGAACATGCCGCACTCTGGAATGAAGATATCGGGGAAGACTGACATTTTTTCAAAGGAACCGGCACTCTGGCGTGCCGGGAGGCAACTGCCACCAGTCCGGGCCGCACTGAAGAGAGAATCCGGTCGAATCCGGCGGAACATTTGCATCTTCCGACCTGTACCCGTGGGGCCGGGGTCCGGAAAAGGGGGGTAAGACCGGGGTTTTAATACGATACCGGCCATTTCTCTGAACGAACAGGATGGATGCATGGAGCGAAAACATGGAGGTAAAAGGGAGTGGTGACACGTGGTGAATGAGAGCGAGGCCGGGAACACCACCGCGACACGGGAGGAACTGTCCCGGAGGCTCGCATCCTACCGGCAGGACTTGGACCGGCTGACGGCAGAATACCCTGATCTGATGGCGAAGAAGATGCAGGAGCGGACGGATCTCGTGGAACTGCTGAAGACGGAGAACGATCCGGAGAAAGCGGAGGCGTTGTGGAGGAAGTACGACACTGCCGGGACAACATTCAGCCAGTGGATCATGGAGTACCAGAACCGAATAGCGGAACTGACGAGAAAGATCCAGGAGACCAATGACCTGCTCTGGACTGCTGAGGAAAAACCGGGACCGGAAGAAAGCCCGGGTGATGCGTGACTTCCGGATTTTTCACGGAAAAAAATTTTGTGCGGAGAAATTTTCGGGCTTTGAAAAAATTAATTCCGGAAATTTCCGGTTCTGAAAAATTTTGATCGCAGGGATTTCCTGCGATAAAAAAATCCGGGTGCGAAAAAGGCCGGCCGCATGCCGCATCACGACAAGAGAGAAAGAGAACATTTATTTCCGGGAGAAAGAGAGCGCATACCATGAACTATGCCGGCATCTGCATTTTTTTCATGGCCTTCCTGGTACTGGTTTCCGGGTGCAGTTCCTCCACCGGATCATCATCACCGGCACTTTCTCCCTTGGTTACGGTTTCTTCATCCCCGCCAACCGCGACATTAACCGAGACAACCACCCCGGCACCTACTCCCACAATGCCCCTGGATCCGGTTGTCGGGTCATGGAAATGCACCAGTTATATCGCGAGCGGAACGCTCGAGAAACTCTACACGGTCTATGAGAATAACACGTGGACCCGGACGAACCGGAACTTAAAAACACGGGTGATGGCATTCTCCCACGGGACCTGGAGGGCCGGGGGCAGTAACCAGTATATCCTGCACTCGCTGGTCTCCGGGGGTTCTGCAACATTTACGTACGACGCGGGAAAGGACACGCTCTATGAGCCGACGTTCCAGGAGACGTTCCGCCGCACCGTCCCACCCGTCCCGCCGGCGCCGGTCATTAACCTGACCCTGCATTCCGGACAGAAAGCCGATACGCTGGAGAAATCCAAGCCCCGGTCGGGCTACCAGTACCTGATCCTGAACGTAACGCTCCGGAATATCCAGGAGAATGCGAGTTTCCCGCTGGATGAACGGAGCATGTGGGTCGTGTACGATAACTCGCCGGGTACGTATATTATGATCAACAATATGGAGGGATATCTTGAAAATCCGCTCAAGCTCGGAACCCTTGCACCGGGAGAGACGCGGCAGGGAAACGTCATCTTCTCGGTTCTGAAAAATACGCATTCCTATACCCTGAAAATGGTCGACAGCCGGGGCGATGACGCGGCGGAGAGAATTGTCTTCGAGGACAGTTCGGCGTGATTTTTGTTCAATATCTGACGGTATTCCCGGGCTTTCGCGGCCGGGACCGCTCGGTAAAGTGCCCGGTGAGGTGCGGGGATCCGGAAAAAGTGGGGGTGGGGTCGCCCACCACGATCCTGTGGGATTTTCAAAATCTTTCCTTTGCCGGAATGAGACGAAAGAGAAATCGTACAATCCCTTGAAATCGCCCAATCGTCCGTTCCGTCAAATTCCGACCGGATCACTTTTCTGGTGGACAAAATTCACATTTTCCAACCCGTCCACCGGAGGGTAACATCAGATGGTGGACACCAGGCACCGTCGAAGATTCCGAAAAGGGGATAGAATCCGGCCTTCGGGAGAGCAGGGGGGCGTCTCCGGGAGCCAGGGTCGGTGATGGGGAGAGCAGTACTCCCGCTTGTCGGACTCTCCGACGGAGATCCTTTGAACGAAACTGAATATCCGGTTGGAAAGAGGGACAAAATCGCGAAAAACAGGGCCTAATTCAGACTTTTCCCATAGTCCGCCAACGTAAAATTGAGAACGCTAATAGATCGAATCAGGGACGCGATCCCATGCGGATTCAGACTGGGGGACGTAAAAAGTACCGGAACGCGGCTATTGCCCGAAAACCGGGAAATTCTCCGACGGTCTCCGACGTGAAATCGGGTCAGCCGGTTGTCAGACAAATCCCCCTGCGATCAGAAATCGGAGATGATCTCTTGGCATCAGATCTCTCCGACGGTGGCCCCGGCCATAACTGCTCATATCCTGAGAAAAAGAGCCAGGTTTTGCCAGATCAGCGCCAGGTTTCTCCCTATTTCCACCATCTTACCGTCGGAAAAGTCAAGCCAGGAATAGCCACGTTTGGGCGGCGGAAAAACCCGGAATCGGGCAATCGCGCCAACGGTTGGATCCCGGGGGGCTGTCCGTAAATTTCTTTTTTGCCGGGCAAAAGAATATTGAGACATGAGATCGAAAATACGGATAGATATGAGCGGGAAGGTTCAATCGCCAAGACAAAAATTATTCTTAAAGGCTATGAAAAAGAAATTTGTTGAAAGGCCCGTCCATGACGATACACCGGGTGCCGTGTATGAATCCCCTCCCCTTCCTATTTCTTCGGGAAACCGGGAGATTGAGCGGATGCTCTCCAATATCATCACCCGCCTCGACCGGATCGAGGAGAAGATCGATGAGAACGTCTATCCTCCTAAATCAGCTATCAAACCGGAAATCATCAGACACGTAAAAAAGGCTCAGGCTGACATCCGAAAAGGGAAGGGCAAGACCTACGGATCTATTGATGATTTTTTTCAGGAAATTGAAGCATGAATTACCGGGTCATCGTTCATCCCGATCTTGCCGGTACCTGCAGGAAATTGCGGGCAAAGAGCCCGGCCCGGTATGAGCAGCTGAAAAAAAAGATCCGGTTTCTTGTCGAAAACCCGGAATCGGGCAAACCGCTCCATCCGCCGCTCAAAGGCCTGTGGCGGGTCCATCTCGGGCATTTCGTTTTGTTCTATACCATCAATACAAAAGAACATGCCGTGGTCTTCCTGAAGTTAGTCCCTCACGATGAAGCCTACTGAACCTTCCCGTCTCCGGTTCTGGTTTGCCCGGGAGTTGCAGAAACTTCTCGGGTATGACGAATGGAGAAATTTTCTCAAATTTATTGAAAGAGCCCGTGAATCCTGCAAAACTGCAAACAACACGGTTTTAGATCATTTTGTTGACGCCAACAAATCGATACCGGTTCCAAAAGGCGGGAACCGGACAATCGAAGACCACATCCAGCTTGCTTTTCCAAAAATTATTTCTTCATTCCCTCGATAATCCCGACAACCTTTTTTCCGATCTCGGTTGTCTGGTAATACCGGTCCATTTTCTCGTCCGGTGTGAGACATTCCACAAGCCCTTTTTTCTCCATTACCTGGATGGAACGACTCACTGCGGATCGGGCAACATCAATTGTCTTCGCGAGTTCTGTGGGAGTATGTGGCCGGAGAAGAGCTTTCAATACTTTCCTTCTCACGCTCCCCCGTGTAACAAAACTCACGAGATTGTACATTAAAGGAACAAGGAAAACGACATGTATGAACACTTGTTACGAACGTGTAACAAATCTTATCCCCTCCCCCGTCGATAACTATACTGGTGCCTGGTGGTTCGTCATCCTACAAATATGCTACAAAAAGGAGCAGTCACCCCCGGCTGTAAACTCTTGTTCCTGGCGGGGAACAAAACATCGCTCCGGTAGGATTTCACCAGACACCAAAATACGCCTTATACGGGCTCCGATTTCCCTGTTTTCCGGAATCAGAGGAAGTAATTCCCGAAAATGAGACATTATTTCATCAATTTCTGGTCATTTTTACGTCAGAAATCATGAGGCGCTATTTGGGTGCATTTGGGCAGCGGATAAACCCGGAAACGGCCAGTCATGCCAGCGGCCGGATCCCGGGAAAATTACGCAGGAAAAATCGGCCCGTATTCGCGTTCTGGTTGAGGATTGCTAAAGGGGGAGATGGTGACCGGAGTGCCACCGCTAGAGTTTTATCCGCACGGGATCTTTAATCGTTGCAAAATCCCGGTCGAAGGAAGCGATCTTCGGGATTCCCTGTTCACGGCAGGTTGCAACAATCAGTGCATCGTTCGGCAGGAGCGTATGAACCCTGGCAATCTCTTCGATCTGTTTCAGGTTCATGGAATCGGGCACGATGACGAGGCCGGAGAATACCTCGTTCAAATGGCGGATGAACTCATCCGCGAAACCGTATCCTTTGTCACGGATATGCTCTTTGAGTCCGGATGTCCCTCTGATCCCGAACTCATCCTCCGCTATCAGCCGGAGTCCGACAAAGAATGCTTCCTCGTATACTGACATACTCGCGGCGCAGGTTCCGCTGAAGGATGAATAGAACGCCCGAGCTTTCCTCGTGGTATCGGTCCCGATAATGAGTGGTACGATAAAGGAGGTATCTAGGAAGAGGTCCATGATTCGTTTTTCAGCGAAGAGATCCGCGCTGAGGATATTTTCTTTTTCAGCTGTATCGGTTCAAAGGAGAGTTTCTTCTCAACCATGACCCGGACCCGTTCGCCCTCCCGGAACGGGACCTTGCCAACAGGCTTGAGAACATTATTTTCATAGATGCATTCAATTGCCTTCCCCATGATCCCTTTACCTCCGTGATACCGGTATCTTTGTCCGGAAATCTTATAGGGTTTGCGTACTATGACGGTACGGTCTTTTGCCAGACCCGCGAGTCCTCGGGACGGTCAGGCAAGCGCCCCATGGTGGAGAAGGGGGATCTTACAAAAAACCAGGGACGGTGATGCACGGAGCAGTACCCCCTTACCAATCCGCTCCGACGGCGGCCCCGGTCATGGGCAACCTCCCCCTCTTATAGAAAGGGCCAGGTTTCATCGAAACAGCGCCAGATTTCCCCGTTTTCCGCCACTTTCCCGTCGGAGAAGCTATGCCAGGTATAGCCACGTTTGGGCAGCGGAAAAACCCGGAAACGGCCAGTCATGCCAGCGACCGGATCCCAGGGAAATCACGCAGGAAAAATCGCCCCGTATTCGCGTTCTGGTTGAGGATTGTTAAAGGGGGTGTATGGCGGGAGGTGCCGGAAGGATGGCCGGAAGCTTCATTTTTCCCGATTCTCCGTCGGAGAGGATCGTTCACTGACGGTTGGCAGGGGGTTACCCAAAGGATTCACCGTCAGAGAATGGGACCCATGGTCCCTCTCGCATGGGGAACTGCTCAACACGGAGCTCGACCCGGGCTGATCCCTTCAGACCGTCAGAGGTTTTCTTTCGGTATGAAAAATACAATCATAGCTGATGTTCAACATTGAGTAACAACCGAAACATTCCGTGGATGAACATGCCAGCAAAGAAAATGCAGGAAGCTCCGGAAAAAAAGAAGGCGGGGCGCGGAGAAGGGCTAAGCTCGTCAGAGTGGAGCATCCTGCAGAAATCCCTTGAGCGCCATGACAGGGCTTTTTAAAATCTTAAGCAGGCTGTAATTTTTTTAGAATTTTTTTGCGTTTTTCTTCTGCAGACGCCGGGACCGTACTACCGTTATGCATATCTCATGGGATAGCGAACGTATGTCATGCACAGTCCCCTGACATTTACCGCTCATGCCAGGACCATGATGCAGGAGCGGAGGATTCAGGAGGACTGGATTATGAGCGCCGTGGAACATCCTGACAAAACGGAAGAACGGGAAGCGGACGAGACGCATTACCTGAAAAAGATCCCGGGTGCCGGGGGAAAGATCCTCCGGGTCATCGTCAACCCGTCCGTATCTCCCGCCCGCGTGGTCACGATGTTCTTTGACCGGAGAGTTCAGCCATGAAAGTGACCGTAGACAGAGAGGCCGATGCATTGTACATGCGGCTTTCGGATACCCGCATCCGTGATTCGGAAGAGGTGAGGCCCGGCGTGATCCTCGATTACGATGAGAAGAACAATCTTGTCGGGATCGAGATCCTCCGGGTATCGGAACGGGTACCGGCTGCTGCGCTGAAGTCAGTCCTTGTTGAATCCGCGTAGGGGAAGTCCGCGGATCTCCCGGTGTGCTGCACCGGATTTTTTCTCATCTCATTTTTACCGGGTTTTCAGGAATTTTCCACGAGCTGAACACCAGACGGCAGTTCTCCCTGTCCAGCGATCCCAATCGCGGTGCAAGGGGGGTAGACCAGATCAGCCCGGCCCCCCCATGGGGGTGGTAGGGGGTTGCCCGATCCCGGGTCAGGGGGGATCCCCCCAACCCCTCGCGGTTACGGTTACCCCCCATTTTCCATGCGAACCGAAGGTAACGGCGATGGGCTCTCCGGCGTGAGTCGGCGATGAATACGCGTGGGGGACTCGTTGCGTTGTTTTTCTCGGCCGGGGGGTTTGCCTGGTACGAGGGACCCCCTGGTGGGGGGCGGAGGGGATCGGCCTATCCGTGAGGAGGGGGGTGGGGGTTACCCCCCAAGGGATCGTTTACCCCCAACCTCCGTCGGAAGGTTCCGGAAAAATCCCGGGTTTTTTCCGGGCAGGAGGGGGGTAAACGGGGATCGGCCTACCCTCCATGGGGGTGGGTCAGGGGGTAAACGATCTGGGGGGAGGGGGTCCGGAAAAAGCGGGGTCAGGCTCTCCCACCACGATCGTGGGGGAATCTTAAAAATTTCCCTGTCCCGGCATGAGAATAACGAGCAATACAACACCCCCATATCCTGACCCGGATCTTTTAATTGGTATCATGCTGGCCGGATCGCTCCCGCGGTGGACAAAAACCGCATTATCCGGCCTGTCCACCGGAGGATAAAATCGGGTGGTGAACAGTATGCTCTGTCGGAAGATCCTGGAAAGGGAGGGGATCCCGGCCCCGGGAGGAGAGAAGGGAGGATTAAATGGTCCTCTCCATGAGGGCAAGCCGCTCGCGGCAGTAGATGTTGCCCTTTTCAAAGTACCTTCGGGCCCAACGGTCGGAATCACGCAGGACGAGCGGCTCGGTCTTTGTCTCCTCTGCCTGACGGCTGCGGAACCTGAAGTGCTCGTACTGCCGGAAGAGCTCGACCGCATACATCACGGCGACGTCAGGGTCGGATATTGCCATCAGGTTGTCGCCATTCTCTTTCTCTCCGTCCGCAGCGAGGTTGGAGGATCCGCAGAAGACGACCGGGTTCTTCCCGTTGAAGTCGCAGACGACAACCTTGTGGTGGATCACCATGCCACTGCCTCCGCTAATTTCCTTGCTGAACGGTGCTGGAACATTCTTTTTCAGGTAGGACGCAGCGGCGTGCGTAAAGTTCTTGTCTCCGGTGTCCGGCTTGAAGAGCCCGATGTCCCCCTTGTGCTGGATGATTCCCATCGAGTAGATGTCCTCGCGTTCCGGGAGTGCCTTGAGTGATGCGATTGCAACGCCTTTCGACAGCTGCATCTGCATCATCGCAAAGAGGACCGATCGTCCTGCCCCGTCGATTGCTTCCTGGATCCGGTCCAGCGGCCATGGTTCCTTGTGAGGCGCGAACGAGAACGAGTAGCGATGGCCGCCTATTGCGACATCGTGCCATTTACTCGCGATGGGTGATGCAATAAACGTATCCGGCGTACCAGCCCAGGCCTCATCGAACGCCCGGGCGTAGAGGCCGGCGACTTCCGGGTTCTCAAAGACCAAAACACCGTTCGCCTGGACATAGAGCCCGCGGACCTGGAAATTCATCGAGCCGGTCAGCACGGCTTCCGCAACACCGTCTCTCCTCCGGATCAGGACCTTGTTGTGGGCCTGGCGTTTGAAATGCCCAATTTTGACGGCGACTCCGCCGTCCCTCAATGCCCGGACCGCATCTGCTTCGAGGGGTTTCTTTGTTTTTTTCCCGGTCTGCGTCTTTGTTTTTCCCGCGGTTTGCGGTGCGGACGGGCAGTTCCGGCCGGAATGGTTGTCCTGGAATACCCTCGCCCGTCCGCCAAGTGCCCCGATCTTTTCAATGATGGTTGATTCGTCGAGATCGTACGTGAAGGCATCGAGCGTAACGCCGGGATCATTGCCGCATTTCTCCAGGAATCCCATGACCATCTCCCGGGCATGGGCGCCGAGCCATCCGTGCCGCTCGAGATATTCGGGGGAATACGGCCGAATGCTCTGTGGCGTGGGGTAGAGCGGCTTGTTCCCGAATTTGTTCGCGTACGCCTGGGATGAGATCATCGTGCGGGTGAAGCCGAGTTCGACCGTTCCTTTCTGCAGCGGCTGAAGGTTTGCCGTGACATCGACCGAGGCACCTGATTTTAAGGGATTGTTGCCGGTAAAGTACCGTGCCGTAACCGTGTAGGTATAGACACCGGATCCGAGCGACGGGTAATGGGCCCAGTGGAAGGACTGGAACGGCGCCATGTCCGATGGTGTCCAAATCTTCTCATTGTACGGCGTTGACCCGGTAATCCCGGCAGCGAACTTCAACCGGTTCAAAAGGTAGTACGGATGTTTCCTGTTTGGCGCTGCACCCGGTTCCGAGACCGCGATTGCAAACCCGGCAAGATTATCGATTGCATCTTCCGGAAGGTCGAACGCGAGGAGGACCGTCCGGTCTCCGGCATACGCGGTGACGGCAAGGCCGTTGTTTTCTGCTGAAGAGATCCCCATACATGATCAGCATCACATTGGAATCCGGCATTATAAATATTTCTTATGCAATTATAATAACCAAGACATAAACTATTCTGAGGGTCTGCCCGGCGTCCGGCAACCAGACCCGGGACCGACACCTGAAGGCTCCACCGTGTCCTCTCCGACGTTAACCCCGGTCTTGGCCCGCCCATATCCTAAGAAAAAGAGCCGGGTTTTGTTAGATCAGTTCTAGGTTTCCCCGTTTTCCACCATTTTACCGTCGGAGGAGCTGATCCAAGAATAGCCACTTTTGGACAGAAGAAAAACCCGGAAACGGCCTGTCATGCCAGCGGCCTTTCTTTGACAAAATCACGCAGGAAAAATCGCCCCGTATTCGCGTTCTTGTTGAGGTTGTATATGAGCGTGCAGGCGGTGGGGGTGCGGGGAATATCGATCTGACAGGGCATTTATCTGGATACCGTTCAGGATAAAAATCCGGTAAGGAGAACCGAAAAAATGGGCTTTTTTTCACCACGGCAAATCACTATATTTTTATAAAAGAATGAGAGATTAAAAAAGACGTGGGATCATGAAAGAAAAAACCAAAAAAATTATCCTCGTGGTTTTTCTCGGCATTCTGTCTGTTCTTCTTCTCCTTTTCGCGCTCAGTTACGTGAGTTTTTCTCACGATATGGATCTTGCAAAGGAACGTATATCCGCAAATGAAATTTACCGGACACCGGATGGCGATATTGAATATGCAATACAGGGAGAGGGAATACCGGTCCTCATCCTGCACGGCGCAGGTGGCGGTTTTGATTTCGGACTCTGGTCCGGCAGGGTATTTTTCAAGAATAGCCAGAAGATCATCTCGGTCTCACGTTTCGGCTACCTCGGTTCACCAATTCCAGATGATGCATCGATCCAGAAACAGGCAGCAGAATACCACGATCTTCTCAATCACCTGAACATCACTAAAGTAGTGGTTGTTGGGACCTCCGCGGGAGGTGCTTCCGCGATCCGGTTCGCAAACGATTATCCGGAGAATTGTTCCGGGCTCATCCTTATATCCGCGGTCACCATGGCCGAACCACAGGGCAGCGAAGAACCCGTGCACATCAAAATCATCCACCAGGTACAGCAATCAGATTATGCGTACTGGCTCCTCACCCGGCTGGGGCAGTCCGCCATCCTCGGCATGATGGGTGTTCCGGAGGATGTCTATAATCAGTTTTCTCCGGAACAAAAACTGCTGGCGCAGGAGATGCTTGATGTGATGCACCCGATGACCCTGCGCTATAAGGGAACCATCAACGATGCAGATATGCTTCTTCGTGAGGAAATACCTGCAGAGAATATCACCTGCCCGGTACTGATCATGCATGCCCGGGATGATGCGCTGGTGAATTATACTCACGCACTCAATGCTCATGAAAAAATCCCGCACTCCCGGCTGGTATTGTTTGACACCGGGGGACATGCAATGTTGTCACAGATTGGCCCGGTCCGGGAGAATGTGACGCGGTTTCTCGATTCATCTCTCTAAGAACAGCATTGCCCGTGCGGTAGTGGGTGTTTGATCCCGGGTGGAAACAATCAATAGTTTATGCGGTCATGGCGAGGCCCGCTGATGGGAAGGGGGGCGAGTGAAAATCTCTCATCGATCACGGCGGGCGGGGGAGAGTTGCAGGAAGGAACCTCCTCCCGGGAGAGACAATCCCCACCTCAAATCCGGGCTCATTAAGGCACCGGATTGCGCATATTCCGGGATCCCGACAGCATGAATGACCAGGTTTTGCATATTTGGAGCCAGGTTTCCCCCTATTTCCACCATTTTCCCGTCGGAGGAGATGAGCCAGGTATAGCCACGTTTGGGCGGCGGAAAAACCTGGAAACGGCCAGTCATGCCAGCTGCCGGATCTGGGGAAAATCACGCAGGGGAAATTGCCCCGTATTCGCGTTCTGGTTGAGTTTATTTGATCGGGGTGTATGCCGGACTTTGGCGAGAGGCTGGGCGGGGGTTGTGTTTTTTTCCGAAATTCCCTGTCGGAAAGTGCCGTTTACCATCAGAAGGCAGGGAGTCGATTTCCGGATTCACCGTCAGAGAATGGGACACATGGTCCCTCTCGCATGGGGAACTGCTCAACACGGAGCTCGACCCGGGCTGATCCCTTCAGACCGTCAGAGGTTTTCTTTCGGTATGAAAAATACAATCATAGCTGATGTTCAACATTGAGTAACAACCGAAACATTCCGTGGATGAACATGCCAGCAAAGAAAATGCAGGAAGCTCCGGAAAAAAAGAAGGCGGGGCGCGGAGAAGGGCTAAGCTCGTCAGAGTGGAGCATCCTGCAGAAATCCCTTGAGCGCCATGACAGGGCTTTTTAAAATCTTAAGCAGGCTGTAATTTTTTTAGAATTTTTTTGCGTTTTTCTTCTGCAGACGCCGGGACCGTACTACCGTTATGCATATCTCATGGGATAGCGAACGTATGTCATGCACAGTCCCCTGACATTTACCGCTCATGCCAGGACCATGATGCAGGAGCGGAGGATTCAGGAGGACTGGATTATGAGCGCCGTGGAACATCCTGACAAAACGGAAGAACGGGAAGCGGACGAGACGCATTACCTGAAAAAGATCCCGGGTGCCGGGGGAAAGATCCTCCGGGTCATCGTCAACCCGTCCGTATCTCCCGCCCGCGTGGTCACGATGTTCTTTGACCGGAGAGTTCAGCCATGAAAGTGACCGTAGACAGAGAGGCCGATGCATTGTACATGCGGCTTTCGGATACCCGCATCCGTGATTCGGAAGAGGTGAGGCCCGGCGTGATCCTCGATTACGATGAGAAGAACAATCTTGTCGGGATCGAGATCCTCCGGGTATCGGAACGGGTACCGGCCGCTGCGCTGAAGTCAGTCCTTGTTGAATCCGCGTAGGGGAAGTCCGCGGATCTCCGGGTGTGCTGGACCGGATATTTTTCCTCATCTCATTTTTGCCGGGTTTTCCGGAATTTTTTCCATGAAGAGAACAAGAGATTGGATTCCTCCATGGTTTGAGATCACAACCGACCGGTCCCCAGGGGGTGAACCGGACCAGTTTTCCTCCGTGAGGGGACTGGAGCATTGCCTGACCGCAGGGGCAGGGGTCCGGAAAAAGGGGGGTCAGGGCCTTTTACCACAATCCTGTGGAACTCTTAAAAATTTCCCTTTCCCGGAATGGGGCTAAAGAGAAAACCTAAAATCCCTTATTATTCGCCCAATCTTCCGTTCCGTTCGACTCCGGACGGATCTCTCTCCCAGTGGACAAAATCCCTCATTTCCAGCCTGTCCACCGGAGGGTAAAAGCAGGTGGTGGACACCAGGCTCCGGCGAAGAATCCGGAAAGGGGCGGGGATCACGGCCCCGGGAGGCCGGGAGAGGTCTGCCGGGAACCTGGAAGAGTGATGCACCGAGCAGTACTCACACCTGTCGGACTCTCCGACGGGGGTCCCGGTCTTGGGTAGCCCCTCTATCCTAAAAAAAGAGCCAGGTTTCATTAAAACAGAGCCAGGTTTCCCCCTATTTCCACCATTTTTCCGTCGGAGAAGGCGAGCCAGGTATAACCACGTTTGGGCAGCGGAAAAACCCGGAAACGACCAGTCATGCCAGCGGCCTTTCCTGGGGGAAGTCACGCAGGAAAAATCGCCCCGTATTCGCGTTCTGTTGGCGGATCTCTGTAAGAGGTGTATGGCGGGAGGTGCCGGGAGCTGGCTGGAAGCTTCATTTTTCCCGATTCTCCGTCGGAGAGGATTGTTCACTGACCGTTGGCAGGGGATTACCCAAAGGATTCCCCGTCGGAGGAAGGGATCTTTTGTTCAGTAAGGATCAACTGGCGGAGGCTTTTCCTTCCAAAATATTCATAATGGATGGCAACTTCCGGTTATATGCATAACCGTGAGTTATCATGATAACCTGCGGTTATTGAAAGACCTGATTACTATGTCCTTCCAGGAACTTATCGAAAAAGAACGGGAGCAACGTCGCATCTACATTCTTGATACCGCAGAGAAACTCTTCTTCGCAAAGAGCTTCTCCGGCGTCTCAATGGAGGAGATCGCAAAGGAAGTCGGGCTGAACAAAGCAACGCTGTATATTTATTTCGAGAACAAGGACCATCTCCTCTTTGCGATCATCCTGCGCAAGACCAAGGAACTGATCGGACGCTATGAAGAATGCATCAGCCAGAAAATTTCCGGCCGGGAGAAATGCCGGCTGCTGGGTGAGACATTCCTGGATTTTTACCGGGAGAACCCGGACTATTATCGTACAATCTGCGGTGTCGGCCCGGAGATTTTTAAGGATTCCGATAACCCTATTGTCAGACGGGTCTTCGAACTCCAGGAACAGGAGCTCGGGATGCTCCGCGATGCCATCCGGGAAGGAATTGCCGACGGTTCAGTCCGCGATGACCTCGATCCGCTGGAGGTTGCGGTTTACTTAAGCGTCATCAGTATGAGTATGGTCTGCCTGCACCCGGGCTGGCGGAACGTTCTTGCGGCCGGCAATATTTCCTTCGACCGGTTTATCGCTGATTATCCCCGGTTTATCGCAGCCGCGGTTGACCGGCGGGATGTACCGGGGAAATCTCCCGGGAGGATCGGAAAGAAATTACCGGCGGACCGCTGTAAAAAAACCTGAAAATTTTCGTTGAAGAGCGGATGCCATAGAAAAACGGAGGGGATAACAATGCCTGTCATACATAGAAATGAGATCGAACTCTATTACGAGGTCACCGGTGATGGCGAACCGCTGGTCTATATCCCGGGCTGGGGTACTGAGATAACGACGTGCTCTGAACAGATCGCGATCTTTGCAGAAAAATTCCGGGTCATCGCAATTGACAACCGCGGGACGGGAAGATCCGGAAAGCCGGATGAGCCGTACTCGATCGACCAGATGGCCGATGATATCATCGGTGTCCTGGATGCGCTGGAGATCCCGCGTGCGCATGTCATCGGGATCTCGCTCGGGTCGATGATCGCCCAGTCGCTCTCGGCTCGGTACCCCAGCCGGGTCAACAGGCTCGTGCTCCACCTTGGATTCACCCGGATCTCCTTCCGGGTAAAAGTCCTCATGACCCTCCTGAGATTCCTGCCCGGTTCCCGTGAGAAGGGTGCGTCCGCGATCTTCGGACAGGCGCATCCTCCGACACCGGCATCAATGCGCCGGCAGGGGGAGGCAGGCGCACGGTTTGACGGCAGGAAAATTCTTGCAGAGATCCGGGTGCCAACTCTCATCGTCAACGCTTCACGCGATCCCCTGGTCCCGGCCGCGATCACCCGCGAACTCGCCCATGGGATCCGGGGAGCGGAACTGGTCCTCATTGATGGCGATCATACAATCTCAAGGACACGGCCGGAAGTGCTCTTTCAGTATGCGGAAGGATTTCTTTCTGGCGCCTGCCCATGAACGCCCGGGTTCCCGCCCCACTCACCGGAAATCCTCTCCATCATTCTTAGTTTCCGGCCGGGGTTGTGACGTATTCGTGATGAGGCTACCGCCGGGTAATGAACAAATGCACATGCTCTCTTGGCCGTGAGTCTTAGAGAAAATTGAGTCCCGCCGGCGGGATTGCTCAGTCCGGTTTCTCTTCGCCGTACGTGCCGGTATACGACGGTTTGAGAAGGATCCTGGTCCCCTCCATCCAGAGATCCTTGATCTCATTCTGGAACATCCAGACCATCTCGTAGTTCTGCAGACCAGAGTACAAGGCTACCATCAACAGCGCAAGAGTATGGGGATCAGCCTGTGTCTGGATGAAATGCTTCTTCTTCTCCCGCTTGATCGCCTCTTCAAATGTTGCAACAAGACCCCCATAGTATTCCCGGGTTGCATGCCGGACATCGGAATTCCGGGCAGCAAGGGCAAACATCTCAAAAAAGATTGCCCGCTGCCGGTCATCGGTAAGGGAAAAACGTACGAAGAGCTGGGCAAACACCTCATCGATGGGGCGGTTGTAAAAAGATTCGAAGCTCGTCCGCTCAATATCGCTCTGGAATTTTTTCAGGACAGCTGCAACCAGATCTTCCTTGCTCTTGAAGTACCAGTATACTGCCCCTTTCGTGACGCCGATCTTTTTTGCCACATCGTCGATGGTCATCTGGTCGCAGCCGCGTTCCGCGATCACGTCCATCGCAGCCTCGATGATGCGGCGCCGGGCATCTTCCTTGTATTCAGGGACGACCTTCGGCATTCCTAGTATTCACTTCACATTCGGAAAGTAAAAAACATTGCATTCGGACAAAATACAAACCGCTCAGTATTTATACATTCCATGCGGTATGTAAATTAACCCAAAGAAGGTGATAAATCTGACAGATCCACAGAAACCCGGTTCAATAGCAGAATTTATGAAGAGAACTGGAATGCTTGGTTCCTGTTCGGAGAGCCGCCGGAGAACCGGACCAAGCAGGATGGCTGAAGGGATAGCGTTGCACCGCTGCGCGGAGACCATGTTGCCGGAGGAGATCCGGATCTTCTCTGATCCCTACGCAATCCATTTTCTTGATCCGGTGACTCTTGCGTGGGCGCGGGATCATCCGGCAGAAGCAAAGGCATTTGCCGATGAACTCGAGCGGAAAACTCCGGGATGGAGCAACGCGATCCGCGGGCGGATCCGGTTCTTCGACGATATCGTGCAGGACGCGGCCGGCAACGGGTTTTCCCAGATGGTGATCCTCGGAGCCGGGTACGATACCCGGGCATACCGTATCGGCACCCTGAAAAGTCATGTTCGGATCTTTGAGATCGACCGGCCGGAGACTTTGGAGAGAAAGGTAGAGATCCTGAAGAAAATATTCGGGGGGATCCCAGACCATGTCAGATTCATCCCGCTCGATATGGCGGATGCGGATTGCTGGCAGGACCTCATACAGGCCGGCTGGTCTTCGGAAGGAAAGACGCTTTTCCTGCTCGAAGGGCTCGTGATGTACCTGCCATGGCCGGCTGTTGACCACCTGCTTGCCGGTATTGCCGGCCATGCCGGGGCCGGCAGTGCTGTACTCTTTGATTTCATGCCGCGATCGCTTGCTGACGGCACTTCTGATGATGAGAGCTGCCGGGTCATCTGTGAATGGACAGCCAAGATTGGCGAGCCGATCCTTTCGGGCTTTTCCGATGATGAGATTGTACCGTTGCTTGAGAGCTTTGGATTTTCTGGTATTCAGATCATTCCATCGCGTGCATTTGCGGAAATGTATTACACCGGAAAACGCGCGGACCGCAACGTGTCTGGCCTTATGTCGATAGCATATGCACGAATTCCGGGGCCGGACGGGGATCGCCGGTGAACGGGAGAAAACCACCCGCACAGGTGCCCGCGATCAACTTCGACGTGATCTATGGGAGGACTTCCGGTACCTGCTGCTGGGGCTGCGCGAAAAAGGATGACTGCCCAATGGAAGCGGTCGGTCGTCGCTGCACGAGAGACCACACAACCTGCAATGAATGCACGTGGTGGGGTACGCGGGGCTGTTATGCGTTTGCGATAGATCGGGAACTACTGAAGATGTGAGGTGCAGAATGATTTGACTGGAGATTGCACGACAATAGGTACCGTTCCAGGTTTCTTCCGGTACGGAGTAATGCATTGGAAAACCGGGAGCAGAACGAAGCCTTTAATAGAATTGACCCACAGTCAATAATTGACTCTGGGTCAATTGGCACAGGGCCAGAACGAGCAGCATCATGACCGTCGCAGACAGGAAGCAGCGCGAGAAAGAACAGCGCCGCACCGAGATCATCAACGCGGCTGAAAGACTCTTCTATGCGAAGGGTTTTGACAATGTCACCATGGATGAGATCGCCGATGCGGTCGAGCTTTCCAAGGGTTCGCTCTATCTCGTGTTCAGGAACAAGGATTCGCTGTTCTTTGCTATTGTCAACCGTATCCACAAGGAATACTTCCGGCAGTTCATGGAGATGCTCAATGAGACGGCACCCGGCGGGGACCAGATCCGTTGCATGATCCGGCACCTGGTTGATTACACCAAGGCTCACCGCGAGTACAATGACATGGCCCGTACTTACGGGCCGCTGATCTGGGCCCGGCTGGATACCGAATACGACACGATGCTTGCGGAGAATGCTATCGCGTACAATCGCTGGCTCGACCGTGCCATCCGGAAAGGGATGGAGGACGGCTCTGTCAGGAACGATCTCGATCCGGCTCTTCTGGGCGTCTATATTTCGCTCATCAGCCTCTCCGTTGTCTCACCCCTGCCCACCTGGGACAAGGGATTTGAACTGTCAGGAATCGGATATGAAGGGTTCGTAGATAATTTCCTGAAATTTTTTGAACCTTCCATCAGTCACTGCCGTAAAGAAAAAACGTAAAGGAACCACTGAACACCCGGCAGAGCCGGATCTTCGGGTCCGCGGTATTCCGGGAAAACCCAGACAGCATTACGCAGACATAGCGGATGCTGTTGATAAAAATCCAACAAACCACGGTGATGAAAATTCCCTGTAATGCGATCAGCCTCACGATTGCGGCCGCACCCAGGACCGGAACATGGTTCCGGCCCCTGCGGAACCTGATGACCAGAATTCTGGAATGATACCATGAACACAACACACACAATTCCCGGCTGCATCCGGAAGATGTCGCCCTGCGAACGGTTCTTCTTCATGGCGCCGTCATGCACGGTCATGATGGCGGCGAGGATCATCGGGAAGATCGATGAACAACGATTCCGTCAGGCACTCGATGCGATGAGCCGGGTCCACCCGCTGCTCAGGGCGAAGGTGGTATTCGACAGAGAGGGAGGGGCATGGTTTTCGTCCGAAGATGTCCCGCAGATCCCGCTACGAATCGTATCCCGGTTGTCAGAACGCCAGTGGCTGGACGAACTGAAGAACGAGGCACGACAGCCGTTTGACATCAGCAGGGGGCCGCTCATCCGGTGCGTTCTTCTGCAGTCACAGGAGGTCTCCGACTTCCTGGTCCTGTGCAACCACAGTATCTGCGATGGGATGGCACTTGCCGGTTTTATCCGCGGCATCCTTTCACGTTATGCAGAACCCGGCCAGGAGATCCGGGTCGTGACGCCTCCCGTTGCACAGGAGGTCTTTAAAGCCGGTATCTCTCTCAAATTGCTCTTCTCCCGCATCTTTGCCTCTTATGCCAACCGGAAGTGGCGCAGAAACCCGCACCGCTTCGGCCCGGAAGAGTACACCGCCCTGTACCGCGGCTATTGGGAAGGGCGCAGGCCCGGTGTTGTCCTGCTCGAGTTTGACAAAGACGAATCCCGGCAGTTGCAGGCGACCTGCCGGGAGTACGGGATCACCGTGGGCTCAGCAGTGTCTGCAGCATGCCTCGGCGCCCATGCAGAGCTGACCGGAGGATTCCCCAAACCGCAGCGGGCGATCATGGTGCCGTTCGATATCCGGCGACGGGCAGATCCCCCCCTCGGCGACGTCTTCTGCCTCTGCGTGGGGTCGGTCCGGTTGCCGTTTGCCTATGACATGAAAAAATCGTTTCGGGAGAATGCTGTCTCGCTGCATGGTGCTGTCCATGCACTCTTAAAAAATCCCGATCCTGCCGGTCTCGATATTCCGGCATTCGACCCGAACCTGACCGATGCCATGTCTGCGTTTGGCATGTTTACCGATAAAGTTCCGGAGGTATATTCCCGGACGGAATCCCTGCAGCGCTTCAGCCGGGACACCGGCAACTTCGTCCTCACTCTCAACAGGAACTTCGAAAAGAGCATTCCCGGGTTTGTTCCTTCGAACCTGGGGAGGATCGACGTCCCGGAGTCCTTTGACGGAATCCGGCTGGAACGGCTTGTCTTCCTGCCGGCGGCAAGCGAACTCAACCCGCTGGTACTGGGCGGGATAGGGGTCAACGGTACGATGACCTTTTCCCTGCTCTTTGTCGATCCCCCGGCAAAGACCGGCATCTCGCCGGAGCCGGAGATGATACAGATACGGAACCGGGCGCTGGAACTGCTCGGGTTCCCGGAGAAGGTGCACCCGGGCACAATTGAGTGAGAAGGGGATTTCCAAATTTCAGCGCCAGGTTCCCCCGTTTTCCGGCATTTTCCCTTCGGAGAAGCTAAGCCAGGTATAGCCACGTTTGGGCGGCGGAAAAAATTATTTCTTCATTCCCTCGATAATCCCGACAATCTTTTTCCCGGTCTCGGTTACCTGATAATACCGGTCCCGGTTTTCTTCCGGTGTCAGGCATTCCACGAGCCCGACTTTTTCCATTGCGTGGATGGTACGGTTTACCGCAGCCCTGTCGACACCAATCATTTTCGCAAGTTCCGTTGTAGTGGTTGGACGAAGAAGGCCCTTGATCACTTTCCTTCTTACGCTCCCCCGCGTAACAAAACTCACGAGATTATACATTAAAGAAACAAGGAATAGAATACGTATCAGGATGTTTGATTTATGGTTGATAGATGTTTAACAAACCTTATCCCCTCCACCGTCGATAACTATCATGGTGCCTGGTGGTTCGTCATCCTACAAATATGATACAAAAACGGAGCAGTCACCCCCGGCTGTAAACTCTTGTTCCTGGCGGGGAACAAAACGTCGCTCCGGTAGGATTTCACCAGACACCAAAATACGCCTTATATGGGCTCCGATTTCCCTGTTTTCCGGAATCAGAGGAAGTAATTCCGCAAAATGAGACATTATTTCATCAATTTCCGGTCATTTTTTACGTCTAAAATCCTGAGGCGCTATTTGGGTGCATTTGGGCAGCGGAAAAACCTAGAAACGGCCAATGATACCAGCGGCCGGATCCTGAAAAAATCACGCTGCAAAAATCGCTTCGTATTCGCGTTCTGGTTGAGTTTGAATGGTGGGGGTGTATGGCGGGAGGTGCCGGAAGGGTGGGCGGTGGTTGCGTTTTTGGAGGTTTTGTGTCGGAGGGGGTGTCTACTGATAGGTGACGGGAAGAGACCTTGTGAATTCTCCGTCGAAGGAGGGGGAGGGCAAGCCAGATCAGGCCGACTCTCCATAGGGGTCGTGGGATTACCCGATAATAGTGGAGGTTGTACCCCCACTCGTTGCGATTATAACTGCCCCGTTTTTCCACGCGAAAAGAAGCTGCGCCGATAGGCTTTCCGGCAGAAGCCGAGGATGAATAAAAAGTGGGGGAAACCTCCCGTTGGTTTTTCAGGGCAGGGAGTAAAACCGGTACTGAGGATAGTATGGGGTGGGACTACACCTTGAGGGATCGTTTACCCTCTTTCCCCGTCGGAACGTTCCGGAGAAATCTGGGATTTTTCCAAGTATGAGGAGGGAAATCAGAGATTGGCCTACTCTCATAGGAGTGGGTGGAGGGGTAGCGATCATGAATCACAATTTCATTCAATTATTACTCAATATTTAATATCATCAAGACTGAATTGAAAAATAATGGAATTGAATTTTATCGAATTAATTTCGATCATATCAGCACTCATCTCAATTATTCCAATTCCTTTTCTTTTTCGTAGAAGAGAGTTACATAAAAACTATTATTCAGTGACTTGGAAGTTATCTAGATATCTTACTTCTGGAGACCTTCTCGGTGAAAGGCCATTCTATGAATATTATGAGAGAAGAGAAGTTGATCAAAAAATTATTCGAGCTCTCAAAGTACATCATAACGTTTTAATAAAAGGCCCCTCACTCGCTGGTAAATCTCGAGCAATTTTTGAGGCACTTAAACATAATAAAGAATCATTTGATATTCTAATACCAATTTGCCGTGAGATTGAACTAAATTCATTCACTTTACCATATCGAGCGAGATTTTGGAGAAAAGGACTTGTTATACTCGATGATCTTCAAAGACTTGTAGAACAACCTGGTTTCGAACGTCTATTGAGGGAGATAATAGTACGACGATACGTGATTGTTGCATCTACAAGAACAGGAAAAGATTTCCGATTAGTAGAAAGTGCATTTGCCAGACAAGGGTTGGATCTTAAATCCCTATTCGGAGAATGTGAAATTGAAATTCCGTCAATTGATGAAGGCCTTGCACGGGAACTTGCCGGCAGAATAAAGAAAGAATGGGGGAAAATTAGTTTCAACGGCACCATAGGATCTGTTTTCATGGAAATATTTGAGATGAAAAATCGGTTTTCTACTGCTTCAGAAAGCGAAAAATCTTTTTTACGTTCTCTAAAAAAATTATATGATTGCGGTGTTTATCTTGGAAAAGGTGAATTTCCAATAAGTTGGGTCAGAATAATATACAATTGTGATGATTATCAGCTTAACATAATTTTGGAATCTCTCGAATTAAAAGAGTTTTGCAAATTAGTGAGAAACTTGATCGAAATAGAACCCGTTTATCTTGAAGAAATAATCTTACCATTTCCGAAAAAGAATATCCGAACTCTTTGTAATGAGATAGCGAATTTGTTCGATAATAATGCTCAAGTATTATTGAAAATCGGTGATCGTTTACTAGATCTCGGAAGAGACGACATAAACATTAAAGACTATTTAATTGTAGCCATATTGCAATATCGAAAAGTATTATTATTGAATCAATTTTCTGAACAATCTTATGAATATGCTACAACATTGAACAATCTTGGTATGACATATGCAATGCTTTCTGATATTGAAGATAAAGCTGACAATAGTAAGCATGCTATTGAAGCTCACCAGAAAGCCCTAAAAATTTTCACAATCGAACGATTTCCGATAGCCTACGCTCTGACCCAACATAATCTAGGTATTGTATACGGAATTATCGCTGAGGTGGAAGATAGGGAGAAAAATTCAAATTATGCAATTGCTGCATGTAATGAAGCTTTGAAAATTTTTTCAAAAGACCGATTCCCAAGGGCCTATGCTATGACGTATAATAACATTGGAATTGCATATGGGATTTTAGCGAAATTGCATGAAGATGTAAATATTATTGAAAAATCAGTTTCCGCGTTTTCTGAAGCCGTAAATATTTTGACTGTCGATCGTTTTCCGGATGAATATGCTTTAACTCAGCTCAATTTGGGAAATGGATACGCAAATCTTGCTGAAAACACATTTAACAAAGACTTATGTGAAAAATCTATCAATGCTTATGATGAATCTCTAAAAATTTTTACTATTCAGCATCATCCGAGAGATTATGCAATGGCTCAGAATGGTCTGGGATGTGCATCTCGTTTTTTAGGTAAGTTTGAGAATAATACGGCTAATTGTCGACGGGCAATTTTGGCGTTTAAAAAAGCGTTAGAAGTTTTTACGATAGAAATATTCCCTGCTCAATATGCAGAAGTCCAATCCAATCTGGCACTAACATATTGGACTCTTGCAGGGAATGATGTAAATATCGAGAACATTCAGCTAGCCATCGATTCATGGAAAAATAGTTTAAAGATTTTTTCATTACAAAAATTTCCTAATGAATATGCAAAAATCCAAAATAATCTTGGCGCTGCATATCTTTCGATAGCACAAACAAAGAATAGACCTGAAAATTGCAGATTAGCAATAATTGCATGTAATGAATCTTTGAAAGTTCGAGTACGTGAAGAACATCCCTCAGAATATGCTACATCCCAATTCAATTTGGGAACCGCTCATGCCATACTTGCTGAAGTGGAAAATAAAAAAGAAAATTGCCGATTTGCGTGGGAGGCATATGAAAATGTAATTAAAATTTGTTCTGTGAAAAATTTCCCCATTCAATATGCGCAATTACGTAAAAATATTGAAATGTTGGAATCTATTTGTGGCAAATCGAAAAATTTCTAGATAAACTAAAAATTAAAAAAAAAGGTTCTTATCAACATGAGAAATATTCGAAATAGAATAATTCCTGATAATCTCCCCATTAAATTTCTGTTAATGTTTTCATAATAACTGATTTAAAAATATTTTTAATTATACCCAGATCCCTTACAAACTGGACAGATTCCACCGACTGTTAAAGGAGAATTATCCTTCCCGTCCCCGTCGCATTTGCGACATGGTTTTTCATTTTTTTGTATTATATTCACCCCTCGTCCTTTACAAACTGGACAAGGTTTGTAAATTACTAAGGGGTGAATATCCACTCCTTTTCCATCACAAAAAGCGCATTCTACAATTTTTTCATGTTCTGAAAATTCAATATTAAGTTCTCCAGTTCCATCACAAACAGGGCAGTCTTTATTGAGTATATAAGGAGTCTTATCTTCACCAGTACCCTGACAAAAAGCACACTCTACGGTTTCCACTCGTATAATGGATCCATTTTCTTCTCGATTGGAACCTAATGATCTCCTTGATTCAATATTTAATTGTCCAAATGAGCTGGTTTCTTCTGGAGGGCGGGATCTAATTTTTCCAAGTGCAGGTTTGATATTTTTTGGTTGATTAGTAATATAACGACACAAATCGTCATAGCCATCTATTGTTTCAATATTATAATGAGTCATTCCCTGTAAAGGTAAAGGAATCGAAGATGGTAAAGAATCATTAAAAAGGATCGGAATAAATTTCGAAATAAGCGTTCCTGAATTGTAAATTAGATTATAAATTAAATTACCTTCCCATCTTACTCCTTTACCATTATCAGTATCTCTGTCCATAATTTTTTGAAAATAATTTGAAGTACAGACAATTAGGACAAAATCATCATTTTTTATGTGTTCTTCCATCCAACGTGGCCATCCTTGAGGTGGTGACATTTCATACTGATCTAATGAGATATCAAATCCCTCTTCTTCTCGTAATTTATTCGAAAAAAGTAAAACTCGTTTTTTATGTTCCGGAGAATCATGACTATAATTAATAATTATTTTAGGTATTCTCGCCATATATTCGGAATATTAATGTTACATCTAATATGTTTAGCGCTTCGATTTCTGAGATAAATCAAGGACCGAAGATGACCATTCGATATATTCGATAACCATTATTTCTACCCTCGCCGTGCTACACCTTAGCACGCAACATTAAATACAAAGACCTTCAGACAACTAGGTATGCAGGAAGAGTGCCACAGCATTCGTGAGGGTCTTTTCGCCCGTGAATGTCTTTATCTCTAAGAGCACTGCACCCGTCCTTTGCATAACGAACCGCATTTCTGAATCGCTTCTGATCGATACGCCTGCGTCCGTTGCGCCGTCCGCCGGCCCGCACACCTCTGCGCCGGCACTGGCTTCTGCTTCGGCCCCGTCATTCGCGTATCGCTCGTTTTTCGGCTTTAGCTTCGGCTTTGGCTTTTATTTCTGGAATTAGAAAAGCCCTCGTTCCGCTGACCTGTAAACGGTTGCGAATGAGGGCGTGTTACTGGAGTTGTTGTTACAATGAGAGGAAAGGATATCCGCATGGAACGGATCATGAACCGCAATACGAAGAAGACCGTGATTGTGCCGATGGACCACGGGGTGACGAACGGGCCGATTTCGGGCCTGATCGACATGGGCCAGACGGTGAACCTGGTGGCCGATGGCGGTGCGAACGCGGTGATCGGGCACGTGGGGCTGGCGCTCTACGGGCACCGGCAGGGGGGACGGGACGTGGGGCTCATCCTGCACCTGTCGGCGAGCACGTCGCTTGGGCCGGACCCGAACGAGAAGGTGCTGGTCAACTCGGTGCAGAACGCCCTGAAGATGGGCGCCGACGCGGTCTCGATGCACGTGAACATCGGCGCGGAGTCGGAGGCGAAGATGCTTACTGACCTGGGCGCAGTCGCGGTCGAGTGCATGGAATGGGGGATGCCGCTTCTCGCGATGATGTACCCGCGGGGCAAACGGATCAAGGACGACCATGACGTGGAGTACGTCAAGCTCGCCGCCCGGGTTGCGGCCGAGCTCGGCGCCGATATCGTCAAGACCGTCTATACCGGGGACCCGGACTCCTTCCGCGAGGTAACCCGGGGGTGTCCGGTGCCGGTGGTGGTTGCCGGAGGTTCAAAGACGGATGACCGCACAACCCTTGAGTTGATTGAGGGGGCGATGGAGGGCGGTGCTGCCGGTATCTCGATCGGCAGGAACGCCTTCCAGCACACGGCCCCGGACAAGTTCGTCCGGGCTGCGGCATGTATCGTGCACCACGGCAAGAGCGTGGATGAGGCATTGGAAATTCTGAGGTGAATGCAATGATTGGAAAGGATATCAGGATCGAACGGATCATGAACCGGAACACCGGCCGGTCAGTCATCGTGCCGATGGACCACGGGTTCTCGATGGGACAGATTGAGGGACTGCTGGATATGACGAAGGTCATCTCTGATGTGAGCGAGGGGGGCGCAAACGCGATCGTGCTCCACAAGGGGCTCGTCAAGCGCGGGCACCGGAAGCACGGGCGTGACATCGGGCTCATCATCCACCTCTCGGGATCGACCTCCTTAAATCCGGACCCGAATGACAAGGTCCAGGTCTGCACGGTGGAGGAGGCGATCACCCTCGGCGGCGACGCCGTCTCCATCCACATCAACCTCGGCTCGCCCAACGAGTCCAAGATGCTGGAGATCGGGGCGCGGGTTGTCAAGGACTGCAACCACTGGGGCATCCCGCTCCTCACCATGATCTACCCCCGGGGCAAAGGCATCGACTCCTTCTCGGCCCAGAACGTCGGCCATGCCGTCCGCGTCGCGGAAGAGCTCGGCTCGGACATGATCAAGACCAACTACCCGGGCGACCCCGAGGCCTTCCGGAAGATTGTGAAGGCCTGCTCCGTCCCCGTCTTCATCGCGGGCGGAGAGAAGGTCGGCGACCTTGATTCATTGAAAATCATCCGGGACTCGGTGAAGGTCGGCGGCGCCGGCGTCTGCGTCGGCAGGAACTCCTTCCAGCGCACCGACACGACGGCATTTGTCAAAGCCCTCTGCGCCGTTGTCCATGACGAGACCGACCCGGAGAAGGCGCTGGGGAAGAAGAGATGATTCGTGGAATGATGCATGAGATCCGTACAACCATGATAATCATCCCGAAGGCATCGCCTTCTCATATGATGGGGGTTGATACCCCCATACCCCCGGTTGCGATGAATGCCGCCGCCCCCGACGGGGCGCCCCCGCGGCGGATCAGGACGGTCAGAGATAATTATCCATTGCGATTGGGATCAAACCGAAATGCCCCGCCGTGCCTCGGAGAGGCCCTGAGGCGGGGAGCTCTCGATGGACCTCAGAGGAATGATCGGTTTTCACCGTTACAATACGGAGTGCTCGTATGAAGCAGTTCTGGGTGGACTGCCGGCCATATAAGAAGGAGATCGCGACGACCGCCATCGAGAGCGGGGCGGACGCGATCGTCGCGGAGAACGCCGATGACGTCAAACGGCTCGGCAGGATCACCACGATCGCGAAGAACGGCGACCTGAAGCCCGGCACTGATGTCGCGGAAGTCACGATCACCGACAAGAAGAGCGAGAACGCCGCGGCGGCCATAAAAGACAAAAAGTTCGTAATCGTCGAGACGAACGACTGGACGGTCATCCCGCTCGAGAACCTCGTCGCCCAGTCCGACCGGATCATCGCGAAGGTGAAGAACGAGAAGGAGGCCGACCTCGCCCTCACCGTGCTCGAGCGTGGGACGGCAGGGATCCTCCTTGCAACGCAGGACGTATCAGTCGTCAGGGCCGTCGCAAAGAAGATGAAAGCCGGCGCCGGGCAGGTCAACCTCGTCCCCTTCACCGTCACCGCCATCATCCCGGTCGGCATGGGCGACCGGGTCTGCGTCGACACCTGCTCCATGCTGGAAGACGGGCAGGGCATGCTGATGGGCAACACGAGTTCAAGCATGCTCCTCGTCCACGCAGAAACATTAGAAAATCCCTATGTCGCGCCCCGGCCGTTCCGGGTGAACGCCGGCGCGGTCCATGCCTACATCATGCTCCCGGACGGGAAGACCGCGTACCTCTCGGACCTCTCGATTGGCGGGAAGGTGCTTGTTGCGGACGAAAAAGGCCACGCCCGTACGGCAGTCATCGGCAGGACCAAGATCGAGCGCCGGCCACTCCTCCTCGTGGAGGCGGAGTCCGGCACAACGAAGACGAGCCTCATCCTCCAGAACGCCGAGACCATCCGGCTGGTGGGAGAAGACGGGGGCGCCATCTCGGTCGTGCACCTGAAGGCAGGCGACCGGGTCATGGGCTGCATCCTTGAGGGAGGGCGGCATTTTGGGATCGCGGTTAAGGAAACCATCATCGAGAAGTGAGGGCATGAAGGCAGGGATCATCGGCGGGACCGGAAAGATGGGAAAACTCTTTGCCGGAATTTTCCGGCGGGAGGGGTACGACGTCATCGTGTCCGGGAGGAAGACGGCAATCACGGCAGAAAAGATCGCAGAGAGCTGCGACATCGTCATCGTCTCGGTCCCCATCCGTGAAACCGAAAACGTCATCAGGACGATTGCCCCGCTCATGACGGAGCACCAGCTCCTCTGCGACCTCACCTCGATCAAGGTCGCGCCGGTTGCGGCGATGCTCGCATCGAACGCCGAAGTCGTCGGTCTCCACCCGATGTTCGGCCCGACGGTCTCCTCCCTGAAGATGCAGACCATCATCGCCTGCCCCGCCCGGGCAAAACCAGAGACCGTGGACCGGCTCCTCGCGATCTTCCGGCACGAAGGCGCGGTCTGCACCGTCACAACACCGGAGGAGCATGACCGGATGATGGCAGTCGTCCAGGGCCTCACCCACTTCGTCACCTTAACGGTCGCCGAGACGATCCGGCGCCTGCACATCGACATTACGGAGACGAAAGCATATACGAGCCCGGTCTACGCCATCGAGCTCTCGCTCGTGGGCCGGCTCCTCTCGCAGGACCCGGACCTGTACGGGAGCATCCTGCAGCAGAACCCCTTCGTCCCCGAAGTCCTTGATGCCTGCAGCAGGTCCGTTGCCGATCTCCGGACAATCATTGCCGTCAGAGACCCTGAGATCTTCAACGAATTCTTCCGGAAGAACGCCCGCCATTTCGGGGACTCCTGCGCGGAGGGGATGGCAATAACCGACGCGATCATTGAAGGGATGGTGAGATAAGTGGCGACCTTTGTGCTCGGGCCCGAAGGGACCTTCTCCCACGAGCTCGCGCTCAGGATGAAGATCGATGACATCCGGCTCGTCCCCTCCATCGGCAGGATCTTTGCCGCCGTCGCGGAGGGGAAGGGCGACGGGATCGTCCCCATCGAGAACTCGGAGGCGGGAGGCGTCGGCGCGACGCTTGACGGGCTCCTGCGCGAACCGGTCTTCATCACCGCGGAGATGTACATGGAGATCGACCACAACCTCGCCGCTTTCGCTCCCGCCACCACGCTGAAAAAGCTCTACGTCCACCCCCAGACCCACGAGCAGTGCAGCGAGGCGGTCGAGGCGCTCGGAATCCCCGTCATCCATACGGCGAGCAACGCGGAGAGCGCAACCATGCTGCAGCAGGACCGGTCGGCAGGCGCCATCGTCTCCTCCTCGGCAGCGCGGCTCTACAACCTCCCCATACTCCGCCCGCACGTCCAGAACAACCGGGACAACGTCACCCGGTTCGTCCGGATCGCCCGGGAGCCGTGCGATGGCGCCGGCGCGGAGAAGTGCTCCATCATCATCGACCCGGGCGACGACCGGACCGGGCTTTTGCACGACCTCCTCGCTGTCTTTGCTGTCAAGAAGATCAATTTGACGAGGATCGAGAGCCGGCCCGGCAAGCGCGGGATCGGCACGTACGTCTTCTTCCTTGACTACGCAATGTCACCGGGTTATAAGGACGCAATAACATACCTAAAGACCATGACCGGGGTCAAGGAACTGGGATGCTACGGGCGGAAGGAGGTGCCGGCATGAACCGTTTGATGAAACGGGTACAGGACGTCGACCTCCGGTTCGCCGCCCCGCCCTCAAAGAGCTACACGCACCGGGCGCTTCTGATCGGTGCGCTCGCAAAGGGGACAACCGTCATCCGTAACCCGCTCGTCTCTGTCGACACGGCGCTCACGATGCGTGCACTGGTCGAACTCGGGATTGAAATCGAGGCGGGGGAGGATTTCCTTGTGGTTAAAGGGTGCAACGGGAAATTTTCCCCCGGGAAAGAGGTCATCCTCGACCTCGAGAACTCGGGCACCAGCCTGCGCCTGCTCGCGTCTGCCGCGCTCTTCTGCGATGCACCGGTGACGCTGACCGGAAGCGAGAGGATGCAGGAGCGCCCGATCGGGCCGCTCGCGGATGCGCTCGTCGCTGCCGGGGGAAAGGTCACCTACCTGAACAGGAAAGGCTTCCCCCCGATACGGGTCGAAGGCCGGTTCTTCGGCGGCGAGGTCCCGGTCGACGGCGCGGTCTCCTCCCAGTTCGTCTCGTCCCTCCTCCTTGTCGCCCCCTATGCCGAGCAGGAGACGGTCATCTTCCTCCAGCAGGACCCGGCCTCGCGCTCCTACGTCGATGTCACCATCCAGGTCATGGAGCAGTTCGGCGTGAAGGTCTGGCGCACGGGCTACCGGACGTTCCGGGTCGGGAACCGGGCACGGTACACCGGCCGCGAGTACACTGTTGAAGGGGACTACTCCTCGGCATCGTACTTCCTCGCCATCCCCGCGGTCTGCGGGGGGACGGTCACCGTCACCGGGCTCAATCCCGTCTCAACCCAGGGCGAACGGCGCTTCGTTTCCGCGCTTGCAGCGATGGGGTGCACGGTCACTCTTGACCCGGAGAGCATCACCGTCACCCGGAAGGAACCGCTCCACGGTATCACCATCGACATGTCGACCGCGCCCGACACCGTCCAGACGCTCGCGATCGTTGCGGCGCTCGCCAAGGGCAGGACGATGATCACCGGCATCGATCACCTCGCCTACAAGGAGAGCAACCGGCTGGAGGCAACCGCCCGGCTCCTGAAAAGCCTCGGTGCCCACGTCGAAGTCACCCGGGACTCCCTGGAGATCGTGCCGGCGATCCTCCACGGCGGGACCATCGACCCGCAGAACGATCACCGGACGGCGATGAGTTTTGCCATCCTCGGCCTCGCTGTCGGCGACATCACGATAACGGACGCCGGCTGCGTGAACAAATCCTTCCCGGGCTTCTGGGAAGCGCTCGATAAGGCGGGACTGTGAGACGGATCGTCTTTACCGGGTTCCGGGGGACCGGCAAGACCGACGTGGGCCGGATCGTAGCAGGGCGGATGAACGTCCCGTTCATCGATACGGATGCGCTCATCGAGAGCACGACCGGCCGGTCGATCCCCGACATCTTCCACGAGGACGGCGAGGAGCGGTTCCGTTCGGTCGAGCGGCAGGTGATCGCAGGGCTTCCCCCGCAGGACGCGGTGATCGCGACCGGTGGCGGGGTTGTCACAGATCCCGCGAACATGGAGAACCTGCGGAGGGAAAGTACCATGGTCCTTCTGATCGCGGACATCGACACCATCGAACAGCGGCTGAACCGGAAGCCACGCCCGCCGCTGACCGGCCTGCCCCTGCGCGAGGAGATCGCAACGATGCTGGACCGGCGCCGGCAGCACTACTATGCCGCTGCTGATTTCTGCATCGACACGAGCGGGACCACGCCGTCCCAGGCTGCCGACCGCATCCTGCAGGTGCTTGAGGGGGGCACCAATACGGAAAAGGACCGGCAGACCGCCGCAGCATTCTTCCGGACCGGGCGGCTGAACCCGCTCGCGTTACAGACCCTGGAAGCGATCCTTCTTGGAGAAGACCGCGACCCACTCACCAGAATCCTTGGCGTCGTGGGATACCCGGCCGCCCACAGCAAGAGCCCCGCGCTTTTTAACGCCCTCTTCCGGAAGTACGGCCTTAACTGCCACTACACCTTCTTCGAGGACCCCGAGCTCGACGAGATTATGCAGGTCGCACGGCAGGTCGGTGCCAAAGGGCTCTCGGTCACGATCCCGTTCAAGAAAGATGTGATCCGGTATCTCGACGAGGTCGAGGAGCATGCAGCAGCGCAGATTGGCGCTGTCAACACGGTCGTCTTTGCCTGCGGGACAGCAATCGGGTACAACACCGACTGGCTGGGTGTCCGGAAACCCCTCGCACACCTCAAAGGCGCTCGTGCCGTCCTGCTGGGTGCGGGCGGGGGTGCGGCGGCTGCAGCATTCGCGATGGTGGATCTCGGGATGGACGTAACCATCCTGAACCGGACACCGGCAAAGGCACAAGCGATGGCAGAAAAGTTCGGGTGCCGGTGGGGGCGGTGGGAAGACCTTGACGGGATAACACCCGATGTCATCGTGAACGCCACCCCGCTCGGGATGAGCCCTGACGATAAGAGCCCGCTCCGCGACGACCAGCTCCATGAGGGGATGACCGTCTACGACCTCGTGTATACGCCGCCCGAGACGCCGCTCATCCAGCAGGCGCACCGGCGCGGGTGTACCGCGATCATGGGGACGGAGATGTTCGTGACGCAGGCGCGGGAGCAGTTCTACCTCTTCTTCGGGATCGATGTCCCGCAGGAGACGGTCCGGGAGCTCGTTGTATGAACACGTTTGGGAAGAATTTCCGTATCACAACATTTGGCGAGAGCCACGGGAAAGCCCTCGGGGCGGTCATCGATGGCTGCCCCGCCGGCCTCGCCCTTGCGGAGGCAGACATCCAGCCGCTCCTCGACCGGCGCCGGCCGGGAAAGAGCCCGTCCGAGTCCGCGCGGGGCGAAAAGGACCGGGTCGCGATCCTCTCCGGGGTGTTTGAAGGCAGGACAACGGGAGCGCCGATCGCGCTTGTCGTACAGAATGAAGACGTCAAATCGCAGGACTACGCGGAACTCCGCGAGGCGTTCCGGCCCGGCCATGCCGACGTCACGTACTTCGCGAAGTACGGTATCCGCGACCACCGGGGCGGGGGCCGGAGCTCGGGGAGGGAGACGGTCGGCCGGGTCGCCGCGGGTGCCGTTGCCCTGAAGATCCTCAAAGGAAACGGTATCACGGTCAGCGGCCGGATCGTGGAAGTCCACGGGAAGACCGGAGCAAAGGAGATCGACCGTGAGATCCTCACCGCAAAGGAGGCCGGCGACTCAGTCGGCGGAATCGCGGAGGTCGTCGCGAAAGGCTGCCCCGCCGGGCTCGGCGATCCGGTCTTTGGCAAGCTCGATGCCGCGATCGCGGGGGCCATGATGGGCATCGGGGCGGTCAAGGGCGTCGAGATCGGCGACGGGTTTGCGGTCGCACAGAAGTTCGGGAGCGAGAACAACGATCCGATGACCGCGGACGGATTTGCCTCCAACCACGCGGGCGGCATCCTCGGCGGGATCTCCACCGGGCAGGAAATCGTCGTCCGGATCGCGGTCAAGCCCACGCCCTCCATCGCAAAGGTCCAGACGACCCGGAACATTCACGGGGAGGTCGTCGATATCTCGGTCCGGGGCAGGCATGACCCCTGCATCGTCCCCCGGATCATCCCGGTTGCAGAGGCCATGCTCGCGCTTGTGCTCGTGGATGCCGTGCTGGAACAGAGGATGGTCCGGTAATTTTTTTTCCAGGGTAGATAACCTCCTGTTTGTCATCATCCCTAGAAAGGACTCAACGGGAGCCGGCGCTTTGGATCTAACCAGTTCCGGGAGCACATGAAGATGTCAGTATCGATGTTCTCAAAGGATTCCCTCGGTTCAAGGGAGAGAAATTTTAATTTTTACATCTCTTGTTTTAACTGATATTTTGATGAATGCTTTGCTGACCATGCGACAAGTCAAGACTGACAGATATGGTAATAATGCAGTACTGAGCAGTCCATGGATCAATAAATGGTATTCAGATAGTCCGATGATTTTAAGGGAACAAAAAGTTAAGATTTTTATCCCAGAAACTGTTTGAAAAAATTCTGCAATTGATCAAGAAAACCAAGTATCTCTGAGGTCGATGTTACTTTTGGATTGCAGACCTGAGCATCCAGTTTTCCCTCTTCATCAAGCCACTCGTTTACCGTAAATGTAAATATTTTATCAGAATGCAGGTTCCTCACTACAACTTCAGTCAGGAACCAGCCCGGCTTTTCACCGCTGTTGTCGTGTTCGATCCTGATACAGTTTACATTCCCGATATCCTGCGCAGTTACCCGAAATACATCGCTCTGACCCTGTTCGAAGTCATACCGGTCTTCATCGTCAAGAGCGATCAGTCCTGTGCTCCCATCAAAGATCGGACTTTTCTTATCGCCGTATAATGTGATGTACACATTTGCATCGGTTCCGCCATCATCGATCTTTTTCGTAACTGTTGTAATCTCATAGTCCGTCGGCGTTACCCATATAATCGGGAAAAACGGATACATGTCAGCGTATCGGGTTGATCCGGTAGCTCCTTCCATCCATAAGTAACGAATACCCCGAACAGAGTAGAACCTATCTCCCCACGCGGAATAGTGCCCCAGATCCTGCGGATTGGAAGCATTCCGGCAATCTCCTAGATACCACGGACCCGACACACAGTCCAATACTTCTGGAATTGAACAAGGTACAGCTATTTCAGACTTAAAACCGGAAAAGTCCGCCAGACAGTTGACGAATGACGGATCTAAGTGCAATTCCGGCTCACCGACGTTGTTATATCCTGCGTTGCCGAAAACACGATGCAAGTCAGCGAGCACCGGGTCCTTGCCCTTTCCGTTTACATCGTCATTACAATCATCGCCGTGGGGATCACTATACGGAGAATCTTTATGGTTGTAAGAAGAGCCGAGATACATGTGATGCTTGGAAGCCGATAAATAAAAGACCGGATGGAGATAACCTCCGCTGTCGCGATAACTCTCAGAATAGTCTGCACGTTGCCAAGGCCGCATGTGGGGATCGGGATCATTCGGACCGGGAGGACTATCTCCCATAAATCCCACATGGACAAGAGAAAGCTCCCATGAGCGACCCCCATCAAAGGATTTTACTATATAGGTTGCTTCATCATCATCACCGGGATGATTATCGAGTCCTTCCCAGCAGACCGATCCATGAGGCCCATATCCTCCATCTTCTTTGAAGAGCAAACCCCAGCGGATACGGAGCTGGGTCTCGCCGTTGCAGCCAGCACCAGTACATCCGATGGGGCGGACCTGGAAAAGAGTGACTGGCTCGAAGGAACGCCGTGCGTCCTCAGCTTCGTCAAATTTATAATAGGGTCGTAAGGCATCGGCAAGCGCCCCTTCAAGATCGTCTTTTAATAAATCTTTGTCGTGATCTCGGTCCACTTCTGCAGGCATTGAGGGATTGACATAGATACTCTCTTTCAGAGTAACGTTGAACCGGCTCGTTGGAGTATATTCACATGTCTCCCCGACACCGTCCTGGTCGCTGTCGGCCTGATCCGGGTTCGCAATAACAGGACAGTTATCACACGCATCTCCAAACCGATCGCTGTCTTGGTCCTGCTGGTCCTTGTTGGCAATTTTTTGGCAATTATCGCAGGGATCTCCAATTCCATCACGATCCAAATCCTCCTGGTTGGGATTATTTAGGGCCGGGCAGTTATCGCACTCATCACCAACCCCGTCCCGGTCCGAATCCGCCTGGTCTTGGTTCTTCACCGTCTGGCAGTTATCGGTGGAATCCGGAATACCATCACCGTCTTTGTCGGCCCCGATACCCGGTTTCTGGCGATAACAGTACATCGGGGGACCGGTAGAAGAATCAATGTCCAATGCATAACCGCAGATCGTCTCTGAATATTTTTCTGCCGTTCCGAAACGGTAGAGTGCTGCCTTTTCTGACAAGCATTCATACCCGGACGGGCAGGTTGTTTTCCTTGCATGGTAGCAGTATTCCGGAGTTCCTCCATCATTTCCACAGGAAGAATCAGAAGACCGCTCCGGTATCTGGTTATAGTTCCCGAATTTCAGGACAGCATCGGACTCTGACAGACATTCATCATACGGATCGCAGGCTGGCGGCTGCATTACCCAAATGATGTTCACCCAGCCGTAACTCCCCACCGTGGAATCGCTCAGGGAATTAACATGGATGGAGTACGTGGAACCCGGAGGCACATCTGCAGGAATCGTCCAGGTGTAGGATCCCGAAGATGCCGGCGTTGAAGATGTGACGGTCCTTACAAGTACGAACGGGTTGCTTTTATCCTTCAGTTCGATCTTGACGTTTGTCCCCGAGAGACCAGTCTGTGTCCATGTTATGGTCTGCGTGCTCCCGGCCTGCCAGGTCTTTTCTGAGGTGGGTGACGTGACCTTCAGGGTTTTGGTGACCTCTTGCGGGGCAGCGCTGATTGTCAGCCAGCCGTAACTCCCCACCGTGGAATCGCTCAGGGAATTAACATGGATGGAGTACGTGGAACCCGGAGGCACATCTGCAGGAATCGTCCAGGTGTAGGATCCCGAAGATGCCGGCGTTGAAGATGTGACGGTCCTTACAAGTACGAACGGGTTGCTTTTATCCTTCAGTTCGATCTTGACATAGGTACCCGAGAGACCGGTCTGAGTCCATGTTATGGTCTGTGTGCTCCCGGCCTGCCAGGTCCTTTCCGAAGTGGGTGCTGTGACCTTCAGGGTTTTGAGGATTGTCTGCGGTGCGCTTATAGTCAGCCAACCGTAACTCCCCACCGAGGAATCGCTTAGGGAATTAACATGTATAGAGTACGTGGAACCCGGGGGCACATCTGCAGGAATCGTCCAGGTGTAGGATCCCGAAGATGCCGGCGTTGAAGATGTGACGGTCCTTACAAGTACGAACGGGTTGCTTTTATCCTTCAATTCGATCTTGACATAGGTACCCGAGAGACCGGTCTGAGTCCATGTTATGGTCTGTGTGCTCCCGGCCTGCCAGGTCTTTTCCGAAGTGGGTGCTGTAACCTTCAGGGTGCCGCCTTTTTTCCGGATGTAATAGTCATTGCCGGCTCCGGATTCAGCGGCAATATTGGTAAAGGTGATCCAGTTTTTATTGGTCTTCACCACTCCCCCGGAGCTTGAGGCTTTGTACACTTCATAGCCGGAACGGGTATCCATGCAGATGAGGTGGTAATAGGTGTAGTCAGGAAACTCTTTGTCATAGAAAAATGTGATCGAGTATTTTCCATTTGCGTTGCTGGTTGCTGATCCCAGAAGTGTAGAACCGTCACCGGGATAACCGTCAGAATTTTTGGATCCGAAAACACTTAGGGGAATACCGCTTTTCGGTGAAACTGCGGATGTTGTCGGATTCTGTTCATATACCGTTCCGGTAATGGTAAATGGGTCATCTGCACGTACCTGAGTGACAATGCAAATTGCCACAATCATGATAAACAGGAAGATGTGCTGTTTACCGTTTACACTCGGATAACCGTGATTCAAACATTTCACCACACACAACATCATCGCTCCCGAAAGAGCACCGGATGACTTTGGCATGGATCCTATGACGAAAATCGTGAACTGATGGTACTTTTGCCGGGAATGATTAATACGGGTGGATATTACAATTCAGCATATAATAATTTCCATTTAGATTTCGTAATTTTAGATATTTCGTCGAAATACTATTCATTTTTGATAAATTAAACACATCTTCCTTTTATAGTCAATGATTTCTGCCATAGTATGGGTACTGGCAGGTCTGACCCAGAAGAATCGAAGAATGATTATAAGGAGATTTTTCATTCGGTTGGTCATCTCCACATTCGGTTCGTTACCATACCGCTGCCGGAAGATGAAGAGAAACAAGAGAGGTGCCGGGGCGTGTTAGCTTCACACCAGCGGCTCCGGCTGCTGCTCGGTCAGCACCGGAAGTTTCGTCGCCTTGACAAGCACCGGTTCGCTCCCCTGTTTCAGTTTCTCGAGGACGAGATCTTTCGCCCGTTTCGTCATCGCAAAGATCGGGACGGCGACACCGGCCTGCAGGAGTGCCTTCTTCCCGGCGATCTCGCGGACGGTTCCGGAAGCGCAGGTGGTGACGATATCGCACGCCGCGGCGAGTTTCTCTGCGTCCACACGGGAGTGCCCGGTGACGTGGACTGCGAAGATGAATGCCCGGGGGAACTCCTGCCGGATCGCGACCGCATCATCGGGAAGCGCGACCGTGACCGCGACATTCTGGTACCCGAGCTCGTACGCCTTCTTCACGCCGGCGACCTGGTCGAGCTTCGCGTGGACCGGGTCGACAACAGTGCCCCCTTCGGTCTCGATCCGACGGATGACCTCGGGATACGGGACGGTTTTCACGAGCCCCGACATCCTCCCGCCGATCCCCTGAACGAGCGAAGGCTTGGCAACGACAACGGTCCCGGCACCGTCGCAGGCGATCACTGCCGAATCGATCAGCCCTGCTTTTAACCCGAAGCTGAGGACCTCCGACGCCCCGAAGCCGACGAACTCCCTTGTGTCGGCAACCTGCCGCCCGGGCGTGCACATGCCCCAGGCTTTGATCCTGCCCTCGATATTTGCCTTCACTGCGTCCTTCTTAATCGGAGAGACCGGGATCGCGAACTTTTTTGCAAGGGGGCAGTCCCTGATCTGCGCCTCGCCGACCTCGACAACCTTCCCGTCCCGTATGACGACCCGGCACCTGCCGATCGCCTCGATGATGTGCTCGTCTTTTTCGCCTGCCATGGTTCCTCTGACCGTACCTATTCCGGTTCCCGGCTTATGAGCTGTTGGATTGGGACCGGTCCGGTGCGGACAGAATAATTGCGGTCTCGCGGAGGTTTGTAGGCTCGTTTTCGCAACGCGTTCCTCCGTTGTGTCAACGTGTGTACCAATCCGGGAGGGAATGGGCCGGTGCCGGCGGCATGGTGCCGGGCGAGAACCTTTATATCCGACGAAGGAAGAATGGAAGATAATGTACCTGGCTGAAGATCAGTACGGCACAGGCGCTCTGGTGTGTACCGCTTTTGCTAAGCGGCTGCTGTTTTTCCTAAAGTGATTGCATTCAATCCAGTCCACAATGGACCCTGGATAGGAATCGAATTGAAAAAATATCATGGTTCAGGACTATGTCACCTCAGTATTGGGAACAATCAGCAGGTTTTCCGACGGACAGGATGCCCGCGGCGAACGAAGTCTATCGCCTGATAGACGAACTGGACGGATCTGCAGACCTGCAGGACCGCATCGCGTTGATCATCCGGATGGGCGCCAGCGGCGACCCGCGATATGTGACCACCCTTGTTGCGTGTTGCAGGGAGGCCAATCCCGACGTGCGCCGGCATGCAATCGAGGCGTTGTACAGTATCCGCAGCGGGAGGGCGGTTGACGTCCTCCTGGAACGGCTGCACGACAAGAACGAGCAGACCGCGATCCGGAAAAAGGCTGCGGACGCGCTGATGCTCATCCGGACCTACGGTGCAATCGAAGGGCTCAGGGATCGACTGCGGGACCTGGGGGAGGACAAGGTCATCCAGAAGCACATATCGGATGCGATGGGAAGGGCGAGGATAACGTACGGGTAGCAGACGATATTTCCCGGACACCGCGGGGTAATTTCCGTTAAGTCCCGATGGATGAACGGTCCCGGACGTTCCCTTTTCCCTCTAGGGAGGGTGGGACGGCATCCGGAACCGGTAACACGCCTGATAACCGGTAAGCGGAAACCTACCCTGCGCCGGCCCTGAAGATCAGCCAGTCGTTCTTTCCCGCGCGGATAAGCCGGACGAGCACGTAGTGGCCGGAGAGACGCTTCCCGTGCAGGACGACCTCGATCTTCTTCTCGTCCCAGTGCTTCGTTGCGTACGTGCCGGTGTCCCAGACAGAGACGGTCCCGGCCCCGTACTCGCCTTCCGGGATCGTTCCCTCGAACGTCGCGTAGTCCAGCGGGTGGTCCTCAACAGCGACCGCGAGATGTTTTGGGCCGGGGGCTTCCGGCACCCCTTTCGGGACGGCCCAGCTCTTCAGCACCCCGTCGCGTTCGAGGCGGAAGTCATAGTGCAGGTGGCGGGCATGGTGTTCCTGGATGACAAATGTCGGTGCGGTCATGGTATCAGCTCCTTTTGGTTCCGGTGTCACGGAAAAATTCCGCTTCTCGCGGTACCGTTCGGTCGGCCGGGGAACCGGGGGGCGGGGCAGCGCAGGTTCCGGGCTGACTGGTTCCGGGCTCGCCGGTGCCGGTACATGGCCTTTTGCCGGCTTCATTACCGGTGGACCGTGACGACTGCCCGGTGCCGGTCGTTCCGCAGGTACAGTTCCGTCGCTTCCGGGTCCCTCATCATCCCTCGTTCTGTCCGGCGGGATCGCCTTCTTCCTGCCGGTACGTCCTGCAGCCCCGGTGCGCTGCACCGCAACCGCCACGACGGGATGTACTTCGAGCTGGCTGGTGCGGCAGTCTTCGGGCCGGCGGTCAACCCTGAGACGGCGGAACCGGGGGATCCGGAGCCGGCGGTTGCGGGTGACCTGCTGGTAGGCGATCTCGCAGACGAGTTCCGGCCGGAGCCAGACGACCGGCCCCTCGCCCCGGACCTCCGGCAGCGTCGGGGTGTTTGCAGGGTAGAGAGCAAAGAGTTCCCTGAAGTGCACGAGGTCCCCCTCGGAGAACCCGGACCCGACCTTGCCGATGTACACGAGATTGTGCGCAGTCCCCGGACTGCCCCGGTTCCCCGCATCCCCGTCGTCGTAGAGCGCGAGCAGCAGGGCGCCCAACGTCGTGCTCCGCCCACCCTGTCCCCGGGTATAGCCCGCGATGATGCAGTCGCAGGTCAGCTCTGCCCGCACCTTCAGCCACGCGCCGCTCCGGACCCCCGGCTCGTACCTGCTGTCCTTCCTCTTTGCCATGATCCCTTCGAGCCCCTGCCCGATCGCGGCGCGATAGTATTCAATGCCCCGGGTCTCCACGGGTTCTGAGATGATGACATGGGGGCCTTCCCGCACCGCTGACCGGAGGATCTCCCGCCGGACGGTATAGGGTTGATCGATCAGCGGTTGCCCACCTCTCTCAAGGATATCGAAGACGATGTACGTCACCGGGGGAGCATCCTTTACGGGACCTCCCTGCACCTGCAGCCGGGAGAGGAGTGACTGCATGTCCGGCTTCTTCTGCCGCATCACGACGATCTCGCCGTCCAGCACTGTGCCGGGCGCGAGCTCTTTCAGCTCGGCAAGTTCCGGGAACTGCGCTGCGAAGTCGCGCCCGTTCCGGCTCATGAGTGTAAGGGTGTCCCCGACATACGCGATTGCCCGGACCCCGTCCCACTTGATCTCGAAGAGAAAGTCGGGGGAAGAGAATGGGCGCTCCGCAGTTGCAGCGAGCATCGGGAGGTACTGGCGTGTCATGGCAGTGCGGGATTGCTCCGACCCTCCCCTACTTCTTCTGAAGCGTGGAGATGGTCTCTTTCAGCGCTTCCATCAGTTCTTTTGCCTCCTCGGGGTGCGGCTCGGCATAGACGAGCTTCTCGCCGGCGAGTTTCTTCTCGATGAGGGACAGGATTGCTTCACGGTACCGGTCGTGGAACTCGCCGATGGCAAAGTCGCCCGAGAGCTCGTCCACGATCCGCTGCGCAAGCGCCAGTTCCGCATCCTTCGGGGTCTTGAGCTCGCGGAGCTGCGGGTATGCTGCCGGCTGTGTCACCTCGTCGGGATAGTGCAGGGTCGTTGCCACGAGCCCTCCCCCGTACGCGTGCACGACCACCGGGTGCTCTTTGGTGCGCATCGTGATCGTCCCGACTCCCGCTTTGCCGCTCTTACGGATCGCGGAGAGAAAGAGGCTGTATGCGTCCTCGCTCCGGTCCGGGACGAGGAGGTAGCTCGTCCCGAAATATATCGGATCGAGCGAGAGGTAGTGCACGAACTTGGTAAGCCGGATCTTCCGGTCCGACTCTGGCGCAACCGCCCGCAGTTCCTCTTGGGAAAAGACGAGGAACTCGCCCTTGCGGACTTCATACCCCCGCACCGTCTCGGACCAGGGGACCACCTTGTCGTCGCGGGTGCAGACCCGGTCGTACCGGAGCGGCTGGCCGTCTTCCTTGTGGAGGAGCCGGAATGTGAAGGAACGGTCCCGCACCATGGTATGGAGCTGCACCGGGACGTTCACGAGCCCGATGGTGATCGCCCCGCTCCAGAACGCCCGGCCGGCCGTGCCCGTCTCCGCGTGCCCGCCCGGGTTCGGGACGGTGATCATTCCTGCAGCCGGTTTGCCTGCCGGCATACCGGGGCTTCCGGGTACCGGCTCCTGGGCAGCCGGGTGCGCTGCCCGGGATCTCCCCTTTTCCCGGGAACGGGCGGGACCCTCCGTTCCGCTCATCCTTGTCTTCTCAGATCTTCTGCCGGTCATCAAGTATTCCCTTCCATGGTTCCTCATGAGTTCCAAGAACGGTCTTCATCGTAAAGTCTTCGGCCCGGACACCGCGCGTAAGATCGCTCCACGCGAGGGGTGTGGAGACGGTCGCACCGGGAGTCGCCCGGAGACTGTACGGCGCTACCATCGTCTTTCCGCCGGCGTTCTGGAGATAATCGATGAAGATCGTCCCTTTATCCCGCGACTGCGGGAACTCGGCAACGACGTACGGGATGTCCCGGGCAATGGCGGTCCCTTTCGCATGGGCATAGGAGCGGACATCGGAAAACCGGTACCCCGGCACGAGCGGGACAACGATGTGGAGCCCTTTCTTCCCCGAGGTCTTTACATACGGGGAGAGCCCGTCCGCCTGCAGGTGCTCCCGCACGACCTTTGCCACGTCAATGACGGCGTCGAACCCCAGCGGTGGTTCGGGGTCAATGTCGAAGAGCAGGAGGTCCGGGGATTCATAGGAATCCGCACGGGAGAGCGTCGCGTGGATCTCCAGCGATGCGAGGTTAGCGAGCCACAGGAGCGTGTCGAGGTTGTTGCAGACCACGAACCGGACATCGCGGTCGGCCGTTACGGAGTGGTGCAGGAAGATATCGATAAAGTCCGGCGTTCCTTTCGGGGCGTCCTTCTCGTAGAAACCCTCGCCGCCGATCCCGTCCGGGAACCGGTGCATCGTGATGGGCCGGCCGAAAAGGAACGGGAGCATCCGGGGGGCAGCACGGATGTAGTAGGAGATCACCTCTTTCTTGGTGATGCCTGCAGCCGGGTACATGACCCGGTCGAGGTTGGAAAACCGCACCTTCGTCAGTTCCTCCGTCCCTGCGGGATCAGTTTCCCGTTTCATGGAAGATCAGCCGGCAGCAGCCCGGCCCGCCCCCTTCTTCTCCCCGCCCGCTGGTGCCGTCTTCGGTCCTGCATGCATGCCATCCCACTTTCCTCTGCAGACGGGGTAAAAATCCTATTGGTCCTGCCAGTCCGGAACAGGGAGGGGGAGGGAAGGCCCGTGCCCGCCACCCCCGGTACCATGGCGATCATCAGGTTTATCCCTCCCATCATGCAACGGGGAATGGAGGCACCCTATGAAGAAATACGCGCTCCTCATCATCGATATGCAGAACGACTTTGTCCTGCCCGGCAAAGCGCTCGCGGTGGCGCAGGCGCCTGCCGTCATCCCGCAGATCCGGGCTGTCCTCGATGCCTTCCGCGACCGGCGGCTCCCCGTCTTCCATGTTGTCCGCATCCACCGGCCCGACGGGTCCGATGTCGAGATCACGCGAAAGGACCTCTTCAAAAGGACCCCGTTTGCGGTTGCCGGCTCGAGCGGCGCTGCAATCATCGACGAGCTGCAGCCCTGTCCCGGGGAATATGTCATTGAAAAAGCCCGGATGAGCGCGTTCCTGGGAACGGAACTCGACCTCATGCTCCGGACCCTCGCGATCACGGACCTCGTCGTTGCCGGGATCCAGACGCCGAACTGCATCCGTACGACCGTCTTCGATGCGATCGCGTACAATTACCCCGTCATCCTCCTCTGCGATGCGGTCGGCGCGAAGAACGACGCGGTCCATTCCGCAAACGTCGCCGACATGGAGGCGATCGGCGTCCGGGTCATGGCGGCACACGACCTCATCGCGGCGCTCTGAGTACGGAAGAGACGGGAAGGTGAGAGGGACGGACGGGATCTCGATCACGGTTGCAGGGCTCGCGCTGGCGGGACTCGCGGCATTCCTCGCGGGGATCGTCAACGCCCTCGCCGGCGGGGGAACCCTTATTACCTTCCCGGTCCTTGTTGCGACCGGCATCCCCGAGGTCGTCGCCAATATCACCAACACCGTGGCGCTCTGCCCCGGCTACCTAGGTGGCGCCTATGCCCAGCGCCGCGACCTCGCCGGGCAGGGACCCCGCATCCGCATCCTCGTCCCCGTTGCCGTCCTCGGCGGGGTCCTCGGGGGGATCCTCCTCCTGTTCATCAGCGCTGATGTCTTCCACCTCCTCGTCCCGTTCCTGGTCCTCTTTTCGGCGCTCCTGCTCGCGGTGCAGGATCGGGTGCGGGACTGGATCAGCCTCGCCGCCGCGAAAACACCATGTGATGACCGCACAGCATCCGCGGTCCTGCCGGTCGGGATCGCGGCAGTGTATAACGGGTATTTCGGTGCGGGCGGGAGTGTTGTCATCCTCGCGGTCCTCGGGCTCTTCCTCCGCGATACCCTGACCCGGCTCAATGCCCTCAAGCAGGTGGTAACCCTCGCCGCCAACGTTGCAGCCGCGGTCTTTTTCCTCTTCTCAGGGTATGTCCTCTGGGTGACTGCAATCGTCATGGCGATCGGCGCCCTTGCCGGGGGAGCGACCGGCGGGCATATTGCGGGGCGGATCGACCCGGATACCCTGCGCCGGGCGGTTGTTGCCATCGGGATCGTGGTCGGGATCGTCCTTTTGATCCGGCTCTGATACGGCTACGATATTTTTTTACCTCTGTATAAATTTTAACAGAAATTTTGGTTTTCATCACGATAGGGCCACGGGCGCTCGCCGCCTCGTCGGGGCTCGCCCCGTGGAGCATGGCGGTAACGGGAATTGTGAAAGAAAGATGATCAGATGTGGGGGTCAAGGGGGTTTGCCCCCTTGGGATGCCTCCCCCCTTGGGGGAGAGAGGGGGTCACCCTCGCAAATTCCACTGAGTGCGCGACACGATGATTTCTCCAGAGTCATACTGCAGGATCCTGTATTTTTCAACATTTCTGACAGGAAAGCCTCGGCTCCTTAAGAAACAGTTATAAAAAAGTATTCCGGAGGTTGAGGGGGGAACCCGGATCAGAGCGAATCGACACTGATGCCGGCAAAGTCCTGGGTCATCTCGCGGATATCCTTGACGCCGAACGCAGTCTGGACAGCGTTGATCTCCAGCTGAACGGCAACGTCGCAGACATAGTCGAGGATATCGACCGAGAGCTCTTTTTTGATCTTGCTCTTCTTTAACTGGTCGAGCAGGTGGGCCATCTTGTCCGGGCTCTCCATCCGGAGCTTGGCAAGACTCATGACGCACATGTAGATCCGTGTCAGGTTCCGGTCTGTGCCGGTGATGGTGTCAAAAAAATTCCTGACGACCTGCGCCTGGTATATCTCTCCAGCCATTCTCCACCTCCTTCCTGGTTACGGTAATCTCTCTATCTTTCAATATCTGCTTAAAAGGCTTCCGGTAACACCGGTCTTTTTGCGGGGAGAAACGCGAAAAAAGAGGGATATCCGTAGGGAACGCGGCAGCGGTGTCTGACAGGAGGATGACATGCGTCATACACTGCCGGGACAGGGAACGGACCCGGCCGCAGCCCCTGCAGCATCAGGTTTTCTTCCGAGCCCGGACTCCTATTTTGCGGCCGAGACGATCTTGATGATATCCCCGTCTTTGAGGACGTGGTTCTCCTTGATCCGCATTTTGGTCCGGGCATCGATCGCGTACAGGAATCCCTTCCCGATGTCGGTATGCACCTGGAATGCGAGGTCGTGGGGCGTGGAGCCCTTCTTCATCAGAAAGGCATCGGGGAGAACTTCGCCCTGCTTGTTACAGAACCGGTTCTCGTCCTCGACCGGGTAGACGACGATCCGGTCGAGCAGATCGAAAACCGCCCGGTTGATCGCCTGCTGGACACCGGTCCCCTTGTATTTGATCATGTACTCCGCGATCTTCGCGATCCCCGCTTTCTGCGGGGTCGTGAACTTCATGGCATTGACAACCTCAAACTTTGTATCACCGGGCAGGTACTTCACGAGGTTTGCCGCTGCCGCGTTCCGGAGCGCGAGCTCGGACGCTGCGCTCGCGAGGGAAACGTTCTTTTCCGTAAGTTTTGTTATCAGGGCTTCGGGGGCTTCGTCCGCCTTGTTCCCGACAATCAGCATCGGCTTAGAGAGCCGCACCATCCCGGCGCAGAACGGGACAAGATCCTCCATCTTCGCATGCGTAAGGTCGATCTTCAGCGCGAGTTCCGCGTCACGGATATCATCGGGAGTGATCTTTAAGCCGGTGAAGACGTCGGCGATGGCCTGGTAGATCGAGAATCCCTTCACCTGCGCCTGCCGGTTCAGCTTTGCCCAGTGCTTGTCGAGGATCCCGTAGACCCACATCGTCATCTCGAACTCGAGGAATGTTATGTCGCCGGAGGGATCGTGGGTCCCGACGCCCACCGGGTTCCCTTCCGCGTCCGTCCCGCCGCTCGCGTCGACGATATGCAGGATCGCGTCCGCCTGCCGGAGGTGGTCGAGGAACTGGTTGCCAAGGCCCCGGCCCTTGTGAGCGTCGGGGACGAGCCCGGCGACGTCGATGAGGTTGACCGGCACGAACCGGATCCCGTCGACACATTTTCCGCATTTCAGCCCGAGGTCCGTGCAGGCGCACCGGGTACGGACGTACCCGACCCCGAAGTTCGGGTTGATCGTCGTGAACGGGTAGTTGGCGATCTCCGCGTGCGCCATGGTGGCTGCCTTGAAGAAGGTGGACTTTCCGCAGTTTGGCTTTCCGGCAAGTGCGAGGGTGATCATGGTTACCTCTTTTTTAAACCCCGGGGCATTTTCTGCCCCTGACCCGGCGCGGCGTGAAAAAACGGCCGGGTCTCTTTCACAAACAAAGCTTTTCTTGGCTGTTGAATTAATACCTGTGTATGGCATTTACCAGAAAGAGCGTGTACTATTTTGAGAAACCCGGTGCGGGGAATACGGCAGATGCAGCGCGGATCGCGGTCGAGCGGGCGACCGAGCTTGCGATTTCCACAATCGTCGTCGCGAGCACGTCCGGGGCAACCGCGAAAGTCTTTGCCGACGCGGTAGCGGGGACGAAGATTGCGCTCGTGGTCGTGACCCATGTCATGGGGTTTGCAAAACCCGGTGAATGGGAGTTTGACGCGGAGACGGCGTCCCGGCTCCGGAAGGACGGCGTTGTCATCGTCACCGGGACCCACGCGCTCTCCGGCCTCGAGCGGGCGCTCTCCCGCTCCGCGAAAGTCGGCGGGGGTTCCCGGACCGAAGCCATCGCGGAAGCGCTCCGGCGCACGGTTGCCGTCGGGCTCAAGGTCGCGGTCGAGTGCGTGCTGATCGCTGCCGACTGCGGCGCAATCGGCATCGGGAAGGAGGTTGTTGCCGTTGGTGGCACCGCGAGCGGCGCCGACACGGTCTGCGTGATCCGTCCTGCCAACACGGCGAACTTCTTCGACCTGCAGGTGCGGGAGATCGCGGCGATGCCAAGGAACCGGTAACATGTCGCTTGCGGCGCTCCGCGATGCCATCGACCTCCTCGTCACCCGGCCACTCCTCTGGCTGCCAGGTGCTGCCTGCGGGCTTCTGAGCGCCCTCGTCATCCTGATGGCATACTATGCCGGGATGTTCTTTGCCGGGCGCATTGCCATTCTCTTCGCGCTCGTTATCGTCTGGCTCGCCGCGATCACCTACGCGCTGGTCCGGACCCCCGGGCTCACGATCGGGGCGGCGGCAAAAGAGGGGGCGGTGCAGTACTTCCGGCTGCTCACTCCTGTGCTGGTCGTCATCTTTGGGATCTTCCTTGTCTTCTTCCTTGTTGTCGGAACCCTGGCCCTCACCGGCTTTACCCCCGATCCCTCGATGCTCACGTTCCTTACGTTCGGCGTCATGCTCCCGTCCGTCCTGCTGACGTTCTTTGCCGACTGCGCCGCGGTCTTTGAGGGAAAGAAGGTCTTTGAAGCACTCGCGCGCAGTATCGAGGTCGTCACCATCAACCTCTTCGAGACCCTGTTCTTCTACCTCGGCTGTTTCCTCATTACGTGCGTTGTCGGGTTTGCCTGCTTCATCGCGTGGACCGCCGTGCTTGCCGACAAGCTCGAGCCGGTCACCCGTCTCAACGAGACCCAGTACGCCACGTTCACCCCGCAGGACCTCGTCGCCCTCATCGGCACGGAGGGGATCTGGGTCGCGGCCATCTGCGCATTTGTCGCAGGCCTGATCCTGTTCCCGCTCCTTGTAACCTACAAGGCCTGCTTCTACCGGACATTCTCGGGGACAACGCTTCCCATCCAGCAGGTGGCCGGGGAGTACGACAGCAAGGGGAGATGGTACAAGTACTGATCACGGGTTACCGTGATCCTGTTCTTAAGGATTAATAAAACAGGGATATCCCGGGCAAAGACCCGGGCTCTTTTTATTATTGGCGGACAACGATCGCGGCAACGATCACGCAGGCCACCAGCGAGAGAGCAGGAAGGACCGGGGCCGGAGGGGTTGTCGGGGGAACGGCGGTCGCTGCAACCGTCCCGCTCACCGTGGATGCAGCCGGAGAGACCGACGCTGCGGCGGCGATGGTCGTTTCGGCAGCAGTCGCTGGTACGGTCTCCGTCTCTCCTGCGGCCGGGGGTGCGGACGTGAGGGTTGTAAGGGCGTACGCCGACAGGTCATCTTCCGTGCCGATCAGGAGCAGAGTGCCGTCAGGGCTGAGGGTGCCGACCGCGTCCTCTTCTTCCATCGAAAAGATCTGGTTGCCATTCCGGTCGAAGAGGAAGATGGCGCCCTTCATGGTCTTCGTATCCAGCGACCGTGCGCAGATGGTATTGCCGTCCCGGGTTATCGAGACGGTGATCGGCTGGTCGACACGGTACGTGAAGAGTTTCTGGTTCCACAGCACGTCGCCCGTTGTGTCGACAACGTAGACATACCCGTCAAGGGACCCTGCGACAATGCGGGGATCGGTACCGGACGATACCGCGATGCTCGTGATCGAATCGGAGGCAATCCTCTTGTCCCAGAGCTGCACGCCGCTGGTATGCCCGTAGGCGAGCCGGTTATCGTAGGCGCAGACAGCTTTCCTGCCGTCATCGGCGAGGGTGCCGATCCTGCATTCCCAGTCGTCCTCGTTTTTGCTGATGGGGGCGCCGGTCCGGTTGACCGCGTAGATGCCGGATACGGTAAAAAAGAGGATCTCATCCCCGGACGGGGACATCGCCACATCGGAGAAGTAGGCATTTCCCTCCGTCACGAGGTACGAGGTGTTGGCGCCGACAAGCCCCCCGGAGATGCTCCACGTGTGGAACTTCACGCTCGTGTAGGTCAGGATCAGGTTGCCGTCCCGCGAGATCTTCACCTTCAGGGGTTCATCGTTCGACGCGGAATCGCCGGTATTCTCGTTCTCCCAGACCTTGTTGCCCTTCCGGTCATACAGTGTCGCATACGGCCCGGCAGCAATGACGTACTCCCCGTCACCGGCGACATCGACATAGTCATACGGCTTGTCCATCCACGCGATGGTGCCGTCGTTTGCCAGATACAGGAGGTTGTTGCCGGAGGCAACAATCGTCTTCCCGTCGTAGCTGGGATAGATGGCAGAGAACCTTTTCTCAATCGTCCATGCAGGCGTGGCCGCGGATACACAGCTGCAGAGAGTGATCGTCACGATGAAGACTGCAAGGATGAACCGGTGGGACGGGAGTGTCATGGATACCGGACAATCCATCACCGCACCGTGGCATAAATATTGTCAAATATCATCCCGGCAGGAATTTCGGATTTTCGAGAGCGACGCAAACGGCGTTGCCCATGACGGGTGATCGTTGTTTGGAAGGAAACCGGAAAAACGGGATTATGTTCGTCCCCTGGTGGCAAAGAACAGGAGAAGGATGATGCACGCACCGACCGGCACGGACAGCGGGACCGGCGCCTTCTGCGTCGGTTGCGGGATCGTCCGGGCCGGGCCGGGCGTTTCCGCTGCTACCGGTACGGCAGACGCCGATGGCGCGGGGGCTGTCGTGGTCTGCCCCAGGGTTCCCAGCGGCTTTGCGGCCGGAAGGATAGTCGACCCCGGCACCGGGCCGGCTTTTAAGGAAGCAATGGCATAGGCGGAAAGGCCGGAATCCGTACCGACATAGAGGTAATCCCCGTCGGGATCCAGGGCGCAGACGGCTTCGTCATCCTCGGCACTCCAGACAAGGGTGCCTTTCCGGTCAAAGAGAAAGACGGCCCCCTTCATGGTCCTGGGATCGAGCGTCGTCGCGCTGATCGAGGAACCGTCCCGCGTGACAGAAACCGTCACCGGCTGACCGGCGTTGTACGAGAAAAGCGGGTACTCCCAGAGCACGTGCCCGTACGGGGTGAGCGCATAGACCTTCCCGTCCCGGGACGCTGCCGCGATGAGCGGATCATTCCCGCCGGACGCTGCAATGCCGGTGATAGTGTCACTGGCGATGCTCTTGTCCCAGAGCAGGGTGCCGCTGGAGTACCCCACGGAGAGGTGATTCTCGTTGCCGCAGGCGACCGTTTCGCCGTCAGGAAAGAGGATCCCCACACTGCACTTCCAGTCATCGGTGTTGCCGCGCAGCGGGTACCCGGACCGGTTCACGGAAAAGATCCCCTTCTTGGTGAAGAGGATGACCATATCGCCGGCGGGCGTGACCGCCGCACCGGTCAGTCCCCCGCCGCCCGGCGTTGCAAGACGGGCCGAACTCCCGCCAATCTCCCTGCCGGAGATATCCCAGGTATGGAAATTCTGGCTCGTCCAGGTGAGGACCAGGGTGCCGCTCCGTGCTATCTGCACGTGCAGGGGATCACCCGAAGAAGGCGAATCCCCGGTATTATCGATCTCCCACAGGATCGTGCCTTTCCGGTCAAAGAGCACCGCATGCGGGCCGCCCGCAATGACATATGCCCCGTCTTTGGTGAGGTCGACGGAATCGTATGCCATGCCCGTCCATGCAAGGCCCCCGCCCCGGGTCAGGAACAGGAGGTTGTCACCGGAAGCTGCGATGACCGATCCATCGTAGCTGGGCCAGACCGCCGCAGCATTTTTTTCAACGATCCAGGACGGAGAGGAAGCTGCTGCAGGCCCGTACAGGAAAAGGGTGACGAGCAGGGCTGCAAGGACAAGCCGGGGGAGATCGTGTTCCATGATTACCGGAAAAACGATTGCCGCATCGTTACATAAAAATTGTCAAATACATTTTTCACGGTTTTTTGGGTGCAGGGATCAAAAAAATGCAGCCGTTGCCGGGGATTCACGTAAACAGCAGGTAGAGCCCGAGCGCGACGATCCCGCCCGTGATGGTTGCGATGAGGTTGGTCCCCGCGTTGCCGAGATACCCCTTGTTCTCCAGCGTCGCCCCGACAAGGCTGTCGATATTGGTGCCGATAAACCCGGTGATCGTACAGATCGCCGCCATCTCCGGGGTGATCACGTTCAGGAGGAGCGCAACGAAACTGACGGCGAACCCCCCGACAACCGCGACGGCCTCCCCGGTCAGCGTGACGCCGCCATTGGTGCCGACCGGAACCTTTTTAAAGGTCGTGATAAGGTACGGTGTGCCCCCGGTCACCCCGATCTCGGAGGCGAGGGTGTCCGCCGCCGCCGTTGCAACGCACCCGACATAAATGACGATAAACTCCGGGCGCACGAAGACCCCGTACAGGACCGCTGCCGCCGATGCTGCGAGCCCGTTGGCAAAGACGTTCCGGTACCCCCGTGCACCTCCCTGTCCCTGCTCAATACCGAGCCTCTTCTTGTAGGCATACTTGTACTTCGTCGCGAGGGAACCGATAATGAAAAAGGTGAGCATGATCAGCATCCAGCTTGCCTCGGCAAAGACGAGCAGGATGATGCCGACGAGCGCGATCGAGAAGAGCCCGGAGAGGTCGGCGGTCCGGAACCGGTACGCGAAGTACCCGAACGCGGAGGCGACGATCAGTGCAAGCACGATCAGCTGGACATCCGCGACATAGTTCAGCTCGTCGATCAGGTACATCGTCATCGCGATCCCGAGCGCCTCGATGACGATGGAATCCTCGAACTTGAGGAGGATGACTTTCAGGAGGATGGCGGCGATGATACCGAAGATGATCGTGAGCGGGACGAGGAGGTGGTAGTAGACCATGACGAGCGTTGCCGCCCACGCGGTCGCGATCACGTAGTAGAGGTAGGTGTTCAGGTCGTCAGCACCGGTGCCGAAGACAAGCTCCCCCACGACCAGCATCGCAAGGGTACAGGAGAAGAAGAAGACGGGGAGGATCGAGAGCCCGTACAGGATGGAGAGGATGACAAAGGCGTAGGTTAAGTACTTGGTGCCGAAGAACCGGAAAAGGACCAGGGCATAGAAGATAACGACGAGCGCCATGAGCCACGGGGGGTGGACGAGAGGGGCGATGAGGACGGTAAAGAACGCGAGCAGGGCCGCGAACAACAATCCATGGCGTCGTTCCATCGCATAATATGGGAATCCGGAGTACATGAACATGTTCCCGATACGGTATCGGACGAGTGGAGATGATCTTGCCATGACCCGGGTGGCGCGCAGGGATCACCCGTTCTCCCCTTCTCATGTCCCCTGTCACGGCGCATATCCTGTCGGAGATGTTCGATTACTATATGAGATTCCAAAGCCAACCTGATGGTCAAATGGGACTCGCTGATACGCTTCCGAAAAATTACGAGTTTGCCACCGTTGAGGAGAAATGGCGGGGCACCTGGCGGGATGAAGACCATTTCTTTGACCGGAATTCAACAAAACCGCCGTTTGTCATCGACACCCCTCCCCCGTATCCCACGGGCAATTTCCATATCGGCAACGCGCTGAACTGGTGCTACATCGACTTTTTCGCACGCTACCGGCGGATGCGTGGCTACAACGTGATGTTCCCGCAGGGCTGGGACTGCCACGGGCTCCCGACAGAGGTCAAGGTCGAGGAACTCAACAAGATCACCAAGAACGACGTCTCCCGCGAGGAGTTCCGCCGGATGTGCCGGGAACTCACGGTAAAAAACATCGCCCAGATGCGGCTGACGCTCCGGCGGATGGCGTTCTCGACGGACTGGTCCAACGAGTACATCACCATGATGCCGCAGTACTACGGCAGGACCCAGCTCTCGTTCCTGCGGATGCTCCAAAAGGGCTACATCTACCAGAGCGAGCACCCTGTCAACTACTGCACCCGGTGCGAGACCGCGATTGCCTTTGCCGAAGTCGCGTACGAGGAACGCGCAACCAAACTCAACTACTTCGATTTCGACGGCGTCGAGATCGCGACAACCCGGCCGGAGCTCCTCGCAGCCTGCGTCGCGGTCGCAACCCACCCGGACGACCGGCGCTACGACGCGCTCGCGGGAAAGACGTTAACGGTCCCCATCTTCGGGCACCGCGTCCCCGTTATCCGCGATGAAGCAGTCGACCCGAAGTTCGGGTCCGGCGCGGTCATGATCTGCACGTTCGGGGACAAGCAGGATGTCCACTGGTGGAAGCAGCACAAGCTCGACCTGCGCCGCGCCATCGACCGCCGGGGAAGGATGACGGACCTCGCCGGCAGGTACAAGGGGATGAACGCCCAGGAGTGCCGTACTGCAATCCTTGCTGACATGAAGGCGGCAGAAATCCTGCGCCGGCAGGAAGACCTGACCCAGCGCGTCGGCACCTGCTGGCGGTGCAAGACCCCCATCGAGATCCTCTCGGAGCGCCAGTGGTTCGTGAGAATCAAACCGGACGAGATCTTAAAAGCAGCAAAGGAGATCGCCTGGTACCCGGAGCACATGTTCCTCCGGATGGAGAACTGGGTCTCCCAGATGGAGTGGGACTGGTGCATCTCCCGGCAGCGGATCTTTGCAACGCCTATCCCGGTCTGGTTCTGCAAGAAATGCGGGGAGATGGTTGTCCCCGACGAGAAGGATCTCCCCGTCGATCCCACGCTCACAAAATCGAAGCATCCCTGCAAAAAATGCGGCGGCACGGAATTTGCCGGGGAAGAGGACGTGCTCGACACCTGGATGGACTCCTCCATCTCGGTCCTGAACGTGACCGGCTGGGACGGCAGCGGGACCCCGAAGATCTTCCCGGCCCAGATCCGCCCGCAGGGCCATGACATCATCCGGACCTGGGCGTTCTACACCATCCTCCGGTCGGTCGCCCTCACCGGCAGGCGCCCGTGGGACCAGATCGTGGTCAACGGGATGGTGCTGGGCGAGGACGGGTTCAAGATGTCCAAGAGCCGGGGCAACATCATCATGCCCGAGGAGATCCTCAGCAAGTACGGCGCCGACGCCCTTCGCCAGTGGGCGGCGACCGGTGCAGCGACCGGCTCGGATATCATGTTCAACTGGAACGACGTGATCGCCGCGTCCCGGTTCCAGACCAAGATGTGGAACATCGCGAAGTTCGTGCTCATCCAGCTGGAGAAGGAAGGGGTTGACGAGAATGTTCCGGCAACTGCGCTCGCCGACCGCTGGCTTCTCGCAAAACTCTCGGAGACGGAGGCAACGGTCACCGACGCGATGGAGAAGTACCTCTTCGACGACGCGCTGCGGGCCATCCGGGAGTTCGCGTGGGATATCCTCGCCGACAACTACATCGAGCTCGTCAAGGGGAGGCTGTATGCAAAGGACGACTCCCGCAAGGGCGCCGTGCGGGCCCTTTCGACCGCGTACGACGCGCTGCTCCGGATGCTTGCGCCGTTCACCCCGTACTTTGCCGAGGAGTGCTACTCGTACTTCCGGCCGGGAAAGAGCGTGCACAAGCAGCCGTGGGTCAGCTTTTCTTTTGACGATGCAGAGGCAATCGCAGAGGGCGATGTCCTTGCAAAGGTCGTTGCAGAGGTCCGGAAGTACAAACATGACAACGGGCTCGCTCTCAATGCCCCGCTCGGAAAGGTCACGGTCTACGCCCCGCACGGGCAGAACGACGAGGGGGATGCAGCGCGGGCAATGAACGCCGATGTCCACTGGCGCACCGATACCGCACAGCTCGTCCGCGTCGTTTCGGACATCGAGTTCAACCGTTCGGTCATCGGCAAGACGTTCCGGAAACAGGGTCAGGCGTTCATGGACGCCGTGAAGGCACTTCCGGTGGAAGATCTCGAAAACCCGCCAAAGACCATCCGGTTCGATGGGACGGAAGTTTCCGTTCCCGACAACGCCTTTGGCGTGAAGTATTCCTACATGGAGGAAGGCGCAAAGGTGGACGTCCTCTCGGTCGGGGGCGTCATCGTCACGATCCAGAAACCCTGATGTCCCGGGCACTTTTTTCCCGTTTTTTCCTGGATAACCGTGAGGCGGAGAACACTCTGCTCTTCAGGGAGTTATGAAAAAATATTTAAAAATATAAAAAGAATAAATTGTTTCGTATTAAAAAGATATCCTGAACCGGATAAAAAACCACGATATCTGACCACCCGGTCTCCAGGATTCAGGGGTCATACTGAGAACCATGCTGAAACCTCCGGACACCGGCCTCGATTTCACCAGCACCCAGCTGATGGCACAGAAGAACGAACTCCTCGCCATGGTGGAGGAGCTCTCCTTCCTCGAGAACCGGTTACGCGAGAACGAGGCTGCACTCAAAAATGCCCAGCAGATCGCCCATCTCGGGAGCTGGACGTTTGATCCCGATGAAGGGCAGGTAACACTCTCCGATGAGATGGTCCGTATCTGCGGGATGGACGGGGTGCAGAACTCCTGTGCGTTCGACGATCTCAGGGACCGGGTGCACCCCGATGACCGGGAACTCCTCGATGGAGCCGTGAAAAAAACCCTTGAGACCGGTACCGGCTACGAGCTGGAGCTCCGCCTGGTCCGGAAAGACGGCGTGCGGACGGTGCTTTCCCGCGGGCATGCGAGGAACCGCGGGACCGGTAACGGGAACCTCCTCATCGGCACGCTCCTCGACATCACCGAACGCAAGCGGGCGGAGGAGGCGCTCTTCCACGCGAACCGGAAGCTCAACATGCTCTCCTCAATCACCCGCCACGACGTCCTGAACAAGCTGACCGCCCTCTACTCGTTCCTCGAACTTTCGCACGAGATGGCGGACGGGAACCCCACGCTGAAAAAGTATGTACAAAAGGAACTGGAGATAACCACCGACATCCAGCGGCAGATCGAGTTCACCCGGTACTACCAGGACATCGGGATCCGGGCACCGGAATGGCGGGAGGTTACCGGCATCATCAGCGAGGCGGCAGGACACCTCCGGCTCGAAGGGGTGTCGCTGAACGTGACGCTTCCTGTCGTTGAGATCTTTGCCGATCCGCTGATTGGGAAAGTCTTCTACAACCTGATGGAAAATTCCCTGCGCCACGGGGGGATGGTTCGCTCCATCACCATCTCCTCCCGGGAGGACGGGGACGGCATGACGATCCGGTACGAAGACGACGGGTGCGGCATTGCAGCCGATGACAAGAAGAACCTGTTCCGGAAGGGGTTCGGGAAGCATACCGGACTTGGCCTCTTCCTCTCCCGGGAGATCCTTGCGATAACCAATATCGGGATCAACGAGAACGGGACGCCGGGGAATGGGGTCAGGTTCTCCATCTTCGTGCCGAACGGTGCGTACCGTTCTTTGGAAAAACCTCCCGTACCAGCGTTTCGGTGAACCGGCAGGGCCCTGGTTCGTCCCTTTTAAAAAAACCAGGGTCCGGCTATCATTGCGTGCCCGTTTTTTAATAATCTTATCGCGGTTGTTTCAATCGTCTTCTTTTCGAAGTCACGGACGTTCTGATCTCCCCGGTAACAAACCTGCAGATCTCCTCAGGGTCTTTCATGGCATCGACGATGACGAACCGGGCGGGATCGGCCCGGGCAAGGTGGAGGTAATTCTCCTGGACTTTTACAAGGACATCCCGCCGCTCGAAATGCTCCCGGCCGTTCTTCTGCCGGAGCCGCAGAAGTGCTTCCTCAACAGGGAGCACGAAAAGAAAGGTACGGTCGGGAACGATGGTCCAGCCGTCATGCAGTGCCCGGAGCCAGGAGAGCGGATCCGGAACGATGCCGTCAAGGGTCACCTGCTGGTACGCATACCGGCTGTCCGAGTACCGGTCCGAGATCACGAGCTTTCCGGCATCCAGCGCGGGGCGGATGACTGCGGTGAGGTGGGCGGCATGGTCTGCAGCAAAGAGGAGGGCCTCGGTCACCGGATCGGTCTCCTCGGCGATTGCCCGGCGCACGGCCTCTCCGACCCAGGTAGCCCCCGGCTCCCGCGTAAAGACCGGATCAAGGTCCGCAAGCGGCTCTGCCAGCGCGGCAAGCAGCGTGCTCTTGCCGGTCCCGTCGATACCTTCCAGGGTTACCAGCATATCCGGCCCTCCCGTACCCAAGCAAGCGGGACTGCACCCTTATGGACCGCCGTCGCGATGATCGCACCGTCAAATCCTGCAGCCGCGAGCAGGAGGAGATCGCCCGGGGTGGATACCCCCCCGCCATAGATGAGCGTGCCGGGATATGCAGACCGCAGTGAACGGAGAACGTCTTCCGCTTCGATACCCTTGCGGGTTCCCACCGCGGAAAGGCTCAGGACAATGCAGCCGTCAAATCCCAGCCGGTCTGCTTCCACCAGCATATCGACCGGCCGCCTCCCGGAAGGGATCACCTTTCCGTTCTTGATATCCAGCGACAGGAAACCGGCGTGGTACCGGCTGAGATCGTCGCCGGCAGTCTCGGTGCCGATAACATTCACGATGTTCTTTCCGCACAGGTATTCACCGGGTGTGCGGATCCCCCGGTCCACGTAGCACCGTTCCACGAGCTCTGCGCACAGGCGGATCGCGGCGTCATGGGAGCCGGTCCGCTCGATCCGGTCAAGGTCGGCGATGTAGAGATACTTCGGCCGGATTGCCCGAACAAACGCCACCGGCTCCGTGCTTGCTGATGCCCCCCAGTCCAGCGGCAGGTATGCCTCGCGGTTGCCGGACATGCCATGGACGACCTGCCCTTTCCTTAAGTCTGCCGCAAGAATGAGATCGAGAGCCACCGTATTCACTTATTAAGAAAAAGGATCATTAAAGTGTATGCAATTGTTGGTCAGCCCCAGCTCTATCGCCGAGGCAAAATGCTCTGTCGCCGCCGATATCATCGACGTGAAGCGACCGGCGGAAGGCTCGCTCGGTGCGAACTTCCCCTGGGTTATCCGCGAGATTCGGTCGTTTTCAAAAAAACCGGTGAGTGCGGCGATCGGCGACTTTCCCCCGAGGCCGGGCGGGGCATCCCTTGCGGCATACGGGGCTGCCTGTGCCGGGGCTGACTTCATCAAGATCGGGCTTGCGTTCGATGGCAACGATGCTGCGCGGGACGTGATCGCTGCCGTAGTCCGGGCGGTCAAGGACGAGTTTCCTGAAAAAAGCGTGGTCATCGCCGCGTATTCGGATTACCGCCGGATGGGGACGATCGCTCCTGTTGCCATGGCACCGCTCGCCGCAGAGCTCGGCGCCGATTACGCCATGGTCGATACCGGGATAAAAGACGGAAAAAGCACGTTCGAGTTCATGAATGACGATGAACTCTCGGTGTTCACCGCGACCAACCGGGACCTCGGCCTCAAGACCGCAATTGCCGGGTCCCTGAAGTTTGAAGATCTCGACCGGCTCAAGAAGATCGATCCCGCCATCATTGGCGTCCGGGGCATGGTCTGTGGCGGCGACCGGAATGCAACGATACGGGAAGACCTGATCCGGACTGCACTTGCAAGGATTCGGTGATTCGTATGTTTGTCAAGAAACTGGATGTGCCCCTCTCGCTCACGTTCGACGACGTGCTGCTCGAACCGGCAGCATCGGCAATCGAACCGGCAGAGGCGGACGTCAGGACGAAGTTCTCGAAGAAGATCCTCCTCAACATCCCGCTCGTCTCCTCGGCGATGGATACGGTCACCGAGTCGGCGATGGCAATCGCGCTTGCCCGCGAGGGGGGCATCGGGGTCATCCACCGGAACATGACTCCCGAGCGCGAACTGCAGGAAGTGAACGCGGTCAAGCGTGCAGAGGAGCTGATCGAGCGCGATGTCCTGTATGTCGAGGAGACGGCGACCGTCGCGGAAGCAGACCGGCTGCTGAACCAGTACCATATCGGCGGGTTGCCGGTGATTGGCAAGGGAAAGATCATCGGGATCGTCAGCCGGCGCGACATCCGGGCGATCGGCTCGAAACGCGGGGACGAGAAGATCACCGCGATCATGACGAGAAAACCGATCACCACCGAGGAAGACATCACGCCCGAGAAAGCCCTTGGCATCATGTACGCGAACAAGGTCGAGCGGCTGCCGGTCGTCGACAAGCGGGGAAGGCTTGTCGGGATCATCACCATGCAGGACATCCTCGAGAAACGCCAGTACCCGAACGCGAGCCGTGACAAGACCGGGAACCTCCGGGTCGCTGCCGCGGTCGGCCCGTTCGACTACGAACGCGCCATGCTCCTTGACGAACGGGGCGTGGATGCACTCGTGGTCGACAGCGCCCACGGCCACAACCTGAATGTCGTCAAGGCGGTCGGCGAGATCAAGGCGAGCGCGAAGGCGGAGATCATTGCCGGCAATGTCGCAACGAGCGTTGCCGCGGATGCGCTGCTCAAGGCGGGCGTCGACGGCATCAAGGTCGGGATCGGGCCGGGCTCCATCTGCACGACCCGGATTGTCGCCGGGGTCGGTGTCCCGCAGATCACCGCGGTCGCCCAGGTTGCGGACCGGGCCGCGGAGGCTGCCGTTCCGGTCATCGCCGACGGGGGGGTCCGGTTCTCCGGCGATGTCGCAAAGGCGCTCGCGGCCGGCGCGGACGCGGTGATGATGGGGAGCATGTTCGCCGGCACCGACGAGGCACCGGGAAAGGTCATCTCGATCAAGGGCCGCCGGTACAAGCAGTACCGGGGCATGGGGTCGCTGGGGGTCATGAGCAGCGGCGAGTCGAGCGACCGATACTTCCAGAAGAAGGGCATCGGCAGCACCAAGTTCGTTCCCGAAGGCGTCGAGGGGGTCACCCCCTATGTCGGGAGGGTCGGCGAAGTTATCTACCAGCTTGTCGGCGGACTCAAGTCTTCGATGGGATACACGGGTTCAAAGACCATCCCCGAGATGCACAAGAAGGCACGGTTCGTCCGGATCACGAACGCCGGCATGGCGGAGAGCCACCCGCACAACATCCTGATCACCGATGAAGCGCCGAACTACCGGCTCTTCGAGTAATACTTTTTAAATTTTGGCGATTCATCACGGAGAGCCACCAAATTTGATATCATCCCCTCTCTTGCGCCACCAGTCCCCCCAGGGGGGAGGGGGCGCAGTATGATAGGACGAGATCGGTAAACAGGAAATACGCCACTATCGCAAGCATGGGGATTTGGGGGATGCAATACCCCCCATCATCTCGTATCTTTTAACTCATATCGTGTATTCCCCACAATCGACTGTTGTTTACCCGCAAAATTCTTTGACAGCAGGAACGTCAAAGAGCCTCCCGTACTTTTCCCTTCACGTCCCTGATGAGACGCGAAGTCTCCAGGAACGTCGGTCGGGAGTATTGTTTAAGGGATGACTCCCATGGATAAACAAGGATAATTATTTTATCGAGTGGCTCGAATTGGGGGAAAAAATTTTTAAAAAAAGGTTCACGCTTTCCCTGCGGGCAGGGGAGTACCGTTGTAGATGCCGGATCCGAGGAACCACGTTCCGTCGACGTCCCGGACATACCCGAGTTTCTCTTCAACAGCCCGGTTATGGACAGGATTGATGTAGGCAAAGGTCACGAACCCGCTCCTGTTGAGGGCTGTGTCCCGCAGGTTCGTGATGAAAAGCGTCCCCATCGCATCGGTCTCGTTCAGCCGGTTCACCCCGATCTTCTCCGGGTTGAATGGGTGGGCAAGCGTCAGGCCGTCATAATCGTAGGCATAGATGTAGAGTTCCCCGCGGACGAACGAGCCTTTCGGGTTGGAAAATTCCGCGAGTGCTGCTTCCCTGCCGCGGTCGTGTGCGAATGCAACCGCCTCATCGACAAATGCAACCATCGATTCCTTCGTTGCGGCAGCCGGCGCGGTTGCCGCGGGGGCTGCAGCAGGAGCCGCTGTCAGCGAAGCCGTCGTCTGCGGCACCGTGGCACCGGGCTGTGCGCAGCCGGCGATGCATGAACCGAGGACCAGCAGGAGAACAAGGACGGTTATCGCCCGGAATTGTCCCGTCATGAGGATCATTTTTCGGCGGGATCATTCTTAAAACCGTCGGGAATGTCATGGAGTCCTGCACGAGCCGGCATGTTCGGGACGTTCCCTCTCATCCTCTCACAGTTTCCGCCGGGTTTACGAGGGATGACAGCCAAAAGATATCCAGTTTACAATTCCGGACCGCTCTCACGTGAACATGTTATCCTGATACCCATGTCCTCCTTCCTCCCCGGCGATGTCATCCTCGTCCCGTTCCCGTTTACTGGCGAAACGGGTGCCAAACTCCGGCCGGCGCTTGTCATCGCACTCGCTGAGTCCGGCGACCCTGTCTGCTGCCCCGTCCGAAGCAGCGAGCGGGCGGGGGCATGCTGCATCCCGATCAGCATTGATGATTTCGTCGCCGGGGGGCTCGATCTCTTCTCCGTAAGTTTCGTCCAGGCCGATACCGTGCGGACGGTCCGTGCCGGATCCATCGTCGCCAAGAAGGGGCGGGTCAATAAGGACTACCTTGCCGGAATCGAACGGGTCGTGCAGCGGTAATCTCCTGCTTTTTGACACCCTGTGTTGAGATGCCGGATGTTTTGCCGGCATACAATGCCTCATATACAGGATCGTGCATACTTCACGTATCGTAACGGAGGAGAGAATGGCTGGAAAACTCTACAGTCTGCCCAAGCTGCCGTATGACTACGCGGCACTCGAACCGTACATCTCGGAACAACAGCTGACGCTGCACCATACAAAACACCACCTTGCATACGTCAACGGCGCGAATGCGCTCATCGAGAAGTTCGGCAAGGCGCGCAAAGACGGCGTTGACATGGACATGAAAGCGGCGTCCAAGGAGCTCTCGTTCCATGTCGGGGGGTTTAACCTTCACAACAAGTTCTGGGAGAACATGGCGCCCGCGGGCAAGGGCGGCGGCGATGTACCCAAGGGCGAGCTCGCGAAGGTCATCGATACGGAGTACGGGTCGTTCGACCGGTTCAGGAAGGAGTTCACGCAGGCTGCATCCAGTACGGAAGGTTCCGGCTGGGCGGCGCTCTCGTACTGCAGAACCGCCGAGCGCCCGGTGATCCTCCAGATCGAGAAGCACAACGTGAACGTTGTACCGGGGTGGAAGATGTTACTGGTACTCGATGTCTGGGAGCACGCATACTACCTTGACTACAAGAACGACCGGGGCAAGTTCATCGAAGGGTTCTGGAACATCGTCAACTGGAACGTGGTCGCCGACAGGCTCTCGGCATGGCTGAAGAAGTAAAGGATCCTTCCTATCATCTTTTTTCCCTTGTTCCACGGCCAGGATTTCCTGCTGTGCGACATCGTCCCCATGCCCGAAAGGCCGGAGAATTTCCTGCGATCCCGCTCAACGAAGACCCGACCTGCCGGAAGGGATCTCTCAATCGTCAGGCATCACCGCCCGTATCCGAATCGAAAATTCAGGGGAACAAAAACAAAGGAACAAAAGGGAGCGGATCGGATCCTTACTCATGATCCGGAACGAAATCATCGCCGGCATAATCCTCATCATTTTGGGGGTGTACATTATCGCGATCTACCCGGTCAGCAGCATCTTTATCCACATCATCGGGCTCCTCTTCCTTATCCCGGGGATAATCGGCGTACTGTACGGGATTTTTGTAAAAGAACCCCTCTGACAGAACAATCCCGGCTCCTTTTCTCCAAGACGGGAGTATGGCGGCCAAACCCCGGTTATCCTGATATTTGATATACCGGAAGGACCTGACGTTCCCTTCAGGTCATGGGTAAAAAAAGAACAGGGACGTCGGAAGGAATGCCAGAAAACGACAAGCAGGGATACACCAAGCCGGTATGGAAGTTTCCGGAGTTAAAAATTCTTGACCGGACTATTCCCGAGGAAGTACTCCCAAAAGCCCGGTCGTACGATGAACGGGAATGGGAAAATGCCGAGAAAATGCGATAAGGAGGATGAACGTCCTGCGTCCTGCCCACGCGTTTTTTCGATCTCCGGAAGGTTTGAGCTTTTTCGGATGTGCCGGAATGGTCAGGCCCACCCTGTTCCGGTCACCAAATGCGGCGCAGGTCCCCATACGGTGCTGCGCGATTCCCCTCGTACCCGCGCCATATTTTTCAGCATGATTGACCGTTGAATAACCTTTAAATTTTTTCTTCACTAACTTAGGGTAAGCAATCATGCCGGACCCTGTTGAGGTTGCACGCCTGCTGGACATCCTCGGGAACCGGAACCGCAGGCGGATCATCGAGCTCCTGCGGCAGAAACCCTGTTTTGTGACGGAGATCTCCGATACTCTCATGCTCTCCCCGAAAGCGGTGATCGAGCACCTGCAGATGATGGAGCGGGAGGCGATCCTCACCTGCCAGACCGATGACCGGCGCAGGAAGTACTACTACCTCGCCAACGACATCCTTGTCGAGGTCAGCCTGAAACACCCGGGGAGCGGGGAAGACCGGGGCATGGCGGCGGACACTGCCGGCCCCGCACCGGAATCGCGCCGTTCCCCTGCCGCCGGAGCTGAACAGGCACGGCGGCGACAGATCGATGAGAACAACCGGCTGAAAAACGCGGTCGGGATGCTCGCACGGATGATCCAGGCGCACGACCGGCTTGCCGATAACCTCGAGGAACTCAACCATGATATCGAGACCAAGATATCCGACATTGCACGCATCCATAACGATATATTCCGGGATGAGAGAGAGCTGAGTGTCTTAATTGCGCTCAGCCATGAGAGCCTGACCGTGGAGGAACTGGGGCATGTCACCGGCTGCCCCCCGGACCTGCTCCTCTCCCTCCTCCGGAGGCTGGAACGGCGCGGAATCGTGGGTGAAGCAGGGGGGCGGGTCCAGCTGCAGGGTGTCTATGCCGAACAAGGATAACAACCCGTACGACGATATCTTTACGAACATCTCGAAGATTGTCGAAGAGATCATCCGGAATATGCCCGATCACCAGCACGCCCGGATCATCGGGTACACGATCGTCTCCCGCGGATCGAACGAACCGCCGGCGATCTACCGGGTCGGGGACATGGAGGACGAGGAGGACGACAAGGTCGCGTTCGAGGTCGTGGAGTCCGACGACATGATCTTCATCACCGCAGAGCTCCCGCCGGACCCGAAACATGCTCCGTATGCCGATATCCGGCCGGATGCCGTCCGGATCTGTGTCGACGACGACGAATCGATCATCCCCCTCGACCACCGCATCGATGTCATCCACAGTTATTACCGGGTCCACCGGGGCGTGATGGACATCTCTTTGCGCAAGCTGAAACAGTACCCCACCCTCACCAATTGACGTTTTTTCATCGGGATGTCGTGCGGTTATCCAAGGCGCCACACAGCCGAGGCTTCGCTGTCAAAGACAATCTCGACGTACGTCTTCTCCGGCGCGAGCGACTCCGGCACCTCGTAGGTGATGTACCCGTCAATCGCATTGCTCTGCCCGGGCGAGATGAAGTCGGACATTGTCCCGTGCGAATACCCGTAGTCCTCGACATATTCCGCATTAAAGTAATCGTGCTGCTGCTGGACTTCGCGAATCTCGACGGGATTCCCTCCTTTGCCGGGCAGGTAGTGATTGGTATCCGGCGAATAGACCTTTCCATCGTAGTGTACGGAGACGCTCCGTGACTTAGGATACGGATACGCTGCCGTGCCGTCATTGACGACAACAACATAAACAAAGAGGTACTTGTTGCCGGCACGGGGTCTCTGGGTATAGTAACGGTTGTCGTTGTCGTTATGCCACTGGTAGGTGCCATTGATCCAGTACCGGTACACTGCGGCCCTGCTGGCGTATTTTTCCCCGGTATTGTACGAAAACATGGTCCGAAGAGGGAGTGCGATTGCGGCATACGGATCGGCAGTCGGGGTCGGTTGTGGAGGAACGGCGGTCAGTTCCGGTGTCGGGAGGACGGTCGCCGGTGCCGGTGGCGCACCGGAATCTTCCGGCGGGGCTGAGGGTCCCGCGCCGAGCTTCGGCAGGACGACAAAGACTGCCGCTCCGATAAGGAGGGCGAGGAGAATTACCAATGCCAGAACAATCACCACCGGCCTTTTCTTCCGGCACGGTGCCGGTACAGCAGAGGGTGAGGGAAGATGTACCGGTTGTTCCGGTGCGGATCGTTCTCCGGCAAAATCCGATGGAGTATGGGATGCACGTTCTCCGGACGGTTCCTTTGTCCGGAGGTCTCCCTGCTCACCTTCAGGAGACGGGGACGGTTCCAGCGGGGGTACCGGGATGACCGGTACTTCGATGGGCTCCCCGCA
>Ga0302251_1000038_pt1 | contig 166803 bp, 169 predicted proteins | sample AAG_RA_Gln_MG_FD_193534 | JGI IMG/M metagenome (GOLD analysis project Ga0302251, IMG submission 193534) | Enriched activated sludge microbial communities from anaerobic digester in WTTP, New Holstein, Wisconsin, United States - AAG_RA_Gln | ecosystem: Engineered > Bioreactor > Anaerobic >... | reverse complement strand
CGAGTCAACAAGGAACTCAAACGTCGAAGCAGAAAGATCGGGGCCTTTCCGAATGATGCTTCGTTACTCAGACTTGCCGGTTCGATCCTCATCGATATTAACGAGGAATGGATCACCGGTAACCGGTTTTTATCTGTGAAGAATGAGATCATCTCTTTGGATACTGCGGCTGCTGATTTTACAGCAATTTAGGTACACTGCCAGTAACAATATTGTCTCATCGAATTCTGTCACTGATTAATTGCATATTTCCTTGTAATTTCCTGAAAATGATCACATTAGCCAAACATTTAAGAAATCATTGAAGTCCCCGCGATATCCATTAAATCCCTGTGTAGGAATATCTATGATTTGAAATGAACAAATTATATCCGTTTTTATAGCGAGAGGGTTTGGATAACCGATTTCGCATTATTGTTTTATGAACCCGATTAAAATATATTTCTCTCCTAAATTGTGTTTAAGCTACAAAAAGTGAATGATATCATATAAGAGGCTCTCATTTTCATTTGACTACAGAAAAATATTCTTGAATAATAAACCTACAAAATGAGGATCTACCTGGCTTCATACCAGATATATTCCCAAAGGCTATGAATGACAATATTCTCCGATAAGGTGCATATCGCACTGGTCTGTGCATTTCAAGCCCGTTTTTTTGTTAAAATGATCCCAGCGGAATTGTCGGTAAATTTCCCCGTTCCAGATATCAGATAATGATTCTGTCAGGGCATTTCCCAGGATAATATCGTTGTTGAAATCTTCCATGCACATAGCCGCCGTCCCATCGGATTTGATAGTCATCGACATCCACGGATGTTTGCAGATCTCAGACCAGTGGATCGATGCTGTACCATGGTAATCCCTGCGGTACCATTGCTGATCTTCACTTTTGAGATAGATATAAACGTCTTTTCCGGTGAAAGCTGCCTGGAGTTTCCGGAAGTCCTCCATCTGATCTTTTCTGTTAAGATTCAGCATCGTGATAATGATTGTTGTTTTATATCCCTGTTCTTTCTTGAGGGACAAGAGCTCAAGGATCTTTTTATATGAGTATGAGAAGTCCGATGCAGTTCCCCGTATTTTCTTATGTGTTGTGTCAGATACACTCTCAAGAGAGTATTTGATATAATCCAGATTATTCTCAAACATTTTTTGAGTTGCAGCCATATCGATATTTGCCGGATTGCAGCTGAAATATGAGAGAAAACCTCTGTTATGCAGCAATTGTACATAATCAGCCATATTCTTGTCCAAAAGGGGATCGCCATACCCATGGAGCTGGATCACTTTTGGAATGATATAGAGAAAGAAATGATTTTCACTCATCTCTGAATGGGAGATTCCATATTCGGCTTCACAGAATCTCTCCCATGCAACCCATTCATTCTTGGAGAAGGGCTTCAGTTGATCGATTATTTTTTGAAAAGTCTCTTTTTTAAGAGTTTTTACAGGTCTTGTCATCATCGTTGTGCGAGGACACATCTCACAGCGCATATTGCAGGCGTTGGTTGTCTCAATATTGTATACTATGGGATCCGGGCTACGATATTGTTCAAGTGTTGCAAAAAGGTCCTCTTTAGTAAATGTCTCCCCAGCATCAATTTTCTTCTGGATTTGCCGTACATTCATATAAAAATGGATATCGAACATATGATGGTTACCTCGATTCAAATGTTTCTATTACACCGGCAAGGATTTCCGCTTTCTTCTTTGCAAGGGCAATATCCCGGTAGTTGGTTTTAAACTGCATCAGGAGGGGCTGAATCCGCTCGGCAACGGGACATAACCCTGGATGATAATTAATATCCTTATATGCCCATGGGCAACGGGATACAAATTTTCGTTCTGTGATTACCGGTTCCATGTAAGGTACCGCCCATGCAGCGTAAATTCCATCCCCTCCGGCCGAAATATACGTTTTTCGGAATTCTTCCCAGGTAACTCCTATCTCTTCATGTCCCTTGTATACTACTCCTAAAGTATAATACGAATTTGTATATTTTTTCGGGGTCTTTTGCGGGATAAGATAATCACACTTTTTCATGGTGTCCATAAAAATGCGTGCTGAATCTATTCTCATCTGTACCAGATCGTCAATCCGTTCAAGTTGCGCCATGGCAATTGCGGCATTAAATTCAGATAACCGATAATTCCAACCTAGTGAATCATGGCGCTTATAGTGGGGGTTCTGGAAAAGGTCCTGATTGAGCCGGACTCTTCCCTCACTTGCCTTAAGGTTCTTAAACCCGTGCCCTCCAAGTTTCCGGGCTGATTCTGCATACATTTCATTATTAGTGACAAGAATCCCGCCCTCTCCGCAGGATATGTGCTTGGTATTTTCAAAACTGTAACTTGCCATATCCCCAATGGTTCCGGTCATACGCCCTTTATAAGTACTCAGGAAACACTGAGCGTTATCTTCGATCACTGCCAGATCATATTTTTTTGCAATTTTCAGAATTGAATCGTAGTCCGGAGGAAGACCGTACAGTGCTACTGGGATGATTGCTTTGGTTTTATCGGTAATTTTTCGTTCGATATCCTGTGGGTTGATTGTGAATGTCTCTTCATCGATATCTGCATATTTGGGGACTGCATTTGCGTGGATCGTCGCAGTGCTATCCATGATTACTGTGACGGCCGGAGATATTACTTCATCTCCGGGCCCTACACCAACGGCCTCAAGTGCTGCATGAAGGGTAGAGGTCCCCGAATTCATGGAAACTGCATAATTTACTCCGATTTTTTTTGCAAATGCATTTTCAAGCGTCTGATTCCAGTTCCCTGTCGTAGCGGACCAGTTTTCTGAATTCAACACCATTTTGATATATTTCAATTCATTTCCAAGATATTTTGAGGGATTTTCGTTTTGCACCATAATCTTTCACTCCACTTTACAAAATACCATAATTGTCTTTCATTATGTCGTTTTGAAACACTATCCCGAATTTTTTCATAATGATATAATACTGGAAAACGGGGGTCCTTTGTTGCTTGTGCAGGCAACAATAATTAGTTTTTATAACATATTGAGTTTAGCGGTGGAAGCTGAACCGATATGATCGATATGCCTGATTTCTCTCGAGCATTTGGCTATGAGAATGATTTTATTTTATCCTGTGATGTCACTCGGATTGGAAAAATTTTAGCTCATTATGAACTCTATAAACGAACCGTCGATCTTCCAGGATCGTTTGTTGAATGCGGTGTTTTTAAGGGATCCTCCTATACTGTTTTTGCTATGTTTCGTGACCTTCTGGAACACTCATCATCAAGACATTTTATCGGCTTCGATACATTTGCACGATTTCCGGAAACTGATTATGTCCACGATAAATCGTTCCGGCAGGCATTTGTTGATGCAGCCGGAGATCAGAGCATTTCAAAGGAGCAGATGCTGGCAGTGTTACAACAAAAGAGGATAGATCATAACATTGAATTAATCGAGGGAAACATTATCAAGACCGTGCCTGCATATATAGAAAAACATCCCGAACTCAAAATTTCGCTCCTGAATTTGGATACTGATATCTATGAACCTGCTGTGACTATTTTAAAAAATCTTTATCCCCGGATTGTTGAGGGAGGTATTCTTATTCTCGATGATTATGGGGTTGCACCCGGGGAAACCAAAGCAGTGGATGATTATTTTAGAGAAAAAAAGACCCCGATTCGGAGATTTCCCTTTCGCGCCGGCCCCTGTTTCATTGTTAAAGAAGGTGCATAAAAACGAGATTATTTTAGATTCTTCCTATTCCTGTCATCAGCGAGTGATATCAGCGACTGCATAAATAGTATCGCAGAGGAATTGATCCTTGAGACAATTTTCATATTCTTTAAGAAGTGATGAAGTAAAATGTTCATTATACCGGCCCTGACCTCCAGGTTTTCCATGCTGCATCCAGTACATATGGTTTGACAAATCATAGCGCTGGAAGGGGTATATTTCCGTACGATACCCTGCTTTTGTCAGCACTTCTCGTAAACTTTTTTGCGAAAAATAATATTTATGGGCGACTTCCCAATAAAAATCAAGATGATTTTTAATTTTATAAACAGACAGAAGGATATCTTCTACATTCGGAACTTCAATAATAAGTTTTCCGGCAGGTGAAAGTTTCTTGCTTATCGTTTGAAGAAACATGATGGGATCTTCGATATGTTCCAGTACATGGAACAAAAAAATAACGTCACAGGATTCATCATCAATATCATCCAACGATACCCTGACATCGAGGCCTTTCTGTCGTGCAAAGGTAATATAATCAGTAGTTAACTCCACACCAGTAACCGTTTTTACATCGTCCTTTATTGAAAACAGGAAATATCCGCATGCACAACCCACCTCCAGAACTCTTGTTTCAGGAGTAAAAAGATGCTTAAATCGCTTTGCACGGATCTGTGCTTCAGGCAGGCTTGTGGTCCAAAGGGATTTTGCATCCTGCTGCTCGTAGGTAGTGCGATAGATTCTCTCGTAAAACTCTTTTTCATGTTCCGGTGTCATCCGTGGATAGAGATAGACAAAGCCGCATCGGTTGCATTTATAGGGCCGCGGAGACATGTCATAGCGAATATGATCATGGATCATTGTGCAGTCCGTGCTTCCACAGAGGTAACATGAATTATTTTGACTATCGGACATCAAATTGACCTCGGTTTTCAGAATTGATTCATTTTACTTATATGATTATTGCATCATTTTTGTGGTCACATCCGTGCTCATCAAAAATTTTCTTTAGAAAAGCCTCAGCCGTGATTTGAACACGGGACCTGCTGATTACAAGTCAGCCGCTCTGCCAACTAAGCCACTGAGGCGCCATACTAGTTTGACATTCGATAGTAAAAAAGATGGTGCCGAAGGGTAGTCAACGCCATCAGGCTTGTTCCTGATCCTGGGGCACTGTTTTCAGCATCCTCTGGAAGAGCGCATGGTAAAACCAATCCCTTATACCCACCGGCAATAACCTATCTGTACAAATGGCCCAGCTGACCGTGGATATTGGCGGAAGCCCCGGTATCAACTGCCGCGGGTACTGTGAATACTGCTATTTCAAGAAAGTCAAGGGCACAACCCCAATCGGATGTCGCTACTGTCTGCCGTTCAAGAAGGGCTGCGATTATTGCACGCGGGGGGTGAAAGAAGAATACGCAGGATTCAAGGACCTGCGGACCATTGCAGATGAAACTCTGGCGAACCTCCAGGAAAAACAGGGAGAAATCGAGCGTATAACCATCAGTGGTGGCGGCGATCCGAGCTGTTACCCGCAATTCAAGGATCTCATCGAACTGCTCGGCAGCACCGAAGCCCCGCTCCATATCGGGTACACGAGCGGGAAAGGCTGGGACGATCCATCGATTGCTGATTTGCTGATCGATAACGGTCTCACCGAGATCTCCTTCACCGTCTTCTCGGTTAATCCGGAACTTCGGAAGAAATACATGCATGATCCAACTCCGGAAGTCTCTCTTGCGATTCTTGAACGGCTCTGCAAGGCTGTCGATGTCTATGCAGCAACGGTTGTCCTTCCGGGTGTGAATGACGGCATAGCTCTCGAAGACACCTGCCGCTGGCTTCAGGACAAGGGGGCAAAGGGACTCATCCTGATGCGGTTTGCCAATGAAACCGGCCAGGGTCTCATTCTTGGTAACGGTCCTGTGCTGAAGAGCCAGGACGTCCAGAGCGTGGAATCGTTCCGGGACATGATAACAGACCTCCGGAAAAAGTTCACGATGAAAATATCCGGCACACCACTCTGGGACCCGGAGATCGGCTCGCCATTTGCGATCCGCTACGAGCCGGACCTGCTGACAAAACTCCCGCGGGTCACGAAACGGGCGAGCGTTGTCAGCGGAAGCATTGCAACTCCGTTCATTGATACAATCCTTTCCGCATGCGGCTCAACTGTTCCGGTTGTTCCGGTGGCAAAAGAGATTGCCTGCCTCATCACTGCGGACGATCTGAAGCAGATTGATCTCCGAACACTTGAACCGGTTGTCATCATCCCCGGGCGGGCATTTGTTCATGATGCGGAAGCAGAAGAGATCCTCTCGCGGGACGGGATCGCACGTACTGTGCTCCGCGGCCCCGAAATGCTGACTGCCGATGCAGAGACCAGTATGGGCATGACCCGTGCGCAGGTGCTGGAGATGGAGATGAGCGGGTTTACGGAGTTGATCTGGTTGATCAACCAATATGGCATCTGAACAAGAGGTTCTTATCGGGAGCAATCTTCCCAGAAAAACAATCCGGATCTGTCGATCCTTGGTATTTTCAAGTAAAGAATACAGAAAAATGCTGCGAGAGGGTTACGATCCCCCGATCTCCAGATCTCTCAAAGCCTGAACAGTGTGAAGAGTTCAATAAACCCTATGAGTCTGGCGCCCTAACCAGCTAGGCCACCGCAGCACAAAAGTGCATAATAAAAACGCCGTAAAAATAGTTAAAGGTTCTCATAACGTGACGGATTTTTTTCACGTTTTTTTCTGCTGAATGTACGTATTGACCGCTGCAGTTATTGCTGCAACTTTTTTGCCATGGTCAAAGGATCCCGCCAGTGTCTGCATGCGGGTCTCTTCGTCGCGCTTGTACCGCTCAAGCGTTTTTAAGATATGCTCTTCCTGAAGGAAGTGCGTGTGGGTGTTCCCTTCAATGAACTGCTGGTTGTTCATGATCGCGTAATGGAGCGGGAGGGTTGTTTTGATACCAAGCACGATATACTCGGAGATTGCCCGGCGCATCCTCATGATCGCTTCAAGCCGGGTACTGTCCCATGCACAGAGTTTTGCGATCATGGAGTCATAGTTTGGCGGGATCGTGTATCCCATGTGGATGCCGCTGTCGACACGGATGCCCGGACCTCCCGGAGACCGGTAACGAACAATCTTTCCCGGATCTGCAGCGAAATTATTGAGCGGATCCTCGGCGTTGATACGGCACTCGATCGCGTGTCCGCGTATGGAAAGGTCTTTCTGTTCGAAGGGGAGCGACTCGCCTGCGGCAATGGCGATCTGCTGCTTCACAAGATCAACGCCCGTGATGAACTCCGTTATGGTGTGCTCGACCTGGAGCCGGGTGTTCATCTCCATGAAATAGTAGTTGCCCTGACTGTAGAGGAACTCAACTGAACCGGCATTGGTATAATCGGAAACCTCGGCTACCTTGAGCGCTGATGCAGACATCCGCTCCCTGAGTTCTTCCGTCATGATGGGGGAGGGGGCCTCTTCGATCAGTTTCTGGTGCCGGCGCTGGATTGAGCATTCACGGTCATAGAGGTGGACAGCGTTTTTATGCTCATCTACGAGCACCTGAAACTCGATATGGCGGGGTTTGACAAGGTATTTCTCAATAAAGACCGTTGCATCTCCAAAAGCCGACTTCGCAATCCGCTGGCTGCCGGAGATCGCTTCTTCCAGTGACTTCTCGTCATGGACGATCTGCATGCCGATACCGCCCCCTCCGGCACTGGCCTTGACAATAACGGGATACCCAATCTCAGCAGCGATCTTCTTTGCCTCTTCTATATCAGTGATCCCACCATCCGTTCCGGGAAGGACGGGAACACCGGCATCTTTCATCATCTGTTTGCTGCCGATTTTTGAGCCCATTGCTTTGATGCTCTTCCACTGTGGGCCGACAAACGTGACACCTTCGTCAAGACAGAGCTTGGCAAACCGGTAGTTCTCAGCAAGAAAACCGTATCCCGGGTGGACTGCCTCGGCCCCGCACTTCTTCGCGATGTCGATGATCCGCTCCATATTGAGGTAACTCTTGGAGGGGTGGGCTTCGCCGACATAGAACGCTTCGTCGGCATATTTTACATGGAGCGCATTCTTGTCGGCATCCGAGTAGATCGCCACCGTGTCAATGTCCAGCTCGCGGCATGCACGCATCACGCGGATGGCGATCTCGCCACGGTTGGCGATCAGAAGTTTTTCGAAAAATTTCATTGGACCACCAGCAGGACATCGCCGTTCTGGACGACATCGCCGGCATCGACAAAGATCTCGGTGACCTTGCCGTCAACCGGGCTGTGGATCGGGTTCTCCATCTTCATTGCTTCGAGGATTATCAGGGTATCGCCTTTCTTTACCGCCGAGCCCCTGCTGACGGGGACCTTGAGGACCATGCCCTGCATGTTGCTCTTTATCCCTCCGGCAATATCCCCGCGGGGGATCTTTTGGGGGACGGCACTGGCAACCTCAACCTTGTTCCCACCCACAGAGACGATCCTGACCGTAAAGACTTCTCCGTCGACCTCGACCTCCATCTGGCTCGGGATGTCGTCGGAGGGGGATGACGTTGCGGATTGCTTCTTGGGGATATCTTCGATGGCCCTCTCACCTTTGAGGAACGAGGGTGCTATGGCGGGATACAGGATATAGGTCAGGACATCTTCTTCCTTTTTGATGAGTCCTGCCCTGGTGGCCTCCGCCTTCATGCTCTCGTAAGCCGGTTCAAGCAGGTCGGCCGGCCTGTGGGTGATGACCTTTTCATCCCCGATAATCAGCGTACGGATCTCATCGCTGATTGGTCCCGGAGGTTTGCCGTACAGGCCACGCACGTAATCCTTGACTTCCTTGGTGACATTCCGGTAGCGCTGGCCGTTGACCAGAACATTGAGAACGGCCTGCGTTCCGACAATCTGGCTTGTCGGGGTAACAAGGGGCGGGTAACCAAGGTCTTCCCGGACCCGGGGCACTTCAGCCAGCACATCATCCCAGCGGTCAAGGGCGTCCTGCTCTTTGAGCTGAGAGACGATATTCGAGATCATTCCTCCCGGCAACTGGTAGATGAGGACGTCGCTATCTACCCGCTCTGAGATTGGGTCAAGGAGCCCCTGGTATTTGTCCCGTATCCGGAGGACCTGGTTCCTGACTGCCCTGAGTTTTATCAGGTCGATACCAGTATCATGCGGGGTGCCGGTCAGCGATGCGACAACGCTTTCCGTGGGGGGCTGGGATGTCCCCATAGCGATTGGTGACATCGCGGTATCGAGGATGTCGACGCCAGCCGAAATTGCTGCCTGGTAACTCATGGGGGCAATGCCGCTGGTGCAGTGGCTGTGGAGGCAGACTTTGACATCCACGGCTTTCTTGATGCCCGTAATGAGCTCATGGGCCTGGTCCGGCATAATGAGACCGGCCATGTCCTTGATGCAGATGGAATCGCATTCAAGGGCATAGAGATCTTTTGCCATTTCAATGAATGACCGGGTGCTGTGGACCGGACTCGTCGTGTAGGATATGGTGCTCTGCAGGTGGGCGCCGTTGTCCTTGACACGTTTCATGGAGCGCGTCATGTTCCGGATATCGTTGAGTGCATCGAATATCCGGAAGACATCGACACCGTTCTTGTGGGCCGCATCAACGAACCTGTCGACAACATCGTCGGGATAATGACGGTAACCCACCAGGTTTTGTCCCCGGAGGAGCATTTGTATGGGGGTGTGTTTGAGTTCTGCTTTTAACGCCCTCAACCGTTCCCAGGGATCATCGTTAAGAAACCGGATGCAGGTATCAAAAGTGGCACCGCCCCAGGCTTCAACAGAGAAAAAGCCGCAGTTATCGATCTCCCGAGCAAGCGGGAGCATATCTTCTGTCCTGAGCCGTGTGGCAATGAGCGACTGATGTGCATCACGGAGAGTCGTATCAGTGATCAGGACTTTTTTTGGAGAGGCAGAGTGCATGGAAGAGTCCTCAGTCGGGCATCAGGATGATATTCAGCCTCTCAAAAATTCATCGGTATAGTATAAAAAATTCACTAACGGGAATTACTGTTATGATGAGTATGCATAGTGCAGCCATGCAATGGAGGATGTCACCACCGGTAGTAACGAACCTCGGGCAGAGAGAACCCCCACTCTGGTATCCCCGCACGGCCATGAGTTCGGCTGTATGTTCAGCCCGGGACAGCGCACCCGTGACAAGGATGAGTCCGGCCGGCACAAGGTTTTTCCAGGCAGGACCCGTTCCTTTCAGCGCCTGGGCAACGCGGATCGTTTCGAAGTCCCGGACCATGAGGTGCAGGGTCTGCATTGCCATGTCGGCCAGCATTCCCAGTTCGAACCCGATCCTCTTCCCGAGCAGCCAGACGCCGAGATGGAGGAACTCCCCGCTTTTCTGTTCAGCATAGATCCATGAACCGACAAGGAAGATGACCATCATCCGCAGGAAATATGATACACCGTCGCCCCCGGTCAGGGAGAGGATGGCACTGAAGAACGCCAGCATGCCCGCGACAGGAAGGACCATACGCACCCGCATGATTTCAGAAACCTTGCCGGAACATGCGATCCACCAGAGAAATACCAGGGCAGCTCCCTCCAGGCTGAAGAATGCGGAAAGCGTGAGGACCAGCGCCGCGGCGATGCGGAGTCTTATATCCTGCATGCTGCCTCCCGGATATCCTGTCTTGTGAGGTTTGCCGGTTCCCTCCCCTTCCTGATGAGTTCCCTGATGATCTCCGGGGCGTGCTCCCAGGTGCGGAGAGCATTGGGAAGGCTGCCCCTGGAGTGGAGCGAACCGTGGGCGATCTCCCAAAGCATGTCTACCCGCGGGAATTGTTCCTGTTCGTGCGTGAAGATGATCGTGATCCCCCGGGTACGGCCGGAGATTGTGGTGCAGGCTCGTTCCTTCTCCTTACAGTCAAGGGAGCTGAAGGGCTCATCCAGCACGAGAAGGTCATATTCCTGCGAAAGGACGCAAGCCAGGTGCAGGCGTTTCAGTTCACCCCGGCTCAGTCGCAGGGGAGAGATACCGGCTTTTTCAGTAAGTGCGGTCTGTTCGAGAATAACTGTGGGATCGAGCCCCCATGAGGAACATTCCTCGCTGACGGTTGAGCCGGTAACATGGTGTTCCGGGAACTGGAACGAGATCATCGGGTGGCTGATGCCTTCCCGTCTGACCGTTCCCGATGTGGGCAGAGATAGACCCGCGATTATCCGCGCGAGTGTTGTCTTGCCACTGCCGGTATCACCACTGATCAGGTGGATCCCCTCGGTGAATGTACCGGTTGCAGAGACGGACCATGAATCACGCGTAATCTGCACTGCATCGAGATCGATTCTCATATCCCGCACTCCAGAGAAAGGGGATAAAAGGGTGTGTCATGGAGTTGGGCGAAGACATCTGTCGGTAATCCATCGAAAGCAACCCGGCCATTTTCGAGGAAGATGACATGATCGCTGCGGATTGCGGATTCAACCTGCTGGGTACACCGGATAACGTACGGGATCCGGCGTTCCTGGACAATTCGTTCGATCTGTCGGGCCCTGTTGTTGTCGAGGTGCGAGTCGCATTCATCGAGCACAAGGAACCGGGGTGTGTGAACAAGTGCTGCAGCAAGTGCGACAAGGACCTTTTCACCTCCCGACAGATCGTATACCGGCCGGTCTGTCAAGGGGGAAATCCCCATAGAGTCCAGGAGGATCTCAACCGTTCTTTCCACATCCTTGTCAGGCAGGTGGCGGAAACGCAGTGATGATGCGACTTCATCAAAAACCGTACCAAAAAGGATGTTGCGGTCCGGGAACTCATTGACCCAGCCGGTTTCAATCTCACGAGGGTGCAATCCATCGATAAATACCGTGCCGGATTGCGGCAGGGTGATCCCGGCCAGGAGTTTTAAGAGCATTGTTTTTCCGCTGCCGTTGGGTCCGATCACCGATGTAGTGCCGGGAGGGATCCGGAGGGAGCTGATATCAAGGTTGGTATGGCGGATACCGGAAAGTTCAATCATGGCAACCGCTCAGCGATTATATAGACAGCACCCGCTTTCAGGATGCCGCCCGGGATAAAGGGGAGAACCCCTGCGATGAACGCGGGTATGAATTCCATCCCGGCAGAGATCATCAGCCATGTCATGCCAAAGAGAAGCGTTACTATTGTACCAATTACAAGGCCGGCAATGCGAACAGGGCGCGACGAGCTCTCGTACGCAAGCCCGACAATGAGTGCAGAGACGAGGAACCCGGCAAGATAGCCCCCGGTGGGCCCGAGAAGCACTCCCGGGCCGGACATCCCGTTGTGGAATACCGGAAGACCAAGTGTCCCCAGGACAATGTACGCTGCAACCGGAATGATGGCCCTCCGTTTCATAACTGCGCCGGCAAGCAGTACAAAGAGTGTCTGGAGCGTGAACGGGACCGGGATGCATGGAACCGATATCCAGCTTCCCAGCGCAATGAGCCCGATAAAAACCGCGGAATAGGCTAATACCCGAGAACGTTCGAGATCACCAAACATCGTCAACCTCTTAGGAAAAGGATGGTTGACGATAAAAAAGTACCCAGTTACCGGTGATAGCAGTCACCGGCAATGACCCGCTCGAGTTTGCCGTTTGCTTTCTTGATGATCAGGGCACCGAACTCGTCAATATCCACAGCTTCGCCTTCAAAACTGTTTTTAAGTGTACGGATCTGGACGCGGTTCTCGAGGGTACACGAGATGCTCTTCCATTCCTGGATGATTGTATCGTACTCCCCGCTTTCGATCAGGAGGAGGTGGCTTTCGAACTCTTTTAACAGGCGGGCGAGAAACGCGGCGCGATCAACTTTATGCCCAACTTCCGCGCAGATCGAAGTGATCTGGTCGCGCAGGTCTGGAGCAAAATTGGTTACGGGGACATTGACATCAATGCCAATAGAGAGGAGGCAGTGGTGCACAACATCGGAGTCTGCCGAGAGTTCCAGGAGCAGCCCGGCTACTTTCTTGTTGCCGATGAAGATGTCGTTGGGCCATTTGATGAGCGCCCCGAGGTTGAACTCTTTTCGTATTGCCCGGGCAACGGCAATGGATCCGGCCATCGTTATCATAAAAATATGATCGATGGGTATGCGGGGTTTTAGGACAATGGTGATCCAGATGCCGCCGCTTGGTGAGACCCATGCCCGGCCCATCCTCCCAACACCGCCGGTCTGTTCTTCCGCGATGATGACGAGACCGTTCATCTTGTCCACATCGCCTTCCGAGCACAGCTGTTTTCCTACCCAGATGGTGGAAGGTGTGTTCTCGAAGTACCGCATCTTCTTCCCGATGAACTGCGTCCGGAGTTTCTTGTGGATCTCGTAGGGGAGCAGTTTTGCGCTGGGCTGGGCGAGCCGGTATCCTTCCTTCTGGGATGAGGAAATATCGTATCCCATCATCCGGAGTTCGTTGATATGTTTCCAGACTGCTGAACGAGTGATTCCCAGCTCGTTGCTGATAGTCTCGCCTGAAATGGCCCCATCTGCCCGTTCAAGGATTTCCAGTACTTTAAATGCGGATTCCGGCAAATCATCACCTTCGTGAACTGATCTTCTCAGAGTCGAGCGGGCAGGGATCCTTTCCGCAGACCTGCTTGAGAATTGCGGACTGGTGTTCCATGAGCGTGGCAAGGTCGAAGATACCGGTGATATCAACGACACCGATGGCCCCGATTGCATTTCCCTCCCTGTCCCGGATGGGTGTCACCGTTACCGGGACTCCCTTGTAGGCACCGCTGGATGGTGTTGTCTTGATCGTCTGGTTCCGGGCAATAGCGTCGAGAAGAACCGGGCCATTGTACGTCCGGTCGATGACCCTGCCGTCTTCGACCCGGATGCCGTCGCGATCTGCGGATTTTGCCGTAACGGGAAGACGGTGGATAAGTTCATGGACAGCAAGGACAACGGGTTCCAAATCTTCCGATGCCGCATTGCAGGACAACACGTAGCGGTGCATAACGAATGCCTCACTACTCTGGTCAATCGTTCAGGTTGATGAAGGTTGTGGAATGAGGGGGTGTGGTATGAGAGATCGATAGTGAAAATTCCTGTCACTGTGCAACCGCTACAACGAACTTGTGATACCTTCGCAGCAGAATTTCTTTAAAAATTCACGTGACGGAAACTCGTGAACGCTGGTTACAACAATTCTCCCTTTTCCATACCGGTGTTCGATAATGACATCGGAGGATCCTGCTGATCCAATACAGGTTCCCTCATGTTCCGGAAATGATCCATCGCATTCGATGTTCTGCGGATCGTATTCTTCAACAAGAGTTGCCGCCAGTGAATTTCCGGAACACGAGATCGTCCGCGGGTGGAACTCATGGGAATATTTTAGCCGGAATGGGAGCCAGTCATAGGCATCTGCCTTGTTGTCCGCAGCACCGAAGACCAGCAGGTTTCCGCCATTTTCCACAAACCTGTGGATACGGGAAGATGATGCCCGCAGTGCCGGCAGGAGGTTTGAATATTTTGCATTGCCAAAGCCGGTCGGGACGATCAGGCAGTTGAACGAGCCCCGGAAAAAAGGGGCAGCGAGCATATGGGGGGTCACGATCTCGCAGGAAATACCACAGTCCTCAATAAGCCGGCTGAAATGCTGCGGGGAGTCCCAGAGAAATCCGGCCCGGCAACTCATCCCTTGATCACCCCAATCGGGGTTAGACGGGCGACAAGGCGCGAGATGCCTGCATCGTGCACGACATTTACTACTTCGTCACTGGGCTTGTACACATCCGGGGCTTCATCGGCAATGGCGTTCTCATGGGGAGCCCTGACGATAATCCCCTCTTTTGCCAGGTTCGCGGCCACTTCTTTGCCGCTCAGCCGTTTCTTTGCCTGTGAACGGCTCATGACCCGCCCTGCACCATGGCAGGTGCTGCCGAACGTCTTGTCCATGGCAGTTACCGTCCCGCAGAGTACGTAGGAGGATGTACCCATGCTTCCGGGAATGATGACCGGCTGGCCGATTGTTGAGAGGTCTGACGGAAGATCCGCCGACCCGGGACCGAATGCCCGCGTAGCTCCCTTCCGGTGGACACAGACCTGCATCCTTTTGCCATCAACGCGATGCTCCTCGATCTTTGCGACATTGTGGGCAACATCATAAACAAGGGGCATCTCATCGTACCCAATCCCAAACATCTTTGAGAGAACTTCCCGGACCGCATGCGTGATCAGCTGGCGGTTTGCCCACGCATAATTCGCTGAGGAAGCCATGGCACTGAAGTAGTCGCTCCCTTCCGGTGAACTGATGGGAGCACAGGCGAGCTGGCGGTCAGGGAGTTTAATCTGGTACTTTTTTGTCGCTGTTTCAAGGAGTTTTAAATGATCCGTGCAGACCTGGTGTCCCAGCCCGCGCGAGCCGCAGTGGATCATGCAGCAGACCTGCCCGTCATGGATACCGAATGCTTTTGCGGCGACCGGATCGAAGATCTCGCGGACAACCTGGAGTTCCAGGAAGTGATTGCCGGATCCCAGGGTTCCACCCTGCGGAATTCCCCGCTGGCGTGCCTTTGCAGATACCGTTTTTACCGAGGAACCCTTCATGCCCCCGGTTTCTTCGCAGCGGACAAGATCCCGTTCGTTGCCATAACCATTCTCCACCGCCCAGCGTGCACCTTTTATCATCATCTCGTCGAGAGCATGCGAGGGGATTTTTTGGGAACTTTTCGCCCCGACACCGGTGGGAACGACATTGAAGAGTTGATCGATCAGGTCCTTCTTGCGGTTGTTGATATCCTGCAGCGAGACCGGGGTGGTAAGGAGCCGCACGCCACAATTGATATCGAAACCCACTCCCCCGGGAGAGATAACTCCGTCTTCAAGGGAGAATGCGGCAACCCCCCCAATGGGAAAACCATATCCCCAATGGATATCGGGCATGGCAAGAGCGTGTTTTACAATTCCGGGGAGTGTCGCGACATTGGCAAGCTGCTGGAGGGCCCCCGGCTCGAGGATGCGCCCGAGCGATTCAGATAAAAAGAATCTCCCGGGTACGCGCATGCCGGGAATGTACCCGCAGGGGACTTCCCATTCATTTTCCGTAATCCGCACAACACCGTCAATCATTTCATCGCCCTCAGGGTCCCGTTATACATCAAGTAGGACGTCCAGCATATATCCGTTCGTATCGGGCGAAATCGAGAGGCCCGAATAGGAGATGCCCTTGACCTCAGTACCTCCCGCATGTCGTGACGGGTTGAATACTTCGCCATCAAGGACGGCGTGTAGTTCTTGCCGGCTGATGGTGATATCTGCATGAGAGAAGACCAGCCCTTCAACCTCTGTGATGAACAGGACCTCAGACAGGAAATCCACAAGGAGAGATTCATTGTTGTCGGCATGCAGGGTGAATTCACGCCGGGTCCCCCCTCGCCGGTCTTTCCCGTACATCACCTGCATCAGTGCCTCGAATGCATCAGAGAACAGGGCTTCAAGGGTGGGTGCCAATACCTGGATTTTCACGTCAGCTGTGTGCGACAGTTCGGTAAAACTCATCAATGGTCGTACCCGTAAGAATCGTCGTCAAAGAACGGAACCATCTCCATCTGGATGGAATTGAGGAATCGCGCCTGGTGGATGGAGACATAGATGGTATGGTTACCGGCTTTCACCAGAAGATCGGTTTTTTTCGGTGGCTTGATGCGGACCGGCAACAGCACCGGGCCACCGCAGGATGTGCAGATCCGGAAGTCGGAGTCCCGTTTATCCATGAATTCGATGACTTCTGGATCGATGGAGATGTCATGCAAATCGGCCCGGCCATGAGAATACATTATGCTCATAGCATAGGAATGGCCGGGTAAAAACGGTTATGGATCGGAAAAGTCTCTGGTTTTAAACAGTGCTGACAATCCTGGTTACGATGTCAACGTACTTTTCCTTGAGCTCGTAGCTGTTCACTCCATCGGGATTCCGCGTTGCACGCAGGATCCCGATGCGGGAAGCGATGATTCCAACCATTGACGCAATCGCATGAAAGGTGACCGTGAACTGTTTCTGGAGGATTGCCACCAGTTCAGCGATGGTGATCGCTTTTGACTTTACAAAGAGCCGGAGGACTTCACGCCGGATTCCGGTCCTGTCGCGGGACAGGTATGACCGGAGCCGGCCCTCAATGACTCTCTTGATCTCGGAAGGAGATCTCATACATCTAGTGTCAATGGTTGCTCTATATATAATTTTTGATTTTGCGCGATTTTAAAACCCCTTTAGCAAATTCTGCCAATTAAAAAAGAAACAAAAATTTTCTGCGCAATTATGAAATTGTCCATGCGCGCGGACCCGGTTACGTCGGTGGAACAGATCGCTTTCACCGGAATGACCTGATAACTATTTAATCGTGCATCAACAGATGAGTAAGACATGGGATTGATCAACTATAACATCGAGAAATATTCTCCCAAACAGTTGGTAGTTATCCCGCTCGTGCTTCTCGTACTCTCCCTCATCTTCATCAGTTTCAACATGATGTCGACGGGGATGCCGGTCACGCCCGGTCTTGATTTCTCAGGTGGCACCGCGGTTACTATCAGGACAACCGATACCCAGGACGATTTGCGGACCGTCTTTGCAGGGTATCCTCTTGTCGAGATTAGCGATATGAATGATGCAAAGTTCCTCAAGTTCGGGACCATGGATGATGCGCAGTCAAAATCCCTTGTCACCCTGGTCGGCCAGAAATACCCTGATGCCAGCATCAGCCAGATCAGCGAGACCTTCGGGAAATCATTGCAATCCCAGGCTTTCATTGCCCTGATCTTTTCCTTTATCGGCATGGCAATCGTGGTCTTCCTTTCGTTCCGGTCATTGATTCCCAGCGCTGCCGTCGTGCTTTCTGCATTCGCGGATATCGTCATGACCGCAGCAGCGATGAACCTTGTTGGGATCACCCTGACACTGGGTACAACCGCAGCCCTGCTTATGCTGATTGGTTACTCGGTGGACAGCGATATCCTCCTGACGAACCGTGTACTGAAACGCCAGGGAAAACTGCAGGAGAAACTGGCGGGGGCTTTCCACACCGGGATCGTTATGACCTCAACCACCTTTGCCGCTATCACCGCCCTCTTTATTGTATCCTGGATTGGATCGATCCAGATCCTCATGGAGATCTCGGCAGTGCTCCTCATCGGGCTTCTCTTTGATGTCATCAATACCTGGCTGACCAACGCGGCCATCCTGAAATGGTACGTCCAGAAGGGAGGTGCACGATGAATTCCGCTGAAATAAAAGCAATCCTGACGGACTGGCGCGTTGCTACGCTGATTATCCTTGTCATTCTTTCGCTTGTTGCCATCGGCCCGCATATCGATGAGAAGGGCAACCTTGCAACAAACCTCCAGTACGGCCTTGACCTCCAGCAGGGAGCATGGATCCAGCTTGAACTCCGCGCTGAAGTTGTTGGGTTTACCACTGACGAGCCTCTCCAGGAATTCGTCACGAAGCTTTCGAACAGCCTTGATGCGGATGTCGAACTTATTGATGAGAATCATATCGAGATCCGGAAGTATTACACCCAGGCTGAACTGGAACAGAAGTTTGCCGAAGCCGGCGGGAAACTGATCAGTTACCAGCAGGGAGTTTCCAAGGACACCGGAAGCCACGTTAAAACGATTCTTGAGACCAAGATCAACAGCCTTGGCACCAAGGACGCAAAGGTCAACACCCTGGCCGGCCTGAACAATGTTGTCCGGTATATCCGCGTTGAACTTGCCGGTGTCGACATGGCGGAAGCACAGGAGATTGTCGGCAAGCAGGGGAAGTTCGAGATACGAGTCCAGACGGTCGGCAACCAGACTGAACACGTGCTGTTTGGCGATGTGATCACGAGTGTCCAGAGACCCCAGAAGGATCTCCAGACAAATTCCTGGGGTGTTGAATTCACCTTAAGCGAAGCAGGGGCACAAGCATTCCAGGACGCTGCAATCCGGTACGGTGCAACGGATGATCCGGATAACCATTACCTGGCAATGATTCTCGATAACAAGACCGTATACTCGGCGCCACTGAGTTCGGATCTCGCCTCATCGCTGAAGACAACTTCAACACGGCGTATGGTTGCATCTACCGGTACCGGCAATGCCGGATCTGACCAGGCAACGAGCCTGGAGATCCACCTGCGTGCCGGAGCCCTCCCTGTTGATGTTGCTGTAGCAGGTTCGGGAAGCACATCTGCGCCCCTTGGCGAGCGCTACAAGATGATGTGCATCCTTGCCGGTCTCTGTGCACTTATTGCTGTAGGTTGTGCCGTGTATTACCGGTACCGCGAACCCGGCATAGTCCTACCGATGGTCCTCATCAATGCATCGGAAGTCGTTATCCTGCTTGGTTTCATTGCAGCCATCAAGTTCCAGATGGACCTTCCCACAATAGCAGGTCTGATCGCGGTCCTGGGAACGGGTATTGACCAGCTGGTCATCATCACGGATGAGATCCTGCACGAGGGGAAGGTGCCTTCACCGAACCTTTATCTCAAACGGCTTGCCCGGGCACTTGGTATCATTGTTGCCGCAGCGGCGACGGTAGTCATCGCGATGGTCCCCCTGGCCCTCATGGACCTCTCAACCCTGAAAGGTTTTGCCATCATCACCATCCTTGGTGTGCTGGTCGGAGTTATCGTCACCCGGCCTGCGTATGGCAGGATCATCATGCAGATCCTCTCCAAGTAACAATACCATAGGTTTATCTTTTTTTTCATCGACAACTCTACCGGGTATATCTGAATGAGCAAACCGGTGTTGTTTGATTTCTATGCCACATGGTGCGGGCCCTGCAAGATGCAGACACCCATCATTGAGGAACTGGCAAAAAAGATGGGTGATGCTGTCGAGATCCGGAAGATTGATGTGGATCAGCACATGGACCTTGCGGAAAAATACGGGATCCGGGTCGTTCCCACCCTTATCATCGAAAAAGATGGAAAGGTTGTCCAGTCAATGGAGGGAGTAACGGACCTTCCTACGCTCGAAAACCTGTTGAAACCTCTGGTGGGATAATATGAAGATCGGTATTGTTGGTGGAACCGGGGATATTGGTGAGGGTATGGCCATGCGGCTTTCCCCTTACTATGATGTGATTGTCGGATCCCGGGAGCAGGATAAGGCGGAAGCGACCTGCACCATGGGCAGGGAACAGATGACAAAGCGGGGAAAACCCTGCTCGATGAAAGGCGTGACAAACCAGGAGGCAGTGGATGCTGCGGATGTGATCATTCTTGCAATCCCGTACAAACACGCTGCATCGACGCTTGCAACTCTCCATGGATTCGAGAACAAGATCGTTATCAGTCCGGTCAACCCGATGGAGAAGACCGACCATTTCATTTTTGTCCCTCCTGCAGAAGGATCGGCTGCCCTGATGATCCGGAAGATCCTCCCAAAAGAGGCCCGGCTCTGCACAGCATTCAACACCATTGCGGCAAACAAGTGGAAAGCACTGGACGAGGAGCTCGAATACTCCGTGCCGGTCTGCGGGGATGATGCCGAAGCAAAGAAGATTGTCATGGATATCGTGAACAAGGTATCCCGGTTTAAGGCATTTGACGCCGGCCCGCTTGCGGTGTCCTGTATGGTGGAGTCCCTGACTCCCCTTCTGCTCAACATTGCCCGGTACAATAAGATGCGGGATGTCGGGATCCAGTTCCGTTAACTACCTCCTTTTTTGCGATTTTTTTCCGTGGATGGGGGGGAGCAAACGATGCCTGTACGCGAATTCGAGCGAATCGGAAAACGGCTCTTTGCCGAGCACCTTGTAGGCGGCAACTTCGGTAACATCAGTGTCCGTAAAGGCGATGAGGGCTTTTTTATCAAGCGGACCGGTGATTACCTGGATGACGTCCATGAACTGGTCTTTGTCCCCTTCGCGGGGGCTGTTCCAACAAACGCCTCCAGCGAGTACCGTGTCCATCGGGAGGTATACAAAAGTTCCTCCCACCAGGCCATCGTTCATGCTCATCCCCAGGCAGCAATAGCCGCATCACTGGTGATAGATGTGGTCCTGCCGGAAGACAGTGAGGGAAAGATGTTCTGCCCGGAAATTCCCGTTGTTGACGGTGCGCCTGGCACGCAGGAGCTTGCTGACAATGTCGCACGGATGCTTAAAACAACAAAACTGGTCATCGTTCGGGGGCATGGGACATTTGCGGCGGGAAAGAGTCTTGATGAAGCGTACCAGTTCACATCGCTTGCCGAGCACTCGTGCCGGGTACTTGCGCTAAAAAAGGTATTCAGCTAAAGATTCGCTGCTCTTACCCCGTCAAATTTTGGATCCTGCTGATGGGTTTCGGATCTCTGGTAAGGCTATGCGAGAAAAAAGTTACTTAGGGGGCTTTGGTGGCTGGAGGAGCTGGATCTCCCGCACGATCTCGCGGTGGAATACAAGCAGCATGTCGCTGATGACCCCAAACATAAAGATCTCAATCCCCACAACGATAAGGAGCACCGTAAGGATCGTGAGCGGGATATGCTCAATATGTCCGGGCTGCAACCATTCCAGCAGGACATAGAGTCCCGTAAGCAGCCCGAGCAGGGTTGTGAACAATCCCATCATCCCGAAGTAGAACATCGGGTTATTGACCCGTGCGAGCCGGTAAATGGTGCTGACGATCTTTATCCCGTCATGGAACGGGGAGAGTTTGGTTGCCGTCCCGGGGCGACGGGAATATTTTACCGGCACGACCATGATCCGGTGACCGTTCCGCACGGCCTCCACAGAGATCTCGGTCTCGATCTCAAACCCGGCCTCTTTTAAGTGCATCTGGTGGAGGGCGAGTTTCGTGAACGCCCGGTATCCCGACAGGATATCGTGCAGATCGCGGCTGTGGGCGATCTTGAAGAGCATGTTGAGCATGTGGTTGCCAAAGAGGTTCAACCGCGAAAAAGCTCCTTCTTCGGCATTGATGAGACGATCACCGATAACCTGGTCAAATCCAAGGAACAGGGGCGTGAGCATCTTCTCTGCATCCCGGGCAGAGTAGGTGCCGTCACCATCAAGCATGAGGATATAGGGTTGTTCGATGAACTCAAATGCCTCGATGATTGCATTTCCTTTCCCTTTCCCGGACTGCGTCCGTACATTTGCACCAGCTTCACGGGCAACCTTCACGGTGTTGTCCGTGCTCCTGCCATCCATGACAAGGATGTGGTTATAGCCAAGTGCCTTGAATTCCCTGACCACCCCGCCAATGGTCGGCCCTTCATTCAGGGTAGGAATTAAAATGCAGACCTCATCTTTGTTGAATTTCATTGGTATAGTATTTTTAATCCGGTGTCATAAGTGCTTCTATGCATCTGCCCAAGAAAGGGCTGAGAGCACTGGGAATTGCAGAAAGTTATACCGGAAGGACGTGTTCGACTCTTGCCGGAGTTGTGATGCGAAAGGATCTCCGGATTGACGGATTCTGTTTTGGGAATGCAACGGTCGGGGGGATGGATGCAACTGACACGATCCTTGGGATGGTGAACGGCCTTCAGAGAAAAGACCTGAATGTCATTCTCCTGTCTGGTTGTGTCATTGCCTGGTTTAATGTCATTGATCCCGGTCGGATTGCAGAAGTCACCGGTGTCCCGGTTATTTGCGTTACCTATGAGGAATCGGAGGGACTTGCTGAAGATATACGGCACCATTTTCCTCAAGATGAAAAACGACTTTGCGCATATAAAAACCTGGGGGCCCGTATTCCTGTACGATTGCATACCGGCCAGACAATTTTTATCAGAGGTTGGGGGATCTTACCAGAAGATGCAGGCCGGTTCTGCAATGATTTTACTCACGAGGGCGGGATTCCGGAACCCCTTCGGGTGGCACGCCTCTGCGCCCGTTCGTGCTCGTTCTTCGCCCCACAAAAAACATTAGGTGAGGAAAAATTTGCCCCGAGAGGTGACTTCAAATAACCAGAAGAAAAATAACTGGTATCAATTTATAATTCTTGTACGGAGTTGTTTCCCATGGTTATGGATGAAAAGCTTGCACGCTGGGTCTGTCTTGAATGTCACTATATCTATGATCCGGTAAAAGGCGACCCGAAGAATGGAATCCCGGCAGGAACCCCCTGGGAAAAGGTCCCTGATACATGGCGCTGTCCTGAATGTAAGATACTTAAAGCAAAGAAGGGTGTCTTCAGGCGCCTTGATGACTGAGATACTCTACCATCATCTTTTCCTCTCGTGTTTTTTCTTTATGCGGGTATGTGTCGCTTGAAATGATCCTATTGGTTTCCCTGTCGTAGACCTCAAACCGGATCGTGTCCCCGGGACGGAACGTCCCCTGGGAATAATCAATAAAAATCGTAGATTCCGGGATCCAGGAAAAATCATTGGTCCCCATTCCCCCGATTCTCTGGATCCCCAGCGGTTTGTTATTGATATAATACTGGAAATTGATAGAAGGTATTTTGCAGGGAAGGCGCTCCCCGTTCCGGTAGGTAATGGCAGAGAGTTTCCGGTTGTCGTATGCTATGGTCCCGGAGTTTTTCACAATCAGTTTGTTCTCATATTTCCAGTTTCCGGTTTTGGTATATTTCATCGTCACAATCTCAAAAATTACCGGTATCTCATCGGAAGAATATGCAGGAAGTTCCGGTATCATGAGCAAAACCAGTGCGGCAAGGATAAACGTTATTGCAATGAGGAGAATGCACCCGTGGATTGCAGATGATGCATCTTCTCGCTCTGGAGTCACAATTTATTATTAAAAATAATTATTAATATTTTTTATGAATTAATTCCAATAAAAGTTTTACAATATTTACAATAGATTTTCGCACCATCTTTACTATTCAGGAAATTGGTACAGTAACAGGTTCCGATCTTGAAATATTCGTGCTTCACAAGGTATGTATTGTAAGTCCTAATGGTATACGCATTCAGCAATAAACATGAGTAAATACAAACACCACTACCCGGAATCAGAATCCATCTCGAAAAGATTCAACCCCCTCTCACCAATTTTCTGGCAGGATCCGGTTGATCAGGTCCCCGGCCCGTGACCTGCTGTTAATAAATATCCCGTGAACCAATTTCTGGTAAAAGCCCCCGTGTTGTTTCCCGGAATTCCCGTACCACTCATGTCATCCCAAAAGCCTCATTCCGATTCGAAAGAAGACTGCCATAAGTATTACTCTAAAGGTCTTGCGCTTGGTCGCAGCGGGCAGCATAAAGAGGCGCTGGAGGCGTTCACCCGTGCCCTGGAGGCCGATCCATCGTTTGCTCCCGCATGGGTGGGTCGTGGTTTTGCTCTGGGCAAACAGGGATGTTACGAAGAAGAGATCGAATGCTGCGAAAAGGCGATCGCGCTGGATCCCCATAATGTCGATGCATGGAACAACCGCGGATTTGCCTGCGGGATGCTGGCACGGTTTGAAGAGAAAATACACTGCTGCGAACAAGCGCTTGCACTCGATCCGGAAAATGCAACAGCATGGAACAACAAGGGTGTTGCATTGGGCATGCTTGGCCGGCATGAGGGAGAGGTTCATTGTTGCGATCGTGCACTTGCCGTGCGACCACGGTACCTGTCAGCATGGGTGAACAAGGGATTTGCACTCGGAAAGCTGAAACGCTACGAAGAGGAGATTGTTTGTTATGATCGCGCCCTGAAGATCTATCCGTTCTTTCTCTCAGCTCTTGTCAACAAGGGGATCGCGCACATCCACCTGAAAGAATACCGGGATGCGATTGAGACCCTTGACCGTGCTCTTTCGATTGATCCTTCACACGCAAAAGCACTGTACCGGAAAGGGCTTGCGCTCTCGCTTGCAGGCCACCATACAGAGGCGATTCCGGTTCTGGAAAAAGCGCTTGAGATTGACCCTGCCATAGCTGATGCGTGGGTAGTCTTAAGCAACTCCTGTTTCCTCACCGGCCGGCTCGAAGAATCGGCTCGCGCCTTTGATATGGCGTATTACATTGATGTAAAGGATGTCCGCACGGGTCTCGTAAAAGGAATGTCGCTCTTAACGACCGGGAAGGTCGACGATGCTCTTCACGCCTTCTCTGAAGTCCTGGGCATTCTCCTGCGATAGAATACTCCGCATTTTTATGCCCGTTCCACGAACCGGAATACATGGATGTTGAGGAGTATGCCCGCAGGGGTCTTGCCGAAGGCAGGAACGAGAGCGCCCTCAAAGAAAGCCTCGCCGATCATATTGTCCGGATAAAAGGGTGCAGCCCCTCGTATGCATCTGCCTTTGCGCATGCAGTCATAGAGGAAGCAAAAAATTCCGGGGGGCTCAAGGGCGATTTCTTCGAGTTCGAACCGGCAGGTGTCTGCATGGGTGAGTTTGGCGTGGGTTCCCGGGGCAAAGGAGACTTTTTTGCGCACCGCCAGATCGCCCGAATCATCGGCAAGACATCAGCCTCAGTAGGAGTTGACGAGATGGATGATGCCGGTGTTGTGAAGGCCGGTGGCCAGTTCATTGTCTGTACCGTTGATGGAATGCACTCGAGGCTCTCCGATTTCCCCTTCCTTGCCGGATTTCATGTAACCCGGGCAACGCTCCGGGATGCTTACGTTATGGGTGCAAAGCCCGTCATGCTCTTCTCCGATATCCATGTTGCCGATGATGGCGACGTGGCCAAGATCTTTGAGTATACGGCAGGGATTACAACGGTTGGGGAAGCGATGGATGTCCCGCTTGTTTCCGGATCCACCCTGCGGATCGGTGGCGATATGGTGCTCGGCACCCGGCTCACCGGTTGTGTCGGTGCGGTAGGTGTGGCAGAGCACATTACTGCAAGAAAGTCCACCCGCCCGGGAGATGTTCTTCTTATGACCGAGGGCGCTGGCGGTGGCACAATCGCGACTGCTGCGATCTATTCCGGGTTCCCCGAGGTTGTCGAACAGACTATCAACCTGAATTTCCTCTTTGCGTGCGAGACGCTGATGAAAAATCCCGTCTTCTCCCGCATTCATGCGATGACCGATGTTACCAATGGAGGACTTCGCGGGGATGCATTCGAGATGGCCGAGACTGCCGGCTGCCGGATTGTCATTGACGAGACAGGGATGGGAAGCCTCGTCCAGCCGCAGGTAAAAGAGATGCTTGAGAAACTCCAGATAGATTATCTCGGCGTCTCGCTGGATTCCCTGCTGGTGGTTGCCCCGGAGGATGCGGCAGCAGAAATTATCCGGGCTGTCGGATCCACGGGAGTGACCATGAAACAGATTGGTCATGTAGAGGCCGGGAAACCTGAAGCTGTGCTCCGCAGGGATGGCAGGGACCATGACTTCTCGCCACGGTTCCGCGAGTCCGCATACACACCGGTAAAAAAGGTCGCGGACACGGAAGTTCGTGATTTCGAGGAGATGAAGGAGGGCGTTGTCCGAGCATCGGAAGCGGCGATCCGGAAGAAGGAACGCGTGCTTGCCAAACTGAAAGGAACACGATAAACCTGCTCTGTTGAAATCTACATTTGTAAGATGGGCGCATCAACCCCAATCTCTGCGAATGAGGATATCAACAGAACGTAATTTCCAAAACATTCCATTAAAAAATCCGAAGAAGTCCGCGACAGATTCAAGGAATCCTGGTATTTGTGACAGAAATTCCGCCGACCTCTGGATTGGGCGATCCGGCCCCCAGGACCCCTTTCTATAACCCGATCGCAGGTGACTTTCGCGATCTGTTAGGGTTCTATTAGCGCAATTTAGGCCTGCCATCGTAAAACCCTTAAAATTGGAGGTCAAAATGAACGTTTCCGGGAGTTTATGTCAGGTTGTTTTCGTGAATAGAGCTATTTCACAGCACCCGTGGAAAAGCGGGCAGAACAAAGGGGGTCAAATTGGCCCCTGCTCACCAAAATAAGCCTAATTTGAAAAAAGGTCTTTTGGGGGTTGAGATTACTCAGCTGAAGCGTAATCTTTAATGGAGCCTTCCCTTCAGGCAGGGGGATAGCCTTCTTCCAACTGATCAGCTTCCGGGCCTCATCTGCGTTTTTTTGCAGACACGAATATGTTAAAGGCCAGCTGGGGTACGCGTTTCTCGACGAATGGTTCGAGTTTCGAAGCCAGGGAGAAGAGCGGGTCGATCATGTCGATATGGGCAAAGGAGCACCATTTCACGGAAATGTCCTCGAATCCCGCTTCAGAAAAAAGACACGTCATCTCTTCTTCGTTGTAGTATCGTTCGCCGAAATTTTTCATCACCACGTGCTGGAAATTTACTTTCTCGCTGATATGGTAGAGTGCCGGAATCCCCTTGGTGATGAGTTTCTTACCCAGCGTACAGACTGCAATACTTCCCCCGGGCCGGAGTACACGATAGGTCTCAGCAAGCATCGTTTCGGGGGATTTCACATAACTGAAGACAAGAAGGCTTGAGATGGCATCAAATGACTGGTCCTTGAACGGGAGGGTCTCGCCGTTTCCGGCAACGAATGCGCAACCGGGACACCGCTCGCGTGCTTTACTGAGCATCCTCCCGCTGATGTCAAGGCCTGTCGCTGTTCCCCCGTTCCGCAGGTATTTTTCCACAAAGAGTGCAGTCCCGCAGCCGATATCGAGCAGGTCGCCATTTCGTGGCAGGGCTTTGATAAGATGATCGCTTAAGTGGTTATGGTACGGCCGGCCCCGGGTCAGGTGATCGTAATGGTCGTCATACGTGCCTGCAACGGAATCATAATGCTCCTGGATCTTCTGCTGCTTTACCCGGGTCATAAGAAGATCTCCCGCATCCCGGTGGTGAGAGCACCGACCTGGATGAATTCGTTGTTGGAGTTCCGCATCCGGAACTCAGCATCGGCGAGGGTGACAGCTAATCGCGGGTCATTGTACTCGCGTTTTATGACCGTGCGAATCTCGGAAAGGACTTCGCTTCCCGAGAGGCCGTAATCAATCAACAGGGATTCGAGCCGTTTCATTGCACCCCGGGTATCCCCTTCTTTGAGTGTTGTTACCGCAGAACCCGCGATTGTCGCAGTCTCCGATTGTGCAACTTCAAGAATCTTCTGGCATTTCCCGGTTGCCAGCGCAACCTGGAGCAGCAGGACAGCCTTGCGCAAATCGCCTCCGGAAGCCTGGACGATGAGGTCCAGGTCATCCTCAGAGCAGGGTGTGACCTGCGAAGACTCTGTTCCCATAATCCGTTTCAGGTACGGGAGCATGGTATCCTGATCGATCGGGGAAAAAAAGAGCGGAAGGCAGCGGGAGGCAATCGCTGGGATGATTGCGCTCGAATTGGTTGTGGTAAAGATAAACCGGCAGGTACTGCTGGTCTGCTCCATGATCCGGCGGAGCGCCTGCTGGGCATCGCGGGTCAGGGTATGGGCGTCCTCGAAGACAAGGATCTTGAACTCTGCATCGAGAGGCCGGAGAGACGCGTACCACTTGATGATATACTTGAAATTAGCAATCAGCGAGAGGTTCTTCTGGTAAATATGGGCATACCGCTCATCCTGTTCGAGCAGTGCTTTCCCCTGGCGGAAGATATCGGAAGTCTGGAAGATAGTGGTATTCTGCTCCCAGTTCTCGCCATACATCTCCCTGGCAAAACATTCGACTGCAGCACTCTTCCCGGTGCCGTGCGGTCCGGTGAGGATTAAGTGAGGAGAGGTCTTCGTGGAGGCAAACGAGACAAGGTGGTGGATAACGGCATCCTGCCCCACGATCTCCGGAAATGCTGCCGGCCGGTATTTCTCAATCCAGAGCATGGGATAACCTCGCAGTTATCTCACGTATTGCTTCCGACAAAAGATAATGGTTGTCAAGCGTGGAAAGAAGGCGGCTTTTCTCTTCAGCGGAAAGATCCCGGCAGGCCCGGGCGATGGCAGGAAGGGCACGGGTCACCTCATCAACAACCGTGAGTGTTGCTTTCTGTGCTGTCCGCGAGAGCGGGTTGAGATCGATTGCAATCACCTTCTTTCCCATGCCGACCAGTGCTTCGCACCGGTCCCCGTCCTCAAGCGGAACAAGGACGACATCTGCGGTATACATGCCTTCCCTCCGGCACCATGCACGGTCATGGGAGAGGGGAAGCAGCTGCTCGGCAGGTCCTGAGAAGACATCTGCACCGGCATCGCGGAGGATCTTCTCGATCTGTGCCACCCGCGTCTCGGTACGGTGGAAGAGGTTGACCTCGACGAGTGCACCACAGGCCTTCTGCAGTTCTGCAATTTCCCGTGCCGCAAGGGCAGCCGTGTTCCCGTTCACCGAGATGACCGGGTGCACGGCTGTAAGCAGCATGGCCCCTGCCATCTGTTCTGCAAGCAGGGCACTCTTGGTAGTCCGCTCGCCAATCAGGTAATCAAAGGCCTCACCGCGTCCATGGGCAGTGAGTCCTTCCATGGCAACAACACCCTCCTTTGCACACCGGGCAAGGCGTTCCCGGGTAACAAGCGACCGGTAGCGGGGGTGGTCGGGAGGGATCATGCTGATTCTCCGATAATGCGTACCCCTGAATGGGCAACGCGGCATTCGAATACTTCTCCGAATTGTTCTAGGATGCCGCGTGCATCCGTACCGTACGCAAACACACCATTCCCGAGCATGGTCATGCTCACCGGTATGTTTTGGGTGTTGCAGAGATGGATCACCTGCCGGACTTCCGGTGTTGCAAGGCCGCTTTGTATGGCAAACTGCTGCGAGAGAGAAAAGAGGTTCCTGCCATACCGGGGCGTTCTCTTCGGGAATGCAGCAGCCACACGCTCCATCTGCCGGGGGGAGCCGAGGACCGACGGTGTATGGATCGGTCCGAAGCTGACAGCAAAAAGTGGGCCAGTAAGGTCGTACCTCCGGTGGATTCGCGCGTCGATCCCCGGGGCGTCACGGACAACCCAGCCCCCGCCCTGGCATGCAGCAACATCGCCAAGCCCGGTGCGGAACCGGACTTCTGCTTCATGTGCATACAGGGCAATATCGTGTTCCGAGAGGTTAAGACAAAAGAGTCTGTTCAGCGCTGTCAGGGTTGAGAGCAGGGCTGCGGCCGAGAGACCAAAACCGGCCCCGATAGGGAGGCTGCATTCCGTGACAACCGATGCAGTGAGACCCAGCCGGTCCATGATAAACTGGAGTATGGGCGAGCCTGTGATCTGTTCACGGATCGTTCCCTGCGCATCCCGGCGGATGATGCAGATATCCGTACATGGGGACCGTGTCACCCTTGCCGTGACTCCGCTGTCGATAACAATTCCCGCGCCGGTACTGCCTGTGGCAGCAGGAGTCGGGCCATTGATACGCCTGAAATAACCGGAGATGTGACCCGGGCAGAATGCAGTAACCGCGGATGGATTCATGGCTGGGCCTTTTGTATTACGTGTTTGCGTTGCGGGACTATAAGGGATTGCGGAGATAGCGAGGAGTTATCGGGATTGATTTGCATAAGACGTGCGGACAGAGACCAAGTTACAGAACATGATGAACAGGAACATCGCCATTGCAATGGCAGTTGTGAGAAAGTGATCAGTGAATGACCGTGAAGATGGACGAATCAAGGTTAGTTATTGGATTTCTGAAATGATTTGTTCCCATACTTCCGCGGCTATTTCTTCTTTCGTTCCGGAAATCCTGCGCGATCCTTTATGGGAAAGCAACTGGTAATCCCCGGTTGCGCTCCCCATTGTTTCCGGCTGGTTCATCAGGACAAGCGAAACGCCATTTTTCAGTAATGCTTTCGCCGGGGCGAGAGGATTCCTTTCGATCTTGAAGGCCACCGTGAAGGGTGCATAATCTTCCAGGACTGTGTCAAGGAGTTTCGGCAGGGGATTAAGAGCAATTTTGGCAGGTTTCCCGCTCCGGATTTTCCCCTCTGCCGGCACCGGGGCAAAGTCAGAGATTGCCGCAGCGCTGATGTAGATATCGGTGCCTCCCCGTGCAGTCAGTTCGCTCATGACAGCATCCCGCATCTCATCCGCTGTGGAGGCATGGATGTTTGTTACGCAGGGCACGGTATCTCCATGGACAATGGTAACCTCAGCTCCCAGCCGGAATGCCTGGAGGGCAAGGGACTTCCCCATCATACCGCTCGACCGGGTGGTCAGGATTCTCACGTCATCGACCGGTTCGCGGCAGGGACCGCTGGTAATGAGAACGCGCTTTCCGGCAAGCGGTTTTTCCGATACCGCCCGCTCAGACGCGAGGACAATCTCATCGATATCCGCGATCTTCGCTTTTCCCTCCTCGATGCGGGGTGGGAGAACGCAGATCCCCCAGTTTTCCAGCCGTTCGATATTATCCGTGAGGCCCGGGTGGCGGAACATGCTGTGGTGCATGGCCGGGACAACCAGCACCGGCATGCCGCTGCCGATAGCGGTTGTGGCAAAGGTCGTTACGGGCGTGTCATCGATCCCGCAGGCGATCTTGCTGATGGTATTGGCGGTGCAGGGCGCGATGAGCAGGAGTGCTGCACTGCCCCCGTCACCACAGTACGTGACATGTTCAACAAGGCCGGTGATCCGGGTGATGACCGGCCTTCCGCTTGCATAGGCAAGGGCATCGGGTGTCACGATGCCGGCTGCGGCATTGCTCATGACGACCTGAACTACAGCCCCTCTCCTCCGAAGTGCATGCACAAGCCTGACACACTCCACGGCAGCAATGCTACCGGTCACAGCGAGGACAACCTGTTTTCGGGAAAGGGTCTGAACGGGCGTCATGAGAGGATCACGTCCTGCACCACATGCCAGGCATGCGGGCGGTACTTCTTCACTTTATGTACCCGGATGGTAGATGAAAAACCTGCGCCTTCAACGGCCGACCGGATCTGTTCTTCAACCGTTCCGATGCTATGGATGTGCAGGACTGATCCTGCCTCAGCATGGGCGAGAGCCTCCGGCAGCATGGTCACGGCATCAAAATGCCCCATGACGATCCGGTCATAGATGCCTGAGAGCAGGGCCCGGCAATCCCCGAGTCCGGTGGTAACCCGGTCTGTAAACCGGTTTACCGCAATATTCCGTTCCAGGTACCTGAATGCCACAGGGTTGATCTCCATTGCATGCACTTCTGCTCCGGCACCGGCCATCGGGATGGTGAAATACCCGATCCCGGCAAACATGTCCGCGACTCTCTCGTGGCCGCTGCCACTGCGGATCAGCCGGGCAATGCGCATTTTCTCGTTCCGGTTACCCATAGAGAACATGACCTCCTGCGGGTCCATGATAAACAGGTAGCCGTTCTCTTTATGGCGGACTTCTCCCGCAGTTCCCCAGAGAAGATCCGTCTTCGGAGTGCGGGTAACATCTTCAAGCGCTTCGATCCAGACAATGCCCCGCGGGCGACGGAACGCGATAATCTCTTCGATCTCAACAGTCGATGGACGGTCTCCGTGAACTACAGCCACATCTCCAGCCATGAAATATCCACGGCCGGTATAACGCGAACGTTCCGGGATATCTGCATCGAACTCTTCGCCTTCCCGCACGGGTACCCAGGCATCATCGCCATCAACAAACGGGCTGCGGGACGGATCGGCCCATCCTGCATCCCTGACGAGGGGGAGATCTTCCCGTTTGATTCTCCGGGCCTGCATTGTCTACCTGACTATGATGAGATTGTCCCCATCCCGGATAATACTGACATGATCGCCGGCCCGAATTTCAGCCTGCTTCGGCCGGGCAACTTCAACGGACTTGCTGGAGACCGGATCGATGATGCCGACCATGGATCTGTCGACAAATGCGACGAGCGCCTCCGTGGTGTTCCGCGAGTTCCCGACAATCCGCTCAATGTCCTCGTCGCGGATCGACTTCGCTGTGCCATCGGAAAGGTCTCTTGCCCGCACATGATGTGCTTCGACACGTTCGATTTCATAGTACCGTTTTCCGGTAAAGACGATGTCGTGCTTCTGGAACCGGGGAAGGCGGACAGAGTAGGTGATCCGGTACAGCTGCCTGCCGTTCTTCTCACCCACGAGTTTCGGGTGCGTTGTATAGCGGCCGCCCAGTTGTCCAACAATAGCCTGGGCAATCATGAGGCCGATATGCTGGGAGCCGATGATGATATCGAGACCATCCGGGATCTCGTTCATGTCCGAGACAAACGAAAGGCGCTCCCCACCTGACTGCAGGTTATCCTCGACCTGCTGGGCAATGGAGGCCGACATCTGGACTTCGAACGTACTGGGAGTCCGTCCCTCGGCCCGGACCTGGACAATCCCTTCATAGTAACTGCCGCTGATCCGGTTGCACCGGTCGCACTGCTCCCTCTCCCAGAGAATTTCGACCGTACAGGTGCCCTCAACCGGTGATTTGTAGAGCGTTCCGCGAACAACCAGCGAAGCGCGGGAACGGTTCACGGTCAGGTTGTCCACCGCCACAACATCGATGGAGGGTTTTTTTACATCGGCATGGAAGTGCACCGCTGAACGGGCAAGACCCGGTGCAAGTTCATCCTTCTCCCGGTTGTTGTCGGTCCACGTGTTCACCTGTTTCCTGGCACCACAACTGGGGCACTGGACGTTTTTGACCCGGTTATCGCAGGTAAACCATGGTGTGTTTCCAATCCGGCATTCCCGGCAGAGTCCTGCAGTATCGGAGGGTTTCCCGCACTTGGGACAGAAATTGTCACGGATGCTCATAGCTGGTAGATCTGGGCGTGCGGGACCTTCCCGATCATGATGCAGCCGGCCCGGGTACAGAGTCCCATTTCAATGGCCAGGTTGACAACACGCTCCCCCATGAGGTTTGCATTCCCTGCGTTCTTCAGCGCAGCCCGGACTTCCTCATCGGTTGCAGGCTTATTGCCATAGAAGGCTTCGCTGATGGTGACTGTCATCGTATCGTGGCTTATGGTTGTATTGAGGAGCTCGCGGTCGCAGACCGCTACAACATCCCCCATCTCCGGGGAATGATGGATCTTCAGAAACATTGATTACTCATTGGCGGGCAGGGATAAAAAAGATGGGTTGGTATCACGGTAGCGAGATGGTCACGCCATAGACGTCCTGGATAGTCTCGGTGTGGATCCGGTAGCAGTCCTCTTCCGTCATCGTTCCCGCTGCGAGGAGCTGTCTGGTATACCTCGGGACGGACTTGGGCCCGATCACGGCGCCCGGCCGCTCATTGGAGTCCATGTAGTCACTCTCCATGGTGAATGGCCGGCCGGATTTAATGAGATCAGGAATTCCTTCATGTTTTGCTATGAGTGACGGGTGAAGCAGGGTATCGGGCGAGGCATAGTGCTTCACGACCCGCTCCACCGGTATGCCGACCCTCTTAGCCAGATCAACGATGTCGTTGCAGGGACCGGTTTCGGCATGGACCTGCAGGGCACACCCGCAGTCCGCTGCACTGGAAAGTGCGTGTGCAAGCACATCGTTTGATGCAGAAAGAATCTCCGGGCTTACATCATAATGCGGCCTCCCGCTCTTCAGGGCCACCGCCCGCCCCTCCTGAACATACCGGGCTGCACAATCGATCCCGCCCTGCATGGTCGCAACCGCGTCAGTAAGGGGCATCCGTTCCATAAGCCGGGTGATCTCGGCAGGATGGACGCCCAGGACAGGGAAGACGACAACGCCCGTGGTGGCGACAAGTTCTGCAACCCGGAGGGTCTCGTCAAAGACCCCGGCATAATCGGCTCCGGTTGAGGGATGGATACCCAGTGTCCACGAGGGAAGGGATACGAGAAACAGGTGGGTGCCACCGGCCCGGAAAAAGTCCTTTGCCGCCTCAACCCCTCTCCCGTTGACCGGATCGATGTGGATGTGGTCGTCCGTGACAGGGAACTCAGGAGATTTCATGGCATTCCACGATCTTCATCAGCGGGTACCCGTTCTCGGGTGAAAGCCGGGCCCGGCAGTACGTGAAGCAGACACGGGTGATGATCTCGACATCAAACATCATCCCGGAGAGTTCACTGTACCCGAACCGGTTCTCGTTCATGAGAGATCGGTCGAGCCGGACCGTAATCTCTTCGACAAAGGGCTGGAGGATCACTGCCTGCTCGATTGCCTTCTCAACACTTGTCGCGGAGATACGGGAGATGGGAGTTCCCACCCACTGGTGGTACAGCGCCCCGAGTTTGATCCCCGCTTCAAATACTGCCTGTTCCCTGTCGATGGTCAAAAAAACACCTCAGATCAATTGAATTAACCCGTTCTTGGGCTCCATTGCTTCCCCGGTCCGCAGGAGCATCTCGACACCCTCGCGCACCTTGTCCCGGGGGAACCCTTTTGCGCTGACAGCATCAATAACCTGGTCGATACCGGCGCGTCGTCCATCACCGCCAATATCGCGGATTGCATCCTTGATAACCCGTACGATATCACGCTTCTCCTTGGAGATGCCGGTGACAACCTTGTCAATATCGAACGTGCCGGTCTTTGCGTCATACGCGATCTGCCGCAGGCAGGCGTCAACAATATGGATCACCCGCTCCGCATCGCTGGTATCGATCGTGTTGGAGAGCCGTATACGTGCGCTTGCCTCGGCAAGCCGGACCAGGGCTTCGAGCTGCCGGGCGGTCACCGGGACGGGTTTATTGGGTTCGGCAATCCCCCTGAGTTTCATGTAATACGCAACCAGTGCATCCCGGGCTTCCGGCGAGAGCAGCGGGAAGCATGTACGTTTTGAATAGGCCACGTATTTCCGGAAGAGGCCCGGTTCGATGTCCGGCATCACCGGCTTGAGCTGCTGCTGGATATATTCCTCGGTCACTCCCGGAATGGGTGTCTTTTTGTGCTGGGCAATCAGTTCCCCGGTACTGTGTGCCTTGAGGATATGCTCGGCGATAGCCATGTCACGCTTCTGCTCGGGCTGGTCGGTCATGATGAAGATCAGGTCGAACCGGGAGAGAAGCGAGGGGGGCATGTTGATCTGGTCGGAGAGATCCCCGAACATATCAAACCGGCCATACTTGGGGTTTGCAGCCCCGAGAAGGGCACACCGCGACTTGAGGGTTGCAGTAATACCGGCCTTTGCCACGCTGATGGACTGCTGTTCCATTGCTTCGTGGAGGGCGGAGCGGTCGCCCTTCTCCATCTTGTCCATCTCATCAACAGCTGCCACCCCCATGTCGGCAAGAACAAGGGCGCCAGCCTCAAGGGTCCAGCGACCTTCGCCGAATTCATCTTTCACTGCAGTGGCCGTCAGGCCTGCAGCGGTAGATGACTGTCCGCTGGTATAGATGGCCCGGGGTGAAAGTTTGACCACATAACGGAGCAGCTGACTCTTTGCGATACCCGGGTCCCCGATGAGGAGGACGTGGATGTCACCCCTGAGCCTGCTCCCGTCCGGCATCTCTTTTGCGATCCCGCCGAAGAGCTGGAGCGCGATCGCCTGCTTCACGTCCTCACTCCCATAGATCGTTGGGGCGACTGAGTGCGTGATCATCCGGTAAATCATCGGGTCTTTACTGAGCCGGTTGATCTCATCCTCGGCTTTCTCATCAATCTCGACTTCCTCGAACTCCTTTTCGGCAACCTCGATGGAGTTGCATTCAAGAAAGATGTCAAAGACTGTGCTCTTCTCGCCCTTGACCACCCGCTGCATAGAGCGCAGGATGCCGTTGATGATGATCCGGTCGCCGGGGGAGACTATGCCGGAGAGGTCATCGGTGACATCGATGTCAAGCGTCTGCGGCTGTTCGCCCCCGCGCAGGCCTTCCGGGGATTCCTGGATCCGGAGTTTCTGCGAATCCACGAACTTCGAACGCTTGGGCAGCAGTTCGAGTTTCTTGAAGGTGCACCCGTCAGTAGCGCAGCCATCCGGTTCAACGAACTTCCCGTACTTCTGCTGTTTTACCGTGAAATGACCCGCCGGGCAGCGAAACACTGCTTCCACGACACGGGGCCGGACTTCCGTTGTCTTCCTGAGGATCCCCTCGACGGAAATATACCGGTTGATATCATCGGAGCGGATATTGCGTATCAGGGTCTTTCGAGGCAGGTTGGTGAAACGGATATTGATCTCTTTGGGATCCTTTCCATCCTTGGTGCGGACGAGCTGGCCGTTCTTTATCGCATCCCAGACATCTTCGAGAACTTTTCCGGGATTCTCGAGGAGCTCATCAGCCATCGCGATACCCGGTTTGCCGAACCGCTCTACATCGCGGTAATCTATCGAGAGTGATCTCTTGTGGGGGTACTCGCGAGACAACTCCCCGAGTTGTTTTTTATATTTCGTCTTCAGGAGGCGGGTCCAGTCGCCGGTCCTGTCCCCTTCGTGGAGATCCGGTTGTTTCTCCATATCCTGCTCCTTTTACCCCTCAGTGCCCTGCCTGGGAGGAGAGCACGAACCGGGCAACCAGTGCTTCCATCTGGATATCGCTGTTTGCGCCTTCCGAAAGCCGGAAGTCTGCCTCCCCGAGGTGGTCGATGAGTTTCACTTTCAGTTCCCGTGGCATCTCGCGTTTCAGGAGGGCACGGTACATCTGGTTGATCAGTTCGTTGGGAGCAATGCCGCGCTCGTGGAGGAGCTGGGCAAGAAGCGATTCTGCACCATCGAAGTCTCCATTCAGCGAGAGGGTGAGCAGTTCCCCGATCTCTTCGGGGCGGGCCGTTGAAGTGATGGAATAGACCCGTTTCTCGTCAATAGCCGGGTTGATGATGGCCGCTCCCTGCAAGGCATTAATCGCCTTTCTCATGTCGCCCTGTGCGATATAGACGATTGCATCCATCGCCCCTTCGGTGATTGTCAGGCCCTCGCGACTCGCGATACGGCGTACCTCTTCCCGTACCGCTTCCGGACCGAGCGGTTTAAAACGATAGATGGCACACCGGCTCTGGATGGGATCGATAATTTTTGAGGAGTAATTGCAGGAAAGGATGAACCGGCAGGTCTGGGCATAACTCTCCATCGTGCGGCGGAGAGCCGCCTGGGCGTCCGTGGTGAGGGCATCGGCTTCATCAAGGAAGAGGATCTTGAACGTGGCCTCACCAAGGGGTGTGGTGCGGGCGAACTGCTTGATCTGGTTCCTTACCACATCGATTCCCCGCTCATCCGATGCATTCAGTTCGCGGAAGTTCATCTGCCACGAGTCACGGAAAAATTCCCGTGCCAGCGTTACTGCGGCAGTGGTCTTTCCCACGCCAGCGCTGCCCGTGAAGAGGAGGTGGGGGAGGTTCCCGCTCCTGACGTAGGATGACAGCCGTTCGACAATCTCGTCCTGCCCTACGATATCGGCAAGTTTCTGCGGGCGGTATTTCTCTATCCAGATCGTGTGGGACTCATCCATATTCGATCATCTTTGCGGGAAAATTGTTCTTGTAACTGATCACTATTTTGTTGGCGTTCCTTGAAAATCATTGTACAGGTATCAGGAACCGCGTGCTGTGAGTACTGAATGTCATAACGTTTATCATAAGGGTTTTGAAATTACTTTCCATGCAAATAAAATATCTTTTCTGCGCCCTTATCGTCATTTTCCTGGTCTGTTCGCCCGCAGCAGCCAGTACAAAAAAGATCGCAAACGGCGCGCCGGTCTTCATCGGAGAAACCGGTCTCGATATCAGTTCGGCTATCCGTGACTGCAAGGTGATTGCCTGGTGGCCGGATGAAACTGATATGTCCGGCCCGGCTGTAAAGAATATCACGATAAAACGTGTCAATGACGTTATCCTGCCGGTCAACAGTTTCAATATCAGCCCGGCTCTTTTCAGCGGCTATCCCGGTAACTGGTACTGCGAAGACAAGAAGCCACGTTTTATTGTGCTGAATGTTGCTGAACCGAAGATCTCCATCAGGGTCTGGGACCTTGACAGGAACGAAGACATTACTGGCAAAGCCGTCCCCGTCACGACAAATATCACATATCGCATTGACACGAACCTTCACCAGGTCCTGTCGTATGCAAACCGGACCGACCTGAGTCCAGCTGATGGATTCTTTACTGTTACGTTGACCAACCCGACCGGAAAGGAGATGAAAAATATCTATACCGGGAGTATCGGGGCCACAACCACTCAAATCCTCCAGTTCGAAGGGACGCCATTTATGACAACGCCGACGTATTATGGCCGGAACCTGGAAGCGTGGAACCGGCTCTCCCGTGACGCAACGGGAGGGTATCTGTACCCGACAGGAACCTACACCTTCACGGTTGTCCAGAACCTCGGTGGCATGAAGGAGTCATATCCCAGTGCAGACACGCAGGATGGCAGGACAACCGCATCGGCCAGCGTCACGTTCCTGCCCCTGGAGTCTCCTGCAACGCAAACAACCACTGTGCCCCCAGAAACTCCTGTCACCACATCTCCCGAAACAATCCCCCCGACAACTGTTGTGACGGAACAGGTAGTTACCCTTCCGGTAACTACCATTGAGGAACCGCCAGCAAAAGTTACCTATTCCCCCCTTCCGGCCTGGGCAGGTATTCTTGGTCTTGCAGGTGCCGGGGCCCTTCTGGCGCGACGCAGGGCTTGATAAGCGGATAATCCCCCTTTTTCCCATCCTGACCACGTTATTAATGATCGCGCACAAATACTCTACAGAAGTGTTTTCATGCATATCAGAACAGGACTCATCGTCATGGTCATGACCCTTCTGATCATGACCCCGGCACTCGCGGCAGAGGATATCGCTGCTGAAGAAAATCCCTGGTATTGGTATAACCAGGCTGTAGACCTGGCAAATGCCGGCCAGTTCTCCGCCGCCCTTATCGCAAACGAGAAGGCGCTCTCCTTAAACGAGAGCATGCCCCTTGCATGGGCAAACCAGGCGGGGATCCTTGTGCAACTGGGACGGTACGAAGAAGCGATTGTTGCCGCGGATCGCGTTGTCTCGGTCAATGCAACCGATCTTCCCAATACCTATGCTGCGGCGTATTACAGTAAAGGGGATGCGCTCCGTGCTCTGGGCAGGATGAATGAGGCAGCGGATGCCTATTCACGGGCATACAAGCTGGACTCCAGTCTTGTTCCTCCCGTGATGGTTCCTGGTCAGTCATCTGTGCCGGCAACCCCGTCTCCAGCGAAAAGTCCCCTGCATCCCGGTATCATTGTTGGGGCAGTCATGATAGCCCAGGTCTGTTGTAAGGCTCGTTTCATGGAGTAGATGCTCCCTTTTTTTACGCAATAACAATTCCTAGTACCTTGCACCGCCCTTGTCACGGGCTATATCTTGAATAGTAACTCTTGACCATAGTAGTACGGATCATGGAAGGTGCAGCCAGGGTATTTGCCGGGGAATTTTCCCGGTCAACACTCGTTGAACCCCCGGGAGACAGCGGTGCTCCGGGAGGGATCGTTACACCTACCGGTGCCTGCTGCCGGCAGGTATTTTTTGCCGGGGTTTTAACAGAAGCCGATGAATCGGGGGACATGGCACGTTGCCGTGTAGCGGATCCTACCGGCGCCTTCGATCTCATCTCCTGGAGAAAAGGAGCGCTGAAGGATGCAATCACTACGATCCCGATACCTTCCTTTGTGACCGTAACCGGGCTTGCCCAGATGAACCAGAACAGAAGGCCCGGTTCCCCCACCATACGCCCGGAACAGATGCTGCCCATTGACCGGGCCACCCGCGACCAGATCTATCTCTCAACTGCGGAATACACACTCCACCGTATCGCGCAGATGCGCCTTGTGATCAAAGGTGGGAACGCTGATGAAAAACTTACGAGGGCACTCCGGCATTACGCCACCACCTCAAAAGACCTTCACGAACTCCTGGCGATGGTGGAGTGTGTCGTTCTGGGAATTCGTCCGCCAGAAACAGCTTCCGTTGCAGGCGCAGCAGACGTTATTGCCGAGGTGAGGGAAATGCTCACGAACGCACCCGGCCCGCAGGGAATTGCTGTTGAAGATGTGATGGAAGTGCTGGCCACAAAGGGGATCCGGAAGGAAGCAGTTCTCGCGGCACTGGAATCACTCATTGTAGATGACGAGTGCTACCAGCCCCGCAAAGGGTACGTCAGGCTCTTATGAAACTGGAATTCATTCGCAGCGGCCCGGCGCTTGTCATCGAGAACGAAGAGCGCCTGCTGGTTGTGTCCGATCTGCACTTTGGGATCGAGTCTGACCTTGCAGCCCACGGCCTCCATTTCGCCAGCCGTAGTGCAGAACGTCTGGAGAGGCTGATGCGGGTCATCGATTCAACCGACCCGGACCGGCTTGTTCTTTTAGGGGATATCAAGCACAGCATTCCTTCCCTGACCCGGCAGGAGTATCATGAACTGCCGGGGATTATGGAAACCGTGCGCTCACGGGTTCCCCTGATCATCTTCCCCGGCAACCATGACACCGGCATCGAGCGGTTCGCCAGAGAATCCGAGATCTGTCCCCGGGAGGGAATGCTGATCAATGGGATTGGCTTTCTCCATGGGCATATGTATCCTGCACCCGATCTGTATGGCAATCTCATCGTTATCGGGCACCACCATCCGCTCCTGGCTCTCCGCGACGAGGTCGGTTGTGCCCTCCAGGAACCTGCCTATATCCGGGCCGGGCTGATAGCCGGCAAGGGAGACATCCCTGTTTCCGGAGAGCGGGCTGCACAGACCCGGCTCCTCTTCATGCCGGCCTTCAACGAACTTGCCGGCTATGATATCTCCCGGATAATCAGGGATCCCTTTTCCCCGTTGTCGCGGTGCATGGACGCCGGGAGCGCTGAGATCATCCTTGCCGATGAGACATACATCGGCCCCTTCAGTGCGCTGGTGCAGGATGAAGACGATTGAACGGCTGGACCCTCGGGTCCGTTCGTGTATCCGGAAACGCGGATTTACTGCCCTGTCCGATGCCCAGAAACAGGCAATCCCCCTCATTCTGGATGGGAAGAATATTGTTCTCATTGCACCTACGGGGACCGGTAAGACCGAGAGCGCGATGTTCCCGGTCTTTAACGGTCTCCTCTCCCTTCCGGCCGGTGGCGGATTCAAGGCTATCTACATCACTCCCCTGCGTTCCCTGAACCGCGATATCCTCTCCCGTATGCAGTGGTGGTGCGGTGAGCTTGGCCTTACCGTAGGTGTGAGGCATGGCGACACGCCAATGGCCGAACGGAGGAAACAGGCCCTCTCTCCCCCCGATCTGCTGATAACAACGCCGGAAACGTTCCAGGCGCTCTTCATGGGAAAACGGCTCCGGCAGCACCTCGTCCATGTCCGGTATGTCATCATCGACGAAATCCACGAGCTTGCCGGGAGTAAGCGGGGCGCTCAGCTTGCAGTCGGGCTCGAACGGCTCCACGTGTACGCCGGTGCATTCCAGCGAATCGGCCTCTCCGCAACCGTGGGAAATCCCGGGGAGATCGCAGGATTCCTCTGCGGGGCCCGGCCCTGCCCGGTTGTCCAGGTGCCGGTTGCAAAACAGCTGGATCTTTCGGTGCAGTTCGTGGGCGATGATTTCCGTCACCAGGTCGAGGTGCTGAAGAAATACCTGAAACGTGAGGGATCGACCCTTGTCTTTGTCAATACGCGGGTCACCGCGGAAGCGCTCGGGCATGCCCTTTTCGGCCACGGGGATGTTGAGGTGCACCATGGGTCGCTCTCCAAGGAAGTACGGATCGATGCAGAAGAGCGGTTCAAGAAAGGGGAGATCCGAACCCTCATCTGCACCTCATCCATGGAGCTCGGGATCGATATCGGCCGCGTTGACCATGTCATCCAGTTCGGCTCGCCCCGCGAGGTTGCACGACTGGTGCAGCGCGTGGGCCGGGCCGGGCACCAGCTGAATACCATATCGCGCGGGACCATCCTTGCCACGGGATTTGACGACCTGTTAGAATCCCTTGTCATTGCCCGGAAAGCGGGCGCTAACGAGATCGAACCGGTGGTACTGCCCCGGCATGCAGCAGATGTCCTCGCAAACCAGGTAGCGGCTATTGCGGTTGAATACGGCGAGATCGAGCGTTCGAAGATTCGGGAGATCTGCGAACGGACAATTCTGTTCCCTGACTGTAACGAACTCTTAGATAAGGTCTGCCGCCAGATGGAGGACCACCGCCTCATCCGGATTGACGGGAGCCGTATTGTCACCACTGCCCGGGCACGTCGGTACCTTGCGGGGAACCTCTCGATGATCCATGACGAGCGTAAGGTACCCATATTCGACATTGTCTCCCGGCGCACGGTTGGGACACTGGACGAATCCTTTGTTGTTGGATGGGTACATACCGGGGTTGTTTTCATCACCAAGGGGCAGCTCTGGCGTGTCCTTGAGATTGCCGACGGGAAACTGACCGTGGAACCTGCAAAGAAGGCTATCGGGGAGCTCCCCTCATGGGAAGGCGAGCAGATCCCGGTCCCGCACTCTGTGGCACAGGAAGCCGGAGGGATAAGGAGGACCCGGTCGCTTGCGGAGTACCGCACGGAACCCGATGGGCTTGCCTTCGCATCTGCATTCTTCCGGGAAATGGACAAAAACAGGTCTCTTGTCCCGACAGACGACCTTATCACGCTTGAGAATACCGAAGACGGTGTGGTCTGCAATGTCTGTGCCGGTCATAAGGCAAACGAGGCGCTCGGGAGAGTTCTCTCGATCCTGCTCTCTGCCCGGTATGGTACAACGGTCGGGCTCGAGCTGGACGCGTACCGGATGCTCCTGCGGCTACCCTCATCCATCCGCGCAGCAGATGTCCGCGACCTCCTTCTCTCCCTGGATCCTGCAACCATGCCCGGTCTCCTCCGTCTTGCCCTGAAACGGACCGCGCTCTTCAAGTGGAAGCTGGTCCAGATTGCAAAGAAGTTCGGGGCGATTGATCCCGATGCCGATTATGAAAAGATCAGCATCCAGCGCCTCCTCGACTTCTTTGATAACACGGTTGTCCAGCAGGAAGCCTATCGCGAGCTGCTGTCCGAGTACATGGATATCGACACATCAGCAGCAATAGTGACCCTTGTACGGAACGGGAAGATCCAGGTTGCCCTCGGCCCGCACTCTCTCATCGGGGCAGGGGGGCTCCTCTCATCCCGTGACCAGATCCCCCCGCCCACGGCGGACAGTGCCGTGCTTGCCACGCTCAAGCGCCGGCTCAGCCAGGATGATGTCATCCTTGCCTGCATGAACTGCCGGGACTGGAAGAGCCGGACGGTTGTCTCCCGCGTTGACGAGCATCCCCAATGCCCGAAGTGCGGTGCCCGGCTGGTCGCTGCCCTGAAGCCCTATGAGGAGGAGCAGTATGCAGTCGTAAAAAAGCAGCGGAAGAATGCCGAGGAACACGCGACAGAGCAGCGGCTCAAAAGAAACGCCAACATCGTCCTTTCGAGCGGGAAAAAAGCGGTTATCGCGCTCTCTGCCCGGGGCGTTGGGCCGGAGGTTGCCTCCCGGATCCTCGGAACGCTGGCAGAAGGGGATGCATTCTACCGCGAGATCCTTAAGGCAGAACGCATTTTTGTCCAGACACACCGGTACTGGGCATGATTTAGTGAACCACGGATACGGGGAAAAAAGGGGATATTACATTATGCTCTCGAGCTTCTGCTCGAGGAAGTCGAGGCCTTTCTTGATGTCCTCGAGGTTCTTCCCGCCCGTGAGAATGATCTTTCCTGATGAGAAGAGGAGCGCAACGATCTTGGGGTCCTTGATGCGGTACACGAGGCCGGGGAACTGCTCGGGCTCATACTCAATGTTCTCCAGGTTCAGGGTGATGACCACTTTATTGAGGTTGATATATTTCCCGATATCGTAGGAACAGACAATATTGGTGATTGCGACCTTGGGCTCCTTGAAGGTGTCGACACCGGCAGCCTTGAGGGACTTGATGATGATGCCAAGGCCGTCAGCGAGTGCTTTCTTGTCACGGATACCGGTCAGCACGACCTTACCCGATGAGAAGATCAGGGATGCAATCTTGGGGTCTTCAATACGGTAGACTGCACCCGGGAACCGTTTTGTATTGAGTTCGCAGCTCTTGATCTTGCTTGAGACATCAGCAAGGTCAATGGAATCCGCAATAACCCCGGAAGCTACGATATTCTCAATCTTCAATGACGCGTACTTTTTGTCAGCCATCCAGTATACTATGCTGTGCTCTGAATCATAATACTAATGGACAACCTTTATGTTGTCCCGGCGACTCCCTGTGCCGACGGATTTCTGAGTGTTCCGGAACGATAGCATCCACCCATTTCCGGAAAACAATTCCTGCGGTACCTCAAGGGGGATTGCTCCACGAATGGATGTTCGACCGTAAAAAGGCAGATTGAAGAAGGACCGGAGAAAACACTTTTCCTGATTCTATGAAAAAGACCGTTCATGGCACGGACAGTTATGCTAAGATGTGCGAACGTTTCGCTATTGATGTGCCGGAATACTATAACTTCGGTTTTGACGTGATCGATTTCTGGGCGAAGAAGGACCGGAACAAGCTTGCGATGATCTGGGTGAACCAGCAGGGAGAGGAGAAGAAATACAGTTTTCTCGATTTGAAGAACCTCTCCAACAAGGCTGCAAACATCCTGCTCAAGTACGGCATCAACAAGGGCGACCGGGTACTCGTGATGCTTCCGCGGATCCCTGAGTGGTGGATCTTTTCTATTGCACTGATCAAGCTTGGCGCCGTCTTTGCTCCCTGCCCCACCATGCTCACGGCCCGTGACATCAAGTACCGGGTGAACAAGGGGAAGTTCCGTATGATCATTACGGACCTTGAGAACGCGTCCAAAGTCGAAGAGATCTGCAACGAGTGCCCGACACTGACCTCACGGATGATCGCGGATGGCGAACTTGCGGGATGGGCAAGCTTCCCCTACGAGTTGCTCTACCCGGCACCCGTCTCCCACCGCTCGGTAAGTATCCCGGATGATCTCAAGACAAAGAGCACAGACCCGATGCTCATCTACTTCACCTCCGGCACCACGGGGGAGCCCAAGATGGTTCTCCACAACCACGGGTACCCGCTGGGACATATTGTGACTGCCCGGCTCTGGCAGGACGTGAAGCACAATGACCTGCACTTCACGGTCTCTGATACCGGCTGGGCCAAGTGTGCCTGGGGCAAGATCTTCGGCCAGTGGATCGAAGGCGCCTGCATCTTTGTGTACAATTTCACCGGAAAGTTCCAGGCAACCGAGGTCCTCCCCCTGCTGGAAAAATACCAGGTAAGTACGTTCTGCTGTCCCCCGACAATCTACCGGATGCTTATCCTTGCCGACCTGGAGAAGTTTGATCTATCCTCGCTCCGGCACTGCACCAGCGCAGGCGAACCGCTGAACCCGGAAGTAATCCGGGTCTGGAAAGAAGGAACGGGACTGACCATCTGCGAAGGGTACGGCCAGACCGAGACCTGCTGCTGTGTTGCCGCCTTCCCGACTGTCGAACCACGGCCCGGTTCCATGGGAAAGCCTTCTCCCGGATGGAAGATCGAGGTGCATGACGATCACGGCAAGGCACTGGGAAACCACGAGGAAGGCCGGCTTGCCATCAGCTGCAAGCCCCGCCCGCCGGGTCTCTTTGTCGAGTATCTTGACAACCCGGAAGAGAACAAGAAGTCGTTTGTCAACAACTGGTATTACACCGGCGACAAGGTGTACCGCGATGACGACGGGTACTTCTGGTTTGTCGGGCGTGATGATGACGTGATCAAGAGCTCGGGATACCGTATCGGTCCGTTTGAGGTCGAGAGTGCCCTTCTGGAACACCCTGCCGTGCAGGAGGCTGCCGTTGTCGGATCTCCCGACCGCATCCGCGGGCTTATCGTCAAGGCATTTGTTGTCCTGAAGAAGGGATACGAACCCTCGGAATCGCTGGTGCGGGAGATCAAGACCTATGTCAAACGCACCACGGCGCCCTACAAGTATCCCCGGCAGATAGAATTTGTCAGCGAACTCCCCAAGACCATCTCGGGCAAGATCAAGCGGAATGAGCTCCGTGCGGCAGAGCTGAAAAAATACCTTGACAGTAAATAATCTGTTACGTGTGGTGCAGTAACAATCTCTCTCGTTTATTTCTCTTTTTTCCTTGGATATGGTATGCCCGTCTTCGGGATCTGATGCACATAGTAAAACGAAACATGTAATAAGTGCACCACTAAATGGATCAGTATGGTGCGATACTCCATCACTATGGACGATACCCTTGCGGATACCATTGATGTGTCAGCGAAAAAGCAACGGCTGTCACGATCCGAATGGATCACCGAAGCCTGCGAGGCCCATCTCTCGACAGTTCCCGGCGCAATGCCGGTAAGCTCCACAACGCTCCCGTCTACCGGAAAAACCATCCCCCCTGACCAGCACAACATGCCCGATTACGAGACTATGGCAAAGAACTTCCGGATCGATGTTCCTGAATTTTTTAATTTCGGTTTCGATGTCATCGATGCCTGGGCACAGAAAGACCGGAACAAGCTTGCGATGATCTGGGTGAACCAGAAAGGCGAGGAGAAGAAGTTCACCTTCTGGGACCTGATGCGCCTCTCGAACCAGATCGTCAACATGCTGATCAAGTACGGGGTCAACAAAGGCGACCGGGTGCTTATCATGCTCCCCCGCGTCCCAGAATGGTGGACATCCACGATTGCCCTGATCAAGCGTGGTGCAGTCTACTGCCCTGCCCCCACCATGCTGACGGCAAAAGACCTCAAGTACCGTATCAACCTCGCCGAGATCAAGATGGTGATTACGGACTCCGAGCATGCCGACACCATTGACTCGATCATGAAAGAATGCCCGTCCCTCACCTGCCGGATGCTTATTGACGGGAAACGCGACGGCTGGATCAGTTACCCGGTCGAGCTCGACTATCCCGCACCGGTCTCCGCAAAACTCGTCCACCTCCCGGGAACCAAGAAGACCCGGAGCACCGACCCGCTCGTGATCTTCTTCACCTCCGGCACCACGGGCGAGCCGAAGATGGTTGTCCACGATCACAGCTACCCCCTGGGTCACATCGTCACCGCACGCTTCTGGCATGACATCCGCACGACCGACCTCCACCTGACCCTCTCGGACACCGGCTGGGCGAAGAGTGCCTGGGGCAAGTTCTACGGCCAGTGGATCGAAGGCGCTGCCATCTTCGTGTACGATATCCGGGGACGGTTCAATGCAACCGAGCTTCTGCCCCTCATCGAGAAATACGGGGTCAACACGTTCTGCGTCCCGCCGACCATCTACCGGATGCTCATCCTTGCCGACCTCGACAAGTTCGACTTCTCCGAGCTCCGCCATTGCACCAGTGCCGGCGAACCGCTCAACCCCGAAGTTATCAAGGCATGGAAGGACGCGACCGGCCTGACCATCTACGAGGGCTACGGCCAGACCGAGACCGTGCTCTGTGTCGGCACATTCCCTGGCATGCAGCCCAAGTTCGGCTCCATGGGACGCCCCTCCCCGGGCTGGGAGATCGAACTCCATGACGACAACGGCAAACCGGTCCCGCTCCATGAGGAGGGCAAGATCGCCATCCGTGCGAACCCAAGGCCCGTCGGCCTGTTTCGGGAATACATGAATAACCCTGATGAGAATAAGAAATCCTTTATCGGCGACTGGTACTATACCGGCGACAAGGCGTACAAGGACGAGGACGGCTATCTCTGGTTCATCGGCAGGGACGATGATGTCATCAAGGCATCCGGGTACCGGATCGGGCCGTTCGAGGTCGAGAGCGCCTTAATGGAGCACCAGGCCGTGCAGGAAGCAGCAGTCGTCGGCTCCCCGGACGATATCCGGGGTCTGGTTGTCAAGGCATTCATCATCTTAAAACCGGGGTTCACCCCCTCAGAAGGCCTCATCCACGAGATCCAGAACCATGTCAAGAAGGTCACCGCCCCCTACAAGTACCCGCGGAAAATTGAGTTTGTGACCGCCCTCCCCAAGACGATCTCCGGCAAGATCCGGCGCAGGGAATTACGCGACATGGAAATGAAGAAGTTCCAGAACGACATGAACGGCCAGAAGAAGGCGTAAGTCCTCTCCTCCCCTACCTTTATTTAATCCGGCAGGTAATCTATACAGGCGCGAGGATCGCCGAGCCAGGTCAAAGGCGTTAGGTTCAGGGCCTAATCCCGCAGGGGTTCGCCGGTTCGAATCCGGCTCCTCGCATCAGGTTTTTGATAGATATTTCGTTCATTTTGAACTCTTCTCGTAATGTCTCATAGTTCTCAATGTTTCCCTGGATTGCGGGGCGCTCTGTATCCCTCGAGTAAACTACGATACGGGAACTGCTGCTTGAAAACTCTGATAGAAACCGTCTGGCGTTTGGACCGTTGCAAGCGGAAGTGCTTATGTGTTCAGCGTTTTTTGTCTGTAATACAATCCCGTTGTTCCTGTAAATTCTTTTTAAGATAAATCATATCAACAAGTTGTACGTCGCCCTCGAAAATCGGGTGGTCGTAATTGTCGGTAAAAAAATTATTTACCCGATGTGAGATTTTAAATCCACACTGTTCATAAAACGACAGGATTGCCGGCGTTTCTCCTGTCCCGACAAGCATTGTTTTAAAATCGTTTTTGTAGAAATCAAAAAGGAAATGTATCAGTGTTCTGCCGTATCCTTTGCCCTGATACTTCTCGTATGTTGCTATGTTTTTCAACTCGCAGGTTTCGCTGTCTACCGGTACGACAACGCAAACACTTTTCAAATCATCGTCATATAAGGCAAACAAATCACCATCCGGCAAATACTTGTCAATCATGGTTTCCTGCTCGTCAGCGAGCAGCAATAAGTCAAGGAACTGTTTCTTATTTTTGAGAATTTTCTCTATTTTCACCATATCTCTGTTGTCTCCTCATTTGTCAGGTTTATTTTCCGTCGTATCGCCCGGATTATCGCTAACGAGGTATTCTCGCCATATTGCGTGCGGAATTTCTCCTGCGCCATCCCGTTCCTGGTCATTTTTTCTCTGGAAGGCGTAGAGAAAACTCCAGATTTCAAATTGTTGGTTTCCATCCCATCAACTATCAGGATCGAAGATGAGAAAACCTCCTCGCATCAGGCTTTTTTCTTTGATTGTTGTGGAACGCTATCTACGGCTTCAACGAACCGGTATACCCCTTTCGGGATGGTTATGGCAAACCGGGCACCCTTGCCGTATTCCCCCATCTCCTGGATGCTCATGCCCGTGATAGCAAGGATCTCCTTTGCAAGGAACATGCCAAGGCCGGTATTCTTCCCAAAGCCCCGGTTAAAGACAAGAGGCTTCTCTTTTTGGGGGACACCCTGGCCATTGTCTTCATAGAAGCAGGTAAGGCACTCATCGGACTCATGGAAAGAGAGCTGGATCCTGTCCATCGTTTTACCGCCGTGGCGGAGGGAGTTGTCAACAAGGTTATAGAAGACCTTCGTCAGCAGCGGGTCAGCCAGCACCTCAACATCAGTCCGTTCTGCCTCGATCCGGACATCCTTTAAGACAAGACCCCGCGTGGATTTGACCAGTTGTGCGTTCATGTTCTGCCATGACGGCGCTATCATGCCCATGGTCTGGTAGTCCCTGGTGAAGGTGATCTGTTCTTCGATGGTAGTGACAACTTTCATCTGCTTCCTGATGAGTTCCAGCTTCTCCGGATCGCTCTCGTTGTCCTGGGCCAGATCATGGTAGGCCCGGAGTGCATTGAGCTGGTTGAGGATATCATGGCGGGTTATACTCGAGAGCAGCTGGAGCTTGGCATGGGCGGTCTTAAGCCCTGTCTCAGCGAGCCTACGATCCGTGATGTCCTCGGTTGTTCCTTCGAGAGTAAGGATCCCGCCGCGTTCGTCGGGTATCCCACGGGCGTTTATCGTAAGCCAGATATGCTCCCCGTCACTCCTGACGAACTCCACATCCATTGCCCTGATGGCCTCTCCCCGTGTGATCCGTTCCGTGATCGTATCGCGTTCCCGGGGATTGGCATACAGGTTACGCATGGATTTGACCGACTGCTTCATCTCATCGGGAGTGGTGTAGCCGAATATCCGTGCAAAGGCCGGGTTGATCTCGATGATGCTCCCATCCGGTGCTGTCCGGTAGATCCCAAGGATAGCATTCTCGAAGATATTCCGGTACCGGGCCTCGCTTGCCTTGAGCGCCGCCTCGTTTCGTAACAGTTCCTCGTGGTGGTGACGGAGTTCCTCTTCAATGGCAGTCAGTTCTTCAAACGATGCTGCCAGGTCCTCGTTCTTCCTGAGCAGCGACTCCTGCATCTGCCGGAGTTCGGTAATGTCCTCGACAATGCAGATAACACGGAAGAAGGTCCCGTGCTGGTCTTTAAGCCCGTTTGCACTGACACTGGCATCGAGGCTGGTCCCGTCTTTCTTTTGCATCCGGTAGATCTGGTTCCGTGACGAGCCGGTAGTCAGCGCCTGCTGGAAATACTCCTTTGCAGTATCGGCATAATCCCCGTGGACAAGAGACACAAACGGTTTTCCGAGAATTTCGCCCTTGTCGTATTGCAGGACGTCGTTCATCCTGCGGTTGCAGTCGACAATGATACCCTGCCGGTTGACCGAGATGATCAGGTAGGGTGCAGCATCGAAGATATGCCGGAATTTCTTCTCATTTCGTGCCAGTTTCTCTTCAGCATTTTTGAGACGGCTGATGTCTGTCACCATCGCAAATGAACCGGTAAAACGCCCTGCATCATCGAAGATTGGGGAACCGGATACCAAAAACCAGCAGGTAGTCCCATCTTTCCGGATAAACCGGCATTCGAACTGTTCGCTTTTGCCGGCGATCCGGTTTTGTCTCCTTATTGCATGGTCCTTTGCATGCTCTTCTGCCATGAACCGGGTGATGCTCTCCCCCAGGATCTCCTCTTCTGAATAGCCGAGGAACTCCGTGAGTTTCCGGTTGACGAACGTGGTGTTGAAGTCCGCATCAAGCATCCAGATGCCTTCGTTTGCCGTCTCCACAATGCGTCGGAACTTCTCCTCGCTTGCCTTGAGGGCAGCCTCGTTTTTCAGCAGGATTTCATGGTGGTGGCGGAGTTCCTCCTCGATGGCGGTCAGTTCCTCAAAGGATGCGGCAAGGTCCTCGTTCTTCCTGAGCAGCGAATCCTGCATCTCCCGGAGTTCGGTGATATCCTCGATGATGCAGACAATCCGGAAGAAGGTCCCGTGCTGGTCTTTGAGCCCGCTGGAACTGAGGCTGACACCGATCTCCTTCCCGTCTTTCCTCAGCATGGAAAATGTCTGGTTTTTTGCTGAACCCGTTGTCAGTGTCTGCCGGAAATGTTCCTGCACTTCGGCACTGTCATCGCCACGCACGAGGGAGTCAAACGGCATTCCGAGGATCTCGTTCTTGTTGTACTGCAGCACGTCCTGGATCTTGCGGTTGCAGTCGACAATAATGCCCTGCCGGTTGACTGAGATGATCAGGTAGGGTGCGGCATCGAAGATATGCCGGAATTTCTTCTCGTTTCTTGCCAGTTTGTCCTCGGCAGCCTTGAGGTTGCTGATATCCGTGACCATGGCAAACGAGCCGGTGAAATTGCCCGTAGTGTCGACAGAAGGTGAGCCTGAGACAAGGAGCCAGCAGGTACTTCCGTCTTTCCGGATGAAACGGCATTCGAACTGTTCGCTCTTCCCCTCCTTCCAGCTCTTCTTTCTGACACCGTAATCCCGGGCGTGTTCCGCTCCCATGAGGCTCGTGATCTTCTTCCCGATCAGTTCCTGCTCGGAATACCCGAGGAACTCAGCGAATTTCCGGTTGATGAAGGAGATGGTAAAGTCTTTGTCCAGCGCCCATATCCCTTCATTTGCTGTCTCGACGATCCTGCGGTATTTCTCCTCGCTCTGGCGCAGGGCATCTTCGTTCCGTTTGAGTTCATCGTAGTTTGCCCTCAGTTCCTCTTCCTGTGCCGTCAGCTGTTCGTATGCTGCCGCAAGCTCCACGTTTGTCCTCTGCAGTTCAGCCTCTGCCCGTTTCCTCCGCTCGTCATCTTCCCGGACCCGGAGGGCAAAGGTCAGGTCATGGGCCATCTCTTCCAGGAGTGAGACAATCTGGTCGTCAAAGAATCCGGTCTCGGGGGCGCAGAGCGTGAGGGCGCCGGCATAGCGCGTGCCGCGTGCAAAGGGGATTGCCGCGATGGCCTGGTATCCCCTTCGGATGGCCTCGGCTTTCCAGGGGTAGGATTCCGGATCTTCCGGAAGGGAGTTGTAGATCGTGCATTTCCCCGAACGGAATGCAGCTATCGTCGGGCTGCTCGGGGGCTCACCGTTTACGTCGGGTGCTGTGGTCAGGTTCTCGAGGTACCCGTCCGTGTGCCCGTACGAGGCAACAGGACCAATAGTATCGGATCCGCCGGCGATACCAGCCCAGGCCATCCGGAACCCGCCGCTCTCAACCGAGATCTTACAGATCTCCTCGAGCAGGTCATGCACTTCTGTGTTTCGCACGATGGCCTTGTCGGTTGCACTCAGGAGGGAGTAGAGCCGGTTGAGCCGGTAGATATGGAACTCCCCCTGCCGGTGCTCGTGGGCGGTGATGATCTTCCGCGCAAGTTCGGTGAACTGGGGTTTGGGAGCACCTCCCTTCTGCATGTAGAAGTCCGCACCGTACTCGAATGCCTCAACCGCGACTTCTTCCCGGCCTTTGCCGGTAAAAATGATGAACGGCAGTTTCGGGAACTGCCGCCGTAAGTTCTTCAAAAATTCGATGCCATCCATCTCCGGCATCTGGTAATCGGAAACGACCACATCGTAATGGGAGGTGGAGAGGAGTTCGAGTGCACGTGAGACAGAGGTTGTTATGTCAACCTTGAGTTTGCCCGTCCGCTCAAGGTATGTCTTGCCAATGTCAAGGAGCACTTCTTCATCATCTACATAGAGGACCGAAATCATATACAAGCGTCCTGGCACGAGACGATGCCCCGGGCTGTAACCATGTACTGTTTTTTCACCGGAGATGATATATAACTCGGTTTTATCCTGCGGAAATAAAGGAAAATTTGAGGTTATTTTCCTGTAAATCCACCTAGTCCTTTGAATTCAGCAACTTTTTCCGGGGGATGACGTAATAAAAATCCGTCTGAAATTTGTAATAATAACATATATATATAGTTTATATCAGCATAAACACCGCGCAATAGAATACGAAGAGCGGGATGAAGAGCACGAGGTAGAGGATTTTATTCCAGCGCCAGATCGCAAGGCCGTCCATGGTCTCGATAGGCATCAGGCTGTAGACCGCGGTGATAAGGTTGATGGTGAATCCGATTCCTCCGGCTATTGCCCAGACTCCGCCCAGCATCACCATGGCCAGGAAGACGAACGTGAGGATGATGGAGACAACCGGCCCGGCCACCATCTCGATCCCTATCGTCCTCGGATTTTCATCGTCTGTCCTGTTGACGAGATTCCGGTATGAGGCGCCGAATGCGTTGCCAAAGAGCCAGGCCGTGACGAACATGATGACCGTCCCGAGGCCCCAGAACTGTGTATCTGCATCCTGCCCGTGTTGTGTGGCAAAGTACCGGTGCGCAAAATCGTGGAGCAGCACGGATACCGCACCAACAGCAATGTAAATGAGCACCATGTCAAGGGTGAGTTCGGCCCGGTCCGCAAGCATGAAGGCAAGCGCGACAATGATGATGGCAATCTCGATGACCAGGACTTCCGTTGCCGAGAGCCCGAAGTAATGCTGCTCCATCTTCCGGACTGCGAGTTTACGGGCAGCGATCTCTTTTTCGCTCAGTTTCTCGATCGCATGCCCCGCGATAAGGTCTGCAAAGAATTTCATGAACTTGAGGATTACCTGCCAGATGAACGCGATGTTTGCGACAATAACCTGGATGACAAGCACCGCAATGCTCGTGATGACTGCGGCAAGAGCCATGAACTGTGCCGGAATGTATGCCGATGCCGGGAGGTTCGCTGCCGCAGGACCTTTTGCCTCCTGGATCAGGCCGATGATACCTTCATGGCGCTCCGGTCGCCCGGTCTCGTCTGTCGGCCTGGCAGGAGTCAGGCTTCCCGCGCTGATGAGGTCAGTTTTGGAGAGGGTGTCGCTGCCAAAGGCATTGGATACCCTGAGCCGGACTGTGTAGGTCCCGGGTCCGGCGTAGGTATGCACCGGGGACTGTTCTTTGGATGTTGCGCCGTCACCAAACTCCCACTGCCATTCGACGGGGCGGTTCAGCGAGGTATCAGAGAATGCCACACGTAACGGGACGGTCCCCTCCACAGGAGATGCAGAAAAGTCCGCAACCGGAGGATTCCCGACCTGAATATATGCAGGTTCACTCCGCGTATCGGTGCCGTAGATATTGGTGACCGTGAGCCGGACGGTATATTCACCATCTGCGGTATACGTATGCGTCGGGTTCTCCCGGTCAGATGTTGACCCGTCGCCAAAGTCCCAGTGATACTCCATCGGGGAAAAGCCCCGTGATGTATCCGCGAAACTGACGGTCAGTGGTGCCGGGCCAAGCCGGGTGCTGGAGAAAAATTCTGCAACCGGGGGATTGGTGACCGTTATATAGCCCTGCCCGGGTGTGCCCGCTTCCGCAGCGGAAACCGGCATGGCCAAAAGCCCGGCAGTAATGACAAGGACAAGCAGGAGAAATGGTTCGTGGCGCATCATGGTTCACCCGTATGGATTAGTGCAGGATGGTGGAGGGGAAGACATTGGATGGTATCTGCTCTGGTATTCTCTTCGGACTTATAAAGGGATCGTCTTTGACGAATACCGGGTTGTTGTCCATGCATGTACAACGATTGATGATGATCTGGCTCATTCCCCAACTGTTCGCAGCACCGGTTGATGAATTATTGCGATCCTCGCGGTTAGCTGAATCCAGGAAAAAAGGTGTTGGTCTTTCATCGTTGTGCGACAGGACATCAGTCCTCGAGCACGACAAGAAGATTCTCAAATCTTCTTCGATGAACGAGGGGTAATCAGACCCCTAGTTCGAGAAGAAAGTCATCAGACTTTCTTCGAAGTGTCTCCCTTCATAATAAATTTCACAATAAGGAAGATAACCAGTGCAACAATGATGAAGTCGATACAGTTGCCGACAAAATCTCCAACAAGGAACTTCATCGGACCAATATCGATTACCATTGCTCTCCAGTCGCCACCGGGAATAATGACTGCAATTATCGGCATGATGATATCGTTGACGGTTGCAGTAACGAGTTTGGTTGCAGCTGCACCGATGATAAATGCAACGGCTAGACCAATAACCTGGTATTTCTTCAGAAATTCCATGAACTCTTCAACAAATCCTTGTGGCGTTTCCATAATCAGTGACCTCAGGAGATTTCCTAGTTCCCCTGATTACAAATAATATCTGGTTGTTATAAAAATATCGCAGACAAATTTTCCCTTTTCCTTGCCGATAAGCCGGTTCCGGTTACGTGTTCCCGGCCAAGGTTATGGTACCGATGATCGCGGGCTTGCCTTTATACCGTGTCAGGGATTCATGGATGGTGACGGAAAACAAAGACCCATCCTGATGCCGGGCATTGACCGTGTACCGCTCCGAGCTGACAATGCCGGAAAGCCGATCATCAACGGCTTTTCTCACCCGGGGCCGGTCCTCTTCCGGGAAGAGCAGGGTGAACTCCGGCAAGGCAATGATGTCGTCCGCACTCCAGCCGGTGACCTGCGTGAATGACGGATTGACGTAGATGAACCGGTTGTCCTGGATCATGTAGATCCCTTCCGCGAGCGAACCGGTCAGGCACCGGAATTTCTCATCGGAATCCGCAAGTTCCTGCAGGGCCGCGTGCTCTTTTGAGACATCGATTAAGGAGACAATGCTCGTCTTTGTCTCCGGGATCATCTCGACCGTGATGTAGGTGTCAACGGAGCGCCCGTCCCTCCCAAGGAATTTGAACTCGTAGTTCTTGGGCACGTTTGCGGGATTTGCCCGGCGCAGTTCATGGTACTTTTTCATGCGTTCCACGTCCTCCGGTGAGACAAATTTCGTCCACTGCATCTTGTTCTCAATATCCGCACGGGTATATCCGGAGATCCGTTCCATCTCCCGGTTTGCCCTGATCACGGTTTTGTCTTCCCCGAGGATCATCATGGCGGTGCCGGTGGATTCAAAGACCGTGCGGTACAGTGCTTCTGATTCATGGAGCGCTTTGTCCGCATTCTTACGGGAAAGTGCATTCGCAATAATCTGGGCAAAGATCTTCAGGATATCGATGTCTTCATCCTGCCAGCTGGCTTCCTTTCGCGTGGTGTCAAGGGCAAGCACCCCGATCACATCCGGGCCGATGCTCAGCGGGAGGAGGAGGTGTGACTTAACCCCCATTGCCTGGAGCATAGCTTTGTGCTTTCTGTCAGCTTCCGTTTCGGCTGGCATCGCGTCAACGCTTTTGACACTGACAGTTTCGAATGCCTGGATGCGTGCTGATGATGAAGAAAAAATGGCAGAATCACTCGCGTTAAACCGTTCCTTTAACGAAGGGACCCCATCAGCCACCCATTCATGGGTCCAGCTGATATGCCGGGTAACGGGCTCCTCGCGTGCAAGATAGCAGCGATCCGCTCCGGCCAGTGTGCCGATCTCCGCGAGGAGTTGCGTGATTGCCTCGTCAACATGTTCCGGAGAGAGCCGGATAAACCGCGTGGCCATGACCGACGTCATCCGGATGAGTTCAAGGTGCCGGTGCAGCGCTTTTTCCGCATGTCTTCGCGAGATGGCCTGGTTGACCTTGTGGCCGAGTTCCGCGAAGAGGGCTTTTGTGTCCCCGCCCTTCTGGAGATAAAAATCAACGCCGCTGTTGATTGCTTCGACCACAACCTCCTCGCGTCCTTTCCCGGTGAAGAGGATGAAAGGTATGTCGGAGTCATGCCGGATATGCCGCAGGAACCGGATCCCGTTGCACTCGGGCATCTGGTAATCGGAGATAATGGCATCGAATTCCTGGTTTTTCATCATCTCCAGTGCGATGGCCCCCGATTCGGCAGTAGAAACAGAGAACAATCCGTCGGCCTCAAGGAACAGTTTCCCCAGTTCGAGGAGATCCGGTTCATCGTCTACGTAAAGAACAGAGTAGGGATTCGCCATGATGAAAACACCCTCAAACAGGGCACGTAATCTATGCTCATTATTGCAGCATGATAAGAGTTTTGGTGAAAAAAGGAAAAACGGGAAATTTCAGATCAGCGGTTCCGGCTGCTGGTCGGAAAGCGCCGGAAGTTTGGTCGGCTTGACAAGAACCGGTTCTTTTCCCTGCCGGATCTTCTCGATGATCAACTCTTTTCCGCGGGGAGTCATGGCAAACACCGGGATGGCAACCCCGGCCTGGACAAGGGCTTTTTGTGCAACCGCTTCCCGGATCGTCTTTGAGGCACACGAGGTGACAAGATCGGAAACTGCCACGAGCTGTTCTGCCTCTCTTTTCGTCAGCCCGGTTACGTGGACGCCGACAATGAAGGTATCCGGGTGGATCTTCCGGATCGCTGCTGCGGTGTCCGGTCCTGCGACCGTGACCGCAATCTTCCGGAATCCTTTTTCCACCGCGAGCGCAACGCCGGCAACAGCGTCCATAGTGGCATGTTTCCGGTCAAGGACAAATCCGCCGTCTTTTTCGATCCGGTCCATCACCTGCGGGTACGGACATGTCGAGGCAAGGCCCGACATCCGTCCCCCGATCCCCTGCACCATGGCCGGCTTTGTGGCAATGACCGTGCCGGCCCCGTCACAGGCAATGACTGCTGCGTCGAGCATCCCGGCCTGGATCCCGAAGCTTAACAGTTCCGATGCCCCGAAACCGACGAACTCCCGGTTGTCGATGACCTCACGGTCCGGTGTACACATGCCGAATGCTTTGATCCGGTGCTCGATGTTTGCCTTCACCGATTCCTTCGTGATATCCGGGATCGGGTACGCGAATTTTTTCGCAAGCGGACAGTCGCGGATCCGCGGTTCGCCGACCTCAACAACCTTCCCGTTGCGGATAACGATCCGGCACTGGCCGATCGCCTCGATGATATGCTCATCGTTTCCTTCTGTCATGATGGATCTTCCCAACACCTGTTTGTTTCAGGGAATATAGGATTATTGCATGCAGGCAGGTTCCCGCCCGCGTTCATGGCAATACATATGATGAAACAACGACGATAGTTTTGCATGAGCGGGGATTCGCGGCTGTGGGAGATTGATGTTACCCGCGGGATTGCGATCCTCATGATGATCGTCTTCCACACGGTCTTCGACCTCTCCTTCTTCGCAATCTTTCCCGTCGATGTCGCATCAGGGTTCTGGCGGTATTTTGCGTATGCGACTGCGACACTCTTCCTTTTGATTGTCGGGATCTCGCTGGTTGTCAGCCATGACCGTGCTGCCGTGAAGTTGTCCGGTCTGATGCTTGCAAAAAAATTTCTCGTTCGCGGGGGCGGCATCTTCGCGCTCGGCCTGCTGGTCACGCTGGCGACATGGCTCTATCTCCCGCAGGGGTACGTAGTATTCGGGATTTTGCACCTGATTGGTGTCTCGGTGATGCTCTCGCCGCTCTTCTTCCGGTTCCAGGTCTGGAACATTCCCGCGGGAATACTGTGTATTCTCATCGGGTGGTTCGTGGTGAGTCGTATCAGCCTGCCCTCGCCTTCGGTGCTCCTTCTTCCGCTAGGAATTTATGGGCCCACGTTCTGGTCGGTCGATTATACTCCGCTCTTCCCGTGGCTGGGCGTTGTCCTGATGGGGATGGGGGCCGGGGCTGTCCTGTACGCGGGTGGGACCCGGCATTTCTCGCTGAAGCCCCTGCCGGATCTTTTTGTCCGGCCCCTGTCGTTCCTGGGCCGGCACTCGCTCGTGATCTATCTCGTCCACCAGCCGGTGATCATCCTGCTGCTTGCTGCGGTGACGGGAACGAAGGTGCTGTGAGTGATGGGGAAGCCGGGAATTATTTGTAAAATATTTTTGTGATCAGAATTGAGAAAAAAATTCTGAAGAAAATCTGATGAAATTATTTTGAAACTTTTCCGGAAGTTTGACGCTCTTGGGGGATTCGAAGAATCCTGATGGATTCTTCTCTTCCTCCTGGTTCGAAGATTTCCCTGCGGAAATCTTCTCATCCTCAGGGGTCTGACAACCCCTTCGGATTCTGATGAACCAGTCGGACGCCGCCTTCGGCTCTGCCCCCGCCGCGTGGGCATCCCCCAGAAGGTGATGCCTCTGCATTACCTGTTACCACCTGTGAGGAACCGTTAGGGGGGATCCGTGACCCCTGTTTTTTCCATGATGGTATCCCGCAGTCCGTTCAGACCCGACTTTTGCGGCTGTATTAGCGCTATTTGCGTCCGCATTTTCTCGACGTAATAACTGGGAAAAATGGGGACTTAGTCCTGTTTTTTGGCGATTTAGTCCTGCTTTTTGGGGGACTTAGTCCTAAGGGGTTTCCCGTTATGGGGATCTTACGTCGGAGAATGAGGCTATGAGAGGAACTCCCGCACCCCTTTCCCCGGGCTGTTGTCGGTCCCGGTAGCCCCCCTATATATTAGTGCAAAAATGTCCTTTCAACAATACCTGTGACAGGTCAGATACCCGTCACAGGTAGGATACCTGTCACTGGTCAAATACCTGTCACAGGTCACTTACCCGTGACGGGTTTTATGAAGAGTCCGGAAACGCACTAATATATAGGGAGGTTTTGGGGGCGGGTATCGACGGTATACGTCGGGAAATCCAGGGGGGTGTTGCGATCCGGGATCTTGTCTTGGCCGTGCATCATGCTGAAGAATTGCAGCAGGGGGCGATTGAAAATATATTTCCAGACCCTGCTTGGAATTTTTTCAGTAACCCCCCAACCCCTGTTTGATCGCGTGAACCGGATCAACCAGACCCTGCTCAAAAAATTTTAACCAGACTTTGATTGAAAAAATTTCAGCAGACCCTGCCTGGAAAAAGTAAAACGGATCTGTATGAACGGGAAACAGGGAGGGGGCATCATCGACGGAAAGTATTTCGGATTTTCGTGCAGACCCTGCTCAATTTTTTACGAGTAGACCCTGATGAAAAAATTTTGAGCAGACTCTGCTTGAAAATTTCTTGCCGGACTTTGATTGAATAATTGTGATCGCGATTGTGATCGCAATTGGAAATATGTTTTGGATCAATCGGACTTCGATTGAAAATATTTTGCCGGACTCTGGCTATGAAATGTTGAACTCATTCGAATTATTCGATGCCCTACGCGCAAAACGCCTGCCGGCTTCTTAGAAGAATGCTGATGCATTCTTCTCGTGTCTCAAGTCTGATGACTTTCGAAATTGCGCAACTCACTTACCTGTTCACAAACATGCGTATGAGCCGTTGCCCAGCGAGGGGGCGACGTGCCCCCCGAGCGACTCCACGCGAAGCGGGGAGTGGGGGAACTCTTCGTTGTCAAAATGAAAATTTTTATCCGGTTCAAAACCCGGCATACTATTCTTTAATATTTTCCATCACGCGAGCAGAAGAAAACAAATCACAACACATAATGATTCTGCTTTAATAATCTCATACATTACTGACAACCCACAGATATGACAGAAGAGCGCGAAGCAGCAACCCGGAAGAAACGGATCGATCCTTTACTGAAAGCTGCCAATTGGAAGGTTGTCCGGTATGAAACCGACATGGACCTTTCACACTATACCAAATGCGCTCTTGAAGAATATCCCACGGACAATGGACCGGCCGATTATGCCCTTTGCCTTGACGGGAAGATCGTTGCAGTGGTGGAAGCGAAGAAAGTCTCCCTTGGTCCGCAGAATGTCCTGACCCAGGCCGAACGCTATGCTGAGGGGATCAAAGGGAGTCCGTTCAATTTTTACGGATACCGTGTCCCGTTCATTTATTCCACAAACGGCGAGATCATCTGGTATCACGATCTCCGTAACTCCTTAAACAGATCACGGGTCGTTGCAAAGTTCCATACCCCCGATGCGCTTTCAGAACGGCTTCGTGATACGTTCGAGGCTTCCTGCCAGCGTCTGGCCGGCTGGGAGAACGTTCACCCGATGATCCGACCCTATCAGGCAGATGCCAATGCTGCAATTGAGCAGGCCATCCGCGATCGCAAGAGACAGATGCTCGTTGCCATGGCAACCGGAACCGGGAAGACCTACACGATGGTCAACCAAGTCTTCCGTCTTATGGAATCTGGCGTTGCAAAACGGATTCTCTTCCTTGTGGACCGCAGGGCTCTCGCTGCACAGGCAGTCAAGGCATTCGCTTCATTCGAGGCTCGTCCCGGACTGAAGTTCGACAAGTCGTACGAAGTGTACAGCCAACGGTTCTTCCGAGAAGATTTTGAGGAAGACGAGAAATTTGATCCCAAAGTCCTTCCGACAAATTATCTTCTGGAGCCAAAGCCCGGCCATGCATTTGTCTATGTCTGCACAATCCAGCGGATGACCATCAACCTCTTCGGGCGGAACGCAGTCTTTGGCGGTGACGATGAATCCATCGATGAGGATGCAGAGCAGATGGACATCCCCATCCATGCGTTTGACCTGATCATTGCGGACGAATGCCACCGGGGGTATACAGCCGCGGATCAATCGGTCTGGCGCAAGACGCTCGATCATTTCGATGCGATCAAGATCGGCCTGACTGCAACACCGGCCGCTCACACCATGGCATACTTTCGGGAGATCGTGTTCAAATACGATTATGCCCGGGCAGTGCGGGAAGGGTTCCTTGTTGATTATGATGCGGTTGCCCTTGACTCAAACGTGAGGATGAACGGGATCTTCCTGAAAGCCGGCGAGGAGGTCGGGATTATCGATGCAACAACGGGCCTGCAATCCTATGATCATCTTGAAGATGAGCGGCAGTTCGATACTGCGGAAGTCGAACGGACGATCACGTCACCGGATTCCAACCGGAAGATCCTCTCTGAAATCCGGAAGTATGCAGAGGAGCACGAAGAGCGGTTTGGCCGGTTCCCCAAGACCCTGATCTTTGCCGTTAATGATCTCTCCCACATGTCCCACGCTGACCAGCTCGTGGATCTTGCACGGGACGTGTTCGGGAAAGGGGATTCGTTTGTCCAGAAGATTACCGGTAAAGTTGACCGGCCGCTCCAGCATATCCGCGAGTTCCGGAACCGCCCGATGCCGGCCGTTGTGGTGACGGTGGACATGCTCTCGACAGGTGTCGATATTCCGGACCTGGAGTTCATCGTGTTTTTGCGCCCGGTGAAGTCGCGTATCCTTTTCGAGCAGATGCTGGGCCGGGGAACCCGGAAGGGCGAGCGGTGCCCGGATAAATCCCACTTCGTTGTCTTCGATTGTTTTGGCGGAACGCTGCTCGAATATTTCCGGCAGGCAACGGGTATCACCGCAGAGCCTCCCGAGAAAGAGACCCGGTCGATCGTGCAGGTGATCAAGGATATTTATGACAACCGGGACCGGGATTACAATACCCGGGTGCTGGTGCGCCGGCTCCAGCGGATCGATAAGGAGATGAGTGGCGAGGCAAGGGACATGTTTGCTGCGCATATTCCCTCCGGGGATCTGAAACGGTTTGCTGCGGGACTCCCGGCTCGTCTCCGTGAAGATTTCACGAAAGCAATGACCGTTCTCCGGAATCCTGCGTTCCAGGATCTGCTTCTCCACTATCCCCGGCCCCCGCGCTCGCTGATTGTTGCGTATGAGAATACCGATGAAGTGAGTTCCCGGTATATTTTCCGGGATTCGGCCGGTATGGAATACAAGCCGGAGGATTATCTCACTGCGTTCTCAACGTTTGTTCGGGAGAACCCGGAACATATCGAAGCGATCCGGATCCTGCTGGACCGGCCGAAAGACTGGGGGACTGATGCCCTATCCGAGCTTCGGCAGAAACTGGCGGCAAGCAGGTACCGCTTCACGGTCGAGAACCTCCAGATGGCGCACAAGGTGCGGTACAACAAGGCGCTCGTGGATATCATCTCGATGGTGAAGCACGCGGCCCGCGAGGAAGAACCACTCTGTACCGCAGAACAGCGAATCCACCGGGTCTTTGACAAGATGGCCTACACCACATCACTGACACCGGACCAGCAGCAGTGGCTGGACAAAATCCGTGAACATTTAATTGCGAATCTCTCAATCAGTAAGAGCGACTTTGACATCATCCCGATCTTTTCCAATGAAGGCGGATGGAACAAAGCGAACCGGATCTTTTCCGGGCAGCTGCCTGATCTGATCCGGCAGTGGAATGAGGCGATTGCAGCGTGAGTGATATTGTTCAGAAGTTATGGGGATTCTGCCACACCCTGCGCCATGACGGGATCGATTACGGGGATTATATCGAGCAGATCACGTATCTCCTCTTCATCAAGATGGCGGATGAGCGGAACGTAAAACTTCCCGATGGCTGCGACTGGAAGACGCTCATTGAATTGTCCGGGACCGATCTGACGGATACTTACGTGGATGTGCTGCGGAAACTCGGGACGCAGAAGGGACTGCTTGGAGATATCTTTGCCGGCGCCCTCTCCCGGTTCACGAACCCGGTGAACCTGAAACGTCTCATCAGCCTGATCGATGAAACTGAATGGACCGAGCTCGACATCGATGTGAAAGGCGAGGCATTTGAAGGTCTCTTGGAGAAGGCGGCGAGCGAGGGGAAAAAGGGTGCAGGGCAATATTTTACTCCGCGTATCCTGATCCAGTCGATTGTCCGGTGCATGAAGCCCGATCCCCGGAAGAAGGCGGACTTCACGATCTGCGATCCGGCATGTGGGACCGGCGGGTTCCTCGTCTGCTCGTACGAGTGGCTGTTCGAACAGACTCGTGGGGTGCTGGAACGCGATGTGGCGCTCCGCGTGACGAAGGGCAAGACCTACTTTGGCCAGGAACTCGTTGCCCGCCCGCGCCGGCTGGCGCTGATGAACCTCTTCCTGCACAATGTCGAGCCCGTGATCAAATTCGGCGACTCGATCTACGAGAACCCGGACAGCCAACGCTTCGATGTCGTGCTGACCAATCCCCCGTTTGGCACAAAGGGGGCGAACCAGGCACCGGACCGCGAGGATTTCACGATCTCCACGTCCAACAAGCAGCTCAACTTCGTGCAGCACGTTATCACGATCTTAAAACCCGGCGGACGGGCTGCGGTCGTGGTGCCCGACAATGTTCTCTTTGCCGACCAGGCCGGCGAGGTCTTCAAGGTGCTGACCGAGGACTGCAACCTGCACACGATCTTACGGCTCCCGAACGGCACCTTCACGCCCTATTCCCCGGGCACGAAGACAAACGTGCTCTTCTTCACCAAGGGCTATGCCACCGAAACGATCTGGGTGTACGATGACCGGACGAACGTGCCGGGCATCACCAAGAAAGACCGGCCCTTAACACCGGAATATTTCGCGGAGTTCGAGAAGCTGTACGGCGCTGACCCGAACGGCGGCTCGAAACGCAACTCAGCGGACTCGAAAGAAGATCGCTGGCACTCGTTTCACATCAGCGAAGTGAAGGAGCGGAACTACAAGATCGATTCGCTGAAGTGGCTCAAGGACGACTCGCTCGATGATGCGGATTCGTTGCCGGAGCCGGAGGAGCTGGCGGTCGAGGCAATCGAGGAACTGCGGGCAGCGGTGGATGAGCTGCAGAAGGTTGTGGTGCTGCTGGAGAATGGGAACGGGGATTCGGCGGCGAGTGAAGGAAAGCGATGAGAAAGAAGAAGGCCGAGCCGTTGGCTGAACCGGTTTTAATTGATGATCAAGATCTACCTGATGGGTGGACAAAAAAGACCCTTCTCGAAGTAGCGGGAGGTGAGCCTCGTTTAGTTGTTGGGGGTCCTTTTGGATCATGCCTAAAGGTCGATGATTATCAAAAATCTGGTATCCCGATTATTCGTTTACAAAATGTGGGTCATGCAAAATTCATAGATAAGGATATCAAGTATCTCACGCTTGAAAAAGCAAAAGAGTTGGAATACCATACCTTTGTCAAAGGAGATCTGGTTCTTGCAAAATTAGGAGATCCTATTGGGAAAACTTGCATAATTCCTGATAAATTTGAATGGGGAATTGTTGTATCGGATGTTGTTCGAATTCGAATTGAGAATGATCAAATCGATAAAAAATATTTACTTTATTACCTCAACTCCTCACACTCAATTAATCAAATCAGTTCCCAAGTTTTTGGATCCACCCGACCTCGCGTAAATTTGAAAGAAGTACGTGATATTGTAATAATGGTTCCTCCGCTTGCCGAACAGCAGCGCATCGTCTCCCGTGTCGAAGCCCTGTTGTCGCAGGTCGACGCCGCACGTGATCGGCTGAACCGGGTGCCGTTGATAATGAAAAAGTTCCGGCAGGCGGTGCTGGCGGCGGCGTGTGAAGGGAGGTTGACGGAGGGGTGGAGGGGGGAGAATCCGGATGTTGAGTCCGGAAGTCAATTGCTTGAAAGAATTGCCGGAAAAAATTCTCACTCAATTGTTCCAAGCGATGATGATCCTCCGGTTCTATTACCTGAAATTCCTGAGTCGTGGGAATGGTCAAGATGTCTACTCCTTAGCGATCCGAACCGCGACATCACATATGGCGTGATTAAACTAGGCATACCAACAAAGAGCGGGATTCCAACACTTCGCTCATCTGATGTTAGATGGCTCCACATTGACAACAGTGATGTAAAAACAATTAATCCGGATATTGCATCACAATATTCTCGAACATTCCTAAAGGGTGGTGAGATTGTGATCACCGTTCGTGGATCCCTTGGAGGAATTGCGGTTGTCCCACAATCGATGGCGGGATATAACATATCTCGGGAAGTTGCTGTTTTGCCATTACTTTCGGATCTTGATGCAAAATATTTCAGTTACGCAATCGCGTCTATCTGGAGCCAAAATTGGTTGTCCGAAGTGACAAAAGGCGTAGCATATACTGGAATTAATATCCGGGATTTAAAACGTCTGCCCCTTCCCCTCCCACCCCTTCCCGAGCAGCACGAGATCGTCCGGCGTGTCGGCTTGCTGTTCGAGCATGCGGATGCCATCGATCGTGAGGTTGCTGCGGCGGGCCGGCGATGCGAACGGATGACGCAGGCGGTGTTAGCCAAAGCATTCTCTGGCAGATTGTAGCGACACCACACTTTCACACCCCTCGGCATCAGTTTATAATTTGTATAATTCAATCGTTATCGATGCCATACACCTGTGGCCAGAAGCCTGGCAAAGGAATGTATCGCTGTCGAAAAGATTCTGAAGTGATCCATCTGGATCAGGATTCGGATGTCTTACCCCCCTGTCCAAAATGTGATTCATGCAGTTGGGATAAGATTTCCTGACCCTCACTCTCTTTTCAAGCGATACGTTCTTAGTATGATCCCTGTTCGCGGATGGTCCCGACTACAAACCTTAATACTCCTCAAACCAAGAATCATAAATATACTCTGAATATAAATCACCTGACGAGGTCTCCCGGATGCCTGCCGCCCAGAAAAAGAAGATCGAACTCACCATAAAATCTACCAAAGAGCCCGATTCTCCAATCCCGGCACTACTCGTAGCGGAAAAATTCCAGAGCCTCCAGAATCTTCTTTACGTTATCGGAGATTTCCTTGAAGGAAACAAATACCGCACCGGGGGTGATTTCCCCAATTCTGTCAAGGAACGATTTACCCTTGTCGTCCGCGATCTGAAGATCGGAAGCGTCGGGGCAACCCTTTCAATTGCCGATCCCCAGCAGGGCCTATTTCCCAAAATGCCGACATTCGGAGAAAAAGCAATAGAACTCACCAACGATATCGTCCATATCGCACAATCGGACGATGAAATATCGGAAAAAATTGCGGAAAAAATTCCTGAAGAGCAGAGGGCATACCGTGTTATTCAGGAAATCGATCATCTCTGGCCGGATAACCGATCTCCTTTCAGTGTCAGGCTGGGGTTAGGCCAGCCCAGATCTTTCCAGCTCAATCCATCACGCAAAGTTGTCATTCAGCGGGCTCTCCGCAAAGTGCCGGAGGCTGCTGAAAAAACCGTTGTCGGACGGCTCATCCAGATCCGGGTCGATAAAAAACACGAATGCAGGATCGATACCCCGAAGGGTGAATATTCGTGCAAATATACCCCGGAACTGGAAAAATCGATTAAAAATTATATTGGAAATATGGTAAGCATTGTCGGACAGATGAAAGAGAGCAACAAAATAGAAATTTCCTCCGAGAAGGCAATCGAACAGATCCCTCATCTCCCTCTTCAGGAAATCAATTTCAAAAACCAGCAGATAACCCTCGCGGAGCCTTTGGATCTTGATATTCTGTTTGAAGGGGATGAATACATTCTATCAAACGATTCATTCCACCTTCTTGCTACTTCGTCCTCTCTCAAATCCGGCATACAGGAAATAGAAGAAGAACTCTCATCCCTCTGGAAAGAATATGTGGACGTCGATCCGGGTACTCTGACAAAGGATGCAATTGAATTCCGTTTGAAACTCAAGTCATTGATTGCGCAGGATGGCGATGTAGTTGGGAACGCGTAAAAACTACAACATCGCTAATTCCCTGCTCAAGAAAGGCTTTGAGGAAAAACATTCGTCTCATACCCATCTGATATTTTTTATCGATGGAAAGAAGACATCGCTCTTTACTTTTATCAGCCATGGGAAAAAGGAGATCAGCGATGAGCTGATGCACAAGATGGCAAGACAACTCAAACTTTCCCATAAACAATTTTGTGAATTGGTAGATTGTTCCATGAGCGGGCAGGCTCTCAAGAATTTTTATCTCGAAGAAGGAATTGTGAAGCTTTAGTTTTTATCTATCTAATCAAACACTTTTTTTGGAACGTACTCCTCATGCCGAGCAGCATGAGATCGTCCGGCGTGTCGGCTTGCTGTTCGAGCGTGCGGATGCCATTGATCGGGAGGTTGCTGCGGCGGGCCGGCGGTGCGAGATGCTGTCACCCCACAGGGGGACGGCTTGAGAAGAACTCGTCAGAGTTCTTCGAAGGATGACGCAGGCGGTGCTGGCGCGGGCGTTTGCCGGGAAGTTGTAACCCTCTGTGAAAAAGAAGAAAGGAATCCCCTGCCAATCACGCCGCTGCCATCCCCGCCGTCTCCCGGATATATTTCAACAGCCGGTCGCGGTTTGACGGGAAACTGGAGAACTGCTTCTCGCAGACATCGGAGAACCGCGCAAGGTTCTTCCGGTTGATCTCCTCCTGGTTCTCGAAGATGCCGATCGAGCGGAACTTCAGCCCCCACTTCTCGAACATCAGGAGGTTGATCATCGCCTCCTTGACCCGGTCGTCATTGGTCATGGCATAGATGAAGACAGGGCCGTTCGTGCCTTCGATCATAAAATCCACCGGATATTTCCCCTCCGGATCGTGCTCGGGGTCCGACCAGCCGGTACGGATCTTGTCTATGGGAATATTCTGCTCGATGAACGTTTTCACGTCCTCAAAGAAGGTTGTCCGCACGCGCTCCCGCGAGAGGTACGAGACATCGGAGATCTTCATCAGTGCCTGGATGAAACTGTAGAGGGCGTCACCGTAACGGCCGTCTTCGATGGCGATGAGAAGTTCCCCGTTCCTCTCCTCGACTGTGAAAGCAGAGAGGGCATTGGATATGATCTTCTGCCGGCCGCCTTCCCGGAGGTCCCGCTCGTCCAGCTCATACGTCAGATGCATGAGCGTATGCCCCTCATCGGAAAGGATCCAACTCTTGCCTTCCTTTTTCAGGACAATAGCGAGATGATCGCCGTCGTTGAACATGAACGGCGTGAAGACCCGGAAGCGATTCGCTCCTTCTGACTCGATCCGCACCTGCTCGCAGACCGTCTGCCGGAACGCCTTTGTTATCGCTTCAACGGACATCCTAGTTCATCCCCCAGAGAGTAAGACTTTTGTTCTTGCCCGAAATGGCAAACCCGCAGTCCTTTAACATGCAGTCCGTAGCACTGATGAAATCTGCATACCGGTCTGTCTGCTCGGCAAAAGCATCCTCATCCAGCCCCTGCTGTTGGTACCGCTCCGTTGCTGTATGGATATGAAACCCAAAGAACGTATCCCCTTCGATCTTGTTGGTATGCTCATGGCTCTTGCCATTGTACCGACGCAGGCGGAAATGCTGATTCGATCCTTTCGGAATGTAAAGGAGGATGACCGAGAAATCCAGCGTATTCAGCTCGCTCTGTCGGAATTTCAGGAGAAATGTATGCCCGTGCTGACCGGCCACTTCATATTCGAATTCCTTGTGTCCCCTTTTTGTCCGGGGCCTGATACGGATCCGGAAATCCTCAGGAAGAATTTTTGGCTCATGGATGAGGGCACCGATTTCCGTTTCCGTCAGTTGGACTGTCATAGATCTGTTCCCGACTTCTGGGATCGTGATTATATACGTAATATTTTCCTTATTTTCATTTTGCATTCAATATTTAATACCTTAACCAGAACGCGGGGTGAAAGTATCATCTCTGGAAAAACTAATACTCCCTCACAGTCTGTACCCGAACACACCTGCCCAAACCAAACAGATTTATCGCGCCATACACAAGAATCATGACACGTGTCAACAAAAAAAAATTCAGGGAACCCGATGAACAGGTCGTTGCTCATAGCAGTATTTTTCCTTGCAGTGAGTCTCGCGATTACCGCAGGTTGCAGTGCCCCGGCCGGGACACTTAATTCCAGCGAAAATTCTCCGTCCGTTCCCGTCACCATCGCCGCCTCCTACCGGGCCACGATCAACCAGCCCGATGCCTTATCCAATTACGTGAAGATGGACACAGACATCTATAATGCCGGTGAAGTGGTTGAGTTCACGGTAACCAATGATGGCATTGGGGCACTGAGCTGTGCCGGGGATCCTCCAACATTTTCCGTGACAACGCAGACCCCCGGGGGAGTCTGGAGCACGAAGATGGGTACCGGCCAGCCGGACCGGGCCACAACTTCTGTGCTTGCACCGGGTGCGTCAACCCGTCAGTATTCCTTTGTCACCACCGGCTGGGAACCGGGCCGGTACCGGATCGTGCATGACTGCGGGGTCGAGCGCGAGTTCCTTGTGCGTTCCCTTCCCGTGCCCGTAGTGACACCCATGCCGGAGGTGTGCGTTGAGACCAACTCGACAACCACTGCGCCATGGATCGCGATCGATGATATCGGGAGCCCGGTTGCCTACCAGCCATTCACGATCCGGGGAACGACGAACCTCCCCGCGGGAGAGGAGCTGGTGTACACAATCTTCGCCGTGGGGGAGAAGGATGAGGGCGTCAGCCTTAACAACCAGGGATCGTTCCGGACACCAGTCATCGAAGGAACGTGCGGCACTAACACGTGGGAAGCACATGGCGAGATCCAGGCAACCGGGGAATTTGCTATCGGGATCATGGGAGCAGATAAAACCCCTTCCGCGATCCGGAAATTCACGGTGATTCCGGAATAATTTCAGGTTTTTTCATTTTGTAATCGGGGGGCAGGTAATCCCTTATTTCCTCCCACATCACTCATGTATGTGAACGTCCATATGATCCTCCCCACCTTCACGCTGTTTCTTGAACCCGTGCACCCTCTCCGGTTCTCCCTCGCGGAGTTCCGGGCCTCGCTTGCCCGCGAGCTCACAGAATATCAGGCATCGGCGCCCGAAGAAGCACCTGCCGTAAAGATTGTTTACCGGTATCCTGCGATCCTGTGCAAACAGCTCAAAAACGATCTGGTAGTGATCGGAATTTGCCAGGGGGCCCGGTTCCTTTACCAGCTGGCGGAAAAAAATGCCGAAATACTCTCGGGAGATAATTCCTGCAGGATCGTTTCACGTGACCCGGAAATCCGGCAAGACGAGTTCGGGATCACCGGCAGGATGGTTGAGTACGAAATTCTCACCCCGTATCTTGCCCTGAACCAGCAGAATGCAAAAAAATTCTATGACCTGAAAGGGAAGCCCGCCCGTGACGCATTCATGCAGAAGATCCTCAACGGGCACCTCAACACCCTTGCAAAATCCCTTGACTTTACCTCAAGTGAGGCCATCACCTGCACGGCCCGTCTCCGCTTCATCCAGGAACGCATCGACCGCGAGAACAGGATTGTCTTTCTCGGAAAATTCACGACAGATCTCTGCATTCCGGATTACCTGGGAATCGGTCAGTCGATCTCATCCGGTTATGGCACGATCCGGAAGATCTGCGCTCCAGAGGAATCGCAGCAGGATTCTCCGGTTGCCCCGTGAGCCCGAACAGGGTAGTAAACAGGGCCACATGCCCCATGGTTTTTGAGATAACAACGACAACGCATCCTAAAATGATCACGCTCCGCCCGCTCCGTGAGGAAGATATTCCGGCCATCAAATCCTGGCCGCCGTATCCTCCGGAATTTATCATGCTCGACTACTCGCTCCGTGACGGGGGCTGGCTCGATGAATATGGCGGGCGCACCGGAACAGAGATCCTTGTTGCAGAAGACGGGGACGGGATGATCGGCTTCTCCCTCCTGGCAAAAAAGGACGGTGACAGCGCAGAGTTCCGGATCGCCCTTCACCCTCGCCGGCTCGGGCAGGGCCTGGGAAGGCCTGTCGCGCTCCAGGTACTGTCGCACGGTTTTTCGGGTGCAGGCTGTGAGAAGATCCTCCTGATCGTCAGAAAGAATAATCCACGGGCGCAGCGATTGTACGAATCACTCCGGTTCTCTCCCTGCGGCGAATGCACGGAACTGGTGAACGGTGAGAATGTCCCGTTCGTGCAGATGGAGATTGACAGGAAAACCTTCGAAGGTGTGATGAAACCATGAGCGAAGCATTGCTGGTCATCGATGTGCAGAACGAATATTTCACGGGAAAACTGCCAGTCACGTTTCCGCACGGGAGCATTGTCACCATCCTGCAGGCAATGGATGCTGCGCATGCTGCCCGTATACCGGTTATCGTTATCCAGCATGCAAACCGGGCTTCCGGTGCTGCGACGTTTGTTCCTGGGACGCCGGGATTTGAACTTCACTCGGATGTGAAGAAGCGCCCGCATGATGTCCTGATTGAGAAGAGCCTGCCCGGCAGCTTTACCGGGACAAACCTCGAAGCATGGTTAAAAGAGCACACGATCACTACAGTTACGATCGCCGGTTACATGACGCAGATGTGCTGCGACACGACTGCCCGCCAGGCCTTCCACCGGGGCTATACGGTGAAATTTTTGTCGGATGCAACCGGCACACTTTCCATCACGAACAGCGCGGGCTCTGTCACTGCCGAGGAGCTCCACCGTGCAATCCTCGTCACCCAGCAGATGCGTTTCTCGCAGGTGATGACAACCGCGGAGTGGATACAATCGCTCTCGCTTTTCCGATCGTGACCGCTGTATGTTCTGGGCCCTCCTTTCCGGTATCGGCGCCTGTGCCGATGCCGGGTATTATATCGTCAACAAAAAGTTCCTCCGGTCGGTGGATCCTGACCTGCTGGCAGCATCGGGATTTTTGTTCACCTCGCTCTTTCTTCTTGGCATCTCCTTCTGCCGCGGCATTCCCCCGCTCGGCCCTGACTTTACCATGGCGGTCACTGCCGCGGTGACAATCAACATCATCGGCACGACACTCGCGTTCCGTGCCCTGAAGTCCACGGACATCTCGCTTGCAGTCCCGATGCTCTCGTTCACGCCGCTCTTCCTGATCGTGACGGCAGCCGTCATGCTCCATGAGCTTCCCTCCATTATCGGGATCGCCGGGATCCTCGTCCTTGTCTTCGGCTCGTACGTTCTTAACACGGCCGCTGAACACGAGAGTCTCCTTGACCCGTTCCGTTCCATGCTCTCCCATCCCGGGATCTTCTCCATGCTCGTGGTCTCGTTTCTCTATGCCATCGCGATCGGTTTTGACAAGATGATCGTCCTGAACTCGGACACGGTCTTCGGGTCCGGGGTGGTCTTCTTCTTCCTGGGGAGTGCGTTTGCTGCGATCCATTGCCTGAAACGGTGGAAAGGCACATCACCCGGAATTGCTGCCGGGAGTTGTGCCCCGCTGACGGGCGAGCCCCGGTTCTTTTGCGGGTCACGCGGTCTGCTCATAGCCGGAATTATCATCGGCATTCTGCTGACCCTTGAGGCGATGGTCATCAATGCTGCATACCTTGTCCAGATTGTGCCTTATGTGAGCGCAATCAAACGGATGAGCATCCTGATCACTGTGCTGTACGGGACCATGATCATCCGCGAAGAAGAGGTATTCCGGAGAGTGGCAGGGGCCGGCCTGATGTTCTGCGGGGTCGTCCTGATCCTCTTCTTCCCGTGATCATGCTTCAAACAGCGGGACATCGCGGAACGCGATGCCATCGAAGACGCCCCGGTCTGTGACCCGGAGCGCCGGGATGACCGTGAGCGCGAGGAACGAAAGGTACATAAACGGGTTTTCGATCCCGCCTATCCTGTCGGTTGTCTTGTGCAGTGCTTTCAGCCGTTCCACAACCTGCGGGTACGGGAGCGTTGACATCAGGCCGGCGCAGTCAAGCGGGAGGACTGACATCTCGTTTCCGGAGACTGCAACCATACCCCCCTGTGAACGGATAACTTCCCGTATTGCCTGCAGGATCGTATCGTCGCTGGTGCCGGTCGCAACAATGTTGTGCGCATCGTGGGAGATGCTGCACGCAATCGCACCGTTCTGGAACCCGAAGCCATGCACAAGCCCGAGGCCCGGCGGTACATCGTGGTACCGGTTGCAGACAACCACCTTCTGGATATCCCTTGCCCGGTCAGGAATGTCGGCAACGCTGCATTCATACGCGAGCGCTTCCGTCACGATCTGGCCGGGGACAAGCCCGATAACCCGTGCCCTGCCGCTGCCGGAGATCTGAATCGTTTCCGGTTGTGGAGGCCTGCAGCGGATGGAGGGCGGGAACGCGGCAGCCGGAACCGGTGCGGCGGCTGTCACTGCGGCACCGTTCCGGAAAACCTCCTGTACAACAAACTTCTCCGGGTCATCGATGATGCAAAAGTCAGCCCTCCGCCCGGGAGAGAGCGCCCCGCGGTCATGGAGGCCGAAGTGTTCCGCGGGAGAGAGCGTTGCCATACGGATGGCAAGTTCCGGTGACAGCCCGGCAGCGATAGCGGAGCGGATGCACCGGTCGATGTGCCCTTCCTCCATCAGCAGGTCGGCATGGCAGTCGTCGGTTGCAAAACTGCAGCGGGAGACGGTTTGCGGGGTCACGAGCGGAATGAGCGCTTCGATATTCTTCTCGGTTGAGCCCTCACGGATGAAGATGTGCATGCCGGCTTTGAGTTTCTCCTCCGCTTCTGCAAGCGTAGTGCACTCATGGTCGCTCTGGAGGCCCGCGAGGATATACGCGTTGAGGTCCTTTCCGGAGAGCATCGGGGCGTGCCCGTCACGGATTTTCGCAAGCGCAAGTTTCTCGCCAACACCGGGATCAGCAGCAAGGACACCGGGGAAGTTCATCATCTCGCCAAGGCCGAGAATGCCCTCCCTGCCCACGAACTTCCGGAGGCTTCCGGCATCCAGCACGGCCCCGACCACATCAGCGGGTGTTGCCGGTACGCAGGAGGGGAGCATGTACAGGATATCAATCGCTGCGTTATGTCGTGCCGCAAGCATGTATTCAAGGCCTTTCTCTCCGGCAACATTCGCGATCTCGTGAGGATCGGCAATAACCGTGCCGGTGCCATGGTGGGCGACAAGGCGGGCATACTCCGAAGGCGTAAGCAGCGAGCTCTCGATGTGGACATGGGCATCGATCAGGCCGGGGACAAGGTACTTTCCCGAACAGTTCCGGGTCTCTTTTCCTTCGTAATCACCTATGCCAAGAATGATCCCGTCTTTTACTGCGAGTGTTCCCTCATCCCACGAACCGGTGAACGGGTTGAAGATGGTGGCGGTCTCAAAAATCACATCCGCAGGTCCCATGCCCCGGGCTGCATCGATAACAGGTTTACAAAAAGGTGTCATGAAAATCACACGGTTATATCACGGATAACGGCAGTTTTCCGATCATTGTCTCCCAGGACATAGATAAAAACCTTGTAGGCCCCGGGCGGGAGTTCGCCGGGGATGGTGACCAGCGTGTCGCCTTGTGAGAGCGAGACCGGGGTACTGAGCACCGTGTAGAATTCCTGGCTCATGGAGTCGATCCTGTACACGGTGACCTGCACAGTGAGATCCGCCGGTTCTCCGGTATGGCTGATAGTTGTCCTGACAGACTGGTTCTCGTACCAGGTGTTGCCCACCGTTGTTGAGGTGCATCCGGAACAGAAGGAGAGGAAGATGACGAGCAGTGCGAAAAGTCCTGCTGGTACACAATGCATTCGTCCGGACATCAAGCAGATGTAACGCGTGCAACCATAAAAACTCTGCCAGAACAGGGGATCGCGATCCGCGGACGGATTGAGGGACGTAGTGGCAGGTGTTTTTTGACTTCAGTACATGATCTGACTGCACCACCCGCAAACAGATGGGAAAATTAATTGTGCCAGTACCGTGTCCGATTCTTTCAAGGAAATTGAAAAACCCCTAAAAATTCATAAAAGTGCGTTATGCTAATGAACGGCAGACACATCTTATTAAATACTTTAATACACAGAAATTCCATTCAAGGTGATAATATTACCGTAATTGCCTTTTCCCATCACAAGGGCGGTACCGGCAAGACGACAAGCTGTCTGAACATTGCCGGCTTTCTTGTACAGGTCGGGAAAAAGGTGCTTGTTATTGATTGTGACCCCCAGGCAAATGCCACCGTTGGTCTTGGATTCAGCCCGAAAACCCTTGGGAAGAACATCTACGATGTGTTCTTAAGCGGTTTTGAGGATTTCCCGAAAACAAGTCTTTCGGAGATCATCCAGACAACCCCGTCCGGTATCGATCTTGCACCGTCCAGCCTTGATCTGGTCGGAGCGGATCCGTTTCTCTATCGCATGGAGAACCGGGCGGAAATCTTACAGAATGCAATCGCGACGGTGAAAGACCGCTACGATTTCATCCTTGTGGATACGCCACCGAGCCTGGGACAACTTGTCATCAACGGCCTTTTCGCCGCTGATCATGTTATTGTCACCTTGGATTCCGGAACTTTTGCGTTAGAAGGTGTATCAACGCTCTCGACCATTTTCGGGGACATGAAAGAAGATCTGGGAAGGGAGATTATTCCTGACATGGCTATCGTGACCCGCTGGGGCGAACAGGGAAACCCTGAAACGCCAGGCGTCGAACAGCCTGAAAAGAAGGATATCTTCACCCAGTTGCGGGATCTTTTTTACAAGAAACCGGAACCAACGCCCGAAGAGATCCGGGCACGGGAAGAACAGGAGACTGAACACGAGCGGCTGCTCTCCATGCGTGCTGAAGTGGAGCGGCTGTTCAAAACCGTGCATACCGTACCGTACTCTCCCCAGATATACGAGGCGCAGAAGCGGGGACTCCCGATCTCGCACTATGCGCCCGAGAGTGCTGCAGGTATTGTGTACAAGAACATCACAGATGAGGTGCTGAGATGGAATTAGAGGAATTTGAAAAGGTAATAACCAAGGCCCGCGACGGGAATTTTTCCGTCAGGATTGATGAGTACAAGGTCCCTTCCGAGTGCAGGTCGCTTGCAAAGCTGCTCAACGGCATGCTGGAAAAGGTGGAGGACATTGACACCTTCAAACGCCGTGCTGACCTGATGATCCAGAACAACCCGCTCGCGATTGCTGTCCTGCGAAAGGACAAGTCAAGGATCTCGGTCAACAAGCAGTACGAGATCGCGTGGGAAGGGACCAATGAAGAGCTGATGAAAAAGAAGCTCTATGACTTCAATATCACGGTCCTCTCCGGGGAAGATTTCTATGCCTGTTTCACGACAAAGAAACTCTCCGTCACCGAATGCTTTGTCAAGTTCGACAACGGGAAGCAGAAATACCTGACTCTCTATGCGCTCCCGGTCCTCGACAAGTCCGGTGATATTGACGGCGCTTTCTACATCTGGGCTGACTACACCGAGCTCCACAAGAAGATCGATGAGGCCAAGGAAGCGGAACGCCGGGTCAATGCCATGATCCAGGACAACCCGCTCGCCATCGCTGTCCTGCGGAAGGACAAGAGCCGGATCTCCATCAACAAGCAGTACGAGATTGCCTGGCGCGGCACCAACGAAGAACTGATGAAGAAGAAGCTGTACGACTTCGACATCACGGTCCTCTCTGGTGAACACTTCTATGCCTGTTTCGAGACCAAGAAACTCGCGGTCACCGAGGCGATGGTCAAGTTCCCGGACGGCGTGAAGAAGTACCTCACGCTCTTTGCAATCCCGATCCTCGACCCGAAGGGCGAGCTTGACGGTGCGTTCTATGTGTGGGTGGACTACACCGAACTCCACGAGAAGATGGATGCGGTCAAGGCCATGGAGTACCGCGTTGACAGCATGATCCAGAACAACCCGCTCGCCATCGCTGTCCTGCGGAAGGACAAGAGCCGGATCTCCATCAACAGGCAGTACGAGATCGCGTGGGAGGGAAGCCACGAAGAGCTGATGAAGAAGAAGCTCTATGACTTCGACATCAAGGTCCTCTCCGGGGAAGACTTCTATGCCTGTTTCACGACAAAGAAACTCGCGATCACCGAATGCCTTGTCACGTTCCCCGGTGGCAAGCAGAAGTACCTGACCCTCAATGCAATCCCGATCATCGACCAGCAGGGCGAGCTTGACGGTGCGTTCTACGTGTGGGTGGACTACACCGATGCGCACACCAAGATGGACGAGATCCAGAAGCTCATGAACAACACCAAAGTGGCGCAGGAAGCCCTGGCTGCAAGTGCAGCAGAACTGGGCAAGTCCATGAACCTGATGGCGCAGGGCGACTTACGGGTGCGGGCAGAAGTTAATGAAGGCGACCCGCTCGCAAAACTCAAGGCCGACTTCAACAAGACGCTTGAGTCCATCCAGCCGGTCATGATAGAACTCGAAAAGGCCGCAACGCAGATGAAGGTCACGACCGACGACACGAGCAAGAGCACGCAGGAGATCTCCAAGTCCACCGAACAGGTGGCCATCCAGACCCAGAAGTCTGCTGACGGTGCCAAGAAGCAGATGGAAAAGATCGAAGGGATCAGTAAGGATGTCTCCGATCTCTCGGCATCGATTGAAGAGATTGCCAGCACGTCGCACACCCTGATGGAGCATGCAGGAAAGGCGGCAACAGAAGGCAACTCTGCAGCCGAACTGGGGAAGGTTGCCACCGGCAAGATGCAGGTCGTCGAGAAGATCTCCGGCGAGAGCGTGAACGAGATCACGGCCCTCAACGAACAGATGAAGAAGATCTCCGACATCGTCAAGATGATCGCCGACATCTCCAGCCAGACCAACCTCCTTGCCCTGAACGCAGCGATCGAGGCTGCCCGGGCGGGAGAGCACGGCCGGGGCTTTGCGGTCGTTGCCGGTGAAGTGCGGAACCTTGCCGGCGAGTCCAAGTCTGCAACCGGCAAGATTGAGGAACTGATCAACACCATCCAGGCAAGCTCCAACAAGACCGCCACTGCCATCAACAGCTCCTACAAGGAGATCCAGGCAGGCATCGAGAGCGTGAACAAGACCGTGGATGCCCTCAACCGGATCACCGCAGAGTCCAACATCGTTGCCCAGGGTGTGAACGAGATCACGAAGGCGACCGAGGCACAGGCCGAGGCGACGACCCGCGTGATGCAGGGAATGGAAGAGACAAGCACCATCACAAGGGAGAACCAGGAGCGGATGGAGGACATGGCCGCACTCGCGGAAGAGACCAGCGCATCAACCGAAGAGATCGCGAGCGCGTCCTCGGAACTGGCCAACATGGCCGAAACCCTGAAGACGAAGATGGGCGCGTTCAAGCTGAGGTAGGACGATGGCGTCTACCATCGATATTGTCGAGTTCGAGCTGGGCGGCGAGCGGTACGCGCTCGATATCCAGCTGGCACGGGAGATCGTGGAGATGATCCCCATCACCCCCATCCCCCGTGCTCCGGCCTATATTTCCGGTGTTATCAACCTTCGTGGTGAGATAACGAACATCATGAATTTAAACACCCTGCTCGGTCTGCCCGACCAGGAAGTCAGGACCAACCAGAAGATCATTGTCCTTGTGCCGGAAGCGACCGGCGGGAGCAATGTCGGGATCATTGTCGACGATGTGAGCAGTGTCATCCAGGTGACGGATGCCGATGTCGACAAGGTGGGCGAAGGATTTGGTTCCGACAGTTCGGCCTTTGTCAAGGGGATCATCAAGATGAAGGCCGAGGACGGGGCAGCAGATGCCAAGAAGAACCTGATCATCTGGATTGACATGGAGAAAGTCATAAGGGATCTTGTAGAAAAGTAGAATGTGTTGATGTGCATGCAATCACCGGCGGTTTTTAACGGATACGCGGAGGAATGAGATTGTCTGAACGACCAGGAAGGAAAGCATTGTTCAGCGGTGCCGGAGCACCGCCGGTACCGGCAGCACCTGCTGCGCCTGTTGCACCCGCAACCACCTCAACGGAGGAGATCGCCGCACATGTCCGCCAGCTCAATGAGGAGATAGCGTCCGCCCTTTCATCAGCGGTTGCCGGCAGGGAAACCGGCCCGCTGGATGCGATGAAGTTCGGTACGGAATATACATCGCTGATCGGTGCGATCAATGCAATTTTCGAAGAACTGGCTACGGCGCGCGCAACCCCGGAACCAGTTGTTGTTGAAAAACCTGTTATGGAAGGGATAAGCAGGGAGGCGGAAGGCATCATCACGGATCTCAAACACCGCCTTGAGCTCATGGTTGAGCGAAACCCGGTGCCGATGCTCGTTGCCACCCCGTCGTTCTCGATCTCCGAGGCAAACGATGCGTTTCTCCAGATGAGCGGGATGAGGAGGGGCGACCTGATGAATACGAGCCTGTCACGCTTTACCCTCATCTCCCAGTCTGGCGAGGGGGCCAAGGTCGCTTTACAAGAGCGGCGCCGTTCATTCGGGGAAGTCACGATCGAGCTCCCCTCGGGACGACATATCCTCGAACAGTACTGCATTCCAGTTGTTGCTGACGATGGGGCAGTCACCTCCCTTCTCTTCGTCTATAATGATGTCACAGCCCAGAGGAACAAGAATGCCGAGATCGAGCAGCTCAGGCACCGCTCGGAGACGATTGTCCAGCAGAATCCGATGCCGATCATTCTTGTCGACAAAACCTTCCACATCCGGGTTGTCAACGATGCCTATGTGACCCTCAGCGGGATATCGCGGAGCGAACTTCTGAAAAAGACGCTCCACGATTTCAAGGTGCTGGAGCAGTCGGGCGAGGGACTGAAGCGTGTCATCACCGAACACCACCGCTCGAAAGGCGAGGTGCTGGTGGAGTTCCCCGCAGGGATTAAGAGGCTCCAGCAGTACGGCATACCCATCACGGATGCTTCCGGTGAGATAACGAGCATCCTCATCGTGTACAACGATATCACGGAAGAGCGTAAAAAACTCGATGAGATCCATGCGCTCGTTGCAGAACAGGAGAAGACAAAGGCGGAGATCCAGAAGAACATGGCGGAGGTTGCTGTTTTACAGAAGCGTTCCGATACCATTGTCCAGCAGAACCCGATGCCCATGATGCTGATGAACCCGGAGTTCAAAATCATCCTGGTCAACGATGCCTATGTCACAATGACCGGAGTCTCAAAGGAAGAACTCCTGCGACTGAATGCCCGTGACTTCAAGATCGACAGCCAGAAAGGCGAAGGGTTAAAGAAAGTTCTCACCGAGAAGAAACGTAGTTTCGGCGAGATCTCGATAAAGTTCCCGTCAGGTGCCCATATCCTCGAACAGTACGGTATACCAATTCTGGACGCGGGCGGTAACCTTGCCACTATCCTGTGCATGTACAATGACGTCACCCGCCAGCGCGAACAGGAGAACCAGATCAAGGTGATGATGGACGAGGCAAAGTCCAACGCGGAACTCCTGACGGTAAGCGCGGCAGAACTGAAGACCGCTCTTGCAAAGATTGCCAGCGGCGATCTCACCCACCGGGTCAGTGTCGATGAAGCAGACCCCCTTGCATCATTGAAAATCGATTACAATTCTTCGGCGGATGCCATCCAGAGAGTCCTTGGAAGCCTTGCCGACGCGGTCAGTAAACTTGACGTGACGATCCGCGACACCATCAAGAGCACCGAAGAGATTGCGAAAGCCACCGAGCAGGTCGCTATCTCCAGCCAGAAGTCAACTGACAGCGCGAAAGCGCAGCTGGGCGGCGTTGAGAAGATCTCGAGCGATATCACTGAGATCTCGGCATCCATCGAGCAGATTGCAAGCACCTCTCATGATGTCATGAGCCATGCCGAGAAAGCCTCAAAGGAGGGAGAGGACGCCGCAGGTATCGGGAAGGTTGCAACCGGTAAGATGCAGATCGTCGAGAAGATCTCCAAGCAGAGTGTCGATGAGATCACCAAGCTCAACGAGCAGATGCAGGAGATCTCCAAGATCGTCAACCTCATCACGGACATCGCCAACCAGACGAACCTGCTGGCCCTCAATGCTGCCATCGAGGCAGCCCGGGCAGGCGAGCACGGCAGGGGTTTTGCCGTTGTTGCCGGTGAAGTGAAGAACCTTGCCGGGGAGTCCAAGAAGGCGAGCAACCAGATCGAGACCCTCATCCGGTCGATCCAGGCGCAGAGCGAGCAAACCGCAGCATCGATGCAGGAATCCTTTGAGGAGATCAAGGGCGGTATCGACAGTGTGAACAGGACAGTCGACTCCCTGAACCGGATCGTCTCCGAGGCAACGATCGTCTCCGCGGGAGTCGGCGAGATCACGCGGGCTACCGAGGACCAGGCAAAGGCAACAAACCAGCTGATGTCCGGCATCGAGTCGTTCCGCACTATCACAAGCGAAAACCAGCAGCGCATGGAGGATATGGCAGCCCTTGCCGAAGAGACCAGTGCATCTACTGAAGAGATCGCAAGCGCATCAGCCGAACTCTCGGCCATGGCAGAGCATTGCAGGACAGAGATGGGGCAGTTCCGGGTCAAGTGACCCGGGCCACTCTCACCCTGATAACTATTTAACACTGGCAGACATCATTTTACGATACTACCAAGGTAATGAGGAGAACCGATGGATGGCTTTGACCTCTTAAAGCGTTATATCGAACAAACCCTGAAGATCCAGTGCGGGAACTACAAGGAAGATTACATCAAGCGCCGTCTCCTCTCGCGGATGCGGTCGACCAATACTGCAGATTACAACGAATACCTCAGGTACCTCAAGGCAAACCCGCCGGAACTGGAGGTTCTCCGAAAGGCGCTCACCATCAATGTGACGGAGTTCTTCCGGGATGGCGATGTCTACGATATCTTACGAAAGGAAGTCCTCCCCGACCTCTTCGCAAAGCGCAAACGGCTCCGGATCTGGTGTGCCGGGTGCTCGACCGGTGAAGAACCATACTCGATTGCCATGATCATCCACGAGATGATGGCACAGAACAAGGAACTTTCCGGCCAGATCTTTGCGACAGACATCGACAAGATCGTGCTTGCAAAAGCGCAGGAAGGGATCTATGCCCAGAAGGCGATGGCCAAGTTGTCGGAGAGCCAGATCCACCGTCATTTCACGAAGATGCCTGACGGGAATTACCAGGTGAAAGACCACCTCAAGGAACTGATCCGCTTCCGGCCGCATGACCTGATGAGCGGTGCCCCGATATCGCGCTGGCTTGACCTCATCACCTGCAGGAATGTCACCATTTATTTTACCGAGAAACAGAAAGACGACCTTGCCCGGCTCTTCCACGGGGCGCTCGTCAGTGACGGGTATTACATCATGGGCAAGACCGAGTATCTCGGGAGGCAGGTGGAGAACCTGTTCGTTGCGAAAAATTCCGTCCAGAAAGTCTTTGTCAAGAAAGAATAATCCCGTAAACAGGGATCACTCTTTCTTCTCTTCTTCTCTTCTCCCCTCACCTCTCTGGAAACTGCTTGTCAGGCTCCGCTGCAGTTCCTTTCGTGCAGCATGGGCCTTGAGCTGGTTCATCACCGTGACAAAGTTCAGGCCGATGATGATAAGGACAAGGAGCAGGCTGACCCAGAGCATCACTCCCTGTGACGAGAGAAACGCTGCCCAGAGAAGTACGACAAAGGAGATGAGGTAAAAGACCACCCATGTGCGAAGCCCGGGCAACTCCATGTACATCCATTTTCCCGGCGAGGATATAATCCATACGGAGTACGGATTGTAACATTCCCTCAGGGTGCATCCAGTATTTTCCGGCATTCTTTAGGAACACTTCTGCGATCAGGAATTCCCCTGTGCGGTTCCGTCATGTTTTTTTTCTTCCGGGCCCAACAACATCCTGTGGAGAAAGGAGACCTTATCACCCTCATCGGCGGAGTCATCCTGGTCTTTGTCATCGCCCTTGTCATGAATCCCCATTACCTTTCGGGCTTACCCGGAATCGGGGGAAAGCAGGCCGCTACCCTGGTCCCGACCATGACTCCGGCGGTCCATGATACGGTCGTTCTTCCGGTTACTGCGATATCTCCTCCCACTGCTGCGGTTACCATAACCCCCACGGCTGAGCCGACCATCGCCCCGCCGTACCGCCTCTTTTACAACAGCAGCCCGTTCTCCTATCCCCGGTTCAAGATGCCGGATAACATCTATATCTATGGCGCCGGGGACATACCATTCCGCGGCCGCGAGATGGTGACCTTTGCCTTCATCAACGAGTCACGGGGGGGACTGAGCCAGAGGTTCCGCGTTCCCTACCCGGTCTGGTCCCTGAATGCAACGGTGAATGCAGAGCGTACACCCCAGTACGGGAATTTCAAGATGGTCCTCTGTTACGCGGACAACGGGACGGTCATTGACGGCATGGAAATCCTGAACCGCGGTTCGATGACACGGCTTGTCCAGGTATCCGGTGCTGATGTGTATATGATAATAACGACCGCATATATCGACAGTTACCAGATCGATCTCGAGACGCCGAAGGACTATTACTTCCAGTACACGGGTCGGTAACCATCAGTACTATTCCGGTAAGGAATAATCCGGATAGCCGAAGTTCAGAGTTTTTCAACCGTTACCCGGACCCGGTCCCCGTTTTTCAGGATATGCCCTTTCGGGATATCAATGTTGAACCAGAGTGCTGCCGGGTCCTCCTGGTTTGAGTCCTGGGACATCAGGCAGTCCTTGTGTTCATTGATGTTTGCAATAAATTCGATTGCAGATTCAAATTCCAGTACTTTGGTCATGATAAAAGGAGAGAGGTATTTTCACTGGCCTAGATGGCACGCGTGGTGACCATCCAGGTAGTGCTGTTCGAGTAGCTCCACCGGATAATATCCAGTTCCTTACAGATCTCGGCAAGGATTGCCATGTTGGTACCGACTTCCTTGGGCGAGAGACCAAGGTCTTTTGCAATGTATTTCGATTTGAAATAGTGCTTGCCCTTGGTGATGCCCGAGTTGAGGTACGTCACGATCTTGTGCTGGGTCTCGTTATACGTCTCACGTAATTTCTTAGTGGTTGACATGTTGTGCCTCAGCATTAAAAACTCATATAGATCAATTGCTATATATATATATCTAATCTTCCTGACAAAAATTCTGTCTTCTTTTTTTCACCCGGCTGAAATTTCGACCAGAAAGATTATATTTCGCCCGACATGGGCGTGGTTTTTCAAAGATTCCTGATACGCGCGTCTTCTGCCTATCCGGGTAAAATCCATTGAGATCCCGAAAAGGTGAAGGGGCTTATTTGGGTGGCTGGATCTGGGCATCGGCTATCTTTGTGATGAGTGCCTCAAGGACCACATCGCGCATACCCTCAACGAACTTTATGCTGCCCACGACTAGGTGCCCGCCACCGCTGATGCCGCCGCCCGGGATCTCGACCCGGAGTTCCCGTACCATCCGGGGGATGTTCATGAGAACGCCCCGGGACCTGAGAACGGCAAAGTCGGGACCAAAGCCGATCGTGACAACCGGTTTTCCTGCATGCTCACGGCAGAGCCGGTCGTGCACTTCGCCGCTGGTTTTTCCCGGGGGCGGGAAGGTGAACTTGTGGGCATGGATCTCGACATCGATGAGGAAGAGGCGGGCGTCGTTTTTCAGCACGCGGGGGACAACGTGGGGCATACAGGCGCTCATCTGGTCCTCGATCATGGTGTTTGCACCGTCAACGAGCAGGGCAACGAGCTTCTTGTGGCGCTCGGTTTTGCCCGTGATGTTCAGGATATCCTTGATGATCTCCCGGCCATCATTGAACCGGAGCCAGAACTGCTCGTAGTCAAGGGCAAGGGCGATGTCCTTGCAGGCCTCTTCGGGATACTGGTCGCGGACGAGATCGAGGAACAGCGCACGCTCCGGTGCCTCGCTCCGGTCGCCGACACCGGCAATGGCCGGGAGGTGGCGGATCAGGGGTTCGACCTTCGGGTTGATCAGCCGTGCCACTTCCGTGCCCAGCATGCCTGCCGTGATCCCGAAGTCGCCACCGACATGGTACGGGTTGACATGAGCGACCAGGTACTTGTCGATGGTCGCGTCCGGGTGATGGTGGTCGACCACCACGAAGGGGATGTCGTACACGCTCGCGATCTTGTAGGACGGTTCATCCTCTTCTGTGGAACCGTTATCGGTCAGGAGAACGAGCGGCATCTTCTGGCCGAACCGGACATGGTCCTTCAACGAGAAGTCAAGGTCGCGGGTGATATCCTCGATCTCGTAGAACGGGGCTTTTGACGGTGCCCGCTTGAAGAGGAAATAATCCGCATCGAAGTCGCCGCCGGACTCCCGGATGAGCGAGACAACGGCCTGCTCGATCGCTACCGCGGAGCAGATACCGTCAGCGTCCGCGTGGTGCCGGAGGATGATCGGCTGGGAGGTGAAGACGGCTTTCCGGATGATCTTTGCGACCTTCTTCATTTCGGGGCGGAGTTTCTCTAAAACCTCGCTCTTCACAAGGAGCGGGATATTTTCCGGCTCGGAGCGCTTGTCGAGTGCCCGCTCAATCCGGGCTTTCACTGCATCCGAGTCATCCCCTTTGAGCGCGGTGATGAGATCCGCCTCGATCTGGAGCTGGTTATTCCTCCGCATCACTTCCCCGATGACCTTGACGATGTCACCGAGTTCTATCTCCGGGAATGCCCGTACGCCTGCCTCGATGAACGCAGCTGCGTTCTGGGTACCTGTCTCGTCAACAATCGTGAAGATGGTCGGGCCGCTGGTCTGCTTGATCTGGGCAACTTCCCCTTCGATAGCAACGGTCTTTCCAATCTTGCCGGCAAGATCCGCAACCTGGACAGTTGTCGATTTCCGCTCGATGTTCTGTACCTGGTAGACCTGGATCTGCACTTCTTCAAGGTCGATATTGCCGTTGGGCCGGATCTGCCGGACACGGACGAGGATGGAGTCCCGCTCCTTGTGCTCGCCCTTCATGTTGCTCTTGTGGACCAGGCCCTTGATCCGGTCGTTCAGCTGGACGAACATCCCGAAGTTGGCAAAGCCCTGGACCTTTCCCTGGTATACGTTCCCTTCCCCGATGTCGGCAAGGTCGCAGCCTGCGCCAAGCCGGTACACGAGGACATCATCACTGGTATTAGACATGATTTACTCTCACCACACACGACGTACGGAAAAATGGTTGCGATTGTGTATTCTGGATCGTCAACGCTCCGCGAAATGGTTGATATGATATCAATGGGTGCCTGAAAGGTTAATTTACTTGTTATCAGGAAAAGGGAGTGTTTGGCCGGGGAGCGATTGCATCAATCCCGGAACGGGACCTCGATCATGTCCAGGTCATTAGGAACTACGATAGTGCCGGCATACCTGCTCCGCGCCTCGGTGACGTGGGTCTTTGCATCCGGGTACCGTGAGCTGGTATGGATGAGGACGAGCGTTCCGGCATTGAGCGCTGTTGCAGCCTCGCCGGCCTGGGCAGCGGTGGCATGGTAAAACTCCGTTGCCCGTGCGGATTCAGCCTCATCGTAGGTTGCATCATGGATGAGAAGGTCGGCATTGGCTGCAACGTCGGCAATGGTTTCGTGGATGGCGCGGGTGTCCCCGGTATAGACGATCTTCCGGCCCGGTCTCTGCGGGCCCATGACCTGGTCCGGCCTGACTTCCATAGTCGAATCCCCGGCTTTTACCGTTACCGTCTCCCCCCGCTGGAGTTTCCCGAACAGCGGGCCCGGGGGCACGCCGAGGGCGATGGCCTGTTCGCGGTCGAACCGTCCCGGCCGCGGGTCCTCTTCGAGAATGTAGCCAAGCGTGGGCATGCCATGGGACGCGGCAAACGCGGTGACAGTATACCCCTCAAAGCGCACCCAGGAACCGGGAGCAAGCTCAATGGATTCCATCGGGAACTTCAGGTTGAACCGTGCAACATGCCGGAGAGTCCTGACGAACTCGTGCACCCATTCCGGGCCATAGATGGTCAGTGGCTCGGTCCTGCCATTGAAGGACATGGTCTGGACAAGGCCGAAGATCCCGAGGAAATGATCGGCATGCCAGTGGGTGACGAAGATGGCGTTCACGGTAAACCCGCACCGGGCCCGCATCATCTGCTGCTGGGCGCCTTCGCCACAGTCGAAGAGGAGCGTATCAGAACCGCGCCTTACCATGATACAGGGCGGGTTGCGTGACGGAGTGGGGAGAGCTCCGGCGGTGCCGAGAAAATACACCTGTAACGTCTCACCGCTCATGAAGTACCCCCATCACACAAACTCCCTCCGGAAGAGAGCGAGGCTCTTTTTTGCCTCCTCGATCGAGCGCCCCTCGATCACGATCCGTTTTCCCCGGTACCTGGAAGCGATGGCCCGGCCAGTGCTCTTCCAGTCAATTGTCCCGTCGCCAAGGGCAAGGTGTTCATCCGTCATGCCATGGTTGTCGTGGATATGGATGTGGTCTGCCCTGTCCACGTACCGGAGGAACTCGCCGACTTTTCCTACGGTATTTGCGTGCCCGAAGTCAAATGTCATACCAATCCCGTCAATCCCTTCGGTCATGCCGATCAGCTCCTCGGGGAACCGGCAGAGGAACTCCTTGTAACTGATCATATTCTCGAGGCAGGCAAGAACCCCGTGCTCGCTGGCACACTTCCCGATCTCGCGGAGTGCCTCTTTCTGGAGTGCCCACACCTTCTCCGGCATCATCTTGCCGACCGGTGAGATATATCCTGGATGGACGGTGACGCGATCGGTCAGCGGGGCAGCGTGTTTGATGCAGGTTTTGATCTGCCGGACCGACTCCCGCCAGATGGGGTCGTTGAGTGTGGCGAGGTTCAGGTCGCCATACGGGGCATGGACGGATGCCAGGAGACGGGTTGTAGACAGGACATCGCTGACATTCCGGAAGCAGTCCGGGTTCTCCAGCCGGTAATTACCGTCGCTGACGATCTCCCAGCCGTCAAAGCCCGCCTCTTCGATGCCATAGACCCAGGTAATGTCTTCCCAGACTTTTGCTGATGAAGAGAAGGAGAGTTTTACGTTCACGGATCACCCCGCAGCTGCGCGAGAAGGCGTCGGACATCCCGTTCGAACTCGTCCAGAGTTCCCTCGTTCCGGATCCGGATGTCTGCCTGTTCCAGGGCTTTGCCCAGGCCCCAGCCAAGTTCCCGCTGGTCGCGGTTCTTCAGGGCGTCGGCGGTCGTGAAATCATCGGAGCGGGCCCGGGCCGCTATCCGTTCGAGGCGCTTCTCAAAAGGAGATTCAATACTGATCAGGGTAAACCCGTCAAAGTTTTTCCGGAAGAGGGCAACCTCCGTATCTCCCCGTATGCCATCCACGAGTGCGAGGGGCGTGTCGAGACTGCGGATCTCCGGGACGCAGAGTTGTGCGATGGCATCCATGCCCCGTTCAGCCCGGAGACGGTTTGCCGTTGCCCCGAAGTTTGTATCGTTTGGTTCGAGCCCGGCTTCGCGGACGGCCTTCCGGATCATATCGCCCATGACAATGACCGGGATACCCGCATCCTGCGCGATACGGGAGAATTCACCTTTTCCGCTTGCCGGCATTCCTACGACGCCAATCACTCTCATATGATATCTCCCCGATCTCCCGTGTCCGTATCCGCACTGTCCGCCCCAGTTCGTCGGCTATTGCCTTGAGCTCAAGGATGGTCAGGGGCGGATGGTTCTCCTGTAGTGTTCGACGTTTACAGATATATTCCCCATTGGTCATGTCAGGCGCAGCCTCGCGCATCCGGATGATCTTATGTTCTCCCTGCTGGAGGACAAGCGGGGTGGTCCCGATCTCTTTTGAGATCTTTTTGATGTAATCGGTATTCTCGTAGAATGCCGTGATTACGACTTCGAACTCGAAATGAACATCTTCCCGGGCCGCGTCCTTACAGAGGCTGATGGATTTCTTCAGGCATTTCTCATAATTTTCTGCCGGCATCGTGCTGTATCCCCCCTGCCAGCCGGAGAATCCTTCCCACCGCGTCTTGTAATCGATGGCAACGCGATCTACGAGATTTTCCTTGATGAGGTTTTCCAGTGTCTCCGGAAAAAGGCCGTTTGTCTGGAGGCCGACTTTCAGGTCCCGTGAGCGGGCATGACGGGCAATCTCCATTACGGCTTCTTTCTGGAGCGTGGGCTCGCCACCGGAAATGACGATACCGCTTACGAAGGGAGCAGACTCGTCAATCATCTGTTGTATCTCGTTTATTTCCCTGAGATCCTGCCCTGTCTGGATGACTTCGTTCTGGCAGTAGGAGCACCGCAGGGGGCATCCCCTCAGAAAAACCGTGCAGACTGCCCGGCCCCGCCAGTCGATTGTTGAGATGGGGACAAAGCCACCGAAGTTTACCCTGATAGGATCACCGTGCCGGAATATTTATTGCCGGGGTTATTTGAGTGTATTGAGACCGTCGGAGAAGTCCGGAGTCAGAAAAAAAGTGCGTGGCAAAAAGGGGAGGTGATCAGAAATCGAAGTGCTTGCTGACGATCTTGAGCGCGCAGTAGTCTCCGCACATCGTGCACCCGTCGGTATCTGCGGGCATGCGCTCCGATCGGATCTTCTTTGCCCGTGCCGGGTTCATGGCAACGGCAAACTGGCGCTCCCAGTCCAGGTCGCGGCGGGCATGGCCCATCTCGAGGTCGAGCTCGCGGGTCTTCTTCAGCTTGATCATGTCGCCGACATGGGCAGCGATACGCGAGCTCATGACACCCTCGTATACTTCCTCGGGGGTCGGGAGTGCGAGGTGCTCGGCAGGGGTGACGTAGCAGATGAAGTCCGCTCCGCAGGACGAGGAGATCGCTGCGCCGATAGCAGCGACCCGGTCGTCATAGCCGGGTGCAATATCGGTGACAATGGGGCCGAGCATGTAGAACGGCTTGTTGTTGGACATCCGCTTCATCAGCTGGACGTTGGTTGCGATCTCATCGATCGGGACATGCCCCGGGCCTTCGACAATGACCGGGACGTTCTGCTGGTGCGCCTTGTCGGCAAGTTCGGCATTGATGACGAGCTCCTGGACCTGCGCACGGTCCGTGGCGTCGTGGATAGCGCCGGCACGCATGCCATTGCCCATCGAGAGAGTGACCTCGTGCTCCTTCATGATCTCAAGGAGGTAGTCGAACTCGGCGTAGAGCGGGTTCTCCTTCTCGTTGTGGAGCATCCATGCGGTCATGAACGCACCGCCCCGCGAGACAAGACCCCCGTGCCGGCCCTGGTGTTTCAGGCGCTTGACCGTCTCCCAGTTGATGCCGGTGTGGATGGCCATGAAGTTGGTCCCGAGCTTGGCCTGATCGGCAGTAATACGGAAGAGATCGTCTTCCTTCATGTGGACAACAGCGCCGTCCTTGATTGCGGCCTCGATGAATGCCTGGTACAGGGGCACGCAGCCAACAGAAAGCTGGGTATTTGCGATGACCTGCTTGCGGATCTCGACAAAATCGCCACCGGTGGAGAGTTCCATCAGGGTGTCGGCACCGGCAAGCTCGGCCTGCCGTGCCTTCTCGATTTCCTCCGGGATATTGACGATATCGGTCGAGGTACCGATGGATGCGTTCACCTTGGTCCGGAGCCCTTCGCCGATACCGCAGATCTTCACCTTGCGGTAGGGGGAGGTCGGGATAACAATATGCCCGCCGGCAACGCCGCGGCGGACGAAGTCCTCGGTGACCCCTTCCTGCTTTGCGACGATCTTCATCTCTTCAGTTACGATGCCCTTCTTGGCATCTGCGACAATACTCATGGCATACTGGTTGCCGTAAAGACCAGATAAAGGCTTGTTTTTTCGATTCTGGACTAAATCTGGCTTGTTATGAAAACAAGTAAAGTTGAATTGGAATAACGCAGTTTATTTTGTGTTCCATCCAGCCACGGAAATGGCGTGAATGGCCGGGCTCTGTCGTATTCTCCTGAATTATCGGGGCTTGGTTTATGCACAACATTTAAATATTGTTGAGCACTAACTAATGGTAAACCTTGATTGAACGAGGTGTTTTACGATGACAGATAAGGATTATTACGAAGTTACGGTGAAGGAAGCAGCCCACGACGATGCCGGTCGGGGTATTGCACGCCTGAGTATTGAGGTGATGAAGAAGATCGGCCTGGTCTCCGGTGACGTTATCGAGATACAGGGAAAGAAGAAAGCCGCCGCGATCGTCTGGCCAGGCTTTGCCCAGGACACCGGCTTTGGCATCCTCCGCATTGACGGCAACATCCGCGGGAATGCCGGGACCGGTATCGATGAAAAGGTCCGGATCAAAAAGTCGGAGGCGGAATATGCAAAGAAGATCGTTGTCCAGCCTACCCAGCCCATCCGTCTTGTTGGCGGTGAACAGTACCTTTCGAGGGTGCTTCGCGGCCGGCCGGTGATCGAAGGCCAGGCTGTCCGCGTTGACGCGATCGGGAATTCCATCACGCTCGTCATCACGAAGGTCGCTCCCAAGGGCATGGTCATCGTGACCGATGAGACCGAGATCGAGCTCAAGGAAGAGGCCTACAAACCTGAAGAGGGCAAGCAGGAGATGTCCGATATCCACTACGAGGATATCGGTGGCCTTGGCCGCGAGCTCCAGCTGGTCCGCGAAATGATCGAGCTCCCGCTCCGCCACCCGGAGATCTTCGAGCGCCTGGGGATCCAGCCGCCGAAGGGTGTGCTTCTCTATGGTCCCCCGGGTACCGGGAAGACCCTGATTGCAAAAGCTGTCGCAAACGAAGTGGATGCCCACTTCATCACGCTCTCCGGCCCGGAGATCATGAGCAAGTACTATGGCGAGAGCGAGAAGGGCCTGCGCGAGAAGTTCGAGGAAGCACAACAGAACGCACCTGCAATCATCTTCATCGATGAGATAGACTCAATCGCACCAAAGCGTGCGGAAGTACAGGGCGAAGTAGAACGGCGCGTTGTCGCCCAGCTGCTCTCCCTCATGGACGGTCTCAAAGGCCGGGGGCAGGTCATTGTCATCGCGGCAACCAACCTCCCCGACTCTATCGACCCGGCGCTCCGGCGTGGTGGCCGGTTCGACCGCGAGATCGAGATCGGTATTCCGGACAAGAAAGGCCGGATGGAGATCTTCCAGGTCCACAGCCGTGGTGTTCCCCTTGCCGACGACGTAAAGATCGAGGAATACGCGAACACCACCCACGGCTTTGTCGGTGCGGACATCGCGCTGCTCGTAAAGGAAGCCGCGATGCACGCCCTACGGAAGGTGATCCCCCAGATCAAGATCGACGAGGACATTCCGGCTGAAGTCATGGACGCATTGCGGGTCACCAACGAGGACTTTGCAGAAGCGAGGAAGCATGTTGAGCCATCGGCCATGCGCGAGGTGCTGGTAGAAGTACCCGATATCACGTGGAAGCAGGTAGGCGGTCTTGAGGACGTGAAACAGGAACTGAGGGAAGCCGTTGAGTGGCCGCTGAAGTTCCCTGATGTCTTCGAGCGGCTCCAGACCAAGCCCCCGAAAGGCATCCTGATGTTCGGCCCGCCCGGCACCGGCAAGACCCTGCTTGCAAAAGCGGTTGCAAACGAGAGCGAATGCAACTTCATTGCGGTGAAGGGCCCCGAGCTCCTGTCAAAGTGGGTCGGCGAATCGGAGAAGGGCGTGCGGGAGATCTTCCGGAAAGCCCGGCAGGCGTCCCCGTCGATCATCTTCTTTGACGAGATCGATGCATTGGTCCCCAAGCGCGGGAGCTACCAGGGCTCCTCGCACGTGACCGAGAGCGTGGTCTCCCAGATCCTGACCGAGCTTGATGGCATGGAGGAGCTCAAGAACGTCACGGTGCTCGCGGCAACCAACCGGCCAGACATGCTGGACGATGCCCTGCTCCGGCCGGGACGGCTGGAACGGCACATCTGGGTGCCGGCACCCGATGAAGAGAGCCGGAAGAAGATCTTCGAGGTCTACCTGGGCGGCGAGACCGGCAACATCCTTGCAAAGGACGTTGAGGTCGATGCGCTCGTGAAACAGACTGAAGGCTACGTAGGTGCCGATATCGAGGCGCTGGTCCGCGAGGCCAAGATGGCCGCGATGCGCGACTTCATCGTACAGATGGGCGGCCGGAACGAGCAGGAGCGGAAGGACGCCATCAAGAACGTGATGCTCACCCGTGCACACTTCGATGCTGCTCTCCTGAAGGTGAAGGGATCGCTCGATGCAGAGACCCTGGAGAAGTCCGAGCGGCAGGCATGGGAGATGCTCTACAACCAGGAGCAGCGGGAGGTCCTGGACAAGGCAGCAATCCTGATCCGCCAGGCAGGTATGGCCCACAAGAAAGTCGACGAGAAGCTTGCCGCGGAACTCCGTGCTGCTGTGTATGCACGGAAGAAGGACTTTGATGCGATCCGGAAACTCTCCGAGTCGCTGGAGAAGAAACTGGAGAAAGCGTGAGACAAAGAACCTGACTACAAGAGGTGATGAAAATGAAAGGAGATCCCATGGATATGTTCGACCAGATGGACGAGATGTTCGCCCGGCTCTTCTCGCAGATGAGCCGGGACATGTCGACCGGCGGACCTAAAGTATACGGCTATCATATTGTCATCAACAATGGCGAGGGGCCTGGGGAAGTGACGGAATTCCAGCCTGCACTCTCCCGCAGTGCCGGCGAACCGGTTGCTGAAGTCCACCATATCGGCGATGAGACGATGGTTATCGCGGAACTGCCCGGCATATCGGAGGAATCGGTCCGGCTGGATATGAAGGGCACGACCCTTGTTATTGATGCTGGCGATGCAGACAACCACTACCATACGACCGCCAAGGTCCCGGGAGTGGATCCTGCGACAATGACAAAGTCGTTGAAAAACGGCGTGCTGGAGGTAACCTTCAGCAACTTGCCAAAGAAAGAAACCACAGCCGATGCTCCGGGCGAGTAACCGGTACGATCCCTTTTTTGAGATTGCCCCTCTCCCCGTCTCTCTCTCCTTTTTTCGTAAACCATCGTGTTCTTTTCATCAATAATAATCCTGATAAAGATCGCGGCCAAACGACTACATACCTGAGGGGTCAAAACCGGACCCCCCTGCGGCTGAATATTCTTTTGATCGGGATGGCGGTACACCATGAAACTCAAAGAATTCCTTGAACATGAAGGAACGGAGAAGGACCTCGCGGAACTGATCCTCTTTTTGGCAAACCGGGCCCCTGCCATCAGGAAAGGTTTCCTTGTTGCGGGCGGGAAGGCAAAGGATGGCGGGAAGACAAAGAACGTCTATGGCGAGGAGCAGCAGCCTCTCGACAAATACGCTGACGACGTCTTTGTGGAAGGTATACGATCCTCCCGGTTGGCCCGTTACGTTGCAACAGAGGAGCAGGAGAAGATTGTCGAGGTTGAGCGCCCGAAGGCACAGTTCGGCGTGGTCATCGACCCGCTTGACGGGTCCTCCCTGATCGACGTGAACCTCTGCGTGGGCACCATCATCGGGATCTATCCCGGCCACGTGCTGGCAAAGGGGTCGACGATGGTAGCCGCTATGTACCTGCTGTACGGTCCGCTCACGAGCCTGACCTATACCACGGGAAAAGGAGTGCACGAGTTTGTGATGGACGAGTCCGGCGAGTTCGTGCTCCGCCAGCGGGACCTGAAGATCCCCGAAGGCAAGGTCTTTGCCCCGGGGGCGCTGCGGAAGGACTGGCTCTCACCCCATACAAAATGGATCTGCCAGCTCGAGCAGGAGGGGTACAAGCTCCGGTTCAGCGGCTGCTTTGTTGCTGACGTCCACCAGATCCTCCACAAGGGCGGTGTCTTCAGCTACCCGGGGATCAAAGGCAAGGAGAAGGGGAAGCTGCGCCTCCTGTACGAGGCAAATCCGATGGGGAAGATCCTCCACGAAGCAGGCGGCGCGATCAGCAACGGCAGGACTGACATCCTTGGCATCGTCCCGAATGCCCATGACGATGTCACCCCAATCTATGCCGGGGGGAAAAAAGAGATCGCTCTTATAGAGAAGTGTTTCCGGGAAGGATGAATTTAAGCAGAAAGGATGAATAAACTGGTGTGAAGCAGTATGTCGGTGAAGAGTTTTAGCCCAATGCCGGGATCGGCAATCCTTTCAGCGCTTGCCGGCCAGAAGACCATTGTCATGGCGGCAAACGTGCGCGTTGCCTCGGTTGCGAAGGGGATCTTCCGGGCAGCAAAGGACACGGACTCGGCAGTCTTCATGGAACTGGCGCGGTCCGAGTGTGATTTAAAGGGCGGGTATACCGGGATGACCCCGGCGGATTTCTCGAAACGGATGAACGATGCAGCAGCCGCGGTCGGGTTTGATGTATGGGCCCTCCACGCGGACCACATCACCATCAAGAAGGGGGACGCAGCCGAGATCGAGAGCACGAAGCAGTTGATCGATGCACAGATCGCGGCGGGGTATACTTCGTTTGCCATTGACGCCTCCCACCTCTTCAATTTTGAAGGAAAGAATGTCCGCGAGGAACTCGACCCGAATATCCGGGTCACCACGGAGATTGCCCAGTACATTAATAAAAAGATGAACGGGAAAGAGTTCGGGCTCGAGGTCGAGGTCGGCGAGATCGGCAGGAAGGACAACAGCGGGCTTGTCCTCACAAAACCTGAAGAGGCGGTCACGTTCATCAAAGCCCTCAACGAAAACGGTGTCAACCCGCAGGTCCTCGCGATCGCCAATGGCAGTACCCACGGGCACACCTACGATGCTGCCGGTAATGTTGTCGAACAGCTCTCCATCGATATCCCCCAGACAAAGGCAATCGCAAAGGCCCTGCGGGACAACAAGCTCAAGGTTGGCATTGCGCAGCACGGGATCACCGGCACTCCCCGCGACCTCATCAACCTCCATTTCCCGAAAGGGGACATCATCAAGGGAAACGTGGGCACGTTCTGGCAGGATGTTGTCTTCTCCACCCTCAAGGTGTACGAGCCGGCGCTGTACAAGAGCATCCAGGACTGGACGCTGGAGAAGTACCGCCCGCTCAATGCTGGCAAATCCGACCGCCAGATCTTTGACGGCAACTGCAAGATGGCGATCAAGGAGTTCTTCAGGGACCTCTACTCCCTTGATGAGAAGACCGAGCATGCCATCCAGTCCATGGCCTATGCCGAGAGCCTCGTCTTCTTCCGGGCATTTGGGGCATATGGCTCGGCATCGGTTGTAAGGAAGGGACAGAATTAATCAAATATTCTTTTTTTGGCCGGGGGGTTTCCCCTTCGGCTCTTCTGCTGTCCCGGATTTGAAGACCATCAACAAGTCGAAGAATTGCTACGCAATTCTTCTCCTTCTTCGGGATTGGAGAGGTCGGAGAATCTGAAGGGTTCATCAGAACCCTGAGGATGAGAAGATTTCGATAGAAATCTTCGAATCTCGATAACCTGAAGGGAGGCGATTGCCGACCTTCAGGTCTGATGACCCTCAGTAAACACAAGCCTTAATACTCTTACATCCCAAATTAGGGCAGATGGTTAACGGAATTGTTTTGCCGATAAAGAAAGTGTTTGCGCTGGTAGATTCAAAAATATCCGTCGAGATCAAGGATGAGGGGCGGAAGCTGCAGGGCCGCCTCGTTGCGGTGGACGAATACTTAAACATCCACATGGACGAGACCATTGAGTATGTCGACAACCAGCGCGGGCGGAGCCTCGGGACGGTTGTCATCCGGGGGAATAATATCCTCACCATTGCACCGGTATTATGAGCAAGACACCCGCCAAGAAGAAGGAACTCCCGAAGAAGGAGCCCCAGAAGAAGGAATCCCGGAAGAAGGAGCCGAAAAAAGAAGCTCCGCGGGAAGAAGAGGTCCGGGAAAACGACTCCCGGGAAGACCCGATAGAGGAAGGTCTGAAGCTGATCCAGTCCCGGCCCGAAGGAGTTCTCCAGAGCGAGCTCTGGAAAGAGCTGGGTGTCGACAGCCGGAAGTGCTCCCGTATTGTCAAGAAACTGGAGGAGAGTGGCCTCATCGAACGCATCGAGTTCAAGAAAGAGGGGCTCAAGACCTACCTCCTCAAGGCAAGGCAGATGCCGGTCAATCCGAATCACCTGCTGGCCGGCGATGAACTGATCCCCTGCATCGGGTGCGATCTCGAGTGTGTTATCGAGGAGTGCCACCCGCTGATGGACTGGATGTACCAGCTTGCCATCGTCTCCCATTCCGAAGACTGACCGGGCACCCGGCCCGACCGATACTGTTTTTTCTGGATGTAATCCCCCGCGGATACGGGCAGATCTGGCAGGATCCCGTTCAGGAATTGCCCGGGTTAGCCGGTTCCTCAAACAACTATTTATCACTCTGGCATCCACCTGATACTAATTAACCCGGAGCTCTTGTTCCGGACGATGCACGATGATCTCGATCCTGTTTGTCGATGACAATACCGACCTGTTCGCCCGCATCCGTAATTTTCTTGAAAAGACCGGGGATATCCGTATTGAACAGGCCCATTCCATCAAACAGGCGACCGAGAAACTCCGGGGAAGGACGTATGACGTCATCATTTCCTACGAACAGCTCCCCGAAGTCAACGGCATTGAGTTCGTCCCCGATATGAATGGGATCGATTTCCTCAAGTATCTCAAGAGCCAGGGAAATTCGACGCCTGTTATCCTTCTCGGCCGTCGGGGTCCAAACAAAATCTCCCTCGGGGAAGTGAGCAATGCTACGGAGATCACCCTGCCTTCCACCGGCGATCTCCGCCCGCAGCTGATGGAGATGGTCACCCTGATCAAACAGACCATGCTCCGGCGGAAGGCCGAACGGGAACAGAAAGCCCAGACCGAGCAGCTGGCAACCATCCTCTCTGCAACCCCGCTCGGGATATTCCAGGTCCGGAACGGGATCATCGAATGGGTGAACCGGCCCTTTGTCACCATGCTCGGGACCGATGAGGGCGCTCTTATCGGGAAGGAACTCCGCACCCTGATCCGGACCGCGGAAGAGTTCGACCAGCTTGCCCGCGAGTTCCAGATCCGGAAGGATCCGGAGGGGCTTGCTCATGCAGACTGTAGGCTCGTCCGCAAGGATGGTAAGACAATTCCCTGCCATATCCAGGCCCAGGCACTTGATCCCCAGGACATTGTCCGTGGCGGGACATTCGTCGTAACGGACAACACCGAGAAACAGAAACTCACGGATGCCCTCCGCGAGAGCGAGGCAAAGTACCGCGAGGTGCAGACAAACAGCCAGAGCATCATTATCCGGATGGATATCCAGGGCACCATCACGTTCTTCAACACCTATGCGCTCACGTTCTTCGATTACAGCGCCGAAGATGTGATCGGGAAGAACGTGGTCGGCACCATCGTTGCCGAGAAGTCCCGCATCCAGCACGGGCTCTCGATGATGGCAAGCGACATCGGCTTCAATGCAGAGGGCTACGCGGTCAACATCAACGAGAACATCCGCAGGAACGGCGACAGGGTCTGGATTGCCTGGATCAACAAGGCGATCCGGGACGATCAGGGACGGCTCATCGAGATCCTCTGTATCGGTCATGATATCACGGACCGGAAGCGGGGCAGCGGAGAGGTGCGGATCAGCACCGACACCTGGAAGGACATGGTCGTTGCCGATACGGACATAAAAGAGGAGGTCTTTGATGCGGTTTTCCATATCTGCACGGAGATCACCATCGAGGGCCGCGAAGGAAAGCCCGTTGGCACGACCTTCCTTATCGGGGACACCAAGAACGTGCTGGAGAAGTCCCGTCAGATCATCTTAAACCCGTTCGAGGGTCACAAGCCGGAGCTGCGCATGGTCACGAACCCGGGGCTCAACGAGAACATCAAAGCCCTTGCGCAGCTGGATGGCGCGTTCGTTATCACGGGAGACGGCTTCATCGAAGCGGTCGGCCGCTATATCACTGTGGACTCAAGCAACGTCTCCCTCCCGCCGGGCATGGGCACCCGGCACAACTCGGTGGCTGCGATCACAGCGGTGACCAATGCCGTGGGGATTGTGGTATCCCAGAGCGGGGGCGGGATTACGGTATTCCGGGAAGGTCGGATAATAAAGAAAATTACTCTCTGATTCGGCCCTCTGCCTTGTCATCAGCCGTGCCTGCACCCCGGGAAGCCTGAGCTGCACTTGTGCTGGCAGATATTCCCCACCGTCCGGAACGCATCCTCGAGATCGGGGAAGTTGGGGATCTGTGAGTCGCGGAGGATCCGGAGAGGGGTCTTCATACTGTCACCGCCAATCATGCAACCCACGATCATCTTGTGGGTATGCTTTGAGAAGCGGACGATCTCGTTTGCTACGCGGATCGGGTCGGAGATGGCCGAAGGAACGGCGACGATGAACGCGATATCCCAGAGGTCCTGGCGCCGGATCATGATATCGAACGTGCGGGCGAACCGGTCTGCGCTGGAATCTCCCACCATGTCGATGGGATTTGCCCGGCTCCAGTTGGAGGGAAGTACTGCATCCAGTTCCGAGACGAGATCAGGGGGGAATTCCACCATCTCCATGCCGAACCGTTCCGCATAGTCCGATGAGAGGACGGCAAAGCCCCCGGCATTGGTGATGACGATGGCACGCGTCCCGCGGGGATAGCCTTCGGAGGAGAGGAGTTCGGCAGCCTGGAACGCTTCGCGGATGGACCGGGCCGGTATGACTCCGGCCTGCCGAAACGCGGCCATGTACACGTCGTAACTTCCGGCAAGCGAGCCGGTGTGAGAGGATGCGGCTTTCTGCCCCAGCCGGGAGGCACCGGACTTGATGGCGACCACGGGTTTTGTCGGGGATACTGTCCGGACAACGTCCATGAACCTCTTCCCGAACCGGATCTGCTCGATATAGAGGATGATCGAGCGTGTTTGTGGATCGTCCCCGGCGAACCGGATGAAGTCCTCGAACGTGAGGTCTGCCTGGTTCCCGACACTGATGACCGAGGAGAACCCGATATCTTCCGGCAGGCTCCAGTCCACGATGGTGGTGATGATGGCGCCGCTCTGCGAGATGAATGCAATCCGCCCGGGCCGGGGCGATACCGGGTCGAAGGTGGTGTTGATCCCCTTGTGGGGGAGCATCAGCCCGAGGCAGTTCGGCCCCATGATCCGCATGCCATGGCGCTGTGCAATGACAAGAATGTCCTCTTCCAGGTTCCTGCCCTCTCCCCCACCCTCGCGGAATCCGGAGGAGATGATGATGGAGAGCGGGACCTTCTTCTTTCCTGCCTCATCGATGACACCCGGCACACCGGCCGCGGGGATGGCGATCACGGCAAGGTCAACCTTCCCCGGAATCGATGCAAGGTCCGGGTACGCCTGCCGTCCGAGAATCATGGGTGACTTTGGATTGACCGGGTAGAGCGAGCCGGGAAACGTGAGAAGGTTCCGGCAGATAGCATAGCCGATCTTGCCTGGGTCCTGCGATGCCCCGACAACGGCAATGGAAGAAATGTCGAGAAGGCTGTTGGCCATTCCTGCGGAAGATACTGTTTCCAGAGGGATTTTTTCATCTTCCCGGTAAAACCGGGCATCGACCGCACATGCTCCGTCCCTGTACAGGACAAGGGGGTTGATATCGAACTCGGAGATGGTGAGATTGGAAAGGAAGAGGTCCGCGGCCGACCGGATGATCCTTACCAGCGCCTTTTTGTCGCGGGGGGATTCGTCGCGGTAGCCGGTGATCAGGGGATATCCTTTCAGTTCCCCGACCATGTCGTTGATCTCGTCGTCGCTGACCGGAAGGACCCGGAGGGAGACATCCCGCAGCAGTTCCACCATCTTCCCGCCAAGCCCGACGGTGAGTATGCGGCCAAACGCTGGATCGATCTTTCCGCCGATGATGAGTTCGAGCCCGGGCGGCAGCTGCTGCTCGACAAGGATCCCGGTGATGCGGGCATCCGGGGCACGGGAGTGCGCACTGTCCATGATCTGTTTAAAGACAGCACGCACCTCCTCCGCAGAGCTGACGCCAATGACGACCCCGCCAACATCGCTCTTGTGGACGATCTCCGGAGAGACAACCTTCATGACAACCGGATACCCGATTGCATCGGCAGCCCTGACGGCTTCTTCCGGTGTAGCAGTAAGAGAATGGTTCGGCACCGGTATGGTATGGGCGGCAAGCAGAGCATAGCCTTCGGCTTCAGAGAGGAGTGTCCGGGTCATCGCAATCTGTCCTGAAATAGAATAGTCGGGAACGGTTTAAAGGGTGATCGCTTGAGGCCCTTCTCATTGGGGTAAATCAGATCCCGTACGCCTGGTTCTCCCGCAGACAGGTTTCCATATCGGCAAGCACGGTCGTCAGGGCCTCCCCCCGGGAAATCCGCCCGGCAATCCGCTCCGCAAGGCACCCGTTCTCGATCCTGTCCCTGACCACCGGGAGGTAGGCGCGTTCATCTGGGGTCGCGTTCTGCCACGCAAGGTCATACAACTGCCGCAGCTCGTCTTTCAGCCCCGCTGTCCCCTGACGGATTGCCCGTTCTGTCATGTCCAGGAGTGCGTCCTGCCCGGTCTCCACCGGGAGGGAATGGCACCGCAGGAGCGGGCGGACAAACGCGGCAAACGCCATATCGGAACGGATCGACTCCTGTTCATCCAGCGCTTTGATCTCCAGGCACGTGCGCGAGAAGCGTACGATGACACCGGACGAGTCCACCCATTCCTCGCAGAGGATGCCCGCATCGCAGGACCGGAGTTCGCGCCAGATGCTCTCCATCCGGCGTTTATGATCGGCAACCGTCCGGATCTTCTCCGGGATGATCCCGCTGCATATCGCCGGGATCTCTTTCTGGTTCTGCCGGTAAAAGAGGAGACGGTTGTCGCAGGACCCGGTCAGCCTCCCTTCTACTATCGGCGATGAGGCCGTGACTGCAATAAGGTACGGGAGCAGGGAGCGGATCCGGTTGAACCGGGAGATCAGTTCCCTGCTGTCCCGGAAGGAGAGATTGATCTGGAGGGCCTGGATGTTCAGCCACCCGTGCTGCCGGATATCGAAGAGACGGTCATAGGTCCGGTAATATTCCCCCTCGTCATGCTCCCAGACCGGGATCTCGGGGACCCGGGCTGTCGGGTGCATGCCGAGGCCGAGAAGGCGGTACCGGTTGCCGAATATCCGGTAAAACCGTGACAGGCCGCCTGTCAGCTGCGATTCCAGCGCCGCGATCTCCTCTGCCGGTGATCGCGGGATCATCTCGATCACGGTCTTCTGGAGTTCCTTTGCGAGCCTGACGTCCCCGAACAGGATCTCGCTCTCATATCTGCCACAGATCTCCTTTAAGATCTGGTCGGACACCGGTAGCGGGTGGAACCCGCTGTCGTTTATGGAAAATTCGTGTTCAGTACCGATCGTCATGCTGCGCCTGGTAAACACGCGGGATCTCCGCAACTTTTTCCGTCTCGGGTTCCTCGATCCGGCAGATCGCGGAAAGTTCATTCTCGCGCAAGTCCGAAACAAGGCGGGTGATACTCCTGACTGCCGCGACATACTGCTGGTCGTATGCTTCCGGGAACTCTTTTAACAGCCGTACCAGCGGGCAGATCGTCTCGTATTTCAGGAATATCCGGATGGTATCGGCGGTCACATCGAACGTGAACGGTCCTGCGATACAGGTCTCCGGCTTACTGGCATGGATACTGCATTTCCCCCCTTTGCAGAGCATGCATGTCCCGTCATCCCGGGTCTTTACGAAGCGGTAACCGTCCTGCCCGAATACCGCATCCGGAACTCCCTGTGCAACGAGCCTCCGGTAACGGTCTTCCGAAATCGGGGGCTGGGCTCCATGGCAGCAGTGTCCGCCGCATTGCATGCAGATGGCCTCCGCACGTGACATCCAGTTGTCAGTCATGGTATCATCAGGCAGTGAGGTGTTCTACGATCTGTTCGAAGACGCGGGGATAGCAGTCATCCTCTCCGCTCTCGATGGAGGGATTATCGTTCACCTCGATCACGTACGCGCTGCCGTTCGTATTCTTGATATCAACACCGTACAGCCCGTGGCCGATGGCATTGGCTGCGTCAATCCCAAGCCTGATGACATGCGCAGGCACGTCCTCTTCCGGCACGCTCTCGACGCCGCAGTATACGATATGCCCGTTCACTGATGCCTGGATCTTAAAGGTCACCGAGGGGATGGTATACTTGCAGGCATACAGGAACCTGCCATCGAGGACTCCGACCCGCCAGTCGTATTTGCTCTCGATATACTGCTGGACCACGATCCAGTCCGAGAGCCGGATGAACCGTCGTGCAACCCGGAAGAACCCGGCAATGTCGGTGACCTTCTCGACCCGGAGCGAGAACGATGTCGAGGGCTCCTTGAGGATGAGGGGTGAGCCCATCTCATCAAAGAGCCTTGTGACACACTCAACAGTCAGGTCAGCTTTCGAGAGAAAGGCCGTTTTCGGGAGCGAGACTCCGGCCCGGATCAGGTGAGAGTACATGTTGATCTTGTCCGAGCAGATCCGGATGGACTGCGGGTCGTCGATAACCGGTATGTTATGGAACGCTGCCATCCGTGCGGCGACAAACGTGACGTTCATCGGGTCGGTCCGTGCACGGATGAAGAGCGCGTCCATTTTCTGGATCTTGCCGATATCTACCGGGAAGATGAAGTCAACGTCGTGCCCCATTTCCTCTGCCACATCCCGGCACCGGATGAGGGCTCCCAGCTGCTCTGCGTTTGACAGGGTCTTCCGGTCAACAAAGATCCCAAGCCTGCTCATAGGAACTCCTGCTGTGAGAGGTATGCGGAAAGGATCGCGCGCTCTTCCTCAGACAGCTGAGAAGATTTGACCGGCGAGAGCGAGGAGAGGAGGTACCGCTCCCCAGCTCGGACGTATACGATGGTGACGAGCGGGATATGGAAGAGCTCGTAGACCTGCCGCGCCAGCTCCGCAATGCGGGTGCACCTGCCGGCAGTCCTGCCGAAGATGGCAGTGCAGGACCCGATCTCCGCGCCTTCAGGCAGTTTCTGGTAGCAGAAGGGATACTTCCCCCGGTTGGTGATATGCTTCACGAACTCCTTTGCCTTCAGGGTGTCCCTTACAACTGCATATTCCAGCGCTGTTGCATAGTAGTTCAGGCCGTAGAGGATGGCAGGAAGGGGAGTGTACCCCTGCGAGATGCCCCACTCGCAGACCGGAATGCCGGCAAGGTGCGCCTGCTCGAGGCAGACCGGAACAACGTAGGCGTCGATGACGGATGCACTGGACGGCAGTACGGCCTTTCCCTCGAGTTCAAGGCGGAGGATCGTGTAATAGGGTTCGGTCTTGTAGGAGTAGTTTGCGCTCACCACGTGCAGGACATGGTCACGCCAGACCGTATAGAGCGCGTCACGGGAAAGGGAGGGCTCCTTTCTTGCCGCTGCTCCCCGGGCAGGATGCCGTGCCGGGGGTGTCAGGGGTTCTGCTGTGGGGGCTGCCGGCAGCAGGGCATCCGGCCGGATGAGCGGGACGCAGGTGCCGGGAACCGGGGGAACGCTCGCAGCCCCGCCGCGGTGGCTGCCATTGAACCGGGAGTTCATGGGATGATCCGCTCCCGAATTGCCGCAGGGATCCCGTATCTGCCCTGTCCGCAGAAAAAACAGTCAACATCTCTACTGGTTACAAAAGAGGACCGCCGATGGTTCTCTTCATCCTCATCGTTTGTTTCGGACTCTGTCATAGAGAACACTAATCCGGCATCAGGACGCCGGATTATCGTTACCAACGTTATACCAGCAGAGCTTTAAAAGAATTATGCATGCGGGTGGAAAATGTCGTTCCGGAACCGGAAAAAAATCACTGCCAATAATACAAAAATCAGCGCTCCGCGAGTCCCTGCTATCACAGGCCCGTTCCGCCCCATCAAATTTTCCGAGAGGAATCCTCACATATCCCGGTTCTGGGGCAAGGTTGATATCATCTTATAACCAGTAGTAATCAGCAATGCACGTACCAACTTCCGAGGAACTCCGGGCCCGCCGTGAGGCGCTTGGCATGCGGCAGACAGAACTTGCGAGACGCGCCGGCATCAGCCAGTCCATGGTTGCACGGATCGAGGCAGGCAATGTCGACCCCCGGGTCAGCACACTCAACAAGATCATTGTCGTCCTCAACAGTGCGGAACCAAAGAAGATTCGCGCCGCCCAGATCATGCACACCCCCGTCCTCTCGGTCCAGCCGCAGGACGCGATCAGCCGCGCAGTGGAGATCTTCGAAAAGAACAACATCTCTCAGCTGCCGGTCATCGAGCGCGGCATTCCGGTCGGCTGCATATCCGAGGCTGTCATTGTCAAGGCCATCGAGCAGCAGCGCCTCCACAAGACCCACCTCTTCTTTGTCCGGGACTTCATGGAGCCCGGCTTCCCGACCGTTCCCCCCGACATGGATGTCGAAACCGTGGTGAACATCCTGCAGCAGAACCACGCGGTGCTCGTTGTTGACGGGAGGATCGTAAAGGGGGTCATCACCAAGCACGACCTCATCTCCCTCATCATGTGAAAAGGCCGGTCCTCCTCTCCTTCTTTTTCTGAATGGAACAGGCACCATCTCCTAAAAAAAGCGTGCTGCACCACACAAAAGTATTTAACGTATATTACCAAGCGATTATTATCGTGGTTACCTGACCGCGATGAGGAGTATTACATGGCAGAAGAATCATCCGAGATCAGCAGCATGACAGTAATCGGAATCGGCGTTGTCTTGTTCATCATCATCGTAGGAGTCTGGTATCTCTTCCTGAAGTAACCCAACGAAAAAAGATCAGAGTTTTGATACAAGGTCGCGGAGGACCGCGGCCGGTTCTTTTGATTTTACCACGCTTGAGGCAAGGAGGACACCGTCCGTTCCCAGGTCAACGGCAATTTTCACGCACTCTCCCGACTGGATGCCGGCCCCGGTGAGTACTTTGACATTCGGGTTCACGGCATGGACGGCAGCCACGGATCTTTTGATAATATCAGGATTTGCCTTCGAGACCGAGACCCCGCTGCCGATCAGTTCCGGGGGTTCGATGGCAACGTAATCGGGGGCAAGGGCTGCAGCACCGGCGCTCGTGCTCTCGTTGTTCGAACAGACCACCGAGATGAGTTTCTGGTTCCGGAGGCCGCGGACTGATGCCTCGATATCGGCGATAGTCAGCCGCCGTTCGGAATGGTTCACCAGGGATCCTGCCGCACCGGCTGCACGGATGGCTTCGACCGTGGTATGCCCGGTGTTCGCACCCGGCTCGCAGCCATCGACATGCTGGGCATAGACCGGGATGGAGAAATGGTGGCACAGGGGGTGGAGGTCGATATATCCCGGGGCAACCCCGATGGTCACCCCGCTCTCCTGGCTGACGGCCTGCGCAGCCTGTGCGATCATATGGGCACGGTTGCCCATCCCTTCCTTGTACGTCTTTAAGTTCACGAGAATCAGTGGTGATGACATGCCAAATGTCCTCCGTTATTTTTCAAGGAGAATAATTACACCTTTTGGCTGGGGAATGATGAATATTTGGAATTGCAGCAGGGACCGGAGGTCCCGACAGGTTATTCCTTCAGCCCGCGGATTAAGTGGCCCGCGGTGATGCCGCCAAGCGAGAGGGCTTTTGCCTGCTCTTTCAGATCCCGCAGTTTTCCATCACGGTGTGAGCCGGGTTCTCCGACAGCATCGACAGCCTCACGGTATATGCGGGTCATCGCGGCAGCGTACGCTGGCGGCCGGAACCGTGCATCGATGATAATCTCAGTGATGCCTGCATCACGGATCTCCGGGAGCATGTCGATAAGGCAGAGCTCGGCGGCATTCGCGATCCGCGTCCGGCAGTCCGCGGCCTCATGGAGCGGGAAGACCCGCCCGGTCTCATCCCGGAGCGCTAATAGCCTGCCCCGGTCCCCGCGGCACTGGCGCACCAGTCGGGGGATGCAGTCTTCGGTCACCAGCGCCTCGCTGCTTCCCTGCACGATGAGGGCAAACTCCGGGATCTCCCCACAGCCTGCAGCCGATGCAGTAAGTTCCGCGATGTCCGTGCGGGACAATTCGGACGAGAGCGTCAGGAGACTGTACCGCGGTGCGCTCCGGGTGGCTGCAGTATGGTTGAAGATATTCAGCCCGGCACCGCCATGGAGGGTCATGCCGGGAAAAGCCCGTGCGATTGCGTGCGAGGTGCCGGGATTTTCGGACATGCAGAAAGCGAGCCCTTCGCGCTCTGCATCCCGGATCTCAGAGAGGATCTTTTCCAGCTCGTCATCATGCAGGATGCGGGGGAGTTTCAGGACGAACCTGACCGGGGTATTATGGCAGGCATCCATAGCTTCCCGGATCTGCATATTGAGGAAATTGCCATGAATCCTGTCCCCGCAGGTGTGCCGTTCCGATGGGATAGCGGGTTCGAAGAGGATTGTATCAGCGTCCCCGTCCCGTGCGGCAATGACGCTGTCAGGTGTATCAGTGATCACCGCAAGCCGCAGCCTGCCAGCAACTACGCGAACGTTCCGTGCAGGATGGGAACGACCGGATTTTCTGGCCTTCAGGGCGTCCCGCAACGTTCCGGCCTCTTCGGGAGACGGGCGGTACGATACATCGAGCAGTTCGCCGGCCCTGTGGAAGTACTCCCGCCGCATCTCGTTGAGGAGGGCCATGGGAGCGAACAGGCCGCCCTCGTAATGGATCGTGCACTTTCGGACAACAAACGGCGTCCCTCCTGTCTTTCTGAACTGCTCCTCCAGCTGTTCCGCTGTGAGAGGGCGGGTTGTGGCCGGCTCCAGCGTCTTATCGGGATGATAGGAGACCGGGATGGTTTTGCCATCGGGACGCGTCACGGTCCCGTCAATGGTTACAGACCCGCTGCTGCTGACCGAAATCTCCAGGTCGGCAGGCAGCGGGCGCAGCAAATCAGCGGATGGTTTTGCGATGATCTTCCGTGCCCGTGCATCGAAGCCGGGAGAGGAGGTGAGGTACACGAGTGCGCCTTCCGGCACCGGTGCCGGGACGGGGAGCAGGTACCCCCGGGGGGAAGGTTTTGTCGCAGCATTCAGTGCAAACCCGAACTCGCGGCCCGCCTCCCCGGGCCGGGTGATGAGAAGGCCGTCGCCGGGCACGGGAGTGACGGGACAGGACGGCCGGATAAATGCCGTTCTGTTCTTCCCGTCGTACCGCTCTACCCGGCCAACAACAAGCCCCCGGTTGTCCGGTGCATCCCGGCCTATCAGCTTCCCGTAACGGTCGCCGAACAGGTAACCGTCCGTGAATTCCCGGTTGAACGCCATGAGGAGATCGCGGTAATCTTCCCGTAACGGTTCCCATGTCCCGGCTGCGATGGCATCGAGTGCCCGCCGGTACGTGGAGACAACCATGGCCACATATTCCGGCGACTTCATCCGCCCCTCGATCTTCAGCGATGCAACCGGTGATTTGATTAGGTCCGGCAGGTGCTGGTATGTGCAGAGGTCTTTTGGAGACAGGAGATACTTCTCCTTCAGCGTGACCTCTGTCAGGTTCTCCGGCCTGCCATAGGCATCGGTCTCCCCCTGCACCAGTGCATAGGGTTTGCGGCACGGCTGGGCGCACATGCCCCGGTTCCCGCTCCGTCCTCCGATCACGGACGAGAGGAGGCACTGGCCCGAGTACCCGTAACAGAGCGCACCGTGGGCGAAGACCTCGAGCCCGGTGCCGGTGTCACGTGTCTCCTCCGCGATCCGTTCTACTTCATACAGCAAAAGTTCCCGTGCAAGGACGACCCGCAACAGCCCCTGCTCCGTGGCCCAGCGGACGCCGTCGCTGTTATGGATCGTCATCTGTGTCGATGCATGGATTACAAGGCCGGGCAGAAACTCGCGTGCCAGCGCAGCAAGCCCGGTGTCCTGCACCAGGACTGCATCCACGCCAATGGACCAGAGCCACGAGAGGTACTCAAGGACCCCATCGAGTTCGCGGTCATGGATGAGCGTATTGACCGTGACGTACACGCGGATCCCGTATGAATGGGCGTACCGCACCGCCTCTTCGATCTCCTTGTCGGAGAAATTGGCCGCGTATTTCCGTGCCCCGAACCGTTTCCCGCTCAGGTACACGGCGTCAGCGCCTGCAGCAACCGCCGCCCGGAATGCTTCAGGAGAACCTGCCGGTGCCAGGAGCTCGGGTAATGCGGTTTTTGTGGAGCCGGCATGGGGAGACACAGCGTATCAGGCCACGGGAAGGAACACCATGGTTGCACCATGGGTCAAAAGAATGGTCACGATGCTCGCGATAATGTACCCCGCCATGATGAGTGCCGTTGCATAGTCCCGCCGCCACCCGAGTATGCACGCTGCCGGGGCGCAGACATAGAATCCCAGTACTATTACCAGGGGGACGAGGCCAATGATGCCGTACGTTGCGAGAAACGGGGATGTCTGTGCCCTGCTCCTGCTCTTTTCCAGGAACCGGGCCACGCGTGGCCAGCGCTCCTCCAGGGCTCCGCAAAGGCAGAAGAGGAGGAAAGTGACCCCGAGTGCTATACAGGAGAGCACGAAGAGGACGAAGATACGGTCAAGGCCCCCGAATATCCCAACCGGGGCGGCCCCATACTCGATGATGAAGGTGCTCGCCATCAGGGCCAGTGTGACCATCAGGGACTGGCCGGTGATATAGGCAACGGGCAGGGGGAGGAGGATAACGATGGCTGCGGATAGTGCAAGCGTACCGGTGTTGTGCAAGGAAATGCGGGGTGGACTTTTGTTATCCATGGGCTGCTGATAATGGATTTGCTGTGCATTCCCATTAACAGTTATCTTCGTCATAAATGTCCCGGGTGTGCTGTTTTTCCTGTTCAGCTTCCCTGATGTTCTGTGAATGAAATGTGGTGGGGACCTCTCTCCAGTACGCTTTTGTGGGTGAAGGGACTAGAGAATAATAACATCATGAAGATCGTTGCCGCCCTCACGGACCCCGCGAAAGCAGCTCTGGCAGAACGGCAGGATGCCGACCTGGTAGAACTGCGTATAGACCTGTACGAGGGAGACCTTGTGCAGCAGGTCAGGGACGCGAAAGCAGCAACGTCGCTACCCGTTATCCTCACCCTCCGCTCCGGGCAGGAAGGGGGTCGCTTCTTCGGCACCGCGGAGGAGTGGATGAAGAAGGTTGAGCCGCTCCTTCCTTTCGCAGACTATGTTGATGTTGAGCAGTCATTTGCCCGGGCCGCATCCGCGATCCGTGAAGCGGGAAAGAAGATCATCGCCTCGCACCATACGGCCCGGATGATTCCCCTCTGCGAACTCTTCGCCATGGAGCGCGATCTCCGGGCGTACGGCGACATTCCCAAGATTGTTGTCACCCCGCAGGGCGATGCGGATGTGATCGAACTTCTCACCTTCACGCAGGCAGCAAACAAACCGATCTGCACTGGTGTGATGGGCGGACAGTTCCGGCACGCGAGGGCGATGCTCCCGCTCGTGGGCTCCGAGTTCGTGTACTGCCACATGGGCGACACTACGGCCGAGGGCCAGTACTCGGTGGAGGAGTTCGTGCAGCTCCGGAAGATCCTGGGACGGTGACCTGCGTCTTTCCCTTTTTCCGTATCCAAGCGCAAACCATAAGACAGGCAACCGCAGACCTTCCGGTATGAAGTCATCTGCAATTTTCCTATCAGGTCTGCTGGTTGTGCTTGCCGTACTCTTCACCGGCTGCACATCCGGAACGGAAGCACCCCCGGCAACGACTATTGCAACGACCGCAACACCGGTCCCCACAACGCTGACTGTCACTGCCACCCCGACGCCCACCAGCCCGGCCGATGCCCCCATCGATGTGCCCCCGGAAGCACAGGCTGTGACCCTCGAGCTGACCAAGGACCGCCCGACATCGGAGATCCACCTGCTCTACCAGGGCGGCCCCGGGATCCAGTTCACCCAGAAGATCGTGATGTGGGTCTTTAAGGATGACGGGACGTACACGGAGTATGTCATGAGCAACGGGAAACGGCCCTCGGCCGGAGACGAGATCGTTGCGAAGGGTACGCGTGGCGGCGACCGCTGCGTGGTGTTTGTTACTTCGGGTGGTGTTGTCTATAAGGTGATTGACAAGAAGCTGTACTCGGATATCTGAAAGAATCAATACAGCATCATTTTTTGAATGTAATCGTATGACGCTCTTGGGGGCTCCGCCTTCGGCTCTGCCCCCGCCGCGTGGGCATCCCCCGCCTCGCGATGGTGCCGTATTACCTGTATGCAAAATCGGGAATGGGCATGGAGATATTCTCGCACGTTTGTTACGGCACTATCGCCATGCTCCCCGTCCCGCTCGGGGGTGTCGAGTCTCATCAGAGATGAGACACGAGAAGAACCTCCAAGGTTCTTCGAGTCTGGGATGGCGCAATGGGGGGGCAACTATGACACGAAAAATGAAAAATCCTGAATCCTTATTATAAATTTCACATCCGGTACTTCCTCTGCTCCAGCACCGCATCCACAAGCACCAGCGCCAGCATCGCTTCCGCCACCGGAATAATTCGCGGCACGATGCAGGGATCGTGACGGCCTTTCACCGTGATGGATGCATCGTTCCCATTTGCATCGATCGTCTTCTGGGGCTTTGCAATAGATGACGTGGGTTTCACCGCGATGCGAACGACAATGTCCTGCCCCGATGAGATGCCGCCGAGGATACCTCCTGCATTGTTGGAGAGGAATCCGTTCTTCGTGATCGGGTCGTTGTTGTCGCTGCCGAACCGGCCCGCAACCGCAAAGCCGGCGCCAATCTCCACGCCTTTCACAGCGCCAATGCCCATCATGGCGCCCGCGATTGCTGCGTCGAGTTTGCCGAAGACCGGATCGCCGAGTCCTGCGGGACAGCCTTTCGCAACGATCTCGGCGATGCCCCCCACCGAATCCCCGGCGTTCTTTGCGGCAAGGATCTCGGACTCGATCTCCTGTGCTCCCGTCTTACCGTGGACGGAGACGATATGCCCTTTGATCGTGATCCCCAGTGATTTGAGGTATTTCTCCGCTACTGCACCGGCAGCGACACGCCCGATAGTCTCGCGCCCCGAGCTCCTGCCGCCGCCGCGGTAATCGCGGATCCCGTACTTCTGCTGGAACGTGAAGTCCGCGTGGCCCGGCCGGAAGAGGTTCTTCATCTCCTCGTAGTCATGCGAGTGCGCATCATGGTTCCGTACGAGAAGGGCGATAGGCGTGCCCGTGGTCTTCCCGTCAAAGACCCCGGAGAGGATCTCGATCTTGTCGCTCTCCTGACGGGGCGATACGAGCGGGGAGGTGCCCGGTTTTCTCCTGTCCAGCGTGGGCTGGATGTCGGCCTCGGAAAGGGTCATGCCCGGGGGGCATCCGTCAATGACAACGCCGAGTGCAGCGCCGTGGCTCTCGCCAAATGTGGTGATGCGGAAATTGGTACCAAAGGTGTTCATGGGAGATACTTCCTGAGCGTTTCTTCGGGAACATCGATCCCGAACCAGAGGTAGAACTGCTCTTTTGCCTGTTCCAAGAAGAGGCCGGTGCCCGTGATGGTTGTGCAGCCTTTCGCCCGCGCCATCTCGATGAGCGGTGTGATGGGAGGTGTGTACACGAGGTCATAGACCGTGAGATCGGGATAGAGCTGGCTCTCGGCGAGCGGGCTCCGGGTGTCCGGCTCCATGCCAAGCGGAGTTGTGTTCACGACAAGGTCCGGCCTGATGGTGTCGAACGTGTCCCAGGCGGCCCACCGGCAGCCGAAACGTTTCGCCAGCTCCTTTGCCCGTTCGGGTGTACGGTTCAGGATGGTGACGTCCATGTCGAGATCCGTCAGTGCGTACGCTGCTGCCGATGCAACGCCGCCCGCACCGAGAAGCACGGCCTTTGCGCCTTTCATGCCCACGAGCGGTTTTCGTATGCCGAGCCAGTCCGTGTTGTACCCGATCGCGCTCCCGCAGGCAAAGACCACGGTGTTCACGGCCCCGATCTGCTGAGCGGCGTGCTCGTCCACCTCGTCACAGAACGCGATTACGTCCTGCTTGAACGGGATGGTGACCGAGAGCCCTTTTGCATTGATTGCCCGTGCCACCTGCATGATCTGGCCGAGCTCGGGATCTTCGAAGAGCGTATAGAAGTTGTTGAGCCCGTACTCCCCGAACAGGCCGTTGAAGAGCGTGGGGCCCTTGCTGTGGGCGCAGGGGTAGCCCGCAACGCCGAGGATGCGGGTCTGCGGGTCGGACGGCGGGTCATGCAGGAGTTCCTCCAGCCGCCGGAGTCCGGGTGCCGGAATCCTCCCGCTGCGGAAGAACGCGAGCGCGTCTGCCCGTGCTGCCGGCGTTGCTGTCCCGGCCTGAAGGATGCCGGCAATCTTTTTTGCCGCGGCCTCTGCGGTCGTGTCGCTGGTGTCAAAGCAGAGATCGGAAGATGCGTAATAGTTCTGCCGCCGCCGGTCCATCATCACGGCGATCTCCTCCCTGAGGGGGAGTCCCGTGAGCGGCGGCCGCGATGAACGGCTGATCCGGCGCTCGATGGTGTCGATGTCGGCAGTCAGGAGGATCACCGTGCTGCCGCGCCGGAGGTTCTCCATATTGCGCGGGTCCGTGACGATCCCGCCCCCGGTCCCGATAACCGCGTCCGCTGCGGGGAGCGATGCCGTCACTTCGCGCTCGATGTCGCGGAACCGCTCTTCGCCGTCCTCGTGGAAGATGTCAGGAATGGACCTGCCGGTCTTCTGCTCGATGAGGGCGTCCGTATCGATGAACGGCACAGCGTTGATCTTCGAGAGCTGCTTCCCGACCTCGGTCTTGCCGGTGCCCCGGTATCCCGTCAGCACGATCCGTCTCATAGTATGATGTCCTGCATTGCGTCCCAGAACCCCGGGAACGACTTGTTCACGCACTCTGCACCCGTGATCTCAATCCCGCCGACAGCAAGCCCGAGAATGGCAAAGCTCATCGCGGTCCGGTGGTCGTTTGCGGGATCGATGGATCCCCCGTGGAGCGGTGCGGGGCGGATGGTGATGGAATCATCCTCCACGCTCACGTCCCCGCCCAGAGCCCGGAGGCGTTCCGCGGTTCCATTGATACGGTCGCTCTCCTTGAACTTTAAATGACTGATTCCTGTAATGGTGGTCGGGGTCGATGCCCGGGCTGCAACCATGCAGAGGGTCTGGACGGTGTCGGGCGATGCAGACATGTCAAACGTGATCCCGCGGAGCGTGCCGGTGCCTTCGACGGTTGCCTCATCCTTCCCGTACGTTACCGTGCATCCCATGAGAGCGAGCGCGTCCAGGAACCGCCGATCTCCCTGCACGGAGTCCGGTGCAAGCTTCGTTACAGTTACTTTTCCCCCGCAGAGTGCTGCGATGGCGAAGAAGTACGAGGCCGAGGAGTAGTCGCCTTCGATAACGTAGCGCCGCCCCGTGTAGCGGTTTTTTGTGCTGACCGTAAACCGTTCATACCCGTCCCGCGTGACTTTTGCGCCGAAAGCTTCCATCACCGAGAGCGTGATGTCCAGGTACGAGGCCGATGCAGGCGGTGCCGGGATCGTGACGGTAACTTCCTGCTCCGCATAGGGAGCCGCCATGAGGATGGAGGAGATGAACTGGCTGCTGACTGAGCCGTCGATTTCGACCGGCCCGCCGCGGAGTTTCCCGCTCACCTTCAGCGGCGGGTATCCCGGCTGGTTCTGAAATTCAGCCGTGCCGCCCAGTGCCGGCAGTGCCTCCGCGAGCGGCCCAATCGGGCGTTCCTGCATCCGTGCGCTTCCCGTGAGAATAACCGGGTTGTTGCAGAGCAGGGCGAGCGTGGTCATGAGCCGGAGGCTTGTTCCCGAGTTGTCGAGGTTGAGTGTTGTCGGGTTTTTGTCTTTGAAAGCGCCGTTGCAGCCGGTGACGTTGAGGCGGCCCGGCTGCTCCTCGATGACAATCCCAAGGCGGCGGAGGGCTGTTGCCGTCAGACGCGTGTCCTCTGCATCGAGCGGGCGGAAGATCATTGATTTCCCGTTCGCAAGGGCTCCTGCGATCAGCGCCCGGTGCGTGAAGCTCTTCGATGGCGGGGCAGCGAAGGTGAGGTCGACCTTCCCGTGCCGCTGCACGCACTTCTTCATAACGGGACCTCCGTCTTCCGGTAGCAGCCGAGTTCCTTGATCTCCGTGATCTCCTTCAGCGCTGCGAGCGCCTCCGGGGTCCTGTCTGTCCACGCAAGGTCGAGGAAGAAGACATAGTTCCCGATCCCCCGCTTGGAGGGTCGCGACTCGATGCGCGAGAGGTTGATCCCGCGGGATGCAAAGACTTCCAGCAGGTCGTGGAGGAGCCCGGACCGGTCAGTGCTCGGGTCGATCAAAACGCTGCACTTCTCCGGCCTTTTGTCGCGGGCCGGCTCGCGTGCGATCCGGACAAACCGCGTTGTGTTGGTCCTGCTGTTCTCGGTGTTCCGCACAACGATGGGCATCTTGTAGAGCGCTGCTGCCGTTTCCGAGAGGATGGCCCCGGCATTCGGCGTCTTCTTCGCCTCGCGGGCGCTCGATGCATTGCTGCTCGTGTGGATGACCGGAAGTTTCCACTCTTCGATCCTGTCGCTGCACTGCTCGTGCGTCTGCGGGTGTGCATAGATCACCCGCATCTCTTTCATGGACACCAGCGACGCGAGGTTGTGGTGGACGGGCAGGTACATCTCCGCGGTGATGAAGAGCGGAAACCGGGCCAGGCCATCCTGTGTCTCACCGACACCGCCCGCTTCCGAGTTCTCGATGGGTACGATCCCCTCGCCTTCCCCGCGTTCCACGGCGGCCATGATGCTTCGGATCGTGGGGAGGAGGACGATCTCGTCCTTTTTTGTTGCGACTTTCAGCGCAAGCTCGTGCGAGAAGGTCCCCTCGGGCCCGAGCGTGATGATCTTCATTTGTTCACCATGCACTCGATCAGGGCATCGGTCATCTTCTGGCCTTCAGCGCAGTAATTCCCGAGATGGCGGCTGTTCCGCTCGAAGAATTGCCGGAAGCGTTCCGGGTCCTGGCTGTGGATGACTTCCGCAAGCTCGGTTGCGGAAGCCCGGCACCCGGCAAGCACGTCGGGCACGAACGGGTTCTGCTGGAGGATGTCGGCATAGAGCGCGGCATCCTGCGAGAGGAGCCGGCCCATGAGCGAGAGCTCGATCTGGTACACGGGGCTCGTGAATGCCTGCGTTGCCCGAATGTCCATGCCGAGGCGCCGTATGGTGTCGGCCATGCAGAGCGTGACATAGTGCGTGAGGCCCTGGACAACGGCGACCATCTTGTCGTGATCCTCCGGTGTTGTAATGGTACACGTTACCCCTTCGTCCTGGAAAATTTTGAGCAGGGACTCTGTCCGTGCTTCAGAGGCGCGGGCCGGGCAGGCGATGATGGTCTGGCCTTTGATCGAGCTGACCGTGGGGCCGAACATCGGGTGCAGGCCGATGACATCTGCCTTCGACGCGAGCATGGCTTCCACGGGCTTCACCTTGAGGGACGTGAAGTCGCAGAGGAGCTGATCTTTTTTCATGAGCGGGGCGATCTCCGCGATGACGCGGCACGTGTCGTGAATGGGAACGGACACGATCACGATGTCGCAGTTCTTTGCAAGGTCCGAATTTTTGAGAGGGGTTTTCCGTCCCGAGACAAGGACGTCAAAGCCCGCCCGCTCAAAGACCCGTACAAAGAGCCTCCCCATCTTCCCGGTGCCGCCGATAATTCCGAGTTTCATGTTATTTCTCGCGGATCGTCTCTTTGACCGCCATGCCAAAATGCCTGCCGCCTTCGAACACGGTCCCGAGGATCTTGTCGCCGGTCTTGAGCTGGACGACGGAAATTGCTTTCCCGTCCTCGCCCACGAGCCGGATGGTCTCGGCGTTCTGGAGGATGAGGCTCACCTTGTCCTTTCCTGATGCTGCTTCCACAAGGAGCAGCGGCCTTCGCTCGATCTTGGTCCGGCCGATGATCGCAGAATGGGCCTGCCCTTTTGCATCCGAGACCAGCACCGACCCGCCGATCGCAAGGTCGGCGAGGTACGCGGTCTTGCCGTCCGGGAGCAGGATGTACGCGTGGACTGCGCCGGCGTTCACGCGGAACGGGCGCGGGGCAACGTATGGGTTCTCGAGCGTCTCGGCATGGACGAGGAGCATGGCGGACGAGGTATTCCCCATCAGCATGCCGTCGCCGTCACTCAGGATCGAGCAGGTATCCACGCAGACCCGGTCGCCCATCCCCACGGGATGGATCTTCGTGACCGTGAAGGGCACGAGCCCGACCTTGCCGGTGCCGGCTTTGACCATGGCCGCAACTTCCTTTACTACTGCGGGCTTGTCCGTCTTCAGGAGGATGCCGTACGTCCCCTTCTCCAGCACGTTGAGCGCGAGGGCTGCTTCCTTTTCGTCCTTGACTCTGGCCACGATCTTGTCGGACTGCGCCACGAGATTCTCTAACGGGATGACCGTCCAGTCGCTCGTGGTGACGATGACCGGCTTGTGCTTGCCGGCCTGCGCCGCTGCATTCTCGCTTGCCTTGTCCGTGATCGTGCACTCGGCAATGTCTTTTCCGGGTACAAGGTCGCCGTCCGGGGCGATGGTGGTGATCCGGCCGAGGCGCTTTACGTCCTCTGCCTTGTCAACAAGGATCGCGTCCGCACCGCTCTCGATTGCTGTTGTTGCTACGTCCTTGTTCCAGGGCCGGCACTCGACCCAGAACTGCTTCATTTGTGCTGCTCCAGCGCTTTTGCCGGGTCAACGTTGTGGTGCACGACACGGCAGAGCGCGTGGACGAAGGCCTGCGTGTCCTTTCTCTGGAACGCGTTCCGTCCCACGCAGACACCGGCGCCGCCGACACTGACTGCGTCTTTGATGATCTTGAGCGAATCAAGGTCGCCGGTCTTTTCGCCGCCGGCAATGAAGACCGGGACCGAGCAGGCCTTCACGATCTTTTTGAAGGCTTCGGGATCGCCCGGGTAATTGGTCTTGATCATGTCCGCGCCCAGCTCTTCTGCAACCCGGACCGCGTGGCCGACCGACTGGGGCGAGAAGGAGTCGATGCCTTTTCCCCGCGGGTAGCACATGACAAGGAGCGGCATGCCCCAGCGGGTGCAGTCCCGTGCAACGTTTGCGCCGATCTCGAGCATCTTGGACTCGCTCGGCGACCCGAGGTTGATGTGGATCGAGACGCCGTCAGCGCCAAGCGCAATCGCCTCTTCCACGGAGCAGACCTGGACCTTGTCGTTCGGGTCCGGGTTCAATGATGTGCTGCCCGAGAGGTGGATGAAGAGGCCGATGTCCCGGCCGTGCTTCCGGTGCCCGCGTTTCACCAGGCCCTTGTGGAGGATGATCGCGTTTGCTCCCCCGTCGCTCACTTCCGAGATGACCTGCGTCATGTCAAGGAGTCCGTCAATCTGTCCCATCGAGAACCCGTGGTCCATTGGCACGATGACCGACCTGCCCGTGTTCCTGTCCATTATCCGTTCGATCCTGATTTCCTTTCCAATCATTTCAATCACTTCAGAATTTCCAGTGCTTCTTCTACGCTCTTGTTATGGTGCACGATACATGCTGCTGCCCGCACGAATTTGTCAGGGCTCTTGTGCTGGAAGGCGTTCCTGCCAATCGAGAGGCCTGCTGCACCCCCGGCCATTGCGCCTTCAATCAACTCCAGTGTTGTGCGGTCATCGGTTTTACTTCCTCCGGCCACCACCACCGGTACCGGACAGCCCCGGGTGACCTCACGGAAGCTCTCCGGATCGCCCGTATACACCGTCTTTACGATGTCAGCCCCGAGCTCGGCTGCGACCCGGGCCGCGAGCTTGACGTGGTCGATGTCGTTTGCTTTTTTAATGTTCTTTCCCCGCGGGTACATCATCGCAAGGAGCGGCATCCCCCACTCCATGCATTCCACGGCAACAGCTCCCAGGTCCGCGAGCATCCGCGCCTCGGACTCGGCCCCGATGTTGACGTGCATCGAGACCCCGTCCGCCCCCATCTTGATGGCGTTCTGCACGGTATTGACGAGCACCTTCTCGTTCGGGTCCGGCGCAAGCTTCGTGCTGCCCGACAGGTGCAGGATGAGCCCGATGTCCCGGCCGCCCTGCCTATGGCCGTGCAGCGCAAGCCCCACGTGCCCGATCACCGCGTTCGCCCCGCCATCCGCCACCAGGTTGACGGTCTGGCCCATGTCGATGAGCCCGGCGATCGGGCCGTCCGAGACCCCGTGGTCCATGGGCACGATGATGGTCTTCTTCGTATTGCGATTCATTATTCTTTCCAGACGGATTTCTTTTCCTCTCATAGTAACAACAACACCTCCCCCTGCATTCACACGCTTTACTGTGCAAACCAGAGGGCTTGATCAATACCAGTAATAAAACTGGTAATAAAAGCTAAAATTGCTAAAAAAGCCGGAGACCCGGGACCAGACGGTACCGTGGTCGGGCGATCTTTCAGAAGTGCGGATCATGCAACGGACAGAGGGCTGGCTAGTTGAGATAAAGACATTCACGGGCGAAAAAACCCTCACGAATGCTGTGGCACTCTTCCTGCATGCTCAATTTGTTGGAGCTGGTTGGATATAAAGGTGTGTGCTAAGTAGTAGCACGGTACTTCATTTTAGGTGGTCGTGTTTTAAAAACCACTTTTCATTGCGTTATTAATAATAAAGTTTTAAAAATCCGGAACTTTCTCTAGTTCTGTATAACCCATCTGGGGGGGATAATGGTCTTTTATTATAGGTTCTAACTGAGGATATAGCCTCTGTAATAATTGGTAAATTGTCGCTTCAACGAGGCGAATGTAAATAAATGAATTCTGACCTGAGATAGGAGTTCTTACGTTTGGTCTATGAATAAGGTGATTTCGAATTTTTACAGCAGTTTTAATATCTTTAATTTTTATGTACGAGTCAATGCCCTCGTATTCTCTTAGGATTTTTCCATATAATTTATCCAATGGTGGTGAAGGTAACTCATTAAGCAATGTTTCGAGATGAGGATGTTTTGCAATTAGGAATTCTTTGATTGCCAACTCAGCAGCAATTGTTGTATATAGCCAACTATATCGTGAATCATGTTCTGATTTTGCTTTTGCTAAAAATTCTAAAGCAATAAATGGCTCAATATTATTATCCATGCATGTTTGAATCATATTGTAATTTTCCTCATCTAAATTGGAAAAAATAATTTTATCAATAGCGCTTAACATTGGAATACTTTGAAATTTTAACCAGGTCTCGCCATCGAATGAACATATAACAGACTCATATTCAATGCCAATAATTTCTTCATGAGAGAGCCACATTTTGATATAATGTAATAATCTATTTGTAACTTCGAAAAAACCAGATTTAAAAGCATTAAAGTCATCTTGAAAATTTTGAATTATGTTCTCATCAATATCTTTCCGAAAATTACCCTCTTCATCTGTAAGTTTGATAGACTTGTAATAACCTGTTTTCAAAAAAATATACAAGTCATCCGAAACCTCTTTCTGACATCTTGTAAGAATCTTTTTTTCCTTCAATTGAAGTTTTAATTCAAATTTGGTATTTTGATTGCTTGTTATAGTAAAAACGTGTTCATCATTTACTGCTTCACTGATGATGTCCCCAAGAACTTTAAATTCAATATATCCATAAATTTTCATACGTTGAATGATATTTTCCTATGATATAGACAATTCCATCTGAATTTTTATTTTTATCACAAATGATCCCGGTAAGTGCGTAGCGCAAAACCCGACGAGGCGTTTTGCGCGTTGGGCATCGCTAATGAGAGAGGGTCCATTCTCTAAAATGAGTATCAGCAATCCTCCGTTGTGTCTATTTCGAAAACACAAACTTAATCGTCTCACGACTTTTCTTATCATTCATGAGAAAAATTCTCAAGGTAGTATTTTTCCTGTTCATACTTTTACTCTGCTTTAGCCCACAAGTAAACGCAGCAACACCCGGGTCATCAAAAACCTGTGACTGTTCTGGAAATCTCTACAACTGTGCAGATTTCGCAACAACTTCTGAAGCTCAATCCTGCTATGATTACTGTAAGAGCCGTGGAAAAGGCGATGTCCATTGTCTTGATGCTGATGACGATGGTGTTGCCTGTGAAAGCGGGATGGCAAAAACCTCTTCTAAAAAATCATATGATAGTTCCGATTCGGACAACAGCGGGACTTGTCCTGCCGGAAAATGTTACGTGAATGGATATCGTAAAAAATCCGGAACCTATGTGAAGGGTTACTGCAAGAAGTGTTAAGAAAAATTATTTCTGCCTCATGCTGTACTTGCGCTGAAACTTACGACCCCGATAAGTATGCATAATCCCAGGTAAAAGATCGATGTGGCCAGACGGTCGTTACTTAAGCTATGGAGTCCCTCCTTCCCACAATAATGCATGTAAGGACTGACAAATTTCACCGCGATGATTGTAAGTATCGTGGCTGTAAGGAGCATCGCGAATGTCCAGACAAACTGGCGGATAATCACCACATCCAGTGAGTAGGGGGCGATTATCGCACCGGCAAAGACCAGTGCGTAAAGGATCAGCCATCCAAGATTTGCTATTGCTTTTGCTTTCGGATCGTCACGTATTGTGAGAAAATCCACTTCGGGCAGTGCTTTGTCAATAAGCCATAAGAAAAACATTGCTAGAATGGTTACAATAATGAACGATACAATGAGAGAGACTACGTCCATTCCGATGTTCATCCAATCCATTGAAATCATAGAGGGATGATTACTCGAAAAGAGGATTAAATTACCTAAATAAAATTCATCGTTTGGTACGATTTTCCCCCCAACTCACGGTCAGCTCCATTCCCCCCGGCTATGGCAATGCCCAGCCCCTTGCCGGGCAACGGTCTGCATGCCAACCGCACAGCCAGCCCACCCTGATGCAAACCTGTTTAACTTTTTCACATTTGCAAATCACCGCATTTGAAAAAAATTTTTCACGATCGCAACCGCGTTTGAAAATTTTCAAACGCGATCACTCCCGCGATGAAAAATTATTCAGAGCGAAAACTCCGGAAATATTTTCCCGTTCACGTCGGAAAACCGCAAAAATTCCGGAAAAATTTTTCAAAGATCAAATGCGATCGCGATCGCGTTTGAAAAATTTTACGTGCGATCCGGATCGCGTTGAATTTTTTTCAAACGCGATCACTTCCTCATTGTGAAAAAGTTAAACACCTGTACACATCGCGGACACCCGCCTCACCGTTTCCTCTCCCCCACATCACGTACGGAAAGCCAACCTTATCCCGGATGGTTCCCGCACCGAAAGCAGCGACACGCACTTTCTTCCAGATGGACGGGGGCCTGGTGTCAGCAGGCTCCTGCGTCATCTCTCTGGAAGGGGGGACAAATGCCCGGTGCATATGGGTAATGGGGGTGTCCGCCGATAAATAGGTATTCAGGGAGCGGGCCGGGAATTCACTCCGCCGGAGAGTCGGTCCCGGAAAAAGGGGGGTTTCCCCACTTCCTCCAGCTCATAGCCCGATCCCTCCAGCGATACGTTGCTGTAACTTGGCCATACCTGCCTGTTTTTCTCCGACGGGAAAGTGGGGGAAAAGTGTGGGTTAATGGCTGCTTTTTCGCGAAATGTCGAACGTCATCTGAATGCCGAGGGGTCTTTAGACCCGAGGCAGGAGAAGAACCCAATGGGTTCTTTGACGTGAGACACGAGAAGACGATAGTCTTCGAGTCCTGGTTGCCGGGCCGGAGGATGGGGGCAATCCGGGCGCTATGCGTGCCCGGATTGGAGGAGATCGCCTCAGCCTACCCGGAGGGAGATGCCTGCCCTTCACCAGCAACGAGAGTACGTCTCAACATGCCGTACTCCTTGTATCCCACTTGATAGAATTGATCGTGATATTCGATCAGTGTGCCATGGCTGCATTCAAAGATCGTTTTTCCCTGACAGATCTTTTTTACGAAAGTATCATACCTGCTCATGTTGCCCTCAAACGAGGTTACATATCTCCAGCCACTGTGCCAGACGCCCGGGTCGTTGTTCACGCCATGCAGGTAACTCTCAAGTTCCGGATATATCTGTAAGTCTTCGTACGTCACTCTTGTGCTGTTGATGTACTTGACTTTACTCACATCCGCTTCCTGGATCTCAAAACTTGCATCAGTTTTCAGCGGGACCGCAGAGGTCAGGTTCCCCGTTATTACATTCTTCTCTTTTTCCAGTTGTGACGGAAAAATAGTTCCGGGCATCAGGGAATACAGAACAATTCCGGCAACAATGACCAGAATGATAATGATAAGTGTTCGGAATTTTTCTTTCATTAATTTCATATGTTATCACGCAATGAGGTCAAGATATGATCAATCATTTTTCATCTTGAGAATATTATTACAATAATCGAATAACTTTTCGAAAGTATTCCGTCATAGTTAAAAAATGAGTTTCAGGGATAATGGGCATAGGACGCTGTTATCAGCCTCCCATTGCTATCCCACGATGGAACAACGCTGACATATGAAGGTGCGGTCAAAGGATCCATGATTGGCTCCTGCCATGCATTGATAGGGTAATGCCAGACATCATTCACATCGATTATCCATTCATCGATTATCGGACTTGTTGTTGCAGAGAAGGTGTCAGTAGATGGGACGTTTATCTGATTATACTCGCTTGAACCGTCTAATTCCGTGAATGATGAAACGGTTGAGGCCGCACTAACGGTATAGTAAGCAATCCATTGGAGTGTATCCATATCTTCAAAATTCACCTGGTATCCACTGCCGGAATTTGTTGTCTGGACATGATAGCCGTATGAATGAGGAAGATCAAATGGATTAATAATTACATCTCCACCCCAATGGGACCATCCGTTCGTCGGGATTGGATCTGTTGCACCATTTCTGTAGAGCGCCGGATAAAGTTTGATCCCAGCCAACTCATTTCGATCGAAATACTGGACAACAATTTCCAAGGCTTCGCCATTATTGAATTTATACTCCCGTTCGGCAAACAGTTTGAACAAATCTGCTCCTGATCCAGATAATGTCCAGCTGTACGGCCTTATCCGCCCTATACTATACTTCTAATTCGTTGATGAAGTCCTCCAGAATCTGGCCCATTGCATATAACTCTGGGGTACACTTAGGGTTGCTTCACTCGCTATTTTTTGTATGGGGGAGGAAATGCCCGACTTACCCGATGATACCTTTTCGGCGTTTATCGGCTTGCTGTTCTTATCCAATAAACCTGGAACTGGATACTGGCTGCTCGGAGTTATCTGAAGGGATCCGTCAACGGTAGTTGTATGTGATTTCAGATCCGTAACATTCGCATAAAACCGACAGAAATAGTCGGAGGGCAATGTCAGTTTTCCATCACGATCTTCCCTGATGAAGGAGAGGTATAACTGAGTTGGCATCCGTATCAGAACAATCGGTTCATCTGGATCAATTCCTGCTTCGACCTTGTATGCAGAAGGGAAATTTCCATTTTCTGCAAAACTCGATTTCGAATCTAAATACAAGATGGGAATTTCAATGAGATCAGATTTGCTGTTTTGACCGTATTTTGCAAGGGTTTTCTGAGAGAGAATGATGGTAATCATCTCAGATTCAGGAAGCCATTCTGCGGGTTTTGAATCTTTGAGATAATCATTCGGGATCTCATGATGACGATAATTATCTTGGATACTCAATTCTTTTGCAGCGGTAGAATCAACTGCTTGCTCTTCTCCGCTAACAATTGGTATAAATGCCATCCCTGCCAGCAGGAGTGCCAGCAGGACGACAACTGTTTTGTGTAGGTTCATGTTTCTTCAACTCCCCGCATGTTTCCATGCGCTTCGCTCGCCGGCACGGGAAAACCTTCATAGGAACAGAAGATAATGTTCTCATGCCTTCGGGCGGGACCGGGTTCAACACAGGTTTGTCGCTTGGTGAACCCGTCCTCTTCTTCTTGTGAGACAACCGCCGGTTGTCCACAATGGGCAGTTGAATAGTTTCATATAAATAATTTATGATACAATAGTTAACCTGTTTGAAAATGCGAAAGGTACTCGGTGATAAAAGGTATATAGAATGAAATCGGCAGGTGTCAAGGCTGATTTGGCCGTCGTGATTGTTCCTGCGCGGGGAATCTCGTCATTTTTATCTCATCATCCCGTTTTTCATCGTTTGCAGGGTTTCCCGTCGCTCCCCCTCAGAAGTCGCTCCCGTATCTCCCCCGCCAGCACAATGCCCTCCGCCCGGAGAAGGCGATGCCCGGCCCGGACCCTTCGCCCGAGGTACAACACCCCAGCCCGGCACTCCCGTCCCCACCATATCCTTATAGTACCCGAATGTCCAATTCCATATAGGAAGGAACGGCATGCCCGGACTCATCGCAAAGCCACGGAGGAAAAGCCCGGTGATAAAAAAACTGGAAGCAGCAGCCCCGACCATCCGCAGTACGTTCGGTGTCACCCGGATCGGGATCTTCGGCTCGTTTGCCCGCGGTGAAGAGACTAAGAAGAGCGATGTTGACGTTGTCGTGGACTTTGCCGAAGGGCACGCTACCCTGAAAAATTTTGTTGCTCTCGCGGAGCGACTGGAAGCCCTGTTCATGAGGAACGTGGATCTCATCACGGTCGAAGGGATTGACAAGTACATCCGGCCCCGGGTTGAGGCCGAGGTGATCTGGATTGAAGGATGACAGCGTCTATCTCCGGCATATCCTTGACGAGATCGCGTTCCTGGAACGGATAGCGAAAGATCGAACGCTCAATGATCTCATCAATGACGATTACTTCAGCCATGCGGTCCGGAGTGCGATTGAGGTAATCGGCGAAGCAGCAAATAATGTCCCTGAGTCTGTAAAAGGGGAATACCCGGATCTTCCCTGGAAAGAGATGGCCGCTCTTCGTAACAGGATCATCCATGGATATTTCCGGATCGATTATTCGATTGTCTGGAATGTCATCGTCAACGATCTTCCTGAAGTGAAACCAGCGATTTCCGCAATACTCCGGGATATGGATCAACACTCCTGAAAAGCCGGCTGAAATTACCTGTTCAGTGACACTTCGCCGGCAGGGAGTGTCCGGGCGCCTCCTACCCTTTTCACTTTTTGCAACGGCCATTCCTCTGAGCACCCGGCCAGCACTCCCTCCGTCCCCAGCCAGCACAAAGCCCCCTGCCCGGGTGTGGCGATGCCCAGCCCGGACCCTGCCCGGAATTTTTCAAGCAAGGTCTGGTTGATCCGGCGCACCAAATCAATCGCGATCATGAGCGTGTTCAAAATTTTTCAAGCAGGGTCCGGCAAAATATTTTCATGCAGAGTCTGCTCAACACCAGATCGACCAGAGTCTGCTCAACATTTTTCAAGCAGGGTCTGCTGAAAAAACCGGAACACGTTTCGACGGATGGGGGAGATGTCGGTTTATGGTTCATGCAGATCCGTTTAACTTTTTTCGAGCAGGGTCTGCATGAAAGCAGATCAAGCAGGGGCCGCTCACATTTTTTCGAGCAGGGTCCGGTTGATCCGGATCGACAAATGAAGCAGGGGGTGTACCCGTGATCAAAACTTTTTGAGCAAGGTCCGGCAAAAAAGTTTCATGCAAGGTCTGGTTGAAATTAGATCGATCAAGGCCCGCCCAAAATTTTCCAGGAAGGGACAGCCGCGCCACCGCTGATACGGGCTTCGGCATGGACTCGCTCGTCCGCATCGCACGCTTTGCAGACCTGAATCGTATAAATCTCCGCTCTGCGACCGGCTCGCTAAAAAAAGTTACAGGATGCCGCCACTCTTTCCTGTACCCGTTGTTAACATCTTCACCACAAGGAAACGGAACACTCCATCACTCTCGTTTCGCAGGGTATGTGCAATCATGGCAGGACTCTCCACGAGAGCGTCCTTACTAACCGTCTGCTGCTCCTCACCAATCTCTACGATACCGGTGCCTTCAAGCACATAAAAGAATACATCAACGGGAGTGACATGTTTCTTGAGTGCTTCACCGGGCTGGAGGGTAATCGCGACGACCGCAGTGCTCGGCGATTCAAAGATTTTCCGCACATCAACATTGTGCGGATTTTTCACTGATTTCACGTTTGCTACTTCAGTAATTTTCATCTCAATTCACCTGTTCAACGGGAATATACGGAAGGAGCGATAAGAGCTCGGACCGGATCGTTTCCATTCCGACACGCTCCATGAAACGGGCAGTCCTTTCGTGGGATTTTGCATGGGTCCGGTAAAATTCGGCAAGCCTCTCAGCACAGTCAAGCGCATCTGCTGCCGACAGGTTGCGGGCGATGATGTCAGCGAACCTTGGCCGCGTCCCGGCATTGCCCCCGAAGAGGATCGTCCATCCCTTGTTCGTCCCCATGATCCCGATGTCCCGGGTATGACTCTCGCCACAACAGCGGGGGCAGCCCGAGACCCCGATCTTGATCTTCGCCGGGAACGTCTTGTCCTTAAACCGTTCATCAATCGCCCGGGCCATCCCGATCGCATCCTGGTTGGCAAATTTGCACATCTCTGTGCCAAGGCATGCCTGCACGAACTTGACGCACGGGGCGGTCTCGGGTTTGGCGAGCGGCCCCAGTTCATCGATCACCTTCTGCACATCGCCCGGCCGGAGGCCCACGAGTGCAATCCGCTGGCCGCTTGTCACCTTCAGCATCGGGACCTTGTACGCCCGGGCGATCTGTGCGACCTTCTCAAGATCTTCCGGCGTCACGAGGCCGGCCGGCATCCGTGTCACGACCGCATAAGTCATCCCGTCGCGCTGCCGGATCGCTCCTTTCGGATCTGCCATTTCCCTCTCACCTTCACGATTCCCTTTTCGTGTTCGGGATTATCTTTTTTGTGTCCGGGTATGCATGAACGAAATATCCAAAGGAGATTGGCATGGCCCACAAAACAGAATTCCGGCAGGCACCCAGCCAGCACTCCCTCCGGTACCCCCCAGCACAAAGCCCTCCGCCCGGGTGTGGCGATGCCCAGCCCCTCCACCGTCGGAGAGGCGATCCCGGAAAAGGGGGATTTCCCCGCATCCCACAGCTCATAGCCCGATCCGGCAGGAGATCGGCCGCTGTAACTTGGCCATACCTGCCTGTTTTTCTCCGACGGGAAAGTGTGGGAAAATGGGGGGTTATTGGCTGCTTTTTCACGAAACCTGGTTGCCGGGGCCGGAAAAGTAGGGAATCCGGGCGCAATACAGGGCCGGATTGGCATAGCCCCAAAAAACAGGGTCCGGCAAGTGTGCTCGGTCAGCCCCCCCTCCATCAGTGATCCCGGAGGGGGGTATACCGGACACCCCCCTTCCCCCTTTTAAAAAAACGCACACGATCCCCCTGCCCGGCGTACTCCACGACGGGAAACACGGGTCCGGAAATGTTCACGTTCCGGATCGTGAGGGGGGTCTGATCGCACCAGAAAGCAAATGGGAGGGGGGGTCTCCGCAATTTCAAACGCAACAGGCAGGGGGGGTGTCCGGCACACCCCTCCCTCCATTTCTGGTAATGCACGGGTATTGCACGCGAAAATTCCGGCACGGCTCGCACATTAACCGGCGTGACACAACATCAGGAAGGTTACGTGAAAATGGCAAGGGGGGGTCTGTTTGGGCCGGACGGGGGGAGGGGTCTCCCGCAGACCTCCCCCCTATGGTGGGTGGGGGGTGTGATCGATTTAGAAAAAAAGTGGAGGGGGGGTTTGCAAGAGACCCCCCCAAACAATCGATAAAAAAATTATCCCTTCAGTGACACTTCACCGGCAGGCAGCGGTCGCATGCAGAGTTTCTTCTGGTGGGCGTCTTGCATCACGCCATCGATTTTCCGGGAAGTTTCGGCTGTGTAATATGCCTCACCGCACTGCTCGCAGACATAGGCCGGGACATCCTTGATCACGATGACCTCACCGGCAGCATGTGCCATAAATTCCGTTGTTCCTTCGCGGAGTATTCCTTTACAGAAACTGCAACGATCCGGAATCATGGTTCACCTAATCTCTCATCCGGTGATGAAGAGGTAATTTTTCCCGAGCGCCCGGCAATCGTCTTCTCGTGCGATTTCACCCGTCGTTCCAGTTTCACGAGATCTTCTTCCGGTGGCAGGGCCTCGGGACGGATTCCCCGTTTCAGGAGAAGGTCCCGAACGTCCTGGTTGTTCTGGACATGCTCGGTTGTGATCAGATCTTCACCCTGCATATCCTCTTTGGAGACGTTAAAATTCGTGATCTCGGTTGCGAGGTTTTTGGCGGTGATGGTAACGGTCGGAAGAAAATCCGCAAGAGGCCTGCTTTGGGGAACTTCGAGGCGCTCTTTCATCGCGATGGTAGAGTGACCCCCGAACAGGGCTTCGTCTCCTTTGCTGCGGATACGGGCAAAACCCGATTCATCCACTCCGCGTTCGTAGATATTCCGGGATAATTCTTTCTCGGAATCCTTCAGGTGTTTCCTTGCTTTCAGTCGCTCGGAAAGCCGGATGTGGTCTTCGATGATCTCCTGCTTTCGGGTCTGCACGGCAAAATAACTCTGGGCAAATGCGATCTCTTCCTTTCGCGGATCTCCGTTCTGGGCGATAAGGTAACAGGCATAGCGGGTGAGCAGAAGATCTTCAATAATCCGCTGTCCTCCTTTCGGAACCGGTATCGATTTGTTGGCGTCAACAAAATGATCTAAAATCACGTTGTTTGCAGTTTTGCAGGATTCTTTGGCTTTTTCGATAACTTTTAAAAAATTTCTCCATTCATTATATCCAAGAAGTCTCTGCAAATCCCGGGCAAACCAGAACTCTACACCATCCTGCACGTGGATGAAATCCTTAAAATGTTTGTGAAGACGTCTGATGATGGTTGGTTTCATAGTCCCGGTCCCTGTGTGAAATATTATTCTCTATCGATATATTTCAGAATACTGGCTCATATATTCTGCCTGCGCAGGGTGAAACTAATTCCACCTTAGAAGAGATCTGCCGCGGGAGGCCCCCCTCCCCACCCGGGCAACGGCCCCTCCTACGGCCAACCGGCCAGCACCCCCGCCGGCACCGAGCAGCAGATAGCCGCTCGCAAGACAAGCGGACAGTAGGATCTCGCGTACCTCAACTTAACTTTTCCCGACTCGGATATTGACCGGAAAAAAGGGTTTCAAATTCGGTAAGTCATCACTCGTGAAGGGGCTGTTCTTTCCGGGAAATAATCAGAAGAGTTCCCAGCACCGCAATAAGGCAGATAATAATTGTAAATCCAGGAGCGGGTTTTGTGGTCGGCTCCAGGATAAAATTAGCAGTATTGACATTCTGGGTAAAGGTCATCTCCTTGGTAATATTGGCATACCCATTTTTTTCCACACTGATTTTCTGGCGGAACCCATGTGCGTTGTTGATACGATACGTGCCATCGGCTTCTGACTGTACGGTAACCGTTTTTGTATCATATGGTCGGGGAAATTCCGTCTGGACTGTTGCCCCCTCAATAGGACGGCCGTCCGGGGTTGTTATTTTCCCGGAGATGGTTATCCTGGGTGGTAGATCTGGCATCCCGGTTTCAACGTTAACGGTCCGTGACCGGAAAACACGGTTCCCGGCAATATCTGTTACCGTGACAACAATTCTTTCCGATCCTTTTGCTACAACGATATCACAACCAAATGGGGATCGATTACCACAGCTTGTCGATCCCTCGCTGGAACTGACAATTATGGATTGTAATGGTACCGGGCTGTTCACTTCGCCGGCCACCCAGATGTGGTGAGGTACGACGTCTGACAAAATGAACTCATTTTCCTGGGGGGTAATGATGTTGAAAAGAAGGGTGGAATCATTGGCCGGGACAGTCGAAGTGACGCCCTCGGATTGAGCGCAGGTTCCGGGGATTATCAGCATTAATGCGATAAGAACCAGAAGTGGGTACATGAGATCCCTGGAAAAAAATAATAAATTATGGGGAACTGTCAAATGGATCAAGCGTTCCGTCATTGTCATGATCTCCCCATCCAATGAATCGTTTTGTTGACAGGCTTATCACGGTTTCGCCCAGATCCCGCATTACACTGGTTGTTGATCCGGAACCACAGGACAGATGGTTGGTGTTTACGTAGAACTGTTGCATCGGATCAACGGCAAGAATACTTACTGCATTGCATGAACTTGATCCTGCATATTCATCCAGTGCCCCGTAAAGGTGCAGTGCCTCATGTTCATAGTGGTATTGTGTTGCGAAGTGAACTGCACTGTCTGATCCCATCCACCAGTATCCTATTGCTGCTTTATCTGCATATCCCTGATCGGGACCTACCGCATATGAACGAGTTATATCATGAGTGGCGAACATCAGCATTACCGAATCTGCACCCTGATAACTCTTGAGTGCCCGGGCCATATCATCGGTGTACCTGCCGTCGCTGTTACTGTCCGTGTAGCCAAGGTTTTGTGCAGCCTGTTCCATCCATCCAGAAGGACCCCATGCATTGCTGTTGTCTCCGGTATTCTGTCCGCTGACGGTAACAGAATACATTCCTACGGAACTATCTGCACCGGCTCTTGAATCAGCCTGGCTTTCAATCTGATTTGTCCCCATCCAGGCATCGTACCAGGCATCCTCTTTATGCGAATCTCTCCATGCTCCATCTTCACTGGGGATCTGGAAGTCGGTAAAGATAAGTACTGTATACAGGTATCCTGTTGCAGAAGGTGCTGACTGGGTGCTGGGACTTGCAGTAAGGACCATGGAAGATTTTTGCAATGAGGAGAGTGCAGATTGGGTGGGGGCCGGATAATTCTGGTAATCCTGGCGCGTCTGCTCTTTTTGCGCTTTAACAAAAACTGCAGCCTGTTTACTCGTTATTCCAAGACTCCTTTGTAGGTCCCGGCTGAATTCTTCAGGATTGTTTATCTCGTAATATTTTTCCGAATCGTCCCAATATTTTTTCAGATCGCCCGCTTCCATCTTTTTGACACTGTCTTCAATCTGCTGCTGGGATAATCCCCATTTCAGTTTGTTATTCCAGAAGGTCAGAAATTTGACGGGATCAGTAAGTACGAATGCTTCCTCAGAATGCGGTGTATGCCGTGCTTTCAGTTCGCTGATATCAACAGTTTCAGGAGCGGGAACCGTAACACCGACAATATTTGTCGTATCACTCGTCTCCGCTGCACTCACTATCGGTACCATTGCCATCCCTGCAAGCAGCAGTGCCAGCAGGACGACAACTGTTTTGTGTATGTTCATGTGTTTTTCACCTCTTTTTCATGCGCTTCGCTCGCCGGCACGGGAAAAGTTTCATAAGATGGGAAAACAAAAACCACGTGCCTACGGGCGGGACCGGGTTCAACACAGGTTTGTCGCTTGGTGAACCCGTCCTCTTTTTCTTGTGAAACAACTCTTGGTTGTCCACAATGGGCAGTTGAATAGTTCCAAATAAATAATTTATGATACAATAGTCAACCTGTTTGAAAATGCGAAAGGTACTCGGTGATAAAAGGTATATAGAATGAAATCAGCTGGTGTCAGGATTAATTTGGCCGTCGTGAATAGTTCTGCGCGGAGATCTTGTCATTTTTATCTCATCATCCCGTTTTTCATCGTTTGCAGGGTTTCCAGTCGCCCCCCTCAGAAGTCGCTCTCGAATCCCCCCGGCCAGTACTCCCTCCGCCCGGGTTTGCCGATGACCGATCCCGCTCCGGTTGCACGAAAAGCGATTATATCATCAGGAGAATACAATGTATAATCAGGAACCTGTATGTCAGCTGCAGAACAGTATGTCGTGGACGAGAACGGCAACAAGGTCGCGGTGATCCTCCCCATCCGGGAATACGAGCATCTCCGGGAAGACATCCACGATCTTGCGATGGTTGCCGAGCGGCGGGACGAAGGTACGATAAGCCTTGCCGAGCTCAAGAAGCGCGTGATGTAATCCCCGATCATGGATCCTTATTCGGTCTCTTAGGAAGAGCGCTGAGAAGGATCTGAGAAAAATCCCCAAAGATAATCTCCCGCATATTTTTCAGCACATCGGGGATCTGTCAGAGGAACCTGTCCCTCATGATGCCTACAAGCTTGCCAGTGCTGAGCATTTGTACCGGATTCGTGTCGGTGACTACCGGGTGATATATCAGATAATGCACGAACGTCACGAGGTCATTATCTATTATATCCGTCACCGGAGTGTTGCGTACCGCGGGCTTTAGCCCTGTGTACTTGCCCCCGGCAGCCCAAAGCCCCCCGCTCGCATAGGGCGATGCCCGTGCCCGGACATTCTGTTGCATTCATGCATACACCAGTAGCCTGATATGCTACACAGCACTACTAGTACTGCATGGAGAGTGTTCCCATACGGATCCGGAAAGAGACAAAGGATTCCTTAACGAAATTCCGGTCGCATCCCCGTGAAACCTATGATGAGGTGATCACCCGGCTCATGGAGGCACAGGTTGATTCCTGCATGGTAAGCGAGGATACCCTTGCCGCAATCGAAGAAGGGCTTGCCGATATCCGGAAAAAACAAACCCGCGAGCTCAACGAATTCTGCGACGCCCACGGGATTTGACGTGTACGCAGTTCACCTCACAAAGAGGGCGCAAAAAGATCTTCTTGCAATCCCGAAGGCGGATGCCCGGCGGATCCGGGATGCCCTCAACAATCTTGCCGCAGAAGAGGACCCGCAGAGTGCTGTCAAGAAACTCAAAGGCCATGAGCAGGTGCCGATCTATTCCTGCCGCATCGGCAAGTACCGGGCAATCCTCACTATCGACAACGGCGCACTGGTAATATTTGTGCTCTGAAAAGTCCGTCAGGACTTTGAAGAAGAGAAGAGGCCATACGGCCTCTTCGAAGTAACGATTGACAAACGCAGTTCTGTGTACCGGAACGTGTAGTTGCCGGAAGGATCCGGCCGCCCTGTCTCTTCATACTTTTTTACGGCCCCCCCCTCCCACCACACTCCCAGCCAGCACAAAGCCCTCCGCCCGATATGGGGATGCTCCCCCACCCCGCTAAGGGGGGTTTGTACACTTAACACTCCAGATATGACTTAAACGTGAACAAGACGTTTGGATCCTGGTTCAATTCACGTAACAGGTTCTCCCTCTCTTCCTTAGCCCTTGGTGGTTCAAGACCAACCGGATATACTATCTTTGTTTTATGCAGGGAGATGTTGTAATGTGCAATCTTGGAATAAAGATCTGATTTTGCCTTTTCAGAGCCAAATAAAAGTATCACAGGAATTGCATTTTTGTATTGATCTCCTTCCTAGCCGGTTCGATAAACTCATGCATTGGTGATGAAAAACCGATGCCCGGTGAAGTCTCGTATAAGGGAAAAGAATCCGGAAGTGTTGCGTTCTCTGTTTTATTAATGAGAATATAATACCCGAACGCATGGGATGAGTAGGTGTGTACGTTTTCCGGATGTGAAACATTATATCGTGTTAGCAAGATGAATATCTCGTCATTGGACATGCTCTCGTTGACAAGAATGCCCCCAACCCAGTAACCAGCCTGATCTGATTTTTCATGCCACTCGTCCGTGGATTTGTATGATGTCTCCCTGCACGAAGATATTCCTTCATGTGGTGTTGGGGTGAGATTATTGGGATAACAAGTGGCATCCGTCTGAACTAGCTTTATTGGTGCCATGAAGAGTACCACTCCGGTAATACAAATCAAGAGTATCAGGAGTATCATACCAGTTTTGTACATTTGTTACGCTCCGTCCAGGCAATTTAAAAAAATTAAATTATTTTTATATGATTGTTATAGAATTGGGGATTTAATTCATTAAACCATTCCCAGTATTCCGATCCTCGGCCCAGCGGTGAGGGATCTTTGAAATAGAGATAGGTAAATCCATTGGACGGAGATCGGATATAGCCGATAGCGGCCTTTGCATGGCGTCCGGCCGCCCCCACTCATGGTAACGGCTCGCCGGTCTAATATCCCATCCCGGTCTTCTTCCTCCGGACCGAGATCACTTCGATGACCATGCGGTTGTGCAGGATAAAAAAGATCACCCGGTAATTTCCGGACCGCATCCGGTACCGCGGGACCTCTTTTGGTGAATCCACGATCCGGCGGACATCATACCGCCGGAAATCGAGACCATCGGCGAATCCTTCCAGGTCATCAAGAATCCGTATGGCAAATTCCTTTGGGATCTTTGCGATCTTCCGCTCAACAATGCGGGGGATCAGGATCTCGTACGGCAATCAGATCCCCAGTTCGCGACGAACGGTCTTTAAGGATTTCACGTGCCCGGCTTTGATGTCATCCAGGCTTGCCTTCATATCGTCGATCTCTTCAGCTGAGAGCGGCTCTTCGTCAAGCACCATTGTCGCGAGCCGTTCAATGACATCCTCGTAACTCTCCTTGGGGTGATGCTTAAGATCATCGAGGAGCTCCTTGGTCTGGTGCGAGACCCGGATCGTTGTCATGGAAGGCATATACACATGTATACATTGGTATATCCAATATATCTTATGGACAGATTCCGGAATCATCGTATCCTCAATTCTTTTCAGACAACAAATCCCGTTTCTCACCATTTTCAGATAATGGCCCGGTCTGACCGGAAAACAGGTACCAATCATTGCTCTCCCAGGCGATGATATACCTGAGATCCGATGAACCGGCTGAAAGATCACTCTTCCCGATCTGGCCAAAGTATTCGATGAAACAGTCATCCCGGGTTGGCATGATAGCTTTTTTGATAACAAAGAAATAGCCTGCGGTATCGTTACCTTCGAATGCCGTGCCTTTCAACACCGGAGAAGAGATTTGCCGGCTGGTGTACTTCCATGACTGGATCTCCTGAGAAAGATCGAGAGCAACAGGTGCGACCTGCCCATGAGATTTCAGGTACTGAGACAACTCTTTTTCCGATGTGGCGCATTCGTCCTGATGTTCGAAATACCAGATTGCAGCAACAAAGGTCTCGTTCGTTCCTGGTTTCCGTACCATAGCATATCCGGCCATCGGGCTCAGTGACGGGAACATTGGATAATTTCCGGTGTTTTTCTGACTGATGCAGAACTCCGGTTTCGGGCTGTTCGTATCATTCACGGACGCACAGAGCGGTGCCAGATTTCCGATAACAGCGCCGGAAAAATCCATGTGTTCCGGCAGTCCGGGACCAATGGGGTGGAATGTGATAATTATCATAAACAGCAGGAGAATGACAATCGCAATGATAGCTGTCAGGACAAGAATTCTCCGTTTATCAATAGTACCCGGTATCATAGTAAAAAAAAATGGATTATTATCTGACATAAGTATTCATGGCCCAGCCCCAGTTGTTGTACTGTAACCAGTGGTAGGTACTACCTTCCCAGGTGTCGTAGATTTTGAGCAGCTGAGGTGTAGAATCCATGTACCCGATACAGGTAACGCTGTGATCCTCGTACGGAGTAGATCTTCCGGCACCAGTACCGCCGTTATACATGCTCAACACAAAGGGCCGCGAAGCATCAATCTCCGCAACATCCCGGGACCAAGTTGGAACATAATCATCGGAAGCCCGTAACGAGTAGTACTGGTAGGTGTTCAGAACCTGGTTGACACCATACCCGATATTGAAAGGCCATGTCGATCCGCTGGGATCTGTTGCCATTTTATCGGCAATTGCGTTGATCAGTGTTGTGCTAAGCGGTAATGACGAATAGCCGTGATCATGCCAGTATCCAAGGACCATTGCTGCTGCAGTTGGTGAACACCCCCGGGTCCACAAATATATCGGTACACCGGATATCGTATTGGTATACGACAATGTGGATCGGGCGGATACCGCCATGTTTGCAACAGAGCCATTCTGCATCATCTGCCTCTGAAGCGACCAGGACTTCCTGATATCATCCTGTTTCTCTTTCTGGTATGTGTTCCATTGGGCCGGAGTGATCTTATCTGGGACAAAAATTTTTACATCAGATATGTTCACGATCTTGTTCGAATGAACGTCAACAAAGACTTCTTCGTTCTTTTTAGTTTTAAGATTCTTCACCGTATATTTCTGATAATAATCAAGGCCTCCCAGATATACCGGTGTATAATCTGAAACGATTTTTTCCTTACCTTCAGAGAGGGATTCTGATATCATGGCTCTCGATTTTACGGCGATCTCCGGATCTGATCCTGGAATACGTCCTTTTGATAGTTCAAGAACCGGATACTTATCCGTTGTTGCTGAAATCAGGATATATCCGGCATATTGACCGTCCTTAAGGACATTAAATGCATATGCGGTTTTCTGATTTTTTATATCATAATAGGTAGTTGCCAATTCGACAGTAGCATCAGACCAGAGGGATAACTCCTGATCTTTCGTGGCCAATTCACGTACATTGTACAGTGCAAGTGATTCCGCTTCGTCGATATTCACTGTACTTCCGGATGCTGGTTGCAATGTTTGTCCCTGTGAGAGCGATGACGCAGAACTTTCTGTAGAGTCATCATCAGCACTCACTATCGGTACCATCGCCATCCCAGCCAGCAGAAGCGCCAGCAGGATGACAACCGTTTTGTGTATGTTCATTCTTCTTCAACTCCTCGCATTTTTCCATGCGCTTCGCTCGTCGGCACGAGAAAAGTTTGATAAGATGGGAAGACAACAATCACGTGCCTACGGGCAGGACCGGGTTCAACACAGGTTTGTCGCTTGGTGAACCCGTCCTTCACTTTTCGTGAAACAACCCCCGGTTGTCCACAATTGGCGATTTATAATGATGATATATATATGATTTCTGTCCCAATCACCTACACGTTCGAAAATGCGAAAGGTACTCGGTGATAAAAGGTATATAGAAAGAAATCAGCCAGTGTCAGGACTGATTAGATCGTCGTGAATTATTTTGCGCGGGGAAACTCGTTACTATTTATCTCATCATTCCGGTTTTTCATCGTTTGCCGGATTTCCGGTCGCACCTTCTCCCCTATCATAGGGTCAACGCCATGTCGCATGATACGTGGACGGGAATGGACGTATCTCTATAACAGCATTTTTATTCCACTGCAGGGTGTACGTATTCTCATACGGAAGTGGAAACCATGGAGAACGAACCAAACGAACCGTCCGAAAAATGCTGGTGCGACGTTGGACACAAGATGAAACACCATGCCTGCCACGGGTCTGGTGGAGCCCTGTACTTCGTGGGCTTCCTTGGCGCCCTGTACTATTACCTCACAACGGCAACAAGCTTCCTCGCGGGAGTGATTGGGGTTGTGAAAGCGCTGCTCTGGCCGGCATTTCTCGTGTACGGCCTGCTGAAATTCCTCGGGATGTAACGCCAGGCACCGGGGCATCCAAAGAACAAACGGACAGGGCGAGAGTCGTGCACCTCCCGTAATGCACTACCCCATCCCAATATCCCTGTTTTGAAAAATCCGTTTTATACCTTTCCCGCACAAACGTACGTACCGATGCTCACCCGCAAAGTCACCCCGGAACTGGTCAGCACGTGGAAGGAAACGGCAAAGACATACCGGCCCCTGCTTCAGCCCAACAAAAAAACCGGGCGCGAGATCCTCGCGTATCTCACCGGCAAATATCCCGTGCGGGAACTGACCTCGGGCGTCCTGCGCGATGTTGTCGAGGACAATATTCTCTCAAACGAGTGCAATGCACGAAAGATGCCGGCAGGCACAATCCCCGAGGTGCAGGGTTTCATGATCGAAAATACCGGCACCGGAAAACACCTGTATGAAAACCAGGACGAACTGTTCCACGGAAGGGGCATTATCGGTGCAGTAGAACTCCACTCCGCGTACTTCATGGTCGAGGGGAGCAGCCTCTTATGGGACGAACTCTTCGCGTTCCGCGGGCTGGATGAAGATGACCTGGAAAATTTCTACCTTGTTGCGGAATATGTGGACTGTCTCAGGCGGTTCGATCTGCTGGAAAGCGTGCTGGCCGGGAAAACCCCGTGATATTCCGGTTCAGGACCGCCCATCTTCAAGCATTCCCTCTTTTTCTCCACCACAATAACCAGCGTTTCCGTACCCTGGTTACAAACCCTGTCCTCCTCCAGGAGAGTTCCTGCCGTCATATCTTTATGAGACCGGGTGCATACTCTCAAACGCTATGGAATACGCCTCCCAACCGTTCGAGCGCCAGAGAAAACTGGCTGTTTTAATCGATGCCGACAATGCACAGGCAAGCATCATCAAGAACCTCCTGGATGAAGTTGCGAAATACGGCATCGCATCCGTGAAACGGATCTATGGCAACTGGACAACACCCCAGCTCCAGCCCTGGAAGGATGTCCTCCTGTCGCACTCCATCGTCCCGATCCAGCAGTTCAATTACTCGTCGGGGAAAAATGCCACGGACAGCGCTATGATCATCGATGCAATGGATCTTCTCCACGCGGGCAACGTTGACGGGTTCTGCATCGTCTCAAGCGACAGCGACTTCACCCGCCTCGCGTCCCGGATCCGCGAATCGGGCCTGATCGTGTACGGCTTTGGCGAGAAGCGGACGCCCAAACCCTTTGTCGATGCCTGCGACAAGTTCATCTATACGGAAATTTTGCGGCCTTCGGACTCCCCCGGTACTTCCGGTGAGACCCGTCCGGAAATCACCGGTATCAACACCGTGAAAAACGATCCCCGGTTCCTGCGGCTGCTCCGGAGCAGCATCGAGGACTCTTCTGATGACAAGGGCTGGGCGGAGCTGGGGCTTGTCGGCAGCAATCTCCAGAAAAAGAGCCCCGAGTTCGATGCACGCAACTACGGGTTCCGGAAATTCTTCGACCTGATCCAGTCGCTGGGCCTGTTCGAAGTTGACGAGCGGCAGTCAAAGGACCAGAGCGGGAAGATCATCTATATCCGGGAAAAAGTGAAAAAAGGGCGGAAATAATCCCCCCCATATCATCTCCTCTTTTTACCTTGAACGAGCCGGAATGCCGGCAAGTCCCGGGGAGTTTTGGCTGGATGCTCAGACCGGCACCCGAAATCCGGGTATCCCCCGTCCTTTTGTGTAGGTGGGGGGACCGATACATGCGGGATCCGTGCCAGGGATTACTCCGCCGATCCGGAAGCGGGTGCGGATAAATCACTACGTTTATTGGGCTGGGGAAATAAAATCCGCGTGTTCCACCATGCAGGTAACCTTTCACCATGTTCTCATCGTGTTCGTATGTGCTGCCGTTCTTGCAGCCGGGTGCACGCAACCGGCGGCTGTCCAGCCGCAGGCGCCGGCAACAACCGGCCCTCCGGTAAAAACAGCAGCGGATACCGCAACGCTCGTCCCGCAGTTCGATGCTTATGCAGAGAAGACCTTCAGCCAGAGCGGTGTCGTCGGGATGGCGGTCGCAATTGTCAGGGATGACAAGGTTGTCTACTTACGGACCTTCGGCGTAAAGAACGTCACCACGAACGAGCCGGTCGGACCGGACACCCGGTTCCAGCTTGCGTCCATCTCCAAGTCCGTGACCGGGACCATGATTGCGGAGATGGTCGGGAACGGCGAACTTTCGTGGGACGATACGATCGTGTTGATAGATCCGGAATTCAGGCTCTCCGACCCGTACGTCACGCAGCACGTCACGTTCCGGGATCTCCTCTCGCACCGCTCGGGCCTGCCGGAGTACGGTGCCGACGATCTCCAGAATGACCTGAAATACTCCCGGCAGGAGATCATGGACCGGCTCCCGTACCTCGGGCTTACCGGCGCATTCCGCTCATCGTACGCCTATTCGAATATCGGGATCACGATTGCCGGAGTGACCGCTGCGATGAAGGCAGGCAAACCCTACGAGGATCTTGTTGCCGAGCGGATCTTCATCCCGGCCGGCATGTACAACACGAGCGCCCGGTTCAGAGACTTTGTCGCGTCAAGGGACCGCGTGGATCTGTACCCGATGCACGAGGGGACTCCGGTTGCCGGGCCACCTGTGGACGATGACATAAATTCTCCCGCCGGCGGAGTGAGTTCCACGATCAATGACATGGTACGGTACGCCCGCCTGCAGGCAAATGGTGGTTCCCTTGACGGGAAACAGGTTGTCAATGCCAGCACCCTTAGGGAGTCACACTCGCCCCAGTACATTAAGAGTTATTCCGGGACCGCGATGACCGGCTCCGGCATGGGCTGGAACACCTTCCTGGATGGCGGCCGCAGCCGTATCGAAAAGGACGGGATGTTCTCGCAGGGCACTGCCACGATCATCACGGTCTGGCCTGAGGAGAAGATGGCGCTCGTTGTCTTAACCAACAAATTCCCGGAAGGCAATGTCGTTGCAGGGAGCCTCAGCAATGCCTGGAACGACCTGTACTATAACGGCAGGATCGGCAAAGACTGGTATTCTGTCGCACAGCAGGAACTCCAGGCATTTTTCGACAGCATGGCTCACGAAACGGTGCAGAAGCCGGTGAACCCGCAGCCACCCCGCGACCTGAAGTATTACACCGGTTCCTACACGCAGGATTATTACGGTACGGCGAGGGTCGTGGAAGAGTCAGGTAAACTCCTGGTGTACCCGCCGGGCCACAGCACGACGCCGTTCGCCCTTGAACCGTATGATGGGGACACGCTCCAGGAAGAGATTTCAGGGGTCCTCGTGAAGTTCAGCGCCGGAACCGGTGCAAACGCCACCGGTGTCTGGTTCTCGCGGTACGAGGCGCCCGGGCGGAACGGGACGTTTGTCCGCTCCCCGTAACTCTTTTTTCGTTATATCCCCGGACACGGGTCCGCTGCCACAGAGATATCGTTAAATGAGAACAATGATAACATCAACCATTCACACAGGGTGAATCACACATGCCGACAAGCAAGAAACAACTCGTCAAACTGAACCAGGCAAAGAAGGAGAAGGCAGAAGAGCTCGCAAAGCAGGCGGCAGCCGGCAGCGAAAGCGCAAAGAAGAAACTCAAGAAGCTCGAGAAGAAGATCAAGTAATCCCTTATCATTTCATTATATTTTTCTTCTGTAAAAGAAAACGGTGGGTTGATAAGTGAAATGACCCCCCGTATCCCGTACCGCCCGGTGCCCTTTTTCCTGATAGCGTATTGCATTACGTGGGCTGCGTGGGCCGGTGCCATGTGATTAAGTTACCGGGGAGGAATGGAGGGACCGGAGGGGCTGCTGGTATTCCTCGGGCTGTGCGGGCCCTTCGCTGCAACGCTCGTCATGTTCCTGAGTGCAAAGAGCCCGCAACTCTGGGACGATTACCGGGACCGGCTGTTCAGCATACGGCGGATTGATCCCTGGACACTCCCGATCATCATCTTCCTTGTCCCGGCTGTGATCTGTGGCTCAATAATAATCTCTCTTCTCTTCGGGAAGTCCCCGGACCAGTTTGCGTTCCTGCTCGGGTCGTCATTTGCAACGCTGCCCGCACTGATCGGGCTCTTCCTCGCCCCGGCACTTGAAGAGGCGGGGTGGCGCGGGTACGGCATGGACAGCCTCCGGCACGGGCGTACACTCTTTTGTGCATCGCTCTGGTTTGCCCTTCTCTGGGCGGGCTGGCACATCCCCCTCTTCTTCATCAACAATTACTATCACCACGGGCTCCTGTCAAGCAGGCTGTACACGGTGAATTTCTTTGTGACTGTCATCGCAACGGCGTTCATCATCTCCTGGCTGTACTACCGGAACAACCGGAGCATCATCGCCTGCATCCTCTTCCACCTCTCCGCCAATGTCTCGATGTCTTTTATTCCCGCTGAGCAGTTCACAAAATGTATTGTTTCGGTGCTGCTGATCGCGATCGTGGCGGTGATCGTTCTCGGTGACCGGAAGTTCTGGTTTGAGGAGAAATGGCCGGATCCGGCAGCGTGAGACTTCAGGGGTCTTGAGGGTGCCGGGACCTGCCCGGCAGAAGCGGATCGCCGGCCTATAAATACCCACCCGGTCAACCTCCGTCCGTATGAAGATTGCAGCAACCGCACTTCTCCTCATCATCGCCGTGATCGCCTGCGGGTGTACAACCCCGGCTCCGGCAGCAGCACCATCAGCGACTCATGAATCTCTCCCGGCCACGGCGCTTCCGGATCTCACCGGCACCTGGACAGGCCCCATGACCGGCTATGAGCCGGATGCGGGATTCACGAACTACGGTAACACCACGATGTCGATGATCGTCTCAGAACAGCAGGGCCGCATCTTTGCCGGGACGTTTGTTTTCGGCAGTGGCAACAAGACCCAAACGATTCCCTTCTCCGGCGTGATCGGCCGTGACGGCAGGACGCTCACGATCCCGCAGAAGGAAGGGGGGTACAGTTTCGGTGAAGTCATCTCTTCCGGTGAGATCGAACTGATCTACGTCAGTGACGGCACGTACTACACCTCATCCATTGATATGCTCAGGAAAGCCTGAAACCGGGTATCCCTCCCCTCTTTTTCTTCGGGTCAGTATCGGGCAATCCGGTGATAATCGTAATCGTGCAGGCGATCCTGTACAGAATGCGGCCGGAGATTTTTGACAATCACAATCCTCTTTTCTCCTCATGAGGCTCCCGCTCCCAGTTATCGTACCCGAGACGTAAGTGTTCGATTGCCACTGTCACGGAAGCGGGATCGGGGTCCGGGAATGCCCGGTACTCGTCCACCCAGCAGTTGGAGAGGTGATAGCAATACTCGACGTTTCCGTTCTCATCGCACGCTTCAATCGTGAATGGTCGCTTGTATTCCGGAAGCAGGGAGCCTTTGCCGGTTGCCGGGCCGAAACTTCGCACCATGGTGATCCATTGCGCGAACCCGAGATCAACGGCAATGCCCCGGTCAAGGTTGATGAAATACGGGGTCCCCTGTCCCTCCGGCCCGATAGCAGGAGGCGGGCCTCCGCTTTCTCTCCGGGCTGCATGCCTCATGTCCACCGGGAGCGGGGAGACCTCCGGGAAGCCGGCAACATACCGGCCGTTCCATTTCACCCGGAACCGGAACTTCCTGCAGAGATCGTCTTCTACCGACATGATTATCCCATGGTCGTTCCTTATCGCAGGACATATTGATTCTTTGGATTGGGGCAGGGTCGTATCCTTACGTGGTGGCGACCCGGAACCGGAGAGGGCAGGATTACGAGGCTGAAAAGGCCGGTGCAGGCTGCTGCCAGCCGGATCCCGTGAGGAGAACAGATCGATTCGCTCAAATATATTTAACAATATACTACAATCTCAATAATCTAAGTGAGGGAGAGGTTTTCACGATCACCCGGATATATCTGGTTGGCAGGGTTTCGGTGCGGGTCGTGCTCACGGGTATTATCCTGCTTGCGCTGGTGGCCGGGGTTACTGGTGACGAATCCTGTACTTTTGTGAAAACCTGGCCCTACACAGGGGGATCCGGCACTGTTCCCCCGGATATCTCCATTGATCCTTCCGGTGCTGTCTATGTAACCGTACCGGAGACTGGCCGGGTGCAGCGGTATTCTCCGGAGGGGGCACTCACTACCTACTGGGTGCTGAATGATACGGAATCCGGGACATCCGTAGTCCCTGCCGGGATCGTTGCTGACGCTTCTCACAACGTGTATGTTACCGACCGGAAGAACAGCACGATCATTAAACTTTCTCTTTTCAAAAAAGATCTGTGGGGCCGCGAAGGGAGCGGTAACGGCGAGTTTGACCGTCCGTCCGGGATAGCTGTCGATTCCTCCGGAACCGTGTATGTTGCTGATACCGGCAATATCCGGGTGCAGAAGATCCATTCGAGCGGAACCTGGCTCCTCAAGTGGGGATCCTACGGGACAGCACGCGGGGCGTTCCATGCACCGGGAAGCATTGCCATCGATGCACAGGATCATGTGTATGTCACTGATGCCGGTAACAGCCGGATCCAGAAATTTACACCCGAAGGGACCCCTCTTGCAGAGTGGGGATCCCGGGGGACGGGCGCCGGACAATTCCTGACCCCCTCCGGCATTGCCATAGACAAATGGGGGAATGTCTATGTTGCCGACCAGACTGCCCGTGTCCAGAAATTCAGCCCGACCGGGGAATATTTCAGCACCTGCAATACGGGCGGAATTGCGTATGACGCTGCCATCGATCCTTCCGGTGAGTTATTCGTGATCATGCAGTCCGGCTCTTCGTGGGAGATAGGGGTGTACCGCTTCCCCTCAGCACGTGCCGGAGAAATTCCTGCAAAACACCGCACATTCTCCGTCATGGTCCCGCAGACATCCTCCGGCACAGGAACACCAGATGCACTGGTCACGGCACAAGATGGTCAATCCCCAAAAGAAACCATTCCAACAGAGATTATGCTTACGATGACACCCGATGTCACGTCGGAAAACTACCAGGCTCCTGCACTCGTACCCGCTGAAGGGAACACAACAGTGATCAAGGCACCCGGCTCTGTGGCCGAAGAAGAGCTTCGTTTCTCCTCCGGTCAAACGGAAATTTTTGATCGCGTCAATGAGTTTCTCTATTCTCTGTTTGGTGTACAGATCCCGTTCCCCCTGTAAGTTTTTTGTGTTTCTTACAGATAGGGCAGGGCGGCAGTGTTACACTGCCGGGGCAGGGAGGGGGATGCGGGGCAGGATTACATTGCTGAGGAGATATTTGCCGATGAAAATCGCAACCGTAAATATTGTCCCGTCATATTGGAAATTCAGTACACCCCGGTTGCTTCACACCTCCGGTTCAGTGGCCGGGGATCCAGGTACCGAAAGGAGCGTACCGGATAAAAAGTGATGAATGATCGGGGCGATCTGTACAGCCCCGTCCCTGAAACGGGAACTAGGTCCCGGTTTCCTGGCAATAATCCGGTAAATCACTCTCTCAATCTGTCTGCCTGCCTCCCTGCATCATGCCCTGTGGTGTATTTTCCTGTATCCAGGCGCAGTATCGGGCCATCCAGTTCTGGAGATACTGGCGGCTGGCCTGGCCGATCGACCCGTCCTCATTGAACATGCCGTCCCGGACCTGAAGGTAGGCTTCCGGCTGTCGCATGACGGATACGTCGAGATAGGAGAGGACGTTACGAAGGTGCTGCTGCGCCATGGCTGTCCCGATTGCGCCGGTGGAGACACCGATAATCCCCGCTGGCTTTCCCGCCCAGACGCTCTGGCCATAGGGGCGGGAGCCGTGGTCGAGTGCGTTCTTGAGCACGCCCGGGATCGAGCGGTTGTATTCCGGTGAAACAAATAGCAGGCCGTCTGAGTCCCGGACCGCGTCTTTCATGCGGATAACCGCGGGTACGGGGTGGTCGTCATCATCCTGGTTGTATAACGGCAGGTTGCCGATCTCCGCTTTGGTGAAGGAGAATTCCGCTGGCGCGAGCTTGACAAGTCCGTCCGCAAGGTGTTTGTTCAATGAGTCTTTCCGGAGGCTGCCAACAATGACTGCGATCGAGTACCGTCTCATGATCCATACTTTTCCATCCCGGGCTATCTAGGTACTGATCAGGAACCTAAAGGATCCCTCCGGGACCGGCCCTCTTCGCTCTGAGTGCACCCGGACAAACACCTGCCCTGCGGATCGTCATGTCGGGATGCTCTTTTGGAGTATCAGCGGGCTTCCGAAAATGAGATGACATGGGTCAGCCGCTCGACATTCATCGGGGTCAGGATCTTTTCCCGTTGCGTGATGAATTCAATCAACCGGTTGAGCGTGATCACATCGATATCCTTGTCGAGTTTCAGGTCAGGATGGCTACCCTGGGTGGAGACGATTACGCACCGGATCTTCGGGTTTCGTTCGTAGAAGCGGTACTCGTCTTTCATGTACACCCAGAGAGCGTGGGTGGCGACCTTCACCTGCCGCTTGATGTCGCTGGTCTTCAGCTCGATGTCTGCGCCTGACCAGTTCTTGGTGCCGATAAGAAACAGCCCCGTGGGGCCGATGACAACCGGGTCGATCTGCTGGAACCGGATCTCGTCCGGTCTCTTCCACCAGTACGCGGTATCGAACCGGCGCAGGTTGACCCCGCTCATGATGTGGTAGTCGTCAGGCAGCTGCGAGAGCACATCGACAACCTGCTGCTCGGCGTTTGCGCCGATAAGATAGGAACGGTTCTTCTCAAGGAACCGCATTGTTGCGGTAATGTCCCGGCTTGCAGAACTGACACTGCGTGTCCGTGTTGCGATTGCCTTTTCCCATTCCCGCTTCAGCTTCCAGATCTTCCATCTGACCCTGGTTGACGGGAGGTGTATCCGCAGGGAACTTATCCGGTTTGCTCCCCAGAACCGGATGAGGAGCCAGAGAATCATGAAGAACGATTCGCTCGCCTCGATCCGGTCATTGATCGCAAGGATGCGGGTATAGACATCCTTTGTGCGCTGTTCGATGCCCTCTGCCATCTCACGGTTGAGCTCTGCCTCGCGGGATTCGAGCGCGTGGATGATCTCATCCTGCCGTTTCTCCTCAATGGATGCAGCCCCGGAAAGGAGTTCCGGGTAGTTCTCCATGAACTGCGTGATCTCGGCAAGGGTTACCATCTTTCTGCCGTGAATCGGCTTTGTCCCCTCGAGAAGGAAACGGGTGCTGCCGGAGATGCCGTGAATGTGCGACATGATCGTCCTTGTGTATGGATGGTTTCCCGAGGGAAAGCCGGAGTGTCCGGCTCATATCCTGACGACACCGGATTGTATCCCGCTATCCGGTCCGTCAGACAGTTAACCAGTCCCCCCAAATGGCTGGAGATCTTCCGAATAGGTATGTGGAGATCGGTTTGTACAAAAAGGTATCGGCGATATGAGAGGATCGTACCGGGGTTCGGTGGCGTCCCTGCACGGAAATTCAGAAATACAGATGCCCCTATAAAGGAAAAAAAACCAATAATAGGCCCATGAAAAAAATCCCATTGTTCCTTCTCCCTATGTTCATCATCACTCTGCTGGTGATCGCTGCGGGCTGCACAGAGAATGCATCCAAATCGGTTCCGGTAATTTCCCCGGGCACGCCAGCCGGCCCGGTGATGCCTTCTGTTTCCAACGAGACCCTGGTTTCCTTTGTCGACAGCGCGGTTGCCTATGCAACGACGCACGGCACTGAACGGGCCCTGTCCGAGTTCAACAACCGGAACGGGTCGTTTATTCAGGGCGAACTCTACATCTTCGCGTACGGGTATAATGGTACGACCCTTGCCCATCCCATCAATCCGGAAACGGTTGGCAAACCCCGCGAAGGGGCCAACGGGATCTTTGTCAGGGAGATGGGCGGAGCTGTCCGAAACGGCAGCGGGTTCTACCGTTTCACGTACATCAACCCGCAACACAACAACACCCTGGAATCCAAGCTGGGGTATGGTGTGCAGGTAGCAGATGACTGGTGGCTTGGCTCCGGCGTGTATACCGGGCCGGTCAACGCCCCTGCGACAGCAACAGCAGTGTCACCAAAGACACCATAATTTTTTCCCTTGCTCTGACAATGCCCTTTTCCGGGAACGCCTCCTGGTGTGACCGGCTGGTGGTTTCGGGCGATCTTTTTATCCTCATCCCGCAATACTGCCCATGTGGCACTGCCCTGCGGCAGCCCGCAGGCATGCCGGCACCTGCCTATGTTCGTGATTGCGATCCTCACAATCCTCCTTGCGCTCGCGTTCACGTTTACCAACGGGTTCCAGGACGCAAGTTCGATCGCTGCTACCTTCATTGCGTCGCGTTCTGCATCGCCGCGGGCCGGTATCATCCTTGTTGCAGGGATGTCTCTTCTCGGTGCGGTCTTCGGGGGGAGTGCAGTTGCCTTCACTATGGTCGGGCTCATCAGCATTCAGCCCGGGGCCGGCGAACTGGCCGTCCTCTTTGTTGCGCTCGTTACCGCAACCGCCTGGAACATCATTACGTGGAAAGTCGGGCTTCCTTCATCTTCCACCCACTCGCTGATCGGGGGTCTTGTCGGAGGGAGTATCGCTGCTGCAGGCATATCGAGCGTTGCCTGGGGGTTTGCCGAACTTACCGGTCCGGAGCCGGAACTTGTCGGTTTCATGAAGATCCTTGTCTTCTTCGTCCTCTCTGCAATCATCGGATTTGCAGGAAGTTTTGGATTGCACAAAGCAACGGATTTCTTTATGCGTAATGCAGAGCGTCGCCAGAACAGGAAGATCGCCATTCTCAACTGGTGCACTGCATCCCTGATGGCGTTCTTCAACGGGGCAAATGATCCCCAGAAACAGACGGGAATGATAGCGATGGTCCTTGTTGCCGCGGGTTTTGCGGCAACACCGGAGGTCCCGCTCTGGGCGCGGTGTGCGTGCGCAGTCCTGATGGCACTGGGGACGATCAGCGGCGGGTGGCGGATCATGAATACCCTCGGGCGCCGGATCTTCCGGATCGAGCCGATCCATTCGTTCGATTCCCAGTTTTTCTCTGCGTCCTCTATCGCGCTGTCAACCGCTGCCGGTGCTCCCGTCTCTTCGACCCATGTGATCACCATGTCTGTTCTCGGTGTCGGAGCTGCAGAAAATCCGCGAAAGGTCCAGTGGCGGGTGGGCAGGGAGATTATTATCGCTATGGTGATCACGATCCCGGTGACCATGCTCATTGCCGGGCTGTTGTTCCTTCTCGTATCCCCCCTTATCGGAGTATGATAACCATGAAACTACCAAAAACCGATGACAGTCGCGGAAAGGGCAGGGGCCTTTTCTCATCGCTCTTCCCGCGCGAACATGATTTTTATCGCATGCTCACCTGCCAGTCCGAACGCACTGTTGCCGGTGTGACTGCCTTTACCGACTGGCTGAACCTTTCCCCCCAGACGAATCCTGTTGAGCTGGAGCAGATCGAGAAGGAGGTGGATGCCATGCGGCACGCCATGGAAGACAAGCTGATCCGGTCCTTCTCAACCCCCTTTGACCGGCAGGATATCTACAGCATCTCCCGGCAGACGGATTATATTCTTAACTTTGCCGGGGAGACTGCAAAGGAGATGTACGCGTTCTCGGTCTCTCCCGATCCGCATATCCACAGCATGGCACAGCAGCTCCTCTTGGGAACAGAGTGCATTGCGCGGGGGATTTCCGCACTGGATTCTGACCGCGAGAGCGTCGAGAAGGAGATCCGCCGGGCCCGCCGGGCATATAATTGTCTTGAAGAGCAGTATATCACCGGCATGGCCGAGCTCCTGCGTACGGACGATGCCATGCAGGCAATAAGGACAAGGGAGATTTACCACCACCTGCGGGACGCGGGCAGGGCCATGCGGGACACGCTCGATATCCTGCACAACGCGGTCATCGATCTTGCATAACGAAAAAGGGGATTAATTATTTTTTGGCTTTCCGGATGATCGTCAGGTCGCCGAGTGTCGGGGCCATGGAACCCGGGACTTTCTTCTCCACATCAGTGTCCGGAACATCGATGAGCCGTATCTCAAGAACCTTCTCGAGTTTCTTCCTTACCTGCTCCTCGGGGATCAGGTCGCGGTTCTCGATCTTCTGGATGAGGTGTTCCTTCTCCTTCATCTGCATGGCAAGGTTCTTCTGGGAGAGCCCCTTCTCCATACGGGCGTTCCTGATGCGGACATTGTAATCGTCCACAATATCCCCCTCGATGAAATCGAACATATCCCGCTTCCGGTAGGCGGAAGGCGCCACTGCAGGAGACTTCACGTTGCCCGCGGGCCTTGTACCGGCCGGGCGGACGATATCGGTGCGCCGTTGCTGCTGGACCTCGGTGCCGAACTTCCCGCATTTGGCACAGACCTGCAGCTCGGCACCTTCGACCCGGACGATCTTGGGTGGACCGCGAATGGTTTCACCACACATTTCGCACTGCATATTCTCACAAGAAAGGTTGCTTTCAGACTTTAAATGCCCTCTGAATGGATACGTATCAGCGACCTGACGTTTACCTCCTCACAAACCCTTTATATGCAGTTTCCCACTATAATTAACTGAGGAACGAGATGTCCGACACCATCCACCAGTCCGCGGAGCCCCAGACTCCCGAGGAGCTGTACCGGTTGTACCGCACGCTGTCCGAGCAGCTCCGCGAGCAGCTCGCCCAGATCGAGGGCGACAAGCACGACCTCGAAGTCCAGATGATGGAGCGTGTCGGCAACTTAGAGTCCCGCAACCTCGAGCTCCGCGAACAGCTGCGGCAGGTCGAGGCGGATAAGCGGTACATCGAGACCCAGAAGATCCGGTACGAGCGGGAAGTGCGGAAACTCAAAAGCGAGAGCGAGCAGCTGAGGAGCCCGCCCCTGATCATCGGCACGGTCACTGACGTCGTGGATCCCAACCGGGTGATCGTCCGGAGCAGTGCTGGCCCGCGGTTCCTGGTGCGGAGCTCGCCGTCCGTCAGTGCTGATGACCTCAAGCCGGGGGTACGGTGCACGCTGAACCAGCAGTCGCTTGCGATCGTTGAACTGCTCCCGAGTTCCTTTGATGCACAGGTCTACGGCATGGAACTTGTCGACTCCCCGCAGGAGACCTATACGGACATCGGCGGGCTTGAGCAGCAGATCAACGAGATCAAGGAGGCTGTGGAACTGCCGCTGAAGCGCCCCGAGCTCTTCGAGCGGATCGGTGTCGAGCCGCCAAAGGGGGTCCTCCTCCACGGACCGCCCGGCACGGGAAAGACATTACTCGCGAAGGCCGTTGCCCACGAGACCAATGCCCATTTCATGCGGGTCGTGGGATCGGAGCTGGTCCAGAAATACATTGGCGAAGGTGCCCGGCTCGTCCGCGAGCTCTTCGATCTTGCGAAGAAGAAGGCCCCGACCATCATCTTCATCGATGAGATCGATGCAGTGGGGGCAAGCCGGACCGAGGCAAACACCTCCGGTGACCGCGAGGTCCAGCGGACGCTGATGCAGCTCCTTGCGGGTATGGATGGCTTCGAGAACCGGGGCGATGTGAAGATCATCGGCGCAACGAACCGGATCGACATCCTTGACAAGGCCCTCCTCAGGCCCGGCCGGTTCGACCGGATCATCGAGATTCCCCTGCCGGACGAGAAGGGCCGGCTCTCAATACTGAAGGTGCACTGCCGGTCCCTGACCGTTGATGAGGGTGTCAACCTTGCGGAAGTAGCAAGGCTCACGGAAGGCAAGAACGGTGCCGATCTCCGGGCTATCTGCATGGAGGCCGGGATGTTCGCGATTAGGAAGGAGCGTTCTGCCATCACGCAGGAAGACTTCCTTTCGGCCATTGAGAAGATCGGCCTGGACTTCCACCGTGGCCTGCCCGGTACCGAAGGCGTCATGTTTGCGTAAAGCGCGGGCAAACCATTTCTCTCTCTTTTTTGTCATTTCCTGAACCGGTAAGTTAGCTGAACATCCCGCGCAGTGGGGAAAACCACCCCAACCTATTTGAGGAATATATATCGCGAACGGGCGATGGGTGTGTACGACAGTGCGGGACTCCTGGCAGGACTCTGTGCGGAAGAATCCCGGGCTGGGAATGAAAACAGGAGATACCAACACATGACAATAACAAAAACCATGAACCATTATCCGGTAATTTTCCGGGCCATTGAAGGCATCGCGCTGCTTGCCCTGATGGGGGCCTGCTTTGCACTCTGCTGGCTCCTCCGGCGTGAACCGATCTTCTGATTGTTATCAGAACTCCTTTTTCCCTTCATGGTGGCAATCAGTAATTCTTTCCCGACCTTGTCCGGGCAGGTACCTGCCGGGAAACCAACTCAACCTTTTTTACCACGCCTGACCTATCTTCATCCAGATGGATTCATCGATTTTTCAGACATTTGTCCTGCTTTCCCAGATGATCTGCGTTGTGATCGTCTTTGCCTATCTCTTCACGCGGAGCAGGTTTTTCCTGGAAATTCTTGAGAACCGTCCGCTCCTGGGCACTCAGATCCTCCTGGTCATCATTTTTGGTGCCCTCTCGGTTTACGGTCTCTCAAGCGGCATCTCATACTCCGGTGCCAATGCCAATATCCGGGATCTTGGCCCGATTATCGCCGGCCTGACCTGTGGACCGTACGTGGGTCTCGGTGCCGGGCTCATTGGTGGAGCCTATCGTCTCACCATGGGGGGATCCAATGTCCTTGCCGCCGCAGCAGGACCGGTGATCGCAGGATTATCTGCCGGCCTCATCTGGTTCTGGAACAAACGCCGGATTATTTCGACAAAACAGGCCATTATTTTCACCATCATCATTGAATCCGTTGTCTCGGCACTGGCAATCATCATCCGTATCATTGGCGGCAACACATCGGGACTGACCACCATCATCGTCAATGTTGCAATACCGATGATCATCCTGACAACTGTTGCCGTGGCGATCTTCTCCCTGATTGTCCATAACCTGATCAAGGAAAAGAAGACCCAGCGGGAAAAGGATCAACTTGAGTCTGAGATGGCCCGCAAGGATGCGGAGCTTGCGATCGCGGCCGAGATCCAGCAGAGTTTTCTCCCGAGCAGTATCCCCCAGATCGAAGGGTTCGAGATCGCCGGGAGGAATATCCCGGCAAAAGAGGTTGGCGGAGACTTCTTTGATGTGATGCCCCTCGAGGTCATTCCCTTCAATCACAAGTGCATGGGAATCATGATTGCCGATGTGTCAGGAAAAGGGGTCCCGGCTGCGCTGTTCATGGCCCTCTCGCGTATTGTCATCCGTGTGAGTGCTACCATGTTCCCGAAAGTCTCGGAGGCGATAACGTTTGCCAACCCGGTCATCAGTCGCGACTCGAAGACCGGCATGTTCGTTACCGTCTTTTATGGGATGCTCGATGGCAACCGGCACACCCTCTCCTATGTCAATGCCGGTCACAACCCCCCGCTCCTTTTCCGCGCCGGGAGTAATACGACCCCCGTGGAACTGGAGGCCACCGGGATAGCCATGGGGGCTCTGGAGGATGCCCCGTACACGGAAGGGAGCGTCGACCTCCGGACCGGTGACATCATCCTCCTGTACACAGATGGTGTGACCGAGGCGGTCAACAATCAGAACGAGATGTTCGATCTTCAGCGCCTGAATGACGTGGTCCTGAAGAACCGCGACCGCCCGGCAAAGGAGATCATCGATGCTGTTATCAGTGCCGTTGACCTGTTTAGCCAGGAGCAGCCGCAGTATGATGACATTACCCTTATGGTGGTCAAGGTACAATGAAGGAATCCCAGACCGCTGATAACCACCCCCCCCTTAACGCAGTCATGGCGAACAGGCTTAGCCTGCTGCTGGACCCGGACAGCTTCAGGGCCTGCGGTTATGGTGATGACAGTGAACTGGTCGGCGGCACCGGGACGATTGATGGACGCCGGGTCTGTGTTATTGCCATCAACCCTGCTGCCTCAGTAAAGCACGATCCGTTCGATGTTCTTCAGAAGGAGCTCGCTCTGCTCGACCTGGCAGAGAAGGAGGGTATTCCGATTATCCACCTGGCTGACCGGCCGGGCCGTGTGGCAATGGAGACCACAGCAATCCCGTTTGCCATCCTCCAGACCTTTATCGACCCGCGGGGAGCCGGCAGGATTTTCAAGCGGTTTGCCCAGCTCTCCGGTATTGTCCCGCGGATTGCTGTTGTGTTCCGGCCAATCGCCACGACCCTTACCTATCCGGTGGCGGAGTGTGATACCGTTGTGATGATCGAAGGTTCCGGCATGTCCCTGGGGCGCCCTGATATGGTGAAACTGATGACCGGTGACAACAGCTCCTATGAGGAGTACGGTGGCGCCCGGATGCATGCAGCGGCCTCCGGAACTTGCGACATGCTCGCCATGTCTGAGCGGGAGGCGATGGTATGGGTCAGGAAGTACATTGGGTATTTTCCGTCATCCTATGCAGATACGCCCCCCTGCACTTCTGGAAAACCCCCCATGCAACACTCCCCCTTTGGCAGGTGCACAGTGCCGGATAATCCGAACACCATGTATGATATGCACCGGGTCCTGGAAGTATTCGTTGATGAGGACTCGCTTCTTGAGCACAGGGCGGATTTTGCCGGGGAGGTGATCACCGCGTTCGCCCGGGTCAGCGGTATGCCCCTGGGAATCATCGCCAGCAATTCCGTTCAACGCGGGGGTATCCTTTTCCCTGAAAGCTGCAGAAAGATTGCTGCGTTTGCCTCCCTCTGTGATGCATTCAGCATACCGCTGGTCTTGCTTGCCGATACCCCGGGCTTTATGGTGGGCAAGAATGCGGAGCAATCAGGAATTATCCACAACGGCGCCCTTGTTTTCTCAACACTGGCAAACCTCACGGTTCCCCACCTTTGCATTGTTGTAAGAAAAGCATACACCGCGGGATTCTATGCAATGGGCGGAGCCGGGTTCGACCCTGATCGTATCCTGGCGCTGCCTGCTGCCGACATCACGATCTATGGCATACGGGCAATTGACCTGCTTGCAGAGAATCAGAACCTCTCACCTGACAGCCTGGAAACCTTAAAGGAGTTCGCCCGCGAAACTGCCGACTTACAACATTACCTGGAGTCGGGATACATCGACGGGATCATTCCGACAGAAAAGATCCGGGACAATGTCGGGGAGTTTCTGTTGCGGGCGTACCAGAAGATGCCGCCCCGTGACCGCCCGAAACGTGTACTCTGCGTATGAGTCTCTTGTTTTTTTAAGCCCTGTTATCTTCAGGTTGCTTCGTCAACCTCTCCGACAAGTTCACCCTCTTCCACGTCGTCTTCCGTGCACCATATCTCAAGCGTGTGGTCAATACCGGCATATTCCTGGTGGTACTCTTCGACCGTTGAGCCGGGAGCCATCGGGACTGAGCTGATGAGCTTCCCATCCTTAAATCCGTAAAGTTTCCGGTATTTCCAGCCGGGGCCAAGGACAACGGTCCGCTCGTAATAAACGTCCTGTGCCAGCTGGTGGGTGAAAAAGATCCCAGGCTCCCATTCAAAGAGAGGCTCACGCACGTACCGGCGGATATACCACCGCAGTTCGGCAACAAGCGCAAGGGCACTGCTCAGTGCCGCACAGGAGATGTACACGCCGCAGGATTTCTTTTTCGGGTGGTAGAACCGCAGCGCCATGCGGCTGGTCTCCGAAGAAAAGAGGGTATGGTGGAGGTCGGTGCCTTCGCGCTGGATCAGGAGGATGTTCATCCTTCTCTCCAAACTTTTTCGCCCATCGTAGCGCGGGCTCAGGTGTACATCCGGTTATCGGCAACTGCCTCGTTCTTCACCTTGCGGGCAGCATCGGCGAAATCGACCATCTCGACCTTTTCAGCTTCGCGGCGGACAGCCATCATGCCGGCTTCACGGCAGATCGCTTCGAGTTCTGCGCCAGTGGCGTTCTCCGTCATGCTGACGATCGCATCCATGTCCACGCTGCCAAGCTGCATCTTCCGCGAGTGGATCTTCAGGATCTGGAGCCGGGCCTCCTTGTCCGGCACCGGGATCTCGATCAGGCGGTCGAACCTGCCCGGGCGGAGGAGTGCCGGGTCCAGCATGTCAGCCCGGTTGGTGGCTGCCATGATACGGACATCGCCGCGGTTGTCGAAACCATCCATCTCGGCCAGCAGCTGCATCAGCGTCCGCTGGACCTCAGCACTGCCGCTGGTCCCGTCATTGGTCCGCATGCTCCCGACTGCATCGATCTCATCGATGAAGACGATCGCCGGTGCGCGTTCGCGGGCAAGCTGGAAGAGTTCCCGGACAAGGCCGGCTCCCTCTCCGATGAACTTATGGACCAGCTCGCTGCCGGACATCCTGATGAACGTTGCCTTTGCCTCATGGGCGACTGCCTTTGCAATCAGGGTCTTGCCGGTGCCGGGAGCACCGAAGAGGAGGATCCCTTTCGGTGGTTCTACGCCGATCCGCTGGAAGATCTCCGGCCGGGTCAATGGGTACTCGACAGCTTCCCGGACTTCCTTGATCTCGTTTGCAAGGCCCCCGATCTGGGCATAGGATATTTCGGGAGACTCCTCAAGCTCCATCACCCGGACACGGGAGTCGTAGATATTGCCGATCACCTTGACGATCGAGAGCGCATTGTTGACTGCGACTTTCGCTCCGGGTTTTAAGAGCGGGCGGAGTTCTTCACCGGCAGTAGTAAGGTATTCCTGGTTGTTGCCCTGCTGGCGGAGATAGATATCCCCGTTCTCCAGGATATCGACAACCACGGCAACGAAGAGCGGCATGCGCTTGAGCTGGTTGTTCTCGCGCCGGAGCTGGCCGTTCTCCTTCTGGAGATCTTCGATCTTCACCTTCAGGTCGAGCAGTGCGGCTTCGAGCTCATTGAGCTGGATCTGGTACTTGAGCTCGCTGGAAGGGGCAGAGCTGTTAACGGCGGTCTCTTCCATATCACTCTTATATCTTCATCTTCAACCATTTATGTGGTGTGATTTTGCATATCAGCGGAAGAGGTATATCCCGTGGAAAAGCCAGCGGAAAGCTGCTTGTGAGCCCCGTGCCCATCTCGTTTTTGTCCGGCGTTGACCCGGAGACCGGTGTCATCGTGGAAAAAGGCCACCCGCTCCAGGGAACGAGTATCACGGGCACGGTGCTTGCCTTCCCGTATGGCAAAGGATCGACCGTGGGCTCCTATGTCCTGTATGCCCTGAGCCGGAACGGCCATGCCCCTGCTGCCATCGTCAATACCGAGGCGGAGGCGATCATTGCAACCGGGGCCATCATCGGCGGGATCCCCATGATTGACCGGACGAGCGTCCCCCTGGTTAAACTGAAGGATGGCGTCTCCGTCACCGTGGACGGGGATACGGGCACAATGGAGTATGAAGGGGAACTCTGCGAAGCCTGACCTCGTTTTTGGTCCAGCGTAACTATCAAATAACCCCGGGTTACATGTTCTGGTATGCAAGGCAGATACACAGTGTTTTTAATCATCCTTCTCTCTGCAGCGGTTCTTATTGCCGGGTGCACTGGCTCAACTGGCCCCGCTCCCGCGACCGGATCGACTCCTGCCGGAGCTGCCCCCCCGGGCAATAACCTGGTTCCATCGCCAACAGATGTTGTCCCGGAGAACAATCAGGTCACCGTGACTGTTCAAGAGAAGGTGTATGATGGCACGATCCCGGTCGTGTTTGATGGTGGTAAAGGACAGAATCTGGTCAGTTCCATCGATGTCACCCTCTACCGATCAGATGGCCAGATCCAAAACGCAAAAATCGGCAAGAACAAAGGCGATGTTGCAGATCCGGTCCTTTTGGGGACAAAGGACCCCAACAATCCCGATCGTGTCGTTGTCTATGTCTCCCAGATGAACGGTCAGAGATATAAGGTCGCTGATGTTCTCGTGGAGTACCGCCAGCGCTGATCGCGATCCACAACCCTCTTTTTTTCTCCCGTGCCATACTCTGGTAGCCATGCAGGTCAACTGGAGGATAATCCATGCGGCAAGAAACTCATTTGCGGTCCTCTATGCGGCCTGCGAACGGGAAGCGATTCATCTCAATCCGGTTGATGCACCCACCGGTGACATCACGTGCTACAGCCTGACATCGATCAGTGCCGCACGCTACCAGAAGGAGATTGCTGGCGCAGATTGTATCACGATTGTCGGCGGACCGCATGCAACGGCCGCACCCCGCGAGGTGGCCGGTTATGCAGACTATGTCGTGATTGGCGAAGGGGAGTATACGCTCCCCCGGCTTCTCCTCAACCTTATTCGTGGCGGGGACGGCAGGATTCCCGGTGTCATGACCGGGGAGTGGTACGAGGGTGCAGATACCGCCGTCCGGCTGGATGCCTACCCGCCATTCTCCGAGTACAAAGGCTATATCGAGATCTCGCGTGGCTGCCCGTTCTCCTGTGGCTACTGCCAGACCCCGCAGATCTTCGGCCACTGCATGAGGCACCGGTCCGTTGACGAGATTGCACGGTATACACAACGGCACTCCCAGTCAAGGTTCGTCACTCCCAATGCCCTCGCGTACGGGTCGGACGGCGTTCATCCGCGGTTTGACAAGGTTGAACGACTTCTCCGTGCCTGTCATAACCAGGTCTTTTTCGGGACCTTCCCGAGCGAAGTACGCCCGGAGTTTATCTGCAAAACATCACTGGAACTGATCAACCGGTACTGCACGAATACCAAGCTGCACTTTGGTGCCCAGTCCGGGAGCGATATGGTCCTTTCCCGGCTAAAGCGGGGGCATACGGTGGCTGATGTAGCCGCCGCGGTAGATCTCTGCAGGGAGCACGGGATGACCCCGGTCGTCGATTTTATCGTGGGGCTCCCGTTCGAGACCGATGAGGAACAGCGGGCAACGCTCGACCTGATCCGCGAGGTGGCACGGGCCGGTACCGTCCACGTCCACCGCTTCATCCCGCTGCCCGGGACTCCTCTTGCCGGTTCGCCTGCGCGTCCGCTCCTGCCCGAGACCGAAAAAGTCTGTGGCGACCTGGCCCTCCGGGGACACCTGACCGGTTCGTGGAATGACCCTGAGATAAGGTTTTTACAACGCCATTCAAATGATATATCATGAAAGATGTGCTGCTAATAGCAGATCTCCATGGTCAATTCGGTAAAATTGATTCATTTCTGGAGCTTTCTCCGGAAGCGGTATTTATTGCAGGCGATATCACTAATATGGGTCCCGTTGACGCGGTCGATGACGTGCTCTCACGCATCGATGTGCCCTGTTTTGCCGTGCCCGGCAACTGTGACCCCCGTGAGATCCTCGAAGCGCTCGAACACTCTGACACCGTGTGTATGCATGGTTCCTCGATGAACCTTGGTAAGATGACTATTGTTGGAGTCGGCGGATCGAACCCGACCCCGTTCGGTACCCCGTTCGAGATGACCGACAAGCAGATCGATGACGTCCTGAACGGCGCCATGAAGAAGATGGAAAAATCCGTCCACAATGTCCTCCTCTGCCATGCACCACCCTACGAGACCCTTGACAAACCGGCAGGGGAGCACGTGGGGAGCCAGAGCATCCGCAGGCACATGAAGTCCTTTGACCTTGTCTGCTGCGCCCACATCCACGAGGCCCGCGGTGTCATGGAAGTCGACGGTGTCAAGGTCGTCAACCCCGGCCCGGCAATGGACGGACACTGCGCCATGCTCCACTTCGGCACGGATGCACGTGATATCAAGATTGAGCTGCTGACGGTCTGAACCGGACGCAGGTTGCGGGACGTATCCCGCCGACAAAAAATTTCTTTTTTATTCCGGAAAATCTGCCAACAAGATTTTTCTCACAAATTCAGTACTTTTCCGGTATCCTATGAGCACCGTGTCTCTCTGCAATTCGAAGGACACATCAGCGTTCTGATAATGTTCGAGATGGGGGGTCACTCTTCTCTGGAGAAATGTTTTCGAGCCACTCACACACCCGGGCTTTTATCAAACAGATGTGGGGGGGTCGGACGGTGTACTTCCGATACCCGCAAACCGATGAGATGTGGGTAAACACCGTCAGTAACCCTATCCCGGTTCTGGTTATCGTGGACCAGAACGTGACAATGTACACCGCCCGACCCCCTAAAGCCTCTTCCCATGTATGAGCGCGATGAGGGGGATTTTACGGGAGGAATAAAGATATTTCTCCCGCTCTGTGAGTGAATGGAGTCGGGCGGTGTACAAATGGGGGGAGGCAGATCAGTTACCACATTGTTTCTGTTGGTGGATTGTGCAAATCCCTCTGTCTATCATGTGCACGATAATGCATTCCGGCGTCTCATCTTCGATGAGATAGATGAGATTTGCTGCTCGTCCCCTTTCGACTGCCATAACAGCCAGGCAATCGTCAGGGTGGACGATGAATCCCTTCGTAAAATACCCGAAAAATCCGTTGTTTTATCCGTCCTTGCTCCTTTGTATCAGGACCAGTTCCAGGTATGACTCCAGGAGGGGTGTGCCATCCGCCCCGATCTCTTTTGCGATCTTCTCGATCATAGCAGTTGGATTTTCCCGCTCATCTTCAGCGATAATCTCGATCTCGGCGAATGTGCCAAGTTCTTCAACCTGGTCAAGGGCGATCGAGGCATGGCCCAGCCGGTAGTTCTCGCGCCACTTGTTCACTTCAAGGGTTTTTGTGAACCCGAGCCGGTCGAGCATCGTTTCGAAGACCTCACCGGATTCTACGGAAAAGTTCAGTTCCTCGCGGGCCTTTAAGCCGAACTTCTTGATTTTGGGTCCCTTGTACGTGACGACAGCGTGGTCGTTGGTATAGCGTACCCGTACCGCTTCATCGGTTTTACCGAAGTCCCGGTGCGGGGCGTTGTAATAGACATCATGCTCGTGCGCCTTCCCGCAGAACTCCGCGTTGAGTGCAAGGAGGCGTTTTCGAATGGGATCCAGGTCAGGGACTCTGACTTTCAGTTCAACTTCGAGCATGGTAGTGCCATAGTTTATCTGTCTTGATTACGACTTAATATAGTCAGGTACGCTAATCCGCTACCGCCTGATAGGGTTCCTTTGGAGCCGTATCCGGTTGAACAGTATACATATCGTTAAACGTTCAGGTGAACCATGGCAATAAAAGAAGGAGATTTTATCCGGCTCAGCTACACCGGCAGTGTCGGCGACAGGGTTTTTGATACGACACGCGAGGACGAAGCAAAGACCGCAGGGATCCACAGCGCAAACGCCATCTACGGGCCTGTCACGGTCTGTGTCGGGCAGAAGCATGTTATCATCGGTCTTGACGAGGAACTCGTTGGAAAGAAAGCCGGTGCAGAGGGTTCAGTGACCGTACCGCCCGAGAAGGCGTTCGGCGAACGCGACATGAAGAAGATCCAGTCTTTCCCGAAGAACAAGTTCTCCGAGAAGCCCGTCCGCGGCATGCCCGTCCGGCTCGATGAGCAGGGAGAGGGAACAGTCGTAGACGTCATCGGCAACCGGGTCATCGTGGACTTCAACGCACCACTTGCAGGGCAGACCCTGACCTACTCCTACAAGATCGAAGAGGTTGTCAAGGAACCGCTCGACCAGCTCAAGGGTCTCATCCGGCTCTATTCCGGCAGGGAGATGGAGATCGAGATGGACGGCAGCAAGGCAGTTGTCACCCTTCCTCCGGGCATCAACTATGACCGCCGGTGGCTCCTCTGGCGTGGCCGGATCATCCACGAGGGATTCGAGTTCATCAAGGGCATATCAGAGATCGTTCTTGTCGAGAGTTACAAAAAGCCCGAGAAGAAAGAAGCAAAGGCAGAAGAATAATCTTTTTTCCTGTGCGCTTCGCGTGCACCATCGTCTTTTACATTCAGTTCTGCACTGATTGTCCTGTATCTGTTTTTATAGGCTGGTGACCTACAGTTCTCTATGAGAACGTCAGCATGGGTTATTGTCGCAGTTATTGCTCTCCTTGTTGCCGGTGTCTTTAGTGCCGGTTGTTCGGATGAAGGAGCAAAGCCTGGGGATGTCACGGCCACAGCAACGGTTACCAGTGCCGGGACCACCACGGGCGCATTATATGCTGAAGGCGATGTTGTCAGGAATCCCAAGTCAACGCTCTCAACCGGCCTTCTCATCATTGGGTACGATGCCGGGACGGAAATGTACGAACGGGCATCGATCTTTCCGTTCAGTGATGGGAGCTGGGGATACCGGATAGACACGAAGACGTCAAAGGTCAGCCGTGCCAGTATCGAGAAGGTGTACACAGAAAAGGTTGGAACGGTGACTGTATCTTCAGTTCAGATCGGTGCACCCACAACGGTAACAACGGTGCCTCTCACGACAACAAAGGCAACCACAGCGCCCACCGCAACTGAGACAACAGCGAGCACGACAGCTCCCCGGATTCTGGACATCGATCCCTTCATCGGGACTGCAGGGAAGACCGTGACGATCACCGATCTCAAGGGATCGAATTTCGTATCCGGTGCCACCGTTGCACTGACAAAAACTGGTGAGACATCGATTGATGCCGCGGATGTCAGTGTCTCCGCCGGAACCAAGATAACCTGCAAGTTCGTCCTCCCGTCATCAACAGAACCCGGCCAGTGGAATGTGGTTGTCACCAACCCGGACAAACAGTCGGTCACCTCGGCTAACCTGTTCACGATTTACAAGGGCACCGATGCAACGGCAACCGCGACAGTAACGAGTACGACGACAACGACGACTCCCGCAACAGTGACAATATCAAATATGGATCCATCGGCATTATCTTACGGTGAAATCTCTATTCCCGCCAGCAATCCATTTCTTATTACTATTTATGGAACAAATCTGAGTGCCGGCAATAAAGTCACGTTCACTCAAGGAAGTACAACGAGAACAAGTAGTGAGTATAATATGGCCGGATATGAGGCAAAGATAAGAATAGATTTGTCATCAGGTGTGACAACTGGTTACATGACAGTAACGATCTACGATTCAAATAACCATATTATAGGATCCAAGGAGAATGCGTTCCTGATTGTGTGATGTGTTCTAATTTTTTTATGTTTATTACACCATTTTATACCGTAACAACGCTGCGATCCCCCCGAACGCAATAAGTCGCTCCCCGGGTTCGAACGCGGATGAGAGCACAACAACCGATGCCCGCATCGCCTCGGCTTTTTCAATGAGTGTGGTGACTTCCGGATCGCGAAGGAGGGTATCCGCGATAAGAATCTGCTCGGCAGCGCCATAACCGATGGCATCCGCCACCTCGACCCGGCCATAGGCAACAGCGCCATCCTGCGAGATCCGCAGCAGGAGTTCGTCCATCAGTTTTACTTCGCGGGAGAGCTGGAGATCATCGATCATCTTCTCCAGTGTGCCGTTCCCGATCACGTCCTGGACTGCCCCGCGCCCGATCCGCCGGGTCTCGACAACAACAGCACGATCGGCAGCAGGATTATCCCTGCTCTTCGCGTACCGGATGAAATCGTCCTTGATAAATCCCGGCCCTGCCACGATGAGGGGTCCGGTAATTTCCGCGAGTTTGGAAAGGACCTGGTCGAAGAAATCCCGCCTTGATTCCGTCTCCGCACCTTTCCCGCTGCCGGAGGTGAGGGTGAGTACACTCTCGGGGCCGTACTGCCGGAGCCGGAACAGTTCGGCCTCTCCCTCTTCAATGGTCAGGACATGGATGACACCATAGACCGATGCTTTGACGGCTCGTTCTATTCGTTCACGGTCGAGTTGTCTCCACTGCTTGATCACCGATATCTCGTAACCGGTCTCGACATTGATGGTATGGAATGCCCCGGTGTCCACACCATGCTCGATAATTCCGGTGAGCCTGAGCCGTATGCCGTGAGCGGAAAATTCAACACGGTCAATGCGTACGCCGAGCCGTACCGGACGTTTCTCCACTTTCTCCGGCCGGATCTTGTCGCTTGCTGCATCCACGCTCCGGAATGTCGTGGCAAAGACCAGGTCGCCCGGGGCGATGATGTGCTGGAGGTGCCAGAGATCGTCGATGCTCTCAGGGAACAACCGGATCTCGCCATAGTTATTGCGCATCTCCCCGTACTCAGCCTTCATGATGCCCCACGATGTCCGATCCACCGGGCGGGGTGAATGCCGCCACCTTCTCGGTGTTCAGGATGCCCTTGAGCGCCTTCACATCATCCTCCGGGATCTTCTCCTTCAGGATGCGCAGCACTTTCTTTGCTACGTCGTTTGGCTCGAACTGGCCGGGCCGGAGTTCTACAAATACCTTCACTTTTTCCCTGACAGCAGGTGGGGGTCCCCCGATGACAGCTGCCTGGGGCTCGACCATCAGGCCGATGCAGGTGGAGAGCGGGACGTTCCGGTAATAGGTCCGTTCCCCTCGCACGATGAAAGAGCCGCGAGAAACAAACTCACCGGCCTCCGGCGTCTTGCTCACCTGAGAGGGAAGGGCGCTGTACACATCTGCACTGAAGTGCCCGCTCCGCCATGCACCGGAATACGATGCAGCGAACTGCGCCACCTCATCCATCCGTTCTGTCTTTCCCTTGACAAGGACAACACTGGCACCGTGGACATCGGCATGGACAAAGGTATCACCCCCGGCCATGTATTTCTTCACCAGCTCCTCGTTCTGGGACGCGTCGCGCCCTCCGAGGACAACGACCCCGTCGCTGGTGATGAACCAGCGGAAGCGGTGGTACCACTGCTTCTTTAAGGGGACGAACTCCCGCCGTTTCATCTGCTTCTTTGTGGCAACGGTCTCCATTGCCGTGACAGCACCGGCCTTCTTCTTCCTGAACTTCTTGATTACGTCGTAATAATGGCCGGCGTTCTGTTCCACGCTCTCGTGCACGAAGATCTTCACTTTCTTCCCGATATCGATCTCGACTGCTGCTTCCCCTGGGAAGAATGCAGTGATTTTCTTTGTCTCTTCTGAAGGAGCGGCCCGGATCCGTTTCTCGATCTCCTGCCAGGAATGGGTTTTACTTGCTGTAGCGAGAGTGTTGATGACCTGCGTGATGAACGGGTAGTTCTCGTAGATCGCATTGGCCATCTCTTCAGCCTGCGTGATGCTCCGGTCAAACTTTTTTATCGCAGCCTGCTGGTGGCTGCGTATCCGGTCCTCTTTTGCGATCTTCGGGCGTGACGTGGCCTTCTTCTCGGCCTTGGTCATAGGGTAAAATGCTTCGAGGGCAAGAGAAAATGTCGGGTAAGCAGTTGTCTCCTCTCCCGTACGGAGATTCACGGGTTCGCAGTGCTTTGCCCCGGTTACCGGAGTCCGGCCCCCTTCAACCTGGCGGAAGAGTGCCTGCAGGGAGGAGAAGATCCTGGCAGGATCTGCAGTGGCGGCAGGAATCGTCTTGTCAAGACCCGCTTCTTTACAGATATATTCCGCGTACATACCACCGAGCATGCAGCCGATGGCAAGTGCCCTGACCAGGTCCCTTTCATCCGTCTTGAGAAACGCTGAAAGGCTCTCCTCCGATGCGGTGGGATCCGTGCTGCCAAACGTATAGGTGGCACCGGGAACGACTTCCCGGTCCTTGAACCGGTGGTGCCAGAGCGGTTTGATGATTGTCATCTTCTCATCAGCAAGGATGACATTACCGTTATCGAAGAGTTCGATGATGAGGTTGAAGGTCGTTGTCCCTTTCCCGATTGCAAAGATGAGGACCCGCTCAAGGCCGTGCTGACGGATCGAGAGGACCTTTCCCCCCGAGAGATGTTTTCGGAGGAGCATGGCGAAGTGGGGCGGATTTTTTGGAGGTTCAGGAAGGTCAGCAACCAGGTGGGCTCTCCGGCCGGATTCGATGAACAACAGGTACTTTGCTTTATTCTCGCCATTCAGCCGGATACCCAGCGTCTTTGAGTCGAACTGGTAAACCTTGTCGATCCAGAGCGGCAGCTTCTCCTGCAACTCGCTGGTCATTGCCCTGACATCGATACCGCTCATACCCTGTTCTGATGCCATACGCTTCTGTCGGTTACTTATTAGCTGCCGGAAGCTGATAAACGTATAATCAGCCGGGAAGGCGGCAAAACCAAATTACATATGGCTTGGCAAACATAGGTATACGACAACTGGTGTTGCGGGATGAGCGAAGATATTCCTGAAGAGAAGCCGGTCCAGACAAAAAAAGCGAAGACCAAGGCAGACAAGCAGGCTG